>JGI24891J29808_1000090_pt1 | contig 118912 bp, 106 predicted proteins | sample FreactcultuFSWF8_FD_29808 | JGI IMG/M metagenome (IMG submission 29808) | reverse complement strand
ATGAATGGAGCGAAGGCACGACGAGCTCTGTCGAATGAACGAAGCGAAGGCACGACGAGCTCTGTCGAATAAACGAAGCGAAGGCACGATGAGCTCTGTCGAATAAACAAAGCGAAGGCACGACGAGCTCTGTCGAATGAACGAAGCGAAGGCACGACGAGCTCTATCGAATGAATGGAGCGAAGACACGATAGACTCTATCGAACGAACGAAGCGAAGGCACGACGAGCTCTATCGAGATGGTATAACGAGACATAGAGCCGGAAGCATACCTTTATAATTTGAATGGACCGCAATCTTCTACCTGCGTACGAGGTAGATCACTAAGGTTCTTTCCTGAACACCGCCATGCATATGTTAGACACACAATAAGGTGGATAGTAGTGGCTAGTTCTAGCAGTGTGACCAAGGAACCGTTAGGCAAGGATCGAGCAGATAGGTCGGATCCTAAGAAGAAGCGAAGAACGTCATAAAACTTCGAAGTTCGATAGTACACAGGCAGCATCGTAGCGATGAAGCAGGCGCAAAGTGGTGATTACAAAGGAAATGCCATATGAGGAAGGGGCAAGCAACGGTCTAAAAGCATAGATCTGCCGATGTAGTATTGCATAGACAAGGAGGAGCAATGAAAAGACAGGTAATCCGGGACACAATTGGTTCTCCAGGCCGGGGTATCAAACGGTTTGCTGCAAGCGTTAGTACAAAGAAACAATAACGAATGGCTTTGGGTCAAGATGATACCTTGTGACGACAACGAGGAACCCTATCCTCTTGTGCAATGCCTGTCCGCTGCTTCCATGCTCTTTTCGAACAACGAATCAATGCCAACAGGCTTTATCTGACCTGCCATTTCCTTGACTAGCGATTCAACCCTCTCAAACATCTACAAATACCAGAATCAGTCATAAAGATGTGTTATCTCTCAGGGCCATCACGCCTCCTCTACCCTCCCCCATCCAAACAAGTCTTCCTCAAAGGCTCTCTCGGTCTCTAACCGACAAAGTAAGGACCCAACTTCTACGATCGTCAAACAGAGCTCCGGTATACCAGGTCTAGGCAATACCATACTGTTCAGTCCTCGCCAGTTCCCTACTTTTTCAAGCGGTGTTCACGTCGACAGAATTGCCAAAAGACGTCGCCTGGCATCCCATCCAAGCCACGGCTTGGTCTTCAACTTCGGTCTAATTTCCAACGCTTCCAGGAATGAGTCTTCTCCACCCAGCACTTATGAACCTGGCAGAGATATCGCGCTCGAAAGACCGAAAATTGCACAAGCTGCTCAAATTGAGATTTCTGAGCTTTCGGAGGAGGCCAAAGCCATCATGGGCTACACAACTGAGAAGTCAATTATCAACGAGCGAGTCCTCTCCACCTCCCGATCTCGACTGTATAAGGACAAAGCTCTTGCCCCTCGCACCGGCGAGAGTACAATCGACAGAACAAATGCCATAACAAGCCCAGACCTGTCGGCAGGAACCGAAGCTGTGACCGAGCTGAAGAACAACAGTGTCTCAGGTTCTCTACTCTCAGAAGAGTCGCAAGTCAGAGCCGCTTTCGTGGCCGGGAGCAAGAGAAGAATCAGAAACAAAGAGTACGTTGTAGCAAAAAAGGGGCCCAGTACAGGTGGGCAATACCTCCAACTCTCGAAGGAGCAGAGGACCCAGCGAGGGAATGCTGCGCAGCTAGCCGCTGAAATGAGAGCAAAACAACTGGTTGCAGGCCTGGCGGAATTAGAAACAGACGATGACAGGGAAAGCACCTCTCCGGGGGTCATGACGGTCTCTGGTCCAGTTGTTCATCTTCCCACCGCTCGCGGTACCTCCTTACCGCTCACTTCAATCCTCAAACGCATTGGCAGAGATCCAACACCAATCAAACGTGTCTACTTCCTGACCTTCGACAAGCTCGTCAGTCATACTGTTGCGGGTCTTCAACGCTACACCGACACAAGAATATCCGGCCCTGTGTTGAGTATGTCTTTCTCACTTGTTCACGCTTCCTTCTTGAACCCCTTGTTGACCCCTGCCACCCTGATCAACGCCCTCGAGCATTTCCAGGGCTTGGTAGGACTACTGTTGATCGAGCTAAACGGATTTGTGCGCGCTGCAGAGACAAAGCAAGATGATAATGCTATGGAAGCTAAACTAAGGGCGTATGTAATGCAAGTCAGATTGGCAGAGAGTAGTGTTGCGTTCCTAGAGAGACGGTGAGTTCTATTGTGTTCCTTTGCGACCGATAAAAGGAGTAGTTGCTGACTTCCACGTTTAGTATCGTGAATTGCCAGCGTTTGGTATCTGGTGCTTAAGCATTGTCTAGAGACGAGAAGCGCACACAAGAACGACGTCTATCGTAACTAATACACACCCTCAGATCGGACACACATTGCCTTCTTAACTTGCTTTGTTCGGATTACTTTTCTGCAAAAGCCTTGTTTTTCTCGGGTTACTTCGTTTCTCGATCGTGCCACTAGTTTATCTTCATTTCCAGAGTTTCTGAAAAAGTGTTCGAGCATGAGTTCTGATTCCCGTTTGTTTTCTCCCGCCAGGGATAACAGATACATGATTATATGGTGCAGATGTAACAAGCATCAGCCAGCACAGCTAGGTCAAGGACAGGCCATCCATCCGCCCAAATACTTCTCGCTCGCTCGCGCCAATCCTAACGAGCGAAACTAGAGTGATCGCGCTCTTTTTTCCACTATAACAGCCTTTCTACACGCAGCAACTCTTGATTCGAAACGCGTACCTCTTCTCTCGTACTCTTTTCTCAGGCGCATAGCCGCTCCAATACTACACTTTCTTTGCTTCCCCAAATTCAGACAATTCTGCGCGAAATCTTTGTCTCGTTGTCAGACACTTCTTTCCATCAAGCACAAGCCGCGGGTGATCGACATCCTTCTTCACACCCTCACACGCGCCTCGAGAAGAAATACAAGTCATCAACCTTCCGTCCCATCAAGAGTCTCTCTTCCGCACATTGGAACGCGCAGGAAAAAGACCGTACATCTCTGCAGTGTTCATCGTTTCCACTCATCACGTTTATCATCTTCGTGTATACGCATGAATCGATCATGAGAGAAATCGACGACCTCAACCGGTCCAAGGCCATCAACATCATCAATGACCGAGGGGACACGCACGACACATCCGGACACAGCGAGACTCCTGTCAGTAACGCGTCGCTTGCGGGTGGCTCCCCTTCTCTTATCGGAGACATAACGTCTCGCGCTGTCTCTCAAGGCAAGGTCGCGCCTTCTAAGCCATCCGTCTCAACCAACTTCTCATCGGTTGCTCCCTCAGTCTCCGACGCACGTGGAAATCATACGTCTTCTGCTTTTTCATCGAGAAGCGAAGATCCGGAGGTCCAGGTCTAGGGAGAACCATACTATTCAATCACGACAATCGCCCATCTCTACAGGTGGGATCAACGCCGGAATGCCATCCAAGAGACGTCGTCTCGCCCCACCTCCCAGGCACGGCTTATCCTTTAACTTCGATCTTGATACCAACACTCTGCCACCCCTAACCGTCATGAGAGATAGGAGTGCATCGCGCGGGCAAAGAGGTTTCAGCAGAGATGTCACTCTACACAAGCAGGAGATTGCAAAAGCCACTCAGATTAAATTCTCCGCGTTCTCTGACGAGACAAAGGCCATCATGGGCTATGCCATCGAGAAACCAGCCGTCGACAGAACACTTGCCTCCATATCTGAGCCTCGACTATATAGCGAGGGTGGCATCAGCAGGGCGATCATAGCGACTGCCGCGGGTCCTACAGTTGAGGCTGGAGCCGAGCACAACAACAAGAAAATTCTTGACCCTTTATCTGGAGAAGCCCCTGACGCCAAACCGACTCCCGTGGCCACCGTGATGACAGCAAAAGAGCTAACGGCACGCAAGCATCATGACGAACTGCAAGAGGAGCAGAGGGTCTGACACGATCATGCTGCTCAGATCGCAGCTGGAGTTAGAGGCAAACGTCTTGCAGCAGCGCTTGATGCGATTGAAGAGGGGGACTTGCAACCAGGTGGTGATGACGGCGGATACGTTGCTAGAGTTGACCCCAGCCCGGCCGTCCGCCCGATTACTCCTCATCGCACATCCCCATGGCTCAAGTCCATACTCAAGAGCGAAACTAGGGGTACAGCTCCGCCTACCAAGTGCGTACACTTCTTGACTCTGGAAACGCTGGTTGACCACACGAGCAAACATCTAGAGCGTTACAACAACAAGAGAATCTCCGGTCTAATGCTGAGCATGTCATTCACCCTCATCCACGCCTCTTTTTCATCATCCCCTGCAAATCCCGCAAAACTGCTCTCCACCCTTAAAGACTTTAAGCGTCTGTTATCTTTGCTCTTGGAGAAGCTAAGGAGGTTTCTGAGAACCGCACAAGCTTCAGAAGGTGCTGCTAAGAAGGCAGCTTTGTTTCGCGAACAAGTTGTCCTAGCTAAGAAGGACATAGAACTCTTGGAGAGATGGTATATTTGTTCGATTGATTCGACGGTGCTGGAAGTTGTTTTGCTGACTTGACGCGATAGTATGGCGGACTGCCAGCGTTTGATGCCTCATGTTTAAGTATCACCTTGACACAAGAAGCGCAGATGTGGACGACATCCATGGCATGTTGTCTAGTGTCGATCAACAGGATCAATAGATTGTCTATTGTTCGTAGCTCGCTTTTCCCGTGTAGTCTTGCAATTTGTCCTTCCTCCGTTGACGTTTCTTGTATCACTAAGCTCTGGACGTTTTTTTTTCTTTTCACCGAGAGGAACATCACGTTTTTGAGCTTCAAGCTTTTGTTCGTGTATGAGATCCAAGAATAAGAACGGAAGTAGTACTCGATACGAGCTTATGAACAGAGTTGTCTACAAATTATATACTATAGACGCATGTTAGTCTTCCATACGACGCTCCTCCCGAGCTGCCACCACGATAGGACAGAGATTTACGAACGACTTACCTATATTAACTATTAACTATAAAGAGGATGTTCTGCCTAAAGACCTCATGACTGACCTAGTCGAAGGAACCACTCCTAAAGTCCGTCAACACGATTTCGGTCCCCGCTGTCTATCCCACTACTGCTCATCAGATTTCCACATCAGTGACCCTTCTCCATCCCTCTTCCCCCTCAGTCTCGAAAAACAACAAACACAAGCCACTGAGCAAACGCTACTATCGTCTTCTTTGAGAGTCCCACTGTTTTGTCATCACATTAGTGCAGAGCTGGAAACGGAGTAAATGATCGACTCGCACCAACACCATTAATCCTCTAATCTCAAAACAAAAACCGACATCCAGCTACATTTCACTAATCATCTCTATCTTTCTCTTAAATATCAGTATACGCACCACCCATCGCAAAACCCCATATACCAAAGGCTGCTTACTCTCCGTCTCAAATCCGCGAATATCCGTATGGCGCAATAGTTCAATCTCCCTTTTTGTCAAAAATCACCAGTGCCATTGAAAAGTCGTTATAATCGCTTCTCCAGCATCTTTAACAGGTGCATGCATCTAAAGCGACGAGTTGAAGAAAGTATGCAACAACCAACAGTCAAGTAACGTACAACCATAGAATTTTGTTTTGCTGTAGAGAAAACTTCTTTGTTAAAGCGCACATTACGCTGGTTGATTCTCGCTTGATGAAAAAGGCGATGAAGGATATGAATACTCAGGGGACCGGAAATCATGACAACAGTATTGAAACTCGGTTGGAAAAAGAAAGGGAAGAGGAAACAATTTATATAGTATTCATATCCACATGTCCCTAGATTTTCCTCCTTGCCATTTCGTGCAACTTTTGTTTCTGCATTTTACAGACGAGACCAAGAAACGAATGATAGCAAATAACTCGGCGAGAAAAAGATGAGGGAAATTTCGAGATGGGAAGGGGAGATGGTGATGGAGAGCAGAGATGGAGATGAATAAATTCGAGATCAACTCTTTTGTTTGGGTTTTCAAAAGCTATGGGAGAGGTATACTATCTTACAAAGACCTTGTACACATTTGCAAATGTCTGGTTCAAGTGTGCTTGTTCATCGTGTATGAAGGGAAAGCTAGCTGGCTATGCAGACGGAGATGGATACTCCTTGTATCACTGATCGAATACAATCCATAATGATCAACCATGGCCAAGGATGGTCGAGCTGGCTGCTGGTATTGCTCTCTCTCCTTCAGTAGATCGAAGACACAGCCTCCCGGAACTCGGATGGTGGTTCGATCGGCTTCGAGCGTTTGTGGTATTCATGGCTGTCGAATAACCTTCTCCATACCGATACGTGCAACCGAGATCTCGAGATTCTTGTAGCGGTGCTCTGGTGATAATGTTGCAGATATTCACTTCATTGCATACGAGTCGTTCAACCGATGAAAGTGCCTGTGCGCTGGGGAGCAGCAGCAAGCTTATTGTTAATCCCTTGGGCCACCAGATTCATGCGGACCTCCTCGACAGCTCTCAGCTCATCTTCCCAATTCGTCTTGTTTTCCTGCTTCTCACTGCCGCCGAACCAACTTCCCCATGATGAAGACGAAGAAGTAGTTGTGTCCTTGGTTGTCTCTTCGCGGAGGAGTTTGGTTACCATGGCACCCCAATTGGCAATTCCGGTTTCCAGACAAGCTCTGCATTTAACCTTGTTGCCAGGAAGCGCATCGGAAGAAACGCCTTGCTCGGCGATGGCAACAGCATTTTTGGTCCAGCCTAAGCCTTCATCTTCTCTGCCTGGTGCTGCGGTGGCGAAGAGGATTTCTCCGATATACAGCATAAGTTCCGCTTCAGTACAATCAGGGATGTTGGCGGGAAGGCGGAGGAAAGGCTCGTCGCCCGAGGGAGGAAGAGAAGGGTAAGTAGGGGGAGTGAAGAGAGATTTGACGATGTTAAAGAAGGCGCCAATGTCGGTGGATGTGGGGTCGGAGACGGTGAAGTCGCGGTATTCTGAGCGTGAAGGAGGAGCGATATCCACAGGAGCTGCATGGCGGGCGCGAAGGACAGAGAGGAAGATGGGGAGGGCGGAAGTGATGTTGCCGGAACGAGCGCGGTGAGTAGCCAGAGCAGTTGCAGTTGTGAGGACATTAGGGGATGGGGGCGTGACTTCACTGACGCGCAAGATGGAGGTTTCGGCATCGATGACTTGCTCGGATGCTGGCAGTGCTGAAGCAGCAATGTCGACAGCCCATTTGTAAGTTTCATCGGCAGAGTCGCTCAGACCCTTGATCTCCAGCCAGTTGGCGTATGCAAGAGCGGCTTGAATCCTGTGACGAGTAGAAAAGCCGACACCGGTGAGGACCTTGAGGTAGAAGGTTTCTGGCGGCGCGTATGCTTGTTCGCAATCTTCTTCGCGAGGGGCAGACTCGGCGCCAGGAGGACAAGGTCGAGGAGAAGGGTTGGAAGGACCAATAACGACATCTTTTGGAAAGACGATGCCGCGAGAGGTGTCCAGGACCATGTTGTCGATATGTTCAGATGCCCTGGCGCAATTCATGACGACCTGGAAATAACCCTCTTTCCACGCTGCACTCTTATCCTGCACGTCAAAGGCAGAAGGATTGATTCCGCGAATGTGTTCCATACCAGGAACGAGGGGGGTTGTGCCTTTTCCATCAATAGCTTCGTCTTCCAATCTTTCCAGACATCTGCGGAATTCTGTCGCGACTTGAGCCCAATCGGTGTATTCGTGATCAGGCTTCACAGCAGCATTGGCGCATCGGAAATGGTTGCGCGAAAAGAAAGACCATTCTTCAGGCGAAGGAGTCTTGCGTTCTAGCACTTCCTGGTTGATGCCGTAGAGGGCGACGACACCGAGAAGGAAGAACGACCATCCTACAGCGGACCACTTGGCAGCCAGCCAGACCTGCTCTTTGACATAGTTCTTATTCTCGGTCGTGAGAAAACGGGCGGTTTGGCGCGAGGCAAGTACGTTTCGGGAAGGTTGCGACAGATAGGGAAGTTGCGGGCGTGGTGACGATGTGCGGGTTATGAGAAGGAGCGGGTGCTTTTGCGTAAAGAGGCGGAGGGATGATTGATTTGATTGATTCGGCAGTCGTTTGGTGCGGAGATGCCGTAATAGCGACGGCGGTCGTGATGTCAACACCATCTTTTGTTGTGATTACAATCTTCTTATGCTCATGTCGGGTTGGTGATTCGATGATTGCGGCGGCGGTGCTTGCCAAGACTTTCGAGCTTCAATGTCTCTCCGCGTCTCCTCCGTGATTGGCCGTCACCACATTTCTCCTGTATGCCATTCTTCCCCTCTTGTACACCACGAACATCAAGTTGACGCGATGGCTGAGGAGGCCAAGCCAGAGATGGGTGTGGACGAGCTTCGCGATCAGTTGGATGCGCTATGGGAGAAGCACCTGACTCTACTCGACTCGTACCACCAAGCGCAGCAACAACTGGCCCGTCATTTCTCATCAGGTTTCTTTGACCTCGCTCAAGCAACTTTCAAATCCACCACTCGTGTTCGCTATGGCCAAGAATACTATGACGACCGTATGCAAGCCACTCGCCGCTTCGAAGCTTCAACCAACGACAACGACTTGCCCTGCCTCGCCTTGAAAGCTGATGCCACTTCACCACCTACCGACACTTCGAACGAGCACTCGACCAAATCTACTGAGAAGCAACCCGTGGAAGAATCAGAAAAGAAGAAAACAGATCGACAGGAACAACAACCAACTCCACCCTCAACTCCACCTCCAGGTACAGAAGAAAGGCTCTCGGAAGAACAAGAAGAACAAGACAAACCAAAGACAACAAGCCATCAGGACAAGGCACAAAAGAAACCCCGTGATCCCCTTCACTGGTACGGTATCTTGGTTCCTGCTGCCTTGAGAGCTTCGCAAAAGTCCTTCATCTCTGCTGTCGAGAGTCCGGTCATTGAGGCCGCCAATTCTGCACAAGCCCTCCGTCTCGTCGCTGTGGAGATTCGCAAATTGAGGAAGGATATCAAGAAGGCTGAAAGACGTTTGGTATAACATTGCATCAATATCTCATCTCAGTACGAATATCTGAACCGAGGGTTTTCGAAATCTGTCAGATCTTCAATCGTCTCCTCACTTGTGTCCATGTCAGATACGAGCCCGAACTCTGCATCTCTCTTCTTGTTGCGGTGCATCAGCAACATTCTCAAAGCAACCACCAGAGCCAGTTGGATTACTGCGCATGCGATGATGAACTTGCAACCTGTCTGGTATACGGGTGCCTCGGCTGCCAGGAAGGCATGGGGTCCGCAGATGTTGCCAATACAATACGCCAGGAACACGAATGCTGTCGACGTGACTCTCTTGGTGTAGCCTGCGACGTTGTTCGCCGGCATCTGCAGTGCTAGTACCAGGGATGCGACGAATGAGCCAATCTGTATGCTTGTCAGTCCTGCTTTTTGAACATGGAGCTTGCGATACTCACCAGGTAGTATGAGACCAGAAGACCGTTTGAGTTGCTTCTCGGCAGCTTCCAAACAAGACTGGTGCCGATGATTGTTGGCAGGAGGTACAACGCCATAATATATGTGCGGATGTTCTTGAATTTGGACGCAAGATACGGTCCGGTGAAGACGAAGAATACTTGGAATCCACCCGATGGAATGCCATATGCTGTCGTTTTTAGAGCATCACCATGAGCGATACCCTTGACGATCAACTTGCCGAAGTTGGCGAAACCTGTCTTGGTCAGCGTTCGAACACGGAAACGAAGAATAGACATTTCTTACCTCCATTGATTCCCTCGTTGCACAACACGAACAAGAATAAGATCCAGATCTGAGGGTCCAACAGGGCTTCCTTGACCTGGGACATCTTGATCTTGGGGTTGTAAACTCCTGTGCGGTTGGTCTGACTGCGGGCGATGAGCAGCGCTTTCTCCTCTGGCGAGAAGAACTTTGCAGTCATGATGTTGTTGGGGAGGAAGAAGAAGAGGACGATGCCCCAGATGATTGTCAAGCCTCCACAGAGCAAGAAGATGACTCCTGCAAGATGTTAGCCATGTGCATATATCCGAATATCGCAGTTCAACTCACTCCAGACTGGAAAGCCGTCGAGCTGACCGACACCATAGAAGAGGATACCACCAACCATACTTCCAACGCCGTTGAAGCAGTAGAAGATACCCGCACGAGAAGGTTGTTCCTTTCGTGTAAACCACATGCCGACCAACATCATGAAGCAAGGTGTCTGTCCGTCGCATCAGCAAAGTCATCAAGCCATCATCTCCCAACAAGACTCACAATTGGAGCTTCAAAGCAACCCAGGATGAATCGACAAATCGCCAATCCAGTAAAGTTCGAACACGCCGCCGTCAACATCAACACACTACCCCAAATCGTGACGAAACAACTCAAGACCGTTCCAGTCGGGAAATGCTGCGCCAAATAACTACTGGGCCATTCTGACACCAAGTAGCCAAAATAGAATATGCTCGTCAACCAAGAGTACTCATCACTGGTAGTGCCAGTACTGGTGAAAAGGTCAAAGACAGCAGAGTAACTCAATGCTTGTTTATCAATATATTGCAGCAAATATGTTCCGCACAGCAATGGCATCAATGTCCAATTGACTTTGCGAACGAGCTTTTTGCAAGCGGCTTCGTCTTGGAGGATCTCGGCAAGGTAGGCGTGTGAGAAATTGTGTTGGCGCAGAAACACTTCTGCGGCGTCGAGGTCTTCGATGACCTCTCCGGTCTTGAGATCCATTTCTGTGGTTTCTGGGTCGGCGAGGGTTTTCTCTTTGATGGACATGTCGTCAGTGCGTGGAGCTTGGTCGGCCATCTTTTCTGAAGGTGATGCAGATATTGTGGATTTGAAGGGGAGAGAGACTGGAGGCATGATGAGGGTGGATGGGAATGGATTTGCACATGGGATCTGTGAGGTGGACTTTGTATAGTTGTGTTGCCAAGATGTGGTGGTGGTGGTCAGGGAAGATAACATATCGCCATTATCTTACCCCCGCTATCTGCTCTCAGCCCTCACATGGATCTTCCGGCTCCTACGCCTATCGAAAGATGTCGGAAGAGGGCTGGTATTCTTGTCATTCGACTCTCTTCACCTCATTCAAGTCGCATCGACAAGATGTAAAAGACTTGGGTGCTGTTTTATCTGGACCATCGAGATCACAAAGTTACAACTCAGTTCATTTTCAAACAACTCGAGCACAACTCCAATCTTTCACAATGTCTACTCGAGTCAGTCACGCCGTCTATCTTTACTGCTTTGATGATCTTATCTATCTCAGCATCGGCACTTGTCTCCGCCCCCCAGCTCCTTTTTCGGCCGGGCGAAGTGCTTCCCCGCGATAGGGCAGATGGCCTATCGATAACCATCAAGTACCTTGGTACCACTACCATTACTCCGTACACTTCCTTTGACTAGACATCAGGGCAAGTATCATAAACATGACGGATCATCAAGTTGCCCGCCCCGCCGTACGAAAAATATCGCTGAATCGAGCCCCGAACTCCACTCCTCCAATTGCGTGATCGGCGACTTTTTGTCAAAACCAAAAGGCCAGCTGCGTCCGCGTCAACTGCACCACTGGTCCTTTGGTCTTCAAATCAATCGACTACTAATCATGTCTTCTTCCAACCCATCAAGGCATTTTGCCTTCGCCTTGCTCATCCCCCTGGTGCTGGCAGCAGCAAACTACGCTTCTCTACACCAACAAGTCTTGGGATTTCTCGGCTACCACTCTACCATCTCTTCTCTACCTACTGTTAACATACCTCAAGCTACTCTGGTTGGCACAATCATCGATAACGCCTTCCCAACACCAGTGGAAGTATTTCTTGGGTTTCCCTACGCAGCCGCTCCAACTGGTGCTTTGAGATTCGCCAAACCTGTTGCCATACAGCCTGGAAATGAGACCTTCAAAGCCGATACTTTTGGTCCCAGATGTCCTGGAAAACAACTACTTCCTCCTGGTGGCGGCGAAGATATCTGGTCTGAAGATTGTTTGACCGCCAACATCTTCCGTCCTGCCTCTTTACCCAAGGACAAAAAAGTGCCCGTTATGGTTTATATCCACGGAGGAGCTTTTAATCGCGGTACGGCAAAGATGCATAATACGGCTTCTATGGTTGGATTTGCGACTGAGGGGTTCGTTGCCGTCAGCTTCAATTACAGGATTGGTGCCCTTGGCTTTCTGAACTCGAAAGTTACGGAAAAGGAGGGAGTGTTGAATTTGGGATTGCATGATCAGGTGCTTATGTTGGAGTGGGTGAGGGATAATATCGGTAGTTTCGGAGGTGATGAGGGGGATGTGACGTTGGTTGGGTTGAGCGCTGGTGCACATTCGGTGAGTTCCATTCATTTTCACTCTCATCAGCATTGGCAGTCATGATGTTGTGATGAAGGGAGAAGGTTTACTGATGCCAGGAACAGATTGGCCATCACATCATGAATATCAATTCCCCACACCAATACCCCCTCTTCCACAAAGCGGTAATCGAGTCCGGTGGCCCCACCTCTCGTGCCCTTCACCCTTACGACTCTGCCCTGCATGAAGAACAATTCCAGATGTTCCTTTCTCTCACCTCCTGCTCTGGTCTCTCCGACACCGCGATCCTCCCTTGTCTCCGCAACGCCTCCGAAGCAAGTATAGTGGAAGCTTCAAACACAGTATTTGCCCATTGGAACCCTTCCGTCAGATGGGCATGGCAACCCGTCATCGACAACGACTTAATCTCCCGACGCCCCCTATCAGCCTGGAAGTCAGGAAACTATGCCAACGTGCCCATTCTCACTGGATTCAATCATAATGAAGGAACAATGTATGTACCCAAGACCACCGCCACATCCGCACGATTCCGCGACTTTTGGGCCGAACTGCTTCCGCATTTGGGAAATGAGGAGTTGGATGTTATCGAACAACTCTATCCCGATCCTGCTGTATATCCTGATTCCGAATATCTAGATACCAGAGGTTTGGACGTAGGTGCGCAGTATAAACGCTTGGAAGCCGCATATGGCCATTACGCATACGTGTGCCCTGTGCGTCAAACCGCGCAACTGTCCAAAACACCAATGTATCTATACCACTGGGCCACCAACCGCACCGTCCTCGGCGGCGCCAACCACGGCGATCAAATGTGGTATGAGACCTTGGACCCATCCACCACTTCCGTCTCCTCCACGCATGAAGAACTCGCTGGCGTGTTTCATGATTACATTGTCAGTTTTGTTGTGACCGGGGATCCGAATGCCGTGGAGGGGAGGTGGAAACGACCGGTTTGGGAAGCGTGGGGTGAGGGAGGAGAGAAAGGGCACCAGACCATGGTGTTTGGCGCCGGTAATGATGAACGTGCTGGTGGGAAGGGTAAGGGTGTTGTAGCGGAATTGCTCAAAGATACCTGGGGCTCCAAACAATGCGAATTCTGGTGGTCGCAAACCCCCAATGTGGAAGATTAGACTGGTGTAAAAGTACAAAGCTTTCATTATACTGCAATATCTCAAATTGATCAAGTCCCTTTCATCTCATGAGACTATGGATGAGTCTGGATACCTCGCTTAACACCAGAATTAACCTGCATATTTTCAACCCTGAAGAATGTGAATTAACAAACATCTACTAGCCCAAGCATGGTTCTCTCCCATCACAGTCCCATCGCCTGCTAGAACATTTATCCATAATCAACCCAGCACCTCTCGCAGCTTCCTGACTACCAGCAAAAAAAATAAAACATCAGCAAACACCAACGTTTTTCCACAAACAACGTTCCAATTTTTATCACGCTTTTGGATGATGTGTGTGAGAGAAAAAACTTAAGTAGCAGAATCGCCCAACTCCCCTCCGAAGGCGCACAAACATTTTTCCCACGGATATTAGTATTCCCACATATCTTCAACACCGTGCTTGAGATCGCATGCCGCGCAGGCTGTTTGCAGCTTTTTGTTCCTTCACCGATGCTACTCACATCCTCTGCTTTCGGAGATCTGCATACGTTGTATGTAGTCTAACCTCGACTCCGCCTACTGGCGCTCGTGCGACAAATACCATTAACATCAGATCGACCCTGCACATCAATTTGATATACTCCTCTTCTCGTGTTCATTCCTGGGATGCAGATCAGTTTGGACAGGTCTTCAAAGCTCTGCTAATGATGAAACTTGCAAAACGCATGCGGTGTGTCAGTCTCGACCGGTCAAGAAGGCTCAAAAGAGCGATATGTGAACAAATCTTCCTTCACCGACAACAAACAGTACGAAGTCCTGCGATGCGACTTCTACTCACCTCGGTATAGCTAAGCGGTCGTATGACAGAAGGTACATCGCTTACAGTCTTCGTGTTGCAAAGACGAATGGACGATAACGTCTACCTTGAGGAAACAGATCAAAGATCATAAGCATTTACATGTGTATACCTAGATAGATCTACCGATTCATCACATCTAAGTCCTACGCCTTCTTCGATCTCTTCTTCACACCTCCGCTTCCATCATTAACAGTATTAGCCAAAGCCTTGACACTCCCATCAACCACACCATTACTCGCCTCCTCCTTGCCTCCCTTCTCACTCGATTCTTCTTTTTCTTCCTCGGACACCTTGGTCCCTTTATCAAATCTCACTTTCCTCATCGACTTTTCCCTCTTTCTCATTTCCTTCTCCTTGGCTTCCTTTTGCACTCGCATCCAGATCTGCTGACCTGCGATAACACTACTGATGCTAGAAGCGATGCCCACGGTCACGGAATCCACCGCTATCCAACCGACCGCGGAACCAGGGATCAGGATATCGCAGCAATCGAGCACGAGGCTAGAAGCCAAAATCGCAAACTCAGTGTTTTGACAAAGGTAATCATGCATCGTGAGGACAACAGAAGTACTAATAGCCAAAAACCACACTTGAAGTGCATGATGTTGTAAAGCTGTCAAGAAAGAAGAGGTGGTGATGCCCATTGCATTGGTCTAAGATTTGCGTTAGTGAATCTGTGGGGAAGAATGGGGTGTTAAAGGTGGCAAGAGGGATGTGTGCAGCTTACGATACAGAACATCTCCATGAAAAAATATATAGCCAAAAGCATATTTTTGGCAGTTGCGAGGACGCGGCGGGGTGAAGGTGGAGAAGAGGTCCAGGTTATTCTGGACGCTTGACTGAAGTCTATCCACTTGAACAGGCGGAGGTAACGACGTGCTGGTTTTCACATATCAGTTAGATTCTGTGATTGGAAAGAAGTTCACGCGACGGCTTCAGACTCCAGAGAGCAATCAGGGTAATCATCGTTATCTTGAAGCCCAGCTTATTCCGGCGAGAATCGTAGAGGGGGGAGGGTTGGAGGTGTGAGAAAATCTTACCAAGCGCGAATTGCCCTCTGGCCATGTTCCAGGTCTTTGCATCAGTGACTGATGATGTGGTACCAGCTGCTATCTGCACAAATGCTTGCAGTAATCTCAATGATTTCTCGACCGCCGCTGCACCAGCAATGTCAGTATACAGCAGTTTACAGCCTTATTGTCCTTTTTCTAGTTTTATAACACTGAGAGGTGAATGGTCGTATGAAGAGAGATGAAAGAAACGGGGTGTGGGCATATGTTGAGAATTAAAGGAATAACAGAAAATTGCCTGCCAGCCAAGCCTCCATTGGAGTTTTGAAAGGGAAAATGACAAGCAAAAGCGACAGAAGCTTCTTTGAATGGATATGCCATAACTTTATCTCTTTTGCAACATCATATACCCTTGTTGCGAGAAAACGGCCACAGCATTATACCCAACACAACCAAAATCTCGGGAAAGCGTCTTCCGAACACCACCGAAGAAGGAAACACAACAAAGACATGAGAAAACCACTTACCAGCATCATTAGCAAAATTAGCCACTTCCGCAAACATAATTGCGATACACTGCTTTTGAAAGGTTACAAGTCAAACACTTGCCTTGTTCAAAGATTTGGCCACGAGATGTTGACACAGAGGCAAAGAATGGCACGATTTGCGGGTCCCGGGTTGAAAAGCTTAGTCATCCGGGCAAACACTTGCCCGAGAATTGATTGATTTGATGGGGTGCGATAATAGCGAGACGATGGACATTAAGGCCATGATGAGGATGAGAGATCAGAATGCTCACTGGAAAAGACTGTGCGAAAGATCTGGGGTGGACAATGCTATGGTTAGGAAAGGAAAGTCGAGGAGATGATATGCCGATGTCGGTGGTTGGGGACGTGAGTACAGGACAGAGAGCATCTGTCGCCTGGACGAAAGCGTTGTTTTAGCGGCTGTCTTCAGTCGTCGAAGTTTGACGCGAAGACAGTGAAGAGGCCGGATTAATTGATTTCTAGACTTCATTCGGCCAAGGTTTAGAAAGGCTGTCACAAGCAAGGCCGGGTGACGAGCGACGTCTGTGTTCGGCGTCTCCTGGTTCTGAGGACGCACAGAACTCGTCTCATTTGCTTGCGAGCAGCGTCTTAAAGCCAGCAAGATCCCACAATCTCTGCATCAGTGCAGACAAAGAAAAGACAACTTTATCAAGCAGTTTTGGACGAGAAGAACAACGACATCACTCTCACGAGCTGATGGAAACTTTCGGTGGCTTGAATGTATACGGGTACCATACGCAGACTAAGCGTATGAGCTGGGGTATACGGTACCATACGCGCTTCTCGAACAGTAACCAACCACAAAGCCATCCCCATCAATGCAAAAGCCACACCCGCCCTCATAGCTTGCACACTCTGTGTAACCCTCCTATCCGCATCTTCCACAGCACCCAAGTATGTGGGTCCAAATGTCCCTGATAAAGCCGCGTATAACACGCAAAGCACCAGATCCCAGAAAATCCAGCCCAATCGCTTTATGGTGAGGAAACAGTGTAATATGCAAGTTACAGCAGAGAAGAGGGCGACCACGATAGCGAAAATCCAATTCGTGCGTCCTGGCGAGTTGATATCGGTAGAGGAAGGGAAGTAAGAGAGATCGGAACCATAGATGCCGAGAAGGATTATGGAGGTGATGAATTGGAGGGTGCGAAGGGTTGCGCGTGCGATTGTGCCGGTGAAGCCTGTGGAGTGCCAGTATTGGGAGATGGCGGCGCGTTTGGGGTTGGGTGGTGATGGCATGGTTGAAGTGGTATTTTGCTTTGTATCTTGCTCAATGCTGTAAATGTGTTGTTGGTTGTGATGAATAAATGCGATGGAGCACGCTGCTCTGAATCTCCTGACTGCAGGCGAGGATGTGGCCGAATTGAAGAGGTAGGAAATGGGAGAGCAAGGCCTGTGCTTGGGGAGTTGAGGTAGTCATATAGGTCTCCAGATAACGTTTTGCCCAGGGCAAAGTTTCTATTTTGGCACTTGCGCTTGAAGTTTTCATGCCGGGAACAAGACCTGCGTCACACCCTTTGGCTTACCATTGAGACTAGCGCGCTATTCGTTATAATACCATGATACTTCCCTCAACATTTGTCGTCTTTTTCTGCATTCCGCGTCCAGCGTCTCTTACCAAAATGAAAATCACAAACTCGAATCACTCAACATACCAGCACGATGATCCTCCGCCGGCATACGAGTCAGTCGCTCCCAGTATAGCGGATGCACTGGGAGTCGGCATGCGTAACGACGGTCGCATGGACGTAGATGTGGACGGATCTCTAGGTCGACGACTTACCAGACTGGTACAGAACCACAGCGAAGATACAACACCACTACACCAAGGCGTCCCTTCATTACGGAAAACAACTCCTTTAGTCACCTGTCCAGCGAAACTCAACATTGTCATCCAAGTCGTAGGCAGTCGAGGAGACGTGCAACCATTCGTCGCTCTGGGTTGTGAATTACAGCAACAACACGACCATCGCGTACGCATAGCCACCCATGCGGTGTTTGAAGATTTCGTGCGTAAATCCGGGCTAGAATTCTATCCCATCGGCGGTGATCCGGCAGACCTCATGGCCTACATTGTCAAAAACCCAGGCCTCATCCCAAGCATCGCAAGTGTACGAGCAGGAGATATCGGTCGCAAGAGGAAGATGCTGGCGGAAATTCTGGAAGGATGCTGGAGCTCGTGTTACATGCGGGATGAGAAGACACAACGACCATTCGTTGCCGATGCGATTATTGCCAACCCACCAAGTTTCGGACATGTCCATTGCGCGCAGGCGATGGGAATACCTGTGCATGTCATGTTTACTATGCCATGGACGAGTACAAGGGCTTTCGCGCATCCATTGGCGAATCTGAAATACTCTTCTGACACAAGTCCGCGGATAGCAAACTTGATGTCTTACGGAGTGGTTGAGTGGATGACATGGCAAGGGTGAGTAATGTTTTTGACGCTGAGGCTGCATCTCCTGACATACGAGCAGCATTGGAGATCTTGTCAACAAATGGCGGAAGTCGCTTGATCTCGAGCCGGTGCCTAGCGCAGAAGGTCCTTTGTTGTTGGAGACGTTGGAAGTACCGCATACGTATTGTTGGTCGCCGGCATTAGTACCACGGCCAGCAGACTGGCCAAAACATATAGGTATGCGTCCATCTTCTACGAAATCGTTGCAACGACTGACCTTTCAAAGACGTCTGTGGCTTCTTCTTTCGTGAACCACCTTCGTATAAGCCTCCACCGGATTTAAGCGCCTTTCTTGAAGCCGGAACTCCACCTGTGTACATCGGGTTTGGTAGTATTGTGATAGAAGATCCTGAGGCTCTGACGGATACCATACTGGAAGCTGTTCGCATGACTGGAGTTCGCGCGCTTGTTTCGCGTGGATGGAGTAAGTTAGGACAAGGTCGTGATTCGGATGATACAGTGTTTTATCTTTCCGACTGTCCACACGAGTGGCTGTTTGACCACGTCGCGGCAGTCGTCCATCATGGTGGCGCCGGCACCACAGCCTGCGGTCTGAGCAAGGGTGTCCCCTCTTTCTTGGTACCGTTCTTCGGAGAGTGAGTATGTGAAGAGAACTACACTATTACCCACACTGACTTTACGGTAGTCAACCATTCTGGGGGATCATGGTTGCAGCTTCAGGGGCAGGTCCAGAGCCTATATCATACCAGTCGCTGACTGCTCTTGGCCTCGCTCGGGCCATTACAAAATGCCTCGCGCCTGAGACCAGACTAGCTGCAAAAGAGGTGGCAGACAAGATGAACACCGAAGATGGTGTGAGGGCAGCCGTACAGTCGTTCCACGCTCAGCTTCCAATGGATATGAAATGCGATGTCTTGGAAGACGAGGCAGCCGCGTGGACGTTACGAGAAAGCAACACTACCATCAAACTATCCAAGAGGGCAGTAGCTGTACTGATGCGACAAACGATGTTCAAGCCGAACAAACTATCGCAGTGAGTCCATATGTGTAGCCAAATCTGGACTGCTGATGCTGACTTCTGAATACAGCTATCAATCGAAGCCGATCAACATTGACCCGAAGCGATGGGAGCCCGTCTCTGCTGTCGTATCGGCTTCCCTACACACTGCTGGTGCAATGGGTCGAGCCGCTGCAGGTGTCGTATCCGAACCTTATCAGGTCTACAAGTCAAACAAAGTCTTGTCCAGTCCAGTAGAAGCGGACCCCGGCCCAAGCAAAACAGAACGACGCGAACACGAACTGCTGAGCCCAACGGCCGCAACAGCCAAGAAAGATCCAGAGAATCTGGAAAAAGCACCAATCGACTCACCACCCACTGCAAATTCGCCTGATCATGTGAGTATTGAACAACATCCAGGTCTGGCGGGGGCCACCGCAGATCAGGATGACTCGAAGAACAGGACAAAACAAGTTGTCAAAGCATCTGCCAAAAACGCTGGGAAGCTCCTCTTCTCACCAGTCAAAGGCATCATCCTAGACATCCCCCTAGCAGCAGTAGAAGGCATGTGGAACCTGCCCCGCCTCCAAGGCGACACAGGCTACCAACACACCGCCGTAACCGACTGGAAGACCGGCGGCAGCGTAGCAGCGAAGTCCTTCATCCACGGGATCCATGAAGGCATGACGGATATCTTCATCAAGACCTACGCGGGCAAGAAAAAAGAAGGTGCCAAAGGTGTTGCCAAAGGTCTGAGTATGGGATTTGTCAATTTGACTATGAAGACTGGGGCCGGCACGTTGGGACTGATTGCGTATCCGTGTCAGGGTGTTTATAAGAGTATTCATGCGGCTATGCATACGAGGGCGAGAAAGGCGATTGAGCAGGCGAAGCTGGAGGAGGGGGAGTGGTTGGTGGAGAATCAACTGGATAATGGTGTTGAGGTCCAAGACATTGTGCGACGATTTCTGACTGTGACACCCGGAAAGGGCAAAGGAAAGGCGTAGAACATCAGGAATCAGTGGATCTCGAGGCTCACGCGCATCAACTGATGATGATGATGATGGTGTTCATAGCTGGAAGGTAGAAAAATGCGCTGCGCGTCAGCTTTGTCCTTGCTGCGCATTTCACATTCCAGACGCGTGCCCAACAGGCCGAATAAATCATCGTTGCAAACGCTAGTCAAGACTTCTGACCAGAACGTCCTCAACCTCAAAGCCGCGCAACGATCGATTCCCGAATTGACAATAGGCATTGTCGTAAGCCCTTGTCTCTCTCTCCCTAAGAATAGGGGAAGTACACAAGTCACATAAATCTCGATGCTCGTTCTATTGTTTCAGAATTCGAATTGTGACACGAACCCCTTGTCCAAGCTCTCCTGCTTCGATTTTCACCGTCCCGAAGAAGTACGAGGATGATGTCTGCGCAAAGTGTACGAGTACGTCAGGAGGTGGCCATTCAGCAACGGGCGCCAAAACTCTTGAAACACGAGTACATCAATACATCAACAACCATCTAACCTTCTCGATTGACTCGTCGATTGAGAAGGAAATCAGTTATCGATTATCGATCTGGAAGGAAGGGAAAAAGAGATTTGTCAAAAAAATCTCATCTGTCTCGTTGTAATCACAAGTTGGTGGTGGCTGCGTTGTTGCAGTGATTGCGGAATTGTGATGTTGCGAATTACAGGTAACAAAAGGGGAAATGAGACAACCGCTGTTGTCGATCGCAACGCGCAACGATTTGAGGCTTTCAAGGTTCAGGGGCGATCAATACACATACGTAGTTACGATAAACAATACAATCACATGTGAAGATAATGCATGCATGGTTTGGAGAGATTGTTTGAAGGATGAATGAAAAAAGTTGAAATTGGTTTGTTCGAAAGAGTGATATCCAAGAAGAGAATGTAAAGGGTTATGTACATGAAGCTTTGAAAGAGAGGTCGTTTTGATTGGTTGTTGTTGTTCGGATGAAGATCCAGTCGGTCGTGAAAATGGTCGCATCTATGAGAAGACGGTCTTGACGAAGTTGTTGTTCTGGCCAACGAAGCAGCCACCGCTGGCGGCGCCGGCGTACATGCCAGACTGAGCACCCTTCTGGGAAGAGCAGTTCTCGAGGGTGTAGCCGAACTCGCAGGAGTCGCCAGAGTCGCAGGTGAAGACGCACTGCTCCATGTCGGAGACACACTCGGCGCCAGAGATGGACATGTTGCGGCCGTTCATGTTGACGAGACGGGAGACATCGACGGTGGAGTACTGGCCGTTGTAGGTGAATTCACCCCAGGTGTTGCTGACTTGTCCGTTGATCATCTTGGTGTCCTCGTAGAGGGCGGCCCAGCCGCCAGAGGTACCAGTAGCAGTGGAAACGTTGACAGAGCTGCCGTTGGTGATTTGGTAGGTGATCAGGGGAGCCTGGACGTTGACCCAGGAGCCGACGGGGCCCCACATGACAAGGACGAGGTCCTCGCCAGACTCGTTGCTGAACTCGGTAACGTAGTCACCGTCGTTGCCAATCCAGGAAGCGTGGCCAGCATCGGCGGACTTGGCGTTCTGACCAGTCAGGCAGCCGAGAGTCTGGAGGAGGGATCCGAGGAGACCGCGTTCTTGAACGACGGGCTTGGGGATGGCGGCAGCACTGCTGAGGGCCAAGTTGGCGAGGAGAACGGTGGGAAGGTTGAAGCGCATCTTGACGGCTGATATAACGATTGTGTGGTGAAAAAAGGGTTGTTGTTTAGATGTTTTTTCGTTTGATAGTGGTGGTAAGTGAATGTGGAGCCGCGATGGCGTCGACTGGAAAACAACCAAAGGAAGGAAAAAGAGAGTGACTTGATGAGAGGAAGAAGAGTGAGAGTGGGATGGGCTTACCGTTCTTTTATGAATCTGAGCCCTTCCACTGTGTATTGATCAGTGTTTAATCAGGCCGTTTCCGCCATGCAGGGCCCATCAATTCGTGGCCCCCCTCCCAGTGGACGTAATCAAGCCGTTTCCCATCATTTGGCGCCTCGTCAATGCGCCAGACTGGAGACAGAGATCCATGCGTTGTGGAAGAGCTGTGCTTTGCATGCAGTTTGGCTTTCACTTTGGATTTGCGTGGACCGAGAGACCCAATTTTTCTCTTCCCCAGCCAATAGAAATTCTGAATCAGGTCCGAATATTCTGTCTCCTAAAGTTCGGGACATCGTTGCTTTGCTGGTGACTGAACTCCAGTCTAGAACCCGCTAATTAGAAGCGAAAGGGGGAAAGCGTCGACCGTCGCTCTGCCGCGTACACTGCTCGTGGCTTTCATATTTTTCGGCTACTTTGACGGGAGTGCCTGACGATAACCAGACTTTGAGATGGATAGTTTTGACTCGCGACGAGAGACCTCGGAGCGCTTCGAGTTCTGAACGTCGCGCGACGCTGGGATCTCTTCTTGCATCCGCGTCACCATCCTTGCCTGCTGCGGACAGGTCCACACGTTGAGTGACGTTACCCCGGTTGATTGGCCAATGCTACACATGGGCTGCCTGTCCGCGGCAAGGCTGCGTTGTGAATCGATGAGAATCGGTTGCGGTGCTGCGAACTCCGCGTCGACGGCGTCAACAAAGGGCATGGATGAAGATGCATGGATTATGCATTGATAGGCTGAGAATCTTCAGGTACGGCGCCGTAGATTTCCAGGAACCAACGATGTGGCAGATTACACTTTTGCCGGAGTCCAGGCACCAAAGTTTGTTTTCCGACTTCTCTCACACACCTATCCACACCACCACTTCTGTGACCTTCTTCGTTCACTCCAAGCGCCCTGCATCGGACATTAATACAGGTAAAGAAACTGTTCTGTGTGGGTGGGGCGTTATGTCAATATTGAAGTGCCGACTACAATTTTCACCAGCAATGGAAGCAGCCGCGCGTTGTGAAATTTTGGCAGATTGTGACAGTCGTGTACCTTGTGTTTTTCGCTGAGGACAAAAGTTGTGGTGGGCTGAAGCCTGCAATATCTGCAAGGTCATCGCACACGGATCGACCGTCATGCAAGGCCCCAGCGCTTACATGCAGTCGCACCTTCCACACGTGGTTACAATGACAGTAGATCAACACATGGAAATGGAAGACATGGAAGTCGTGTGAGCGTGAGAAAGTTCAACACATTTCACCTTCTCGACTTTCCGTTGTCGAATCTTGAATCTCCAAACTAAATCTCCAAACTCTCGAACCCAATAGTCTGGCTACGCTGCTCGAAGGATCAATAAAGCGATAGAAAACTCCTTTGTGTCTCGGTTGTGCAATCGCTTTGTGTTTAACGGCGCAACAACGATTGACTAACAGCAAGTGCATCTTCAACAAGACTTTGGACAAATCAGACAAATCGTTCAGACTTTCTGACCACTGCAGGAATGCATCACACCCTTCGGACCGCGAGTGTAGCACTTCTTTTCCGCTGACATCCTGTAATACATTTGACTTTCGGATACCTACTCGTAGCGAAGCGGCTGCCTGCAAGGACGGGATGACTGAACAGCGTGGATCCCAGGATCCTCGATTCACATGCATATTCAAACTCGGCAAGTGAGCACAGCAACCAGCACCAAGACAAAACGCACGCGACACTCAAGAACATCTCGAGCATTTTCGGCATGCCACCCGCATCAACAAACTGTTTCTTTGCCAACGCCCACCCAAACCAAAAGATGGAGTGGACATCCTCCACTTTTTCCCACACTGGCAAGCACATACAAAACCGTTTTCTCTTGGTCTTTTCGTCTACTTTTTGAGGCTGTGTAGAAGAAGACACATGGACTCCCGAAGTTGCGCAACACATCGTCTGGCGTCCACATCCCGGAATTGACCCAACAAGTCGGTACAGCCGACGGCGGGACGGTGCCTGGGTATGCAACGTGGTGCGCAAAAATTCTTGGGACGCCAACAACAATGCACCATTGGACAGCGGTTTGCCGTCTTCTAGAGTACTACCATCGCACCAAGGCCTTATCCACTATCTGTCCTATCGATAGGTTGGAAGCCTCTTTTCCTTTGCTTTTCTACCAGAGCTGTGAAGAATTGCCTATTCTGTATTCTGGTTCTTGACTAGGGCTGCCCTGACTTAGACTTCTGTTGAAACCAAAATGTGGAAGAAGTTTATCGCTCGTACCACGATTCTTTTACCAGGTCGAGTCTGCAGGGTCAGCTATGCGCGAGAAGAGCTGAATGCGATGCATGAACGCATGCACAAGGTCGACGGTCCGAAGGAAGACAGAAACTTTTACAAGGAACAACGCAGTAAGTTCACGGCATCAGGTAAGAAACCATTGAACAGGGTGGTGTTCGTCGTCGAACCAAATATCCAAGCGAAATCGAAGTACGTGGTACCTCGAGTACGAAAATCTGCAGTTGAGAAGAGACGGCTGTTCCGACAAGGGTCCGGCGCCGAAAAGCGCCATCCGCGACCCAAAAGAAAAATCGAAAAATCGAAAAAAGCCACCAAAAATTGAAAGAGTCAAGTAAAAGTCCGCCAATCCAAACCTTGACATGTCGGAATATTGAGTGAGTCTCTTCAGCCTTCTTCAGCCGCGGTCCACCTTTCGACCTCAGGTACTTCTTGTCGGTACTGCCTAGTCACACAGCTTTCGTCTTGGCTGGCTTGATTGCTGCTGAGTGTCTGCGCTGACTTTGACGAGCGCATGGAATGACTGCGGATTGGACTGCCTAGTACGACTTTCAATTCCGTCCTCTCATCCGGCTTCGAGGGCCGAGCAGCCAATGTATACTTCTTTGCGCTGGTGAGCGCGGACTGTCTGTGGTTGAGACGGAAGCGAGGTGTTTCACGTGTGTACCGCTCTCACTCTCAACTTCTCAAGCGACACTGCATCAGCACGAGAGCCGTCTTGTCGAAGGCCAATCCCTCTGGCAGTTTTCAGGCCATCGCTGACATCTTTGCGACGACTTGATGCTCTTCACGACGTGCTCCCATGTATCCTATTGCTCTCTTTCTCTTTCTGATTGCCCAAGTCTTGTGCGGCCAACTCGCGGTCGATGTATCGGTCTCGTGGTGAGCTGTTGAGCCATTGGCCGAGATGGCGCGATCTTTAGAACGTTGTGTGCAGTGAGGTGGGCATCCGGTGCTTATAGTCACTCGGAGCTGCGAGAAAATCTCACAGCAGCGTTTTGTAGATAGGCACTCTAGTCTAGAAGACACAACTGCTTGATGTCGATATTGTGTGCTTCTTTCATCTCCTCGAGTGTGCACATTCTTCCCCACATCAATGTTCACCTTCGCTCAAGCGGACACTAATCGCATCATGATACTACTTCTGATCTCTCGTGACCTACTCTTTTGAATGGAAACGCATCATTTCACATTCTCAGACCTTCTGTTATGTAGCCCTCCGGGCCATGAAGTGGTTGATTGATGTGATCTCATCGGTCGGAGCTTCAAGGCCGGCTTGTTTCTGTGACAACGCATGGTCAAAGAACTGTCCGAGGCAACGCCGAGAAGATAATTGTGCAGGCTTAACGATCAAACCGGAGTGACGAGGCAGACATGTGAAAGAGAGCAATGGTGATGGAGATGATGAGAGATGAAGCTATGAACTTATGGAAGGAGTATGAGAGGGTGGATAGTAATCTTGTACAAGTTGAATATTTCCACGTCCTTCGTAATGGCTGCTGCTTGTTCACTCCTTCTTCTTCTCTTCTTGCTTATCCTTCTGCTAGTCCTTCTCTTACGAGTCCTGTCTCCTGTCGTACTAGACCTGTCGCTCCTGGTCGCCCACATTCTGAGAAACATGATAGACGGTGTCGGGCTCTCCAGCAACAAGTTGGTTCTGTGGTGTAGTTGGTTATCACTTCTGTCTAACACACAGGCGGTCCCCGGTTCGAACCCGGGCGGAATCATTCCTTTTGCTGCTTGCCAGTCATACAAGCGTATACTTTTTAACATTGGTAGCATGGTATAAGCGGGTATTGTTTTCTCCTCCTCGATAAGCCTACAAAATAGCTAGCCGTAAATCGCCGAAACGATGTTGGAATTAGGAAAGTCGTGGTAAGAAAATCTTTACGATACTGCGTTTTTAGTTAAGCTTGTTGAGGAAAGTAACCCTGTCCTTTTTCCAAGTCGCGATGATACGCTATTGCAATCAATATATATCCATCCGCCTAAATTAAGGATGTTGTAAGATCTTTATCTACCTGTTATTGGTCTTCTTCAACTTGCTCTTATCATATTCATGTATTTTGGCAATCTATTCGAGTCATTTGACACCTTGACCAAATTTTATCAAAAACCTTGACTGTGTTTCCAAAACAACAATTTCCAAAACACATTTTTGCCCATAGCGATCGAATGAGGTAACAGAACGAGATTGTTTAGAGCCCATCATCTAGAACAGATATCAAAGACATGATAGCCAGAACATAAAGACGTCAAATTCCGTGGTCGACCCGCAATATCGTCGTTGTTGCGAAAAGCACTTGTTAAGAGTACAACCCTGACCTCAAAACCTCCATCAAAACGGAACAAAATTTGGAAGTCCTTTTTTTCCAACACGAAATTTCTCCCAATAGTAGAGTGTGGTGAAAGCTCTTAGGTATGCCCAAGAGAAAAAATTGTACATTAGAATCGAAAAAAAAAAACGAGGGTATGTGTAACGAGAACAAAAATGCCAACTCCTGAATACCGGGGCAGGTGCGGAACAATGCGTGCTCATTTGTAGCAGCAGCAGCGTTTGCGTATGCGTTGTGTCCGTCCAAAATCAACTCCCAGAGACCTCTAGATTGATACTCTGTCCAAAAATCCATATGTTCATGATAATCCATTCGTTCCTTCTCGTGACCACAGGCGCCAAAAATGTGCGTGTTATTCTCCACCTCTTCTTTGTTTCCCAAGGTAGATTTTCCCCTTTATCGCAATGCAATGCCAGTGCCGTTTTTGGTCCAGCGGTATAGTGCGAGAACGGTGTGTCTGCGATATTGTGTTTCTTTCTGTGGTACGTAGCGGCCTCGTGCCTGTGTGACTGCGGATCGGAGGATTTGGCGGTAATTGCGCTGTTTGGGGAAACTCGTCAGTATTGGTGCATAAACAAGAGTGGGGGGTTCAGCAGGGCAGGGCTTACCTGATATTCAGTGTCCAATGTCGACACACAAGCCTCGGTCGCTCGAATGATGACTTCACAGGCATTTATTATTTTCGGATCCGTTTCTGTCTGTAATCGATCTACGATGAGGAGGAGTGGTAGGCTGCCTTGCAAGAGTTGTATGCCGAGGAAGTAGGGAACGAAGCCGAGATCCGGGTCGACGTCTAGGATGTGAGAGACGTTGTCGGCGGCTGCAATGGCGTTGGCGATGGTGGTGGTGAATGAAGGAGTGGCCATGAAAAGGTCGCGGTCGTCGAATAGAGACATGGGATCCCACTTGCCCGCCAGCAAGACGCGGGACACTTGGATGACGAGGTTGGCGTACGCGACGACGGTTTTTGTGTGGTGGATGTCTTGGTAGTCCAATGCGGACGCCTGTTGCTCGAAACGAACCAGACTTTGTGCGTAATTGTCGAGTTGTAGCAGAACTTGCGATTGCACGCGTTGTCCGTCTGTGTAGAGCTTTCCAAGCGTGTGGTGGTTTTTGAGATGGTTGTAGTCGAGTATTGTACCGACAATTGTCATCAATGGCAAGAACCAGCCATAAATGTTGTGACCAGTGCATTCGAATGATGGGAATTGTGGGCGTTGTGTGAGGGAGGAGAAGTTGCCGGACTGCCATGATGCCTCATCCAGGGGCAATAGGAGGTCCTCGCATTCGGCATCTAGCAAGGCATTCTGTCGGTTGTAGCAGAGCGCCAAATGGCGATCTTGAATATACAGCAACCACCAAGTTCTCCTCCGCTCTTCAAGAGTCTCCTGATCGACTTCAGGTTGTGCGGTATCTGCAGCATCCATGTACTGTGCGAGACCATTGTCAAAATCGAACGAATTCAATCCAAGCCAAGGGTCGCTCTCAAACTCGATCATGCTCTGGTTGTTGGCCGTTGGTGATACGCCAGGGATGGAAGAACCTGAGATGGGCTCTTTGTTCAGGCCAAGCTCTCGCGCAAGAGCAAATGCAGCATGCCACCATCTCATACTCATAGCCTTCTCCTCACTCGCTGATGTGATGGCAGCGATGTGAATGTATGTGATGACATCGTCAAGCGTGCCAGAGCTCGATTCTTGAAGTTTTCGAGTCGGCCCATCAGTCAATTCATGAACACAGCCAATATCCGAATGCACCAAAGGGTGGAGCAAGCGAATCGTGACCAGTCGCAGTTTCCTGCAAACATTGGCACGCTTCGAGTGTGACCACGACAAAGTTTCCGGACCTCCTGTTTCGGCAGCTGCCCACAGCATGCTTGCGAGAAGTGCTGGACTGCAACTTCTTGGATTCTCCTTGCTCATGACTGATGCTTTGCGGAAGACAAAAGCGTGGATATGGCGACATACGGGATGCATGAATGTGTTGAATTGACTGGTAAAGTAGAGTTCGAGCAGACTCGCAGCCTGGGCTTCTGTCAAGATGGAAGCGACATATGGTAGGAGAGGAACAAGCACAGGGTATTTGGATTGACCAGCACCTCCTGAATTTGTCTCTGAAGCTCCGTCGTCGGCACCAAAGACTGGCGCGGCCATTGACGCATTAAAGGCAGCGGTGCCCAGATCAATTGAGTATCGGCTGTTCCACATGTTTGCGTTGCTATCCAGAGTCACGGTGGATGCATGGCGTTCTCCCATGCTCGGGCGGTGCATAAATGGTTGCATGCCATGATCTGTGCCGAAGGAGCTGTGTCGGGCGTATGCTGATGATTGTTGCGACTGCTCGGTCAGGGCCGAGTTGGCTGTGATGGCGACGGTGGCCGGGGGTGGGGGCTGCGTGTGTTGCGGTGGTTGCTGTGTCGGGGCAGGTACGGGCGGTGCGGGCGCGGCTTCCTGCTTGTGTCCATTCTGTCGCTCAAGCAAGGCGGAACGACTGGGCTTTCCCCGCTTGTAGACTGCTCTCTGATACTCGCAAATGTCATGCCCTGCACATCTCGAGCATGGCTGCTGTCCATCACACTTGACTCGTCGTTTGTTGCACAAGTCGCACGCGCGGGTGATGCGTCGCTTCTTGCTCCTTTCGGCTTCGTCGTCCAGTGGCCCGTCTCTCTTGCGATCCGGCGATGTCGAGTCCTCGCCGGGGCTGTGGCTCACTTCGTGCGTGTGTGTCGTGTCGGGCGGGGTCGTCATCTTGTATACTTCCTCGTGCGTGGGCCGGTTGATGAGAGGGTTAAATGGAAAAACACAGCATGCTTGATCCAAGGAAAAGGATTCACATTCACATCCTCTCTCCTTCCCCGGCCCCGCCCCGCAATGACCTGGTCTAACTTTCTGGACCGCCTCAAGCCCTCTCCCTCTACACGAGCTGCGGGGCAAAGACAAGCCACATGAGCTGTGCGTCCCTGCATTTGGAGATTGCTACCGAGGTTTAACTGGAATATCGTTGCTCAGATGACCGCAATACACCAACCAGGGACCTGAATCCAACTGTCGCATCTGTTTCATGGCGTTTCCACACGGCCTGGCTTTTGGTCACAGTCTTCTGCTTGATGGTCGCTTCGTCTTGGACGGGGATTTTCATGACCGACAGCATCCACGCGAACCGTCTTCTTCGGTCTCGGATGCGGCTTCACGAACTGCTCGGAGAGGTCCCGAATCCACCGCTCGCCTGTTGGAAGATGAATCTTTCGAGGATTCCACTCTCACACGTTCGAGCCCTAATCACGCCCTAGCCAAATACATTGCCATCACGTAGTGACGCCTATTACTCCTCTATCAAGCAGATGGCGCATGATATCCTCAACATCGCCGACATGCCACCGACTCCATCATACCTGCTTTCCCACGGAGGCCCCGGAAGTGCCCCGCTTCGCATCCTTCTCCAGTTCGCGATCAAAGCAAAAGATCCATTCCATCAACTTTGCTGTTGAAGAATCTCTCCGCAAGTCGTGCCGACGTGGACGACAGACATATTTGCGACAATGTATTTTTGTACAAGACAGATCTGCAAAAGACCCCGTTGGTAGTTTCGTGGATGCTTCGCTAATCTCTGTTTTCCTTAACCTTGTGCTTCCTTCCCATTGTTATTCCAAACAAATCCCAAGAACCACAATTTCGTGCCTTGCAAAGCCATTTCCTTGGGACAAGCGACAGCGCTATACTCTTGCACTTCTCCAAGGCTACTCTAGTTATGGCAATTATTCCACCACATCATGGACTTCTGACCGCCTTTCCTAGACACTCTTGGGACTTTGACAAACTTCATAAGACTACGCCGCACACGCGAGGAAAGGTGGCACTTGCACACCTCTCCACCCCGCTCCCCCTCTTCTGCCGCCTTCGGCTACACACCCGTTTCCCGTGCCACCGTGTTCCGCAAACCATTTTCTCCCCCTCCAAACGCACGGTCGTCCTCCAGACGAAAAAGTCAAAAAAGCGAGATTGGATTTTTAAACAGTGACTTCGCTTTTGCTTCCTCCAGTACTGCTTATGCTCACAGAGTATATATACGAGCTGACGGGAGCAATCTTCATCAATTCACCACAATTGATCAGGTCTCGTGGTCTAGCGGTATGATACTCGCTTAGGGAGATGCAGCTTCATGCTGTTTCTTGAAAACTCTAAGCCAATTGCGAGTGGTCCCGGGTTCGATTCCCGGCGAGACCCCATGTTTTGCTTGTTATAGCGTTGTTTTTGGTAGGGGGAGAGTGGTGGTGAAGTTTTGGGATTTTTGAAAATTTCTCTAGAATTTTTAGTGGTTCGAAGTTTGGATATCCTTAGCACGTGTAGGTAATTGCTTATAGTAGGACAAAGACCTGTACGGCGAGACCCCATCTTTTGCTTGTCATAGCATCGTTTTTGGTAGAGGGATGGGCTAGAATGGAGGTGGTCGAGTTTTGGGATTTTTGATTTTTTGAAATTTCGAATCTTGAATTTTCTTGGCGGGTGTGGGTGAGTGCTTGCAGCAAGAGAAAGACCTTTATTACTTGTAGTAAGAGCATGTGTTTATGTCGAAGGAGTCCTCACTTTAGCTATGCAGAAGGAAGAAAGGGAGGAATGCGAGCCTTTTGAATTTTTGAACTCTTAATGTTTTCCTTGCAGCAAGCAAAGTAGTCTATGCCTCTTTATTACTCTGTATACTGATGATCCTTCGAGAAGGGAATTTACAGTTTAGAAAGACAATCGTTTTGGCAAAAGTCCAGAGTGCTGAAAAAATTGTATTAGCTATCAGCTACTGTATACATATCTCCTCAAGAAAGTGAATATGGAATCCCTACCGGCGAAGATATTGATGACTCTAGCACTCTGCTGCTTGTCTTAACGAGCTCCTATCTTACGCGACGACTTATTCTAAAACGTCTCTCCGCGCAAGGAAGCGGCAGTTAGTATACCCTTTCTTTTTCATATCGGTGCGAAGGAGAATGTTATTGGCAGTAGAGTAGTGCGTAAGAAACAGAATTCTAGCTGATTATCACTTCCGAGACATAGAATGTTATAGGTCTCGAGAGAAAGACATAGCTACTAGAGCCGGAATCTGGCATTAGTGTAGAAGACAATTGACCTATGGAGGAAGCTTGTCTCGCACGGGAATTTGCCTACCTGGACGCTGCTTGTCCGCGTCGTTGCCGATAGCGATTATAGTACAGAAGTGGTATGCTCTTTGTAGGCAGAAACATCGATGCTGCGACCGGCTACGAGGATGTTAATCTGGTTCATCATCGCTTGTTGAGCACATGCCGAATAGGACCTTAGGCTTGACGTCTTTGTATAGAAGCTGAGACGTGTACTCAATTGATGTTGTTAATATTCGCTACGGCGACGTAGAGCTGTATCTTGTTCAGAGATGACTTAGATGCTTCGAAGACTTTGCGGTATTCGAGGTAGATGGATGAAGATGAATCCTGCCATAGAGCTGGGCAAGCTTTAAGAATTTGTGTCAGTGGTAATGTTACGAAGTTGAGAGACGGAGATGTCGACGAGTGGTGAAATGCCAATTGTAAGGTGCAGTCTCATTCGACTTGGACATTTGGTGCTTCATTAGTTGCAGTTATCTATTATCAAAGAGCAGCAACGAGTGAAATGTCTGGTGTAGGTTTTGACACTTCATGGGGAATCTTTTGACATCCGGTTAGCGTAAGCGCAATTCCGGGGGAGTTTCAATGGCAGAAGTGGGGAAACTCACCAATCAAACATCTACCAGCGTGTCTTCTTGTCAATCAAGACACAGGTAGGAGCCAAGGGACAGGATAAAGACGTAACACACTCGCCAATCGGGACACTCACCGTCTATCTTCCATGATCCGTAGCGTGTGATCAGCCAAGAAGTGATTTCTGGCTGTAAAAGTGATCGCGAGACATTGATGAATCTCACTGTTAGAGCCAGATAACAGAGGTCCGATGCATGTCCGAATCAGCCAGTGCAGATAAGCTCGAGACAGTAGCTATTCAAGGGAGTGGCTATTCTACCCCTCACTTCACGAGCCATCCTCCGTGAGTTCCAGGTGGCCTGAGATAGGTTGGAACCTCTCATGAGCCGACATTGAGACGGCAGAATGCTAGTGCACGGAGACAGTATGATTAGGAACGCGCATTTGCCCTTCTTGAGAGAGTCGAGTCTTAGTAACACCTCCCTGACGAAGGAGTGAGGGAGTCTGGAGAGCTGAGGTGCTGCCGGGGTAGTTACAACCACGAGCGCAAACGATTTCCCAATCCGGTCCTGTTACTCGGGAGGCCTTGAGGATTTCGACATAGATCCGAGTTCACAGCGAGAATTGATAACAGTCTTTGAGATGCTCGGCTTGAGTACACATGCGCTCGTAACGCCATTGCAGTAGCGTGCGCAACTCTTGTCCACGAAGCAGAGGTGCCACAACTCGTGATGTTTGCGATACGGAATCCAGGTTTCGTAGACAGCAGAGAATGCTAAGAATCCTGCTGAATCATGGCCCTGGTAGATTCCTGCATATCCGAGAATGCCGAAAGATTGAATGTACCCAGCCCCGGTTTGATCATCATCGCTGAGACTTTGGACCAACAGAACCTTTCACATCCTCCGGCAGTAGTGGGATTGTCAATCTCTAGCTGAAAGTGGTATGGACAATACCGCCTGTATGAAAGAATCGTGTGATCAAGCCGATAATAAAGCCTCGTTCGCTGAGGGTCAGATGTGCGCAACGTGTCTCCACACTCAGCGCTTGTGCTAGGATGTTCTTACCTCTGATGTCTTGCAGGTTGTATCAGCCCTCATGAGGAAGTGGAGCAGAACTCGTGTTCACTTGGTATTCCCGATTCGTGAACTTGCGGCTTCCGCCCGCGAATTCGCGGCATTCGGACATCCGATATTCTTGAGTCCTTCTGATGGTCGATTAAAGGCCAGCTGATACTAAGCAAGCCCGTTTGATAAAGGATTGAAACGCTTCGCAGAAGAGTGCCTCAGGCCGGAGCGCCAGTTGCAGGACCACGCAAGATCTCTTACCTTTCATTCGAGGTCTAGAAACATAGCGATGAAAGCTGATTCTGATATGCTCAGAACATCCGGACGAGTAGAAGAGGCCATGCTTTGACGCTCCGCTCTTCTGCAAACTACACTTATAGACACGTGAGGACTTCCACATATCTTTCCAACAAGAAACACGAGCAGTGAGCGAAAAATTGATTTCCGAAACACTTGCAATGAAGCATGGATCCCGCAAGTAATGTACGTTCCAAAGATCAGTCGTCCGATGAGGCGGAGTTTCGCGGGCAGCGTATGGAGTGCTATGGTATCGCAGAGACGTCTCGGGAGCGGTCGAGTACGGACGAGCTGGTATGACAAGAAAGTACAGCGGATCTGGAAATGATTGGAGAAGAACAGAGTGATAAGAAAGCAGACATGAACAAAGCTGGCATCGACTGCTATGGAGCTCGACTTGTCAGCTCTCTTATTACTCGGTGTACAAGTATTCATCCATCACGTAGATGGAGTGCGCGCAATGCGCCTGATGCTAGGGCGTGGATTGGTCATGTTGGTTGTTTGATGCCGTGTCGCTTCGAGTGCATCAACAATGTAGACATCGCTTGGGCGTGGCTTCGATGGTCTGCCGTTGGTCGCGTTTGGAAATTAGGAGATGAATGTTCCGTCAGATTTCTTGGTTTCAAAGCATCGCCTCTATTTTTCGACGTCAGAGTCGAGTCTTGAAGGCGAGGCGGTGTCTTGTTGTTTTGCAAAGAAGTGGGCTCCGAGCGCAAGAAGGACGACCCCGCGGCCGAGGATTTTACTCTGCGCTTTCCAGAAGAGACCTTCGCAAATTCTCTCGAAATCTCGAACACGAATGTTGTTATTTTCACAATTTTCAACACCTCCATCTCATCAGATCGGTCATCCACCTTCGTACCACTGGCCAATTGGAACTGCTACGTCGGCCATCTCCGTGGGGAATAGTTCATCCATGTCAACGGCCTTCCGACAAGCTATCCCCGAACGGTTCGACGGCAGCCGCCGACGTCAAAGTGTTGGGCCAAGGCGGGCAGGCTAAGGCGTGCGAGTCTCTGGAGCCCCGCATCTTCTGCTCACGCGGAGGTACCCTGAGACCTTTCGCTGGATGTTCTTGCCTCTTGCAGCGCTTGTTCTAACCTAGCCTTGATCCTGCGCAAGGCTGTGGTGAAGTCGCTGTTGTTGCTGCTGCATGAAGATGGTGATGATGTACGTGGAGAAGCCGTGCGGTAGTTGAAGCGCCTCCCCGTGATGTCGCAAATACTGAGATAAACGGTACGCCCTTCCGGGCTTAGCGGCCAAGTCGCATCCAAAGGGCGTGAAGGGAGCTCATTCAACCAAGCCGTGTCAGATCCACTTCTCTGCGGCAAATTGACGACTTTTGTTGGTCGAAGAGTCTTGCTGGGAAGGCGAAAAAGAATAGGTGTCAGAAGACTGGATTCTAATCGACATCTGTATGAGGTAAGGGTTTCCACTCCGCTATCATGCATACTGATAACAGCCAATTCCTCGGCGTAACATTTCGAATCCTTCATGCAAACTGCCATGATCTGGCATACAGAATTATGGGTTTAGCAAGGTTCGGTAAAACAAACAACTCCAGGATGGCCACTAGGCTAGCGAACCAAGTATCCAGATCTGGGTTTGAGTGGGTTTCTTCGCCCCATCAAGTAGCGTTATTACGAGCGGGAATCCTTGCGATCAAGTGGCCAAGAACGCGCCTGGATCAAAAGAGGCCCTTTCAGTATTTTTCTTAACCGGTCATCAGAAGTATTTGTATCGCGTGCCCGCCCGGAATTTTTCTTGTTACACCCGCTGGTCTATTTTCTTGGACGACACTTTTTTTACTTTCTAGGTACCTACTTCATCGCCAGTCATGCCGTTCTGGGACAAGAACGAAAAAGTAGGCGATTCTGTCTCGCAGTCGCCATCAGACCCTTTCCACCGAGACTCAACTGAGCATGGAGAAGTTCACTCGCAATCAGACCATCTCCAACGCCGTCTAGGCAACAGACAGATTCAATTGATCGCAATTGGTGGTTCAATCGGAACAGCGCTGTTCGTGTCCATTGGTGGTGGTCTTGCCCGCGGTGGACCTGGCAGTCTGTTCGTCGCCTATTTCATCTACTCTTGTTTTCTCGGCTTGGTCAACAACTGTATCGCGGAAATGACGGTTCTTTACCCAGTCGAAGGTGGCTTCATTCGCCTCGCCGGCCACTTGGTCGACGAAGCGTTTGGCTTCATGGCTGGGTGGAACTTCTTCCTCTATGAAGTCCGTTGGAATTCTTCCCTGTGTATGAATGGTTCACTGACAGACTCCAGGCGTTATTGATTCCTTTCGAAATTACCGCTCTCACTACTGTCCTTGGATATTGGAGTGACAACATCCCGCCATGGAGCATCCCAATTGCTTGCATTGTGAGAGAGCACTGCGAACTGTGTTGTACTCTCTGAGCTGACATCTCGTCTAGGTCCTCTACGGGTAAGACTTCCTATGCGACAACCCCCTTGCGACTTTTCATATCCTACGCGACTTTTTCTGCCGAGCGCCCTTTCCTTTCCTTTCCTGGAGAAGTCCCTCGCACCCATTTTCTTTGCCTTGCACCTTTTTCCTTGCGCCCAAGAAAGACCGGTTTATCTTACCGCCCCTGCGACTATACAATTGTGACGGATCTCTTTGTGCCATACCCTTGCGACTTGCGCCCAAAGCAATTTTCTGCGCTCAACCCTGCCTGAGCGCCCGAATGTCCTGATTGCTGACATGTTATTCTAGTCTTCTCAATGTCCTCGCTGTCAAGGCTTATGGTGAAGCTGAATTCTGGCTCTCCGGCGGAAAGGTCATTCTGATTTTCTTGCTGTTCGCCTTTACCTTTGTTACTATGGTTGGTGGAAACCCTCAACACGACGCCTATGGTTTCCGTAACTGGAACAATGGAGCATTTGCGGAGTACAGAACCATGGGTACACTCGGTCGTTTCGAAGGTTTCTGCGCCGCCCTCTGGTCAGCCTCTTTCTGTGTAGTCGGCCCAGAGTACATCTCTATGGTGTCTGCTGAGGCCAAGCGTCCCCGTACCTACATCAAGACTGCGTTCAAGACTGTCTACTGGCGTTTCGGAATCTTCTTCATCGCTGGTGCTCTTTTCGCTGGTATCGTCGTCTCTCACACCGACCCCGAGCTCGTCGCCATTGTTTCTGGTACCGGAGAGGGTGGCGGTACCGCTGCCGCTTCGCCCTATGTCATTGCCATGAGGAACATGGGAATTGTCGGTCTTCCCCACTTCGTCAACGCCCTGCTGGTCACCTCAATCTTCAGTGCTGGTAACACTTACACTTACTGCGCCACCCGTAGTCTCCACGGTATGGCCGTCGAAGGCCGTGCACCTAAGCTCTTCCGCAAGTGCACCAAGGGCGGTGTCCCGATCTTCTGTTTCCTCTTCGTCATGTGCTTCCCTTGCCTGGCATTCCTCCAAGTCAGCAGCGGATCTAACAAAGTTCTTACCTGGTTGGTCAACTTGATTACCGCTGGTGGTATTATCAACTACATCGTCATGACTACCACCTACATCTTCTTCTGGCGTGCCATGAAGGCTCAAGGTGTTGACAGAAAGCTCTTGCCTTACTGTGGTTGGTTCCAACCTTGGTCCGCATACATCGGACTTGCCTGGATGATTATGATCGTCACCTGTTACGGCTATACCTCATTCGCACCTTGGTCTGTAGATAACTTCTTCATCTATTATACTATGATCTTGCTTGGTAAGTGTGCTGCGGAGGTGGTCGTCGTCGTTGAGACCGAGAAAAACGAAAAATCCGAAAATCCGAAAACTTGAAAAATTTACTAACAAAATTTCAGCGATTGTCACATTTACCTTCTGGAAGGTCTTTAAGAAGACCACCCTCAGGCGTCCTCACACCACCGATCTCGTCTGGGAGCGTCCCGCCATCGATGCATACGAAGCCTCCTTCCTCGACCCTCCCAACAGCTTCTGGAACGAAATGTTGGGTCCTCTCAGAAAGAACAAGGGCAGCGATCGTCAAGGCAGCGACTCTGGCAACTACTCCGGTATGGAGTAGATGTCCATCGCAGATATTGCATTATATCATGACAGCCTCTGTGCTATGAACATATTCCTTATATCAGCATAATGTAAAATGATGACAGGCCCAAAAGCTATTTTTTCCTCCAAAGATTTTTGATCGCGTCATTTCCCTGAATATCTCCACTCTGTCATCAGGTATCGTCTCAACTATCTCTCTCAGCTTGCGGTGATGCACCCTGATGCACCCATCTAAATGCACAACGCTTTTTAAATGGGGTGCACCATCCATCGAGGACAAACAGCTTTCGTCCAACTATCTCCCCCTCCCCTGCGAGGCTTCTAACATGGCTGTCAAAATGCAAGATGATGTTGACATCGGTCAGATTGCCCAGAGAGAGTACGCCGAAGCACTTACTCCATCTGGTCACGCTCTCAATTATCAAAACTTCTTGTGACCAACCTACCCTTGAGTAGGTCGAAACAGACTTTCTGTCTCCATATGATTTCCCTAACTTCTACAAGCGCAGCTCTACGACCGAACTTCACCTTCATCGCTCACGGTTTCTCTCCCAGACTAGAAAACCTTCACAAAAATAACGTCTTCCCAACCACAAGAAGCGGGTTATATTCTAACACAGTCCCGCCAGTTCGGAGTTTCGACGCTGGGGGTTGCATGGAATTGAGAAGTTCAGGGATGCGGATACTGAAATCAGATGGAAGAACCATCGTCTAGCGCCTGACTGGTAAGATGTTGCAAAACGAAGCGCTTGCCTCAATCAAGATGTTTTAGCAAAAGAAGAAGAAGAAGATGACAAAACAAAACGTACAGCAGCAGGGATTCCCACGTGGTCACCCACCGCAGTACTAATCTGCCGTTTAACTGCTTATGTATGGCAGAGCGGACGGGATGCCCAGTTTTCAGCTGACTGTGGCCGTACGTGCTTGAATAGCAAACGGATGGCTCCATCGAGAGGTGAACAGCCAGTACCCCTGTTGTTCAAGGAAGGGCAAGCATGCGAGGGTGGACATCCGTGACCAGTTATGTCGTATCGACATAGTTTCCCTCGTATCTCTCATACCTCGACCGCATGGAAAGGCGCAACCCTCTTGTATCAAAGAGAGACGATTCAGTATCGTGTCCTGAACCGCCAACTCGTAGCTCTTCCTGACATCCTGTGATTCTCTGCTCTTTCAAAAGGACGGTGCCGAGCGGCGTGGTGATAGCGATGCTCCTGTCTACGTTCGCGTCGGGTCTTTCTCAAGTTCCCCGTACGTTTCCAGATCGATAGCGACAAGTGTTATACGGTGATGAGCTCAGGCGGGCTGTCTTCGTTGTTCATCGAGGCGGTACGGTCGCATTCTTCGTTTGGTCGCAGTCATGTGGTGACCGGAACCGCTGAGGCTTATGTTGGCAAGAGCTCTCGGGTAGTTCTTGGGTTGATGCGATTGTCACCCCTAGTCATTTGCATCTAGCTTCCACGACATTGCCATGCATCGCAAGACAGGAAGGAGCGAGGAAGTAGATTGGAAGATGCCACGAATCTTGGGACGAATCTCATGATGCTGCCAAGCGTCATTCTGCCCCGCCCGCGGACTTACCGCCCGTGCTCATCAATGTTTTCTCCCTGTCGCTCCTGCTCTCTTTACCTCCACGGTCGGCATAAACACCTTCAATCGTGGTCCTTCTTGTTTGTGTCAAACGGATTCATCAGCGTCTTCTCCTGTTCTTCATCATAGCCCCAAGCACGGATAGATTCTTTGTGCTCCTCTCAGCAATTTCGGCCGAAACCAGACCCACAAAGTTTTGGGAAACTGTTGCATGAAATGTAAACGGAAATGATGCTTAAATCCGCCGATGACTTAATGCCATCCCGGAGCTTGAGGGGTAGCTCTACCTCCGGACCTTGACAATATAAAATGTAGCACTCCTCTTTTGGATTGGATCGGTTCATCTCTGCAACAAGCAAACTCCCTTCTCATCTTTCATCCAACAACACTCAAAACATCATGTCTCTCTTCGAACCCGCACCCGAGCCAGCCACTGAGCTCGGCAGACTGCGCATCCTGTCTTCTACCGCTGGTGTTCGTGTCTCTCCCCTCCAGCTAGGAGCTATGTCGATTGGTGATGCATGGTCCAGCTTCATGGGTAGCATGGACAAGAAACAGTCATTTGCTCTTCTCGATGCTTTCGTGGAAGCCGGTGGCAACTTCATTGATACCGCCAACAACTACCAAAATGAGCAGTCTGAGCAATGGCTCGGCGAGTGGATGAAGGAGCGTGGCAACCGTGATCAGATGGTCATCGCCACGAAGTTCACTGTACGTGCAACCATCTTATGTATTTGTGCATTTGCTGACGTTTCCATTGCAGACCGACTACAAGGGCTACGCTCTGGGCAAGGGCAAGGCTGCCAACCACTGTGGTAACCACAAGCGCAGTCTGTTCATGTCCGTCCGTGACTCTCTAGCCAAGCTCCAGACCGACTTCATTGATATCCTCTACCTCCACTGGTGGGATCACACCACTTCCATCGAGGAGATTATGGACTCTCTGCACATCCTTGTCGAGCAAGGCAAGGTCATGTACCTCGGTATCTCAGACAGCCCTGCATGGGTTGTGTCAGCCGCAAACTACTACGCCAAAGCACACGGCAAGACCCCCTTCTCCATCTACCAAGGCCGCTGGAACATCATGCTCCGTGACTTTGAGCGCGAGATCATCCCCATGGCCCGTCACTTCGGTATGGCTCTCGCACCCTGGGATGTCCTCGGTGGCGGCAAGTTCCAGACCAAGGCTGCCATTGAAGAGCGCAAGAAGAACGGCGAAGGTCTACGCAGCATGATGGGAGGCGAGCAAACGGAAGAGGAAGTCAAGATGTCGGCCGCTTTGGAAGAAGTCGCCAACGAGCACAACGTCTCCCTCACAGCCGTCGCACTCGCCTATGTTATGTCCAAGACCATCAACGTGTTCCCTCTGGTCGGTGGCCGCAAGGTCGAGCATCTCAAGGACAACATCAAAGCTTTGAGCATCAAGCTTTCAGACGAACAAATCAAGAAGCTGGAAGGTGTCAAGTCTTTCGACCCTGGATTCCCCAACACCTTCATCGGCGAGGATCCCAAGATCTCTGGACAGCCCAACTTCTTGCTCGGTGCCTCTGCCTCGATTGCATGGCAGAAGGCAGCCAAGCCTATCGGTCACGAGTAAACGATATAGCTTCGAAAAGTTACCATCTAATGAAAACATACTTACGTTCATGACCTTTGTCTACGATACCTGTGAAGCCATGACTGATGTGAGTGTTGCGCTTCAGTTACCATATACCCAGTGTCGCTTAGGTGCTTCATGCTTTTCTTATCCACTCTCCATTACTTGTTTTGCTTTGGGTTTCTACACAAACCGGTCTCACCAACTTTTCTTGCGAGCGTTCTGCCCACCACATGACAGACACTCACTTCATTTTGATGTCTTGCGTTCAACAACACAGAGTGGTTAACATGCTCATTGGATCTTACAAAGGGACGCGCTACATGTAAGACCGATATTCTTTACCTTGACGGACGAAAAGATGCCGCTGGTGATGCAAGAGCAGGGTCATACCAGCTTTGGAAGGTCTTGGTCGTTTTGGAGTTCCGACTTGTGAGATCATGCAACAACATTGACATGCTCCAACGATCAAATGTCAAGGCCGAGGTAACACAATATCCTGCTATCGTATTTCACAGCAAAAGGACTTCGTGCAGGTCGCACAGAAATTGCGACTTTTCTCGAACCACTGTGGCTGTTGATTTTCCGCAGGGCGCAATTTCCCAAGGAGCGGAAAGCGCGGTTTCCGTGGGGCTTTCCCTTTACGGAACCATCACAAACTTTCTCCTTTCTCTATAAGACCAACCACATTCGCGCCAATTGCGCCATGATTTTGCAGTTGCTTGAATATATCGTTGAATTTGCTGGTATCATTGCGCTTTCGGTGTTGTGTTTGCATCATGGCCGCCATATCTCCTCGTTGGTTTGTTTACCGTTTGTTTTGTGCCGGTGGTTGAATGCGATGAGCTGATTGTGGTGTATAGCATTGCTCAGGACGGATTGAGTAAGCCTGTTCAGGATGAACGTTCGCCTCTTGTCTCGGTCGCAGAGACCTCAGAACCGGAAAACCATGCCGTCGACAACAGTGGTGAACGCGAATTCGGAGGTGCCGTCGGCGTGAGCGCGATGATGATCGGATTTCCTCTTCTCATGTACTACATGTGGATCGGTGCAACCTTTTACGATGGTCATATTCCTACTCGCGAGCCTGGACAATCCTGGATCGCATTTTTCAACCATCTCTTCGACCTGTGCTACGAGCATGCATTCCCCCACGTCAAGGCTTGGACTATCTACTGGACGTTCTTGATTTTCGAAGGCGCTTGCTACCTGTACATGCCTGGTGTCTATGGTAAAGGCAAGAGATTGCCAAGTCTTGGAGGCAAGCAGTTGGAATACTACTGCTCAGCCGTGTGGAGTTGGTACACGACTATCATTCTGGCCATCGTTCTTCATGTTTCTGGATTATTCCATCTTTACACTCTCATCGATGAGTTTGGAAGCATCATGAGTGTGGCTATCATCTCTGGTTTCTTGGTCTCCATTATCGCCTACTTCTCCGCTCTTTCCCGCGGCGCCGAACATCGCATGACTGGCTCTCCCATCTACGACTTCTTCATGGGCGCGGAATTGAACCCGAGATTGTTCACTTGGTTGGATTTCAAGATGTTCTTTGAGGTTAGAATTCCTTGGTACATCTTGTTCTTGACCACACTGGGTGCGTGTGCGAGACAGTACGAGAAGTATGGTTACGTGTCTGGAGAAGCCTGGTTCTTGTTGATGGCGCATTTCTTGTACGCAAATGCTTGCTCGAAGGGTGAAGAATTGATCATCACCAGCTGGTACGTTCGATTTCTTTCATCATGACGCCATTGAGCAGACCATGATGACAAGAGTGATTTTTTCCTTGCTGACACCATTCTACAGGGACATGTACTTTGAAAAATGGGGCTTCATGCTTATCTTCTGGAATCTGGCTGGCGTACCTCTCTCCTACTGTCACTGCACTCTATACATCGCCAACCACGATCCTTCCGAATATCACTGGCCAACCTGGGCTCTGGTGCTTCTGTTCATCACTTACTTGTTCGTCTACTGGATCTGGGACACGGCAAACAGCCAAAAGAACATGTTCAGAGCGCAAGAAAGAGGTGTCGCTCTCAACAGAAAGACTTTCCCTCAACTACCGTGGAAGGCTGTTGAGAATCCTGTGTTCATCAAGACAAGAACGGGCGATTCGATCTTGTGCGATGGGTGGTGTGAGTTTTTCTCCTCTGTTTCTTCGTACACTTTTCTCCGAATATGTCCTGACGTTGCTCATCACAGACGGCAAAGCCCGCAAGATTCACTACACCTGCGACCTCTTCTTCGCCCTCTCGTGGGGTGCCATCACAGGCTTCCACTCACCATTCCCTTGGTTCTATCCATTCTTCTTCTCATGCATGATTGTGCATCGTGCCATCAGAGATATCCAGAAATGTAGAGCCAAGTACGGAGATGCGTGGATGGAGTATGAGAAGAGAGTGCCATGGTTGTTCATCCCAGTAAGTTATCCTCGAACCAAACAACGGTGGGTTGAGCTGACAAAGTATGCAGTATGTCATCTAGGTCGTCGATGAAGAAATGGTTATTACTGATCAAGAAGAACGATAGATGGTGTAAGCAGATTAATGAAACAAAGACCGTTGACGAAGCTCTCAAGGACCATTACCAACAAGAAAACTTGTCAACATCTATATCTCCAAGTTCCAAAAAGTGATGATGCTGCAGCACGTGCCGCGAGTTCCGGCAGAACGATTGTCGTCGTAAGCCTGTCGATCACATGACCCCATGGGGCTTACAGACTGCCATACATTTTCCTGGGGCGAACAGTTTCCTCTCAACGGCACTTGCATTGTGGCTAATGACGTTGAGAGTTATACTGAGCCTATTTTTGCATCCAAAACTACATGAGGCTCAGCTTTGAGACGCACACATTTCTCCTGTCGCACTGCTGTACAGCAATCGCGCGGAAAACCTGAACGAGAATGTTCATCTGCGAGGAATGTACAGAGCTTCAGGGCAGTACTTTTGAAATTGCTGAATATGTCAACGAGTGAACTTCCCCAGCCGCGGAATTTTCTGAAAACAGATTTGCCGTCGTCTCTGTCGTCGTAAGCATATCGATTCGGATAGGCGGCAGCTACCAGCCATGTATCGTCATCGCCTTACCAGCCACAAACAAGAAAGATCTGAATGCTTGTCGATGCTTAGCATTGGGGTTTACGCTGACTACCCCGTACCTTTATTGACATCCTCTTGACTTCTAACAACACGTTCAACCGTTATCCTCTCTGTCCATGGCGTTTCTGAAGAAATTTGTCAGGCTGTGCCTTTGCACCATCTTACTCTCAGACTTCACCAACGCTGTAACTCTCGACATCACAGACGCAAGTACGAACAACCTTCGCAAGATTACTTGAGGTATACTTTCAGAAGCTGATAATTGCCAGCTTCAATACGCAATGCATCAAAAACTGTCGCGCAGGGCTTGATGGCTTGGTACGCCGGCAACAATACTGGAGGCACGCCTGGTATCTTGCCAGGCCCATACTACTGGTGGGAAGCAGGAGGAATGTTCGGCCACATGATCAACTACTGGTACTACACTGGAGACGACTACTACAACTCGATCGTTTCCACGGCCATCCAATTCCAGGTCGGCACAGGCGATGACTTCCTACCGGCGAACCAGACAAAAGATGAAGGCAATGATGATCAGGTCTTTTGGGCATTCACGGCCATGGACGCCGCCGAACTCAACTTCCCGGAATCTACGGTCGAAAATGCGCCTTCTTGGCTTTCTCTGGCACAAGCAGTTTTCAACGAGATGGCTGGACGATGGGATACTAGCACTTGTGGTGGTGGTCTTCGTTGGCAGATCTACACCTTCAACGCAGGATACGATTACAAAAATTCGATTTCGAACCTGGGTCTCTTTCAATTAGCCGCGCGTCTGGCTCGATACACGAATAATGCGACTTATACCGACTGGGCCGAGAAGTCATGGCAGTGGTATGCTGACTCTTCGCTCTGGGATGTTGAGACATATCAAGTCTTTGACGGCACGAGTACGGACGACAACTGTACTTCGGTGGACCACTTTGAATGGACATACAACTATGCAGCTGCGATCAGCGGTGCAGCATACATGTACAATCATGTCAGTCCTGCCTAACCAGTCTTATAGAACTTTACCGCTAACATGTTTGCGCTTCAGACCTCGGATCAAAGCTGGCTAGACATCGTTGAAGGCCTCCTCAACACCACTGTCACCACATTCTTCCCCACCACAATGGGCGACAAGATCATGGTAGAGATCACTTGTCAACCCCTCGGCAACTGCGATACAGATCAATTGTCCTTTCGCTCCTATCTCGCTCGCACACTGGCGGTGACCACACAATTGATACCTTCTCTGCATGAGACCATCTATCCCTACCTCCGCGCATCAGCCCAAGGCGCCGCTGCCCAATGCGATGGCGGTAATACCGGCGCAATCTGCGGCATGGAATGGAACACCACGATATGGGATGGAACGTATGGCGTCGGACAAGAGATGTCTGCTCTTGCGGTTATTCAATCGTTGATGCTGGATACGCAAGATGCTGCGTTTGTTGCTCCATTGACAGCATCTACTGGTGGTAATAGTACGAGTAATCCCAGTGCTGGTACAGGGAGTAGTAGTTCTACGTTTGAGCCTTCTATTGCTACCAGACAGATTACTACTGGTGATAGGGCGGGGGCTGCGATATTGACGATTTTGATCTTGGGGTCGATTATTGGGGGTTCTGTTTGGTTAATATGGGATTGAGACTGGGATACCATTGTATACAGCAAAGAGACGCTTGATTGTGTCGGCGTTCCATTGTTCATTTTTCGCCCATGCTCCAGCTTGAAGTTTGAGCTTTGTTTATCTCCTGCAGCTCTCATCCTTTCGTTAATAAACAGGCTCACCAAGGTTTCTTTGATGGAAGCAGATTTGTTGTCCGAATCTGGCGTCGCCTCCAGAGTGAGTATATTTTTCTCTTCACCAACAACGACGTGACCCCTTGACTATTTTCCTCCGGTCAGATACTGATTGACTTGTTCATCCAAATCTTTACGACTTCTTCTCAGAGCTACCTTGACGGTCACAGCAGTAATCAGTGACCCTCCAATGATTATCGGCCAAGCAACAGGGAATATTGGCATGGTGGCAACCAATGCAATCCCCCGAAGGACTCTGCCCCGCCCGGATGAATGATAAGAAGCTTCACACTGCTCCCACTCGCGCTTTACGCAGTAAAAGAGAAGATCAACTTTCACTTTGCTATGGGGTGTGAAATGAGTAATCAGACTCCTGAAGAGCTCCCGGGCTAGCCACCAGCAGTTATGCGACAGAAGACTATAGGTTGGGACTGTTTCGTGGAGAAAAAGAGTGAGCTGAGCCAGGTCAACGAGTTTTGGAGATGGTGTCAGGGCTGCACGCTGGAGAGTCCTGTCTTTAGTATTCGAGAGGAGATTCTCCGAGTCCGCTAGGGTCACTGGAAATCTGGCATGGTCCGCATGGGATGGGTCTTTGTCGTCGTGGTCGGCGCCCAAACGTTCGAGTCTCATGAAACTCAGCCGTCTTCCATCTCCTGAGACCACAGACACCAAGATGTATTCATGGAGTACAGTCGTTTCTTCAACCTTCCAGACAATGTTGGTGATCGTGCCTGGCATCTGATTTCTTGCTACGTGTTTGAACAGACCAAGCCCATCGTGAAATTGCGCACCCAAGTTGTCATCAGGCGCAATGCCCACTTTTCCGAGCTGTGACTCCAATGCAGAGCCTAGTGATCCTGTCAGCAATTGATTCTACAGAAGATGGAAGACAAGCACACACCTGGTACACCTTTCGGCCTGCTTCTCCGAGAGCTTTGGGCGGAACTTGATTTCATGGTGTCTGCAATCCGGGAGGAACTCAATCGACTTGGAAGACTATAGCGGTGGTCGCTTGAGATGAGATCCCGTAGACGAAGAAGCATCAGTGGAAGAGTCCACAGGGATATTGGCTGGAGTACCTTGAGACTAAGTATCCAACTTGAGATTCGGGCTGTGTCGTGGTCAGTACCTCAGCTCAGAGCTATCAAGTGAGACGATGAGAGAATATGCGACCGGGCTGTTCCAACGTGAGGCTGAGTAGAGGTGCTACATAGACACACCCAATTTGAGATGCAAGAAGAGAGGGCGGTTTCTACGGCATACTGTGCAGGGTGTTTGAGACGCTTGGAAAGTGAACGCTGTTTGTTTTGATCTGGAAGCTTTGCGAGAACAAAGAACCGCTGCGAGGCTTGGAGTTCAGACAGACTAGGGGGCGCAATAGAATGACTGTACTGTAGTTGGAATCTGTTAATGTAATCACACCACCATCCAATTTTGTGGCGTTCGTATGCGCGTGAGGCATATTGTCCAGGTTGTTGTTTTGCTGACAATGGAAGGCTGAGCTCTGATGGAGCTTCATGATCACAGTACACAGCCTCTTGTAACGTCAATTTTACAAGGGCCTTGCTGTGATTGTCTGTCTAAGCCCTCACTAAGATAGATGTTTCGCAAGAGCAGCCAATCTTCTGGCAGGCATTCTCGCCGGGCAACATTTTGATCAAGGCTGATGTCTCAAGCACTCGACAACCCTTTGCTGTGCGCGATATGATCTGCAGATACGTCAGTCTAGATAGTGTTCGTCATACTACACTGAATAGCTCCTACTGTGGCTCTTTCCTTCTGGTCCAAGCTTGCATGTATACGTACCGCTCAGCCTCTTGTGGCAGATTTCACAGCCTCAGGTCTGTCTTACATCTCGATTAGAAAAACCGATCAACTACTTGTCTGTCTAAGATAGTGTCCAGTAAGTTTCGGAGGCCCTTTGTATTATTGCCAGTGTGAACCCAACCACTACGCTTCCTTCATCATCGCAATCAGCAACGTAACACCCCACCGCTTTAGCCCAGAGCCTGTTTCCGATCAACGACCACATGCCGGATACACTCAACCCCGAGCGCCTGAACTCTTTGCTCTCGACGGCAAAGTCGTTGCACTTTCTATCGAAGTCAGGCTCGGAACGCAAAACCCTCATCGACGTTTGGAGAGCCGACAGACTTGGCGAGCTAAACTTTGTCGGACTGGCAGTAAGAGAAACCTCTCATAACGCAGCCCGGCGATACATACTGACAGCTCATTTAGGGGGCTCTGATTGCAGCAACAGTAACCACCTGTATAGGCTAGAGGAGCGTCGAAGAATTCTCCGTAGGCACCATAGTCTGTTGGCACGGGTCTCTACTCTACGCCCTGCTGTCTATCTGTACCGCGGTGCAACAGAACATCGCACTGAGTCGAATAAATTCGTACGAAGACAGAGACGAACGCATTTGTAAACTTACTGGCGCTCGAACCCAAAATCGTCCACCACAACCAAGCTGGGTACTTTGCTGGCGGTCATTGCTCGTGTGGTCTACCCCTGTGTTCCTATTGAATCTCAGTATCGGACTTCTATTGCTTGGACTCGGGATTATGATTTTCAACGATGCTGCTCATCTGGGTTCTCACTATATCAAGGTATGTCAATGCTTATCTGTAATCTTTGATCGAGACTGTGCTAACGTTTCCAAGATAGCAATTTCATTTGCGGTGTTCAGTGCTGTGGGAATGGTTGCATACTTTTTCCATGTGGTTTGCATTAACAGTGCGCTCTGATTGCTTTTGTGGTTGACTTTTGGTGTCGCTGGATGATCGTCGACCGCCTATATTTTTGTGGTCATACAACGCAACAGCTTGAACTCACTCTTTTTCCACCCTCTTTTCATACAGAACTAGACTATCAATGATGCTGCAAGCATGACAAGTCCGCCTAGTCCATCCATCCCTGAACACCAATACTCCCAGTTCGTTGCAGATGAGGCTGGGGAGTTATTGGTTGGTAGCCGGTACCGCAGCTCTCCGTTACTACAATACAACTGTCCTTGATCCAACTTGACGAGCTCGCCATTTGCGGCTAGCGCAAAACTGTCCTGGATTGCACTGTCTCGCTTGCCTCCCTCTTCCCACAAGATCTTGTTATCAGCCTCCCAAAGCTGCTTCTTGGCCGGTAGTGGAGCGATGATGAGGTCTTTTTGCAAGCCACACATACCCGCTGGCTCGAAGTAAACAAGCATGTCGACGACTCGGTAGATCACAGCCAATCTTTGAATGTCAGTCTTGAATACTTGTAAAGGGAGTAGACGATCTGACCACCTTCTTGATTCTAGAAAAACCCAAGCTTTCCAGTTCATCTCCAGATTGTGGCTCGAACATGCCGTTTCAACATCGCACCCTGATTCAGTTCTAGCGAACTCCTTTGAGACAACCTGTGCAACGTCAGTAAAGTTCAGTCGGGTATGGAGAGCTTACCTACAATGACTGTGGTGAGCATCAACGCGACTGATGTCAGACCAGTAGGATCGGATGAGCTGATAGGATAGTGACACTGCAAAGTCTTTGTTGCGCATCTCGAACACGAGGGCTGGCCATTGTCGCAGCGTGCTTTTCCTCTTGCACAAGCGACGCAAGACCGGCTACGACTACAACGACCAATCCTACGAGAACGACAATAGTATCCATGTCTCTTTAAAGTGCTTTCTGCAAGATACCGCTGTCAGGTCACCATACAAGCTCGGCCTTGGCGTTTTCGGAGGCCATCATGTATGGAAACTCACGTTTATTGAATGGCTTGTTGCATTGCTCACACCGCAGTGTGGCTTGCACCACAAATTCGTCCGGCATTCTCGAATTCTTGGAGTGTACAAAGTGTAACTCCAAGAGGTAGAATATACCGTGATGTCGAATGTGGTCGCATTTGTCAGCCTCCTGAACAACTCTTGGCGACGCAATCCCCGGCGGGACAAATTGTAGAGGACAAATTGTAACATCCCGCCGGCATCAGAGGTTTTGCAAAACATTGCCTCACTTGCTTGAAGGCTGCTTCAAGGCTGACATGAATATCTCACGGGAGCGCCTAAACTGTAAGTTCGGCTTATAAAAGGTAGGAGGAAGCCTGCTCTGAACCGATGCCTTCTACCATCACTTTGGCATCAAACGTACTATTCTGCACGATGAACATCAATCATGGCAGCTCCCTTCCCATCACCGACCACGACCTGGCACTCCACCACTTATTCTTCTCTGTCACCTTTGCGCCCCGAGCTGTCTGCCAAAGGCAATACTGTCATCATAACGGGAGGTGGCAGTGGCATCGGCGCAGAAACAGCACGCTACTTCGCTCAAGCTGGATCATCACGTATCGCCCTTCTCGGACGTAGAGAACAGCCTCTCCTCGATACCAAGGCTTCTATCGAGCGCGAGCATGATGGTTCTAAGGTCTCCATCTTCCCTACCGATGTCACCAAGAAGAGCGAAGTCGATGCCACATTCATCAAATTCCTCGGAGACGACAAGGTTGACATCTTGGTCAGCGGCGCTGCTGTCGTTGGACCTCTAGAATCGATCGAACATGTGGACAGCGATAATTACATGCACGCCATCCATACCAACATTGCGGGTTCGTTGTTTGTCGCTCAGGCTTTCCTCAGGCATGCGAGTCCCAATGCGACCGTCGTCGAGATTAACTGGTCCGCTGCGCACGTCAACTTCAGCCCTGGATTCTCTGCCTACAGTGTTGGCAAGCTGGCAGTATGTCGACTTTGGGATTCTCTTGCCTTTGCAAACCCTGAGATGTCCGTTTTCCATCTTCAGCCCGGTATCGTGGACACTGCAATGAACAGAGAAGCAGGTGGTATTGATGCCATTGGCTTCTCGGATGATGGTGAGTTGAACAAAGCTCGACTTGGGTGGATTGTGTTGACGAGTCTGTGTAGTTTCACTTCCTGCGAGCTTTATCGTCTGGCTTGCAAGCCCTGAAGCACGTTTCTTGAGGGGGAAGTTCCTGTGGGCAAATCGGGATGTGAGTGAACTCAAGAATCAGGCCCAGAAGATCGAAGAGACCGCATATCTCAGCGTTGGTCTCGTCGGGTGGCCGTTCGATGGTGGCAACTGGAAGCTTGAGACTGCTGAAGGCGCATGGGATAATCTTTGATGTAAGACAATGAGGCTGTAACGCTCATCTGTACTGCAACTCGGCGGATAGCGTTGAATAACAGGTCTCCTTTGCTCCATGTACTTTCACGAAGCTGCGTGTCGGTAATATTGTCCCACTCGTGAATCAAAGCTGACATTGGATGTCTCCCCCGTCGGTCATGAGAGAGACTGGAAGCAAAGGCACAGTATGAATGTCACCACCAGCACAAATTTTGCGATGAACCATGATGATGCTTCGCGGTCTTCAGGATTGGAAGCAGTGTAGGTATAGAGCACTAAGCGAGCGAGGATGAACGCCAATCCGACTTGCACAAAAAGCAGTACGGTACGACTCAAGAAAGCTGGGGGTGGTTGTGGTTTTATTCTTCATGGTGATATTGCACTCGAAGGCACGCCCTTGTCGATCAAGAAAGAAGGCAAGGGTGAAAGAGGAACGCTTTTTGATTTTCTGATCGGCAAGAGTTCCGCTCCACCACATTTTGAGTTTCAACGGCTTCCGAGGTGGAGAGCGGGGAAGACAAACGAGCCCCGTCGGAGTTGTTTCATCTTTCTATGACAACCCCTCACCTTTTCTTATTTCCGCACCTTTCAAACAGATAACCATCGATACCTTGCAAGCTCGTGCCGTTGTGACAATGGACAGTCCGCATTCTGGAGGCTCTGTTGGATCAGAAGGCGCTGATGGAAGACACAAAAAGAGGATTCGAGTATGGACCGCGGAGGACCGAGCAAAGCACCGAGTCCTCGAGAAAGAACGCCGTGAAGCTTTTAGCGACAACCTTTTGGCAAGTCATGACAAGAATCGGAGGCTGCCATCACTAATGTATGGCTACAGGCACTTGCCAGAAGGCTGCCCACTCTTTCTGATGTCAAAGAGACCAAATTATCCAAGCATACCATTGTAGAAGAAAGCCTGAAACACCACGAGACACAACAGAGACGACTCGACGAATTGCAAGCTGTCATAGAGAGTTTGGAAGCTGAAAGAGATGCGCTGGTTCTCGAAGTTCGCGAATGGAGACAATGTTTGGACCTGCTGGCCAACGCCCAAGAAGCAGCTGAACAGCCGAATACACAACTACGATTGGAAGAGAACGCTGTTCAATCGACAAACGATTACTTGGGTGGATTGGAGACCTTGTCGGCCGAAGAGCTTGCTGCACTGCAGTCAGAAATCATTGAGGTTCCTGTAGCCATCCCGTCGTCAAGGGAGAGGTACACAATGCAGGTCGAAGACTGGCAGCAGTCCCTCGTCCCGTCGCAAGCTGCCATTCCTACCTCAAGCCTGGATGTTGGCTTCAGTAGTCTAAATATGGCTTCGTTGCCCGAGCCAGCGTTTACTCCTGCTCATTTCGTACCTGACTCAACTCTGCACCGTCGCCCACGGTCAATGTCTCGGCATTCAGTCTCCATGTACCCTTACAATACAGTACCAGTGGAGAGAACGGCAAGCCCTAGCGTGTGGGACCCCATGATACAGGCGTTCAGCAATACAACTTGTTGGCCCTCGTCAACCTACAGCCGATAATCAACTTACTCGACAAACCGATTTCTTGAGACATCAACTTCAACACTGTAAGACATGAAAATGGTTGCATAATGGAGAGGTCTATCTTGTATATCGAGAATACTACGTAAGGCAGGAAATGGTTACGACCCTGGTCCCCAGACGACCTATACTTGCTCGAACCACTCCTCGATCTTGGCCTTGCTCTCCAACAACCCGCTGGTGAAGAGCTTGAGAGCGTCATCGAGTCTCTGAGATGTTACTGGATCGGCTTTGATGGCTTTCTGCAACTCTTCTCCGTCATTGGCGAGGTAGTTGATATCGGTACTTGCAATCTTTGCATCGATCTCAGCTGCAGCAAGAGGGTCCACCTTGGACAATTCGGCAAGACGCGCGGGTGTCTTGTAGCCAGCGTATACATTCGAAGGCTTGGGCTTCCCTTCACCAGGCTGCTTGGATCCATCGTAGGTGAGCTTGGACAATTCATCCAAGACTTGGGGAGAAATGGTAGCACTGTGGCAACCATGCTCTCCTGCAGCCATGGCTTCCTTTGCTGTGATGAAGCTAGCTTGCTTAAGCAGAGGCTGGTCTTTGCCCGTCTCCTTGTACAGACGTGCGTATGTTTCGAGAATCTGCAGGGTACGAGCAGACATGGTGTGCTGGGTAGCAGGGTCTTCGACATTCGGCCACAGCTTCAGGTCGTCATGGGCCTTGACCTCGTTGAAGTAGGGGCTGATGTACAAGCAACCAGCTTGACTACAAGCGATAGCTTGAGGGAGACCAAACAGAGCAGTACCGAGAGTAGCAATACCTTCTTTCTTCAACGCCGGACATGTGTTGAGTGCTGGACCAGTGGAGGGGATCTTGATGCAATATCTGTCCTGAGGAATACCAGCGCGTTCGAACTCTTTGGCATACGCACGAGCCGAGTCAAGAACGGCTTGCGTGTCGTAGGCCTCGTTGGGATAGACCTGCAGCAGAGTTCGACCTTTGATGTTGCCGATATTGTTTTTGCACATGTTGACAGCCTGACAATGTCAGCCGAATTCTCGACGGCCACGATGTCTTGACTCACGATGCGAGTATACGCCGCCTTCCACCCTTGGTCCTTGAGCTCTTTGCAAACTTCCAGCACCATCTTCTCGTTCTCGGGGTGGGACATCTGTTGATTGACCCAAAGATTGTTGCTTGTCATGTCGTTTGGTGTGATGGCGAGATTCTTCGAGTATGTAGGATCCATCCAATCGACGTCAATGTTCACTGATGATTTTAGTCTGCAGTCAGGAAATCGGGACAGGCTATTCTCACGTTGTTCGTCAAGAACTTCCAACCATGTCTTGGGTGCATCGCGAGTCATCGTCGCGAACTTCTGAGTGTGGTGGAGATGGGTTTGTCTGAAGATAATCTTGCACGGCGCTGATGTAGATTTGAGGTGGTGAGCTGATGAGAGAGGTTGAGAAGGGCTATCATTTGTATTCAAGATTCATGGTCATCGAAGTCCTCCCAAGAGTTGGTCGCACACAGGTCATGTCAAGCAAAGCATGTCTGGCCCCGGAATCACGCGGTGCATTGTCACACTGTATTCCGTGCTCGTCAGCACACAGGACAAGCCTGTACAGGTCAACAGGAGAGAGAAAGCTGGAGTCAAGCTCGGCTGCGACGGAGCGGGGTTGACTCGTGTGGTTGCACGCAGGGCAGGTCTTACTAGCGCGGGGTCAAGGTCGGATACGGTAGTCCCCCTTACCTGCCACGAGTACCGACCTGCACAGGACACTCGACGCGTACAAGCTGACTATCGTACAGAGCTAGAGAACGGTGTTTTCACGGGTCCTCCATCCTCATCATGACTCAAGTGATCAATTGAATTACCACACTCAAGGAAGGCATGAAACCCGGTGGGGCATCCCCGCCAAGGAGTGCGCCACAAGCAAGTCAGGTCAACGACTCCAGGAAGCCACCAAGCAGATCGCCCTTGCCTGCACAGGACAGTCTTTGCCAAGCACACATAATGAGGAGGAGAAGATTGCGCTACGATGAATCAGTCGTTGAAACTCAGATCAGCTGAGCAGACCGTGGCCTGTCCAGGTCCACGGAATAGCACATGCCCTGCGCAGGAAGCACCCTGATGGCTCTCGGCAAGGGCACCTTCTAGCGTTGGAGGATTGAATCCTCCATGCCTTCCCCGGATCCGGGGCCCCGCTTTGTGGTATAACAACAGGTCACGGCGATTGTTTAGACTTCCAGGCAGGACTATGAATACCGCTTGCACATCCAACACCTAGACAGTCGGAATCATCATCAACCGTTGAATGACCGGGCCTCGTTGGATAGCTTCATCATCAATCTCACTTGATCAACATGGGTCTTTCTGCGAACAAGGACAACAAAGCTCAGCAGGTGGAATGTCTCGAGTATGGTCCGGAAAGAGCTGCCTCCGGCAAGATCAACAACAAAGGCAACAATCCCTTGTCCGGTCTCTCCGCTACTGAGTTACGAGATCAGGCTAACTCGTTTTGTGAAACTTATGGATTCCAGGATAAGGTCAACACCTTTCACAAGGCTGCCTTGGTGGCACAAAGACCAGATGCGTTCGATAGCATTGAGGATCTGACAGAGGACGACAAACATTGGCTTCGACGCGAGATTACCAGTAAGGCATTCAACACCAGTCTCGAGCGGCTTGCAGCAGTAGAGATTCTGACATATTTCAAGATCGATGGGACTTGCCATGGGCTATGTATATGTGTATCATTTTCGTCTCAATTGGTTCCGCAGTCCAGTACGTTCTCATGATGATCACCAGGAACACATAGGCTGACCTTGAAATGCAGAGGCTGGGACAATACTGGTGCTAATGGAGCCAACTTGTCATTTCCAGAAGAATTCGGTATCGCTGATCGACCCTGGCTGATCGGAGTTATCAATTCCGCGCCTTCCCTCTTCGGGCTACTCAGTGCATGGGCTGCAGATCCCGTCAACAACTTCTTCGGACGTCGAGGAACTATTTTCGTCACCGGACTCTTCGTGGTCTTCCCAGTTCTTGCTCAAGGGTTCACGCAAGACTGGGTGGGTCTCATGATTTGCAGACTGTTCATGGGACTTGGTATGGGCATCAAGATCTCGACCATTCCCATCTACAGCGCTGAGGTGTCACCCGCAAACATTCGTGGTGGTATCGTCACCAGCTTCCAGCTCTGGGTAGCCTTTGGAATATTGTTGGGTTTCAGCACCAATCTGATCTTCATGGATGTTGGCCGATTGGCATGGCGTTTCCAACTTTCCGCAGCATTTGTGCCAGCAATGCCTCTGCTCGTTCTCATCTGGCTCTGCCCGGAAAGTCCTCGTTGGCTTATGAAGAAAGGAAGGTATCAGCAAGCCTTCAAAGCATTTTGCCGTATCAGAAACACGGAGCTCATCTCAGCTCGCGAATTGTTCTACGCCCACTGTCAGTTGATGGCAGAGTCTGAAGACTTCAAGGGAAAGTCGCTGTCGAAAAGAGTGATGGAGCTGTTCACTGTTCCTAGGATCCGCCGAGCCACGGTTTCGTCTTCGGTCATTGTGATTGCTCAACAATTCTCGGGTATCAACATCATGGCTTTCTATTCGTCGACGATCTTCTCCGAGGCTGGCTATTCAGTTAAGCAGTCTCTCCTGGCGTCCTTTGGGTTTGTGAGTTACTCTGCTAGTCTTTGGGGTGTGATCGATGGTTGACTGACTTTTCCAGGGCTTGGTATCATTCTTCTTCGCCTTCCCAGCCATCTATACAATGGACACATTCGGGAGACGCAATCTTTTGCTCAGCACTTTCCCACAGATGGCCTGGTGTTTGTTGGGTTGTGGCTTTGCATTCTTGATGTCAAGTGACAACCCAGCGAAGATCCCTCTGATTGCGCTGTTCGTGTTTCTCTTTGGTGCTTTCTACGGTCCAGGTAAGCTTCTTGTGATTCGAATCTCATACTCAATCTCTGAAACGAACATGACAGGAATTGGCCCTATCCCATCCATCTACTTCTCAGAGTCCTTCCCGCTCTCTCACCGCGAGATCGGCGCTGCCTTCACCATCTGTGTGAACAATTCCTTTAGCAGCGCCTTGGGCTTGACGTTTCCGTCACTCCTGGCCAAGATAACACCTACCGGCGCATTTTGCTTCTACGCAGGCCTCAATATGCTGTCGTTCGTTGTCATCTTCTTCGTTGTACCCGAGACCAAGCAAAGGACTTTGGAAGAGTTGGATGAGGTATTCAGCATCTCGACCACCAGACATGCAGCTTATCAGACAAGAGTTTGGTTACCTTGGTGGATCAGAAGATATGTTCTCAGACAAAAGGATGTAGTTTTGCCGGGGTTGTTGTAGGACGTGGTACGAGACATGGCGACCCGACGTGCGGATACCGGAATATGATCTTAGTATCTAATGTCGTAGTGTCTATTATGTTGAGGTTCTCGTCAATTTCTCACCTGCCGTGCTCTGGTTAGTCTATGGACTCGGGAGAATTAGCAGACGCGGTGTACAATTAGAAGGTACGGGATTGGTCTTGTAAGCGGTGTAATGTGCTTATCCATGAGGCGGTGGTTATTTATTGCTGTATAATCATTTCGACATTGCTACCACTGCTTTGTCGTCTGCGGTCTCATCTCCGGAACAGCTAGTCCGAATTTTCGCGATATGTTCTAAACCTGGTCCACATCTTCGTACCAACTCTCCTCTTCATCATTTCCTCTCTTACACTGAATAAGCTAGATTACACTACCTGGTTGCATGAGTTGTCTGTTCGACGCAGGAACCCGAGTGTTGCATAGGTAGGATAAATGAGCAGGTGCCAAGCTAAGCAAGCCACCTGCAGCAAGCACGTCACAACCCTAACACCACTCGCGCTGCAGATGCAACTTAAGCACCACAGAGCAGATCAATTTTCGACAAGCCTTGAGTTTAAAGTTTTTCTAAGGTACTTCTGCATCTCAACCAAACTCACGCGCATTCTGACGACGAGACCGCATGCATACTTGGGAACAAACGTGTAAGCAGTTGACCCGCGACCGCCCAGTCTATCTCTATATCTGAACCATGCATCACTTGTTGGGTCGAGTGTGACGGTGTCAACACTTACTACAGTAGCTACTCAAATTCATCAACTCTCCAATCTTGAGAATCAGTAGTCCGACACAGATCATGAGATGAATGGTATGTTCGCAGCGCGAATATTGAGACCCCGATATGCATCATGCTGCAAGGTCCATGTTCGTGTGTCGGCGCTTCTCGGGTCCTGCATCGTGCAGTTCCCAGCCCCTGTCATACTTGGGGGACGAGGCATATTCACAGCCAGATTGACTCCCCCACGGAACGATCCTGAGATAGCTGCATACAAGCCTTCGAGATGCAGATGATCAAGTCTTTGCATATGCATTCATGCTCGTACGTGCTAATCATCGTCGAGCCGCGGACCAGGTATGACGATGAAGTCACTGTAACATAGAACCATGTTTTTACCACGCCTTCAATTTCACACCACTCATCCGAAACAGACTCGTGTCTGTCAACGCAGCTTCTTGGTACCTGGTTATCATACTTATTCTTGGATTGCTGCGTCTACGATCTGACCAGAACATCTCTATGCCCTAGCTGTGGATGTGTAGCAGTTTATGCTGTGCGTTGCGCGTTTCTAGACCCATGAACAAACGGTCAAGAGGCTGCCTGGAGTATCTCCTGCTTTCTGCCCCCTCGACCTGCTTTGGCAGCTGCATTGAAACTCAGCTCAACGCGACTTCACGTCAGCGAGAAGTCCGCAGTAGCACGTCGCGCCTTTTGTTGGCTGAAAAAACCGTTTTTGCTCTCTCCGTCTTCTTGCTTGACGCGAACATGCAGGCTCGTGGAAATGGTCTACTATGAGATAGGAACTTGAGCGTAGGGTATATAATGCGGATGTCTGCCTCGACATACTGCACTCATCAACCGCAACACCAGCATTTCATCACGATCGTTACTCAACAGCAGCCATGGGATCTTTCAAGATCTTTTCTGTCATTCTTTTCTCCATCGTGCTCATAGTTGAGGCTTCAGCGACCCCTTCACTCATTGGAAGAGCCGGCAACGGATGCTCCACAAGCAACATTGAAACCTTTCGCCATACAGTCAAGCACAAAGAACACTTCTGTAACTGGTGGCTGTCAGCGTAAGACGCCAAACATCCCTTGCAGGGACATGTCTGACTTGGATATAGAACTCGCTCCAGATCTCCCTTCATTGAGTTGTTGCCTTCTGAGGTCACCGCAGTTTGCTATTGCATCGGCACCCATGCCACGAACAATAAGAGATCTGTGCCCGCTATCGATGGTTCAAGTCTACTCGCAAAGAGAAGTGCCCGCTCCGATTGTAGAGCCGAACTCTCGAGCGAGTTCACCGAAGCTCGGAACTTCTGTTCCTTCTACACGAGAGTGTCAGTAGTATATTCTGTGCCTTGTTTACAAAGCTGACCATAAGATTAGCCCCAGAGCTTCGTCTCCTTTTGAGAAGTTCTCTGTAGCCGATCTGCTGGGACTTTGCGACTGTATCCAAGGAAAGTCCGTGACTACGAGCTCTTCTATCACCTCCTCGAAGACTTCTTCGCGCTCTTCATCCAGGTCGTCCTCGCGCTCCTTATTCACGTCACTTTCCACGAGCACCTCGTCTGACTCTCTCAAGGTTACAACTTCCTCAGAGACAACCTCATCCGTCTCAGACCCTTCAACTGACCGATCTTCTTCCACGTCCGCTATCACCACTGGAACCAACAGTACCAGTACGACCTCGACGGCCTCGTTGTCTGTCAGCAGCGTCGCAAGTGTTTCTGTCAACAGCAGTACTGTAATCAGCAGCGGTGTATCGAGCGAATTCTCTTCTATCATCCCCAGTGGAACGCCATACAACAATACTACAAGTAGCACTGTTGCCAATTCATTCCCAACAGCTACCGCAAACAGCACCACCATTCTCACTTCGAGTAGCGTTCTCGCCAACGGCACCTTATCTACAACTGGTGTGCCCAGTAAAACTTACAGTAATGGAACCAGTGGTGTCTTGGTCGGTTCTACTTGGACTCTGCCGACGCATAGCTCCTTCTCGACCTATTCCCCAGTGAACACTACCAGCAGTGCTTCCTCAAATACAGCGAATCCGACAAGTACGCAAGTTTCTAATGGCCTCTCCTCGAGCATTAGCTCTAGCGGAGCACCATATGGTAACGGTACAAGTAGTACTGCTTCTGCTGGTCCCACTGTCCCTATCGGCACAGGAATTACATCCGGCTCGGTCATCCGCGTCAATAGTACAACCAGTGGCATGTTGTCCTCGTCAGTGATTACTGGTCTCACGGGAACAGGTCCGTCAAGCGGTATTTCCTCATCTACCACAAGTGGTGCTCCTTACGGCAACGGTACAACCACTACGCGCCCTGTTGGTCCGACCGGAGTCGCCCCGACTGGTATCTCCAGTGCTACGCCCGTTAACAGCACTACCATCGTTGGTACAAGCACTGATAATTCCACCACAACTGCAGCGTCGAGCGGTTTCTCTGCGAGCGCCATCACAAGCGGAGGTCCATACGGTAATGGCACAAGCAGCACTAGGCCCTTCAATCCCACTGCACCTTCTATAATCGTCGTGTCCTCTTTGACTTCTATCACGACCAACAGCAGCTCGAACATCGCCACAGCAACTTCAAGTGGGTTTTCGTCAGGCATCTCTCCAAGCGGAGCTCCTTATGGCAATGTAACCAGCAGCACTACCTTAATCGGTCCCACGACGCCTGCATCTACCAGCGTATTGTCTTCGTCTCAGATCCTTACCAACAGCAGTACCAGCGCGATCTCAGCTTCAGAAAGTAGCGGACCGTCAAGCGGTTTCTCGTCAAGTGCTTCGACAGGCGGAGCACCTTACGGCAACGCAACCATTACTTCCTTGTCTTTGGGTCCCACAGCGTCTGTTCCTGCTTTCAATTCCTCGACTTCCTCCATCTTGTCTTCATCGATCACCGCGTCGAATGGATCAAGTACCGCCTTCCCAAGTATCACAGTGCCTAGTGGTCCTGTCATTCCAATCACGACAGGAGCCGTGAATGGCACTTTGTCAAGCAGTAGCAGCAGCTCACTATTCATCAATGGTACTACTTCGTCAGATGGATTCTCGACTGACACCACATCTGGTGTCTCATCCTCTGTCACCACCACCTCTTCAGCTGCAACGGAGACCTCGATGAACACAACTAGCACTGGGATTTCCACCGCGACTGCTTCAAGCAGCATATCTACGGATCTTGGCTCGACAACTTCTTCCCATGCCTCATCCGCCATTTCTAGTACGACACTGAGTGAACCTAGCAGTGTACCCACCTCGACTCAAGACGCCATTCGCAGCGGCTCCCGTGTCTTCATTGGACCTCTGAGCCCTGCCTTTCAGAACCGGGCGCTGGAGTCCAGACAAGACGGAAAGAATGAATACGCAACCGTGTACACTGGCCGCAGACAACCTCCAGCATTAGGCTACACCTTCAACGAGACCTCCGGACATCTCTATCTGGGCAGCAGTAACAACATTCTTAGCTACGAGATCCCCGGTTTCCGTTCAGATTCAGTGCAGCTGGCTACTTTGACTCAGGATTACCTGGAGAGCTATCCAACATCCTGGAGCCCGCTTCAATGCTCAGTCACGGAATCTACGGGTGCGCTTACATGTACTGCTGTCTCTAGATCCACAAGATATCGTCCGAGGGTGACTTATTCTGTATTCGTTGCTGTTCCGAGATCAGGTCAAGCTGCTGCTGATATCTATCTTTATGCTGCGAACAGGATTGATGGTCGACCATTGGGTGCAACTCAGGTGCCATTATTCCTGTCAATGGACGGTGAGGGCTGGCCATCGAGGAAGTAGCCAAAGCCCATGGGAGTATAACCAGCAGGAGGTCCACCAACAGAGTAAAAGAGCAATGGCTTCGACTCAGAGATGGAAAAGTGGTCAATCGATATTACATTCCCGAATCAAGCTGGTTGTGCTTATAATCAGGACTCGACATTTGTTTTCTAGTGCCTGAACTTGCTTCCAGAGTGAACATTTGTCTTATGTAGTGTCGATTCGCAATATAAAGATGTCTTCTTAACCAGATCATGGCTTCGTGGTCTTCGCAGCCTTGTAGCTTTTAGCTCCGGACAGCGTCTAGGACACAGCCTTCAATGCCAATCACCTGTTCATGAGCACCAATTGAGTCTGCATAGCAAACTCAAGTTGGAAGCCGTAACGACCAGTTCGGTGTCTCAGTCACAAGATGTAATACCTGCTTACCTTGGTGGAACAGTAGACACGTTCTGAGACAGGCGAGCGCGGTTTTGCAAGGGACGTTGTGACAGCCAGAACAAATCAGGATGATCAACAGACTCGACACTGGGATGTAGTCGTAAAGCAGTGATGAAATGTATGCATTGGCAAACACCCAAGTTTGACTAGATCGTTGAGGCACACCAATGGATGGAGGACAACAAAGGTCAAGGCGAAATTGTGGTTCTGACCTGAGTCTTTCGTACGATTGCAACAGGATGCTTAGCGAAAAGTCAGCGAGGATGTTTGGCCGTCGAAGGATTGCGACTGCGGGCCTCATGTGGCAATAGCAATAGCATATATCCAGCCGGGGTTTTGGCCGTTCAAGTATTGCGACAACGCTATTACAGATAACGGCAATACCTGCCTGCAATGGATAATGTCCTGCATGGCGTAACCGTACGTCACTGGCTGATCGCGCGGTCATGCCGACAGCTGACTTGTCCTGCAAAAAATGCACTCCACGTCCGACTTTCTTGGAGTTCTTCAATCGAGACATGGATAAACATCGTCTCATGTTATGAATCAAAGCTCGAAGGGTTTGAGCACTGGCGCAAGGCTGTCGATAGCTTTTGATGCGGAGCCTCAACATCGCGGAGGAAGAACACAGCAGTCACCTGATTGGCTCATCGGCTCAGATTGCGCCGACAGATCCACCTTTAACCCCATAGATCTTGCCAAGGATGATGAAAAGTTTACGATCAACCAGAGATGGTAGAGATCAGCTATCGACCATCACACTAGTGGCAGTAGCAGGGCGGGAACGCAGAAACCAGTCAATGACAGCAGTTCTGAAGGACGGGATGGCCTCCTTGAGCTCGCGTGTTCTTGGAAGCACTGGCCGGTTTCCTGGATCCTACTCTCACTAGTACATAATCATGGCGAAGTTTTCTACATGCGCTTTCCGCTTGCCGCCACACGCTGCAGAGCTTGGTGGAGATAAAGTGCTTGTGCAAGCCTGCTTTTGAAGTTTCGACCTTTGTTTTTGTTCAGATTCGCGCCTGCTGTCTTCGGCGTCGCCCTTGCCTACAGACAAGCTTATCTTATCGGGGTGAAGAACGCAAAAACAAACACCATCAAGGTCCTTTCTTTCACCAATTCGACACAACACAATATACTGAGACCATCATGATGGACTCCTTCTCGCGCTCGAAGGGACCAGAGTCGGTTCACGATCACGATGAGAAGAGTTTGCGACACATGTCTACAACTCAGGCCGAAGCAGAAGTAGGCCAGGCCACCGTTCCCGTCGCGCCTGAAGCTGGACTTTCCATGGGCAATGTTTTCAAAGGCAACGCTGCGCATTCACTTACAACTTTTGAGAAGAAGGCAGCCTTGATCAATGCTGAGCTCGACAAATTTGGCATGGGCAGATACCAATGGTGCATTTGGTTCTTGTGCGGTTTCGGCTACTTCTTGGATCTGGCTTGGTCACAAGGCGTTGGTCTTGTCGCCTCGGCCATCTATCAGGAGATGGGTGTGCCCGATGCCAGACAGGGAGATATATACTCTTGCGCCAATGCTGGTCTGGCCATTGGAGCTTTCACTTTCGGTATCTTGGTTGATGTTATTGGCCGTCGCTGGGCTTTCAATCTCACCTGTCTGATCACTTCTGTATTTGGTCTTTTACTGGTATGTCTCATTTTCTGCCTTCATTCAATTCAGATTACCGCAGAAACTCACAATCGTACAGGCTGCCCCAAAGAACAACTATGGCGCAATCTGCGCCATCTACTTCCTTGCTTCTCTCGGTCTCGGCGGGAACATTCCCATCGATGCCACTATCGCTCTTGAGTTTCTGCCTCAGAATCGCCGCTTTTTGGTCGCTCTTCTTTCGCTCTGGCAGCCTATTGGTGTCGTAATCGCGTCAGTCATCGCGTATGGCACTGCAGCAAGACCCAAATGGCGTTGTGATATTGAGCTACCCGCCTGCAGTACCGGCCAAAGACCCTGTTGCACCGTGTCCAGCAACATGGGCTGGAGATACACGCTCATCATCCTTGGAGGTATGACTTTGGTCGTCTTCTTTCTGCGCTACTTTGTCTTTACCTTCCGCGAATCGCCCAAGTTTCTGGTCAGCAGAGGCAGAGAGGCAGAGGCTATCGAAGTTTTGCACAAGATTGCCAAATTCAACAAGGCCCCTCCACCGGTTTTGACTGTTGCTCATCTTGCCGCTGTTGATGCAATGGCGACAACTTCGCACGACGAGCTCGCAGCCTCCGGTCAACCCCTCAGCACAGCGCAGACTTTCAAGCGCGTCCTTCGCAATACTGCGAACAGCTTCAAACATCTCAAAGCTCTCTTCACCAACAAGCTGCAGATGTTCATTTTCGTTCTTCTGGCAATCGCCTACATGGGTGATTACTGGTCTTTCAACCTGGCTGGCCAATTCTTGCCTCTGATTCTTCTCCGCAACGAAGTCACTACGTCTGGTTCTGTCACTACGACCTACGTCCATTACATTGCCATCTATACCCCTGGTATTCTCGGTGCCATCATTGCCATGCTGTCTGTTCAACTTCCTCTTGTTGGCAGAAAGTGGTCGCTGGTCTTTTCTGCCATTTGTCAAGGTCTTGCTATGGCCATGTATACCCAGGTCGCCACCACCGCTGGCTACGTTGGTCTCAATGCTTTCGAATATATTATGCAGACTGTAAGTCACTGAACAATAGTTTCGAACACGGCATCATGAACTGACCTTCCTGACAGTACTTCAACGCCGTTCTCTACGCTTCGGCTCCCGAGCTTTTCGACACGGCATACCGTGGCAGTGCCAGTGGTATGCTTTCTTGCCTAGGTCGTATCGCCGGTGTGGTTGCGCCTTTCGCCGGAGCCAGTCTGCTTGCCGATCAGAGTTCTGGCATTCTATGGCTCGGTGCTGGTGGTATCTGGATTTCTGCTCTCATGATGGTCTTCCTTCCTGTTGAGATGAGAGACAGACAGATGTTCTAGTCTTGCTGTTTTACTGAAACAGGTCTGGCCCGCATGTCTTACGATTCATGAAGAAATCAATGGTTATTTCGCTTAAAATGCTGATTCATGGTATCGGCATCAAAGGTGCTTATTTTTATGCTATAATCAAGTCATCCACGTCATAATTTATGCCTGTACTGCTCTTTGCAGCCACTCTCAATGTGCTCCACGCGTCTTGAGCCAATTGTGGGCTAACGATCTCAGCGTCAGACTCTGGACTAATCCACACCCTGTACTGCTCCTGAATCTGATGACCGATGATTTCTGTACCCTCGACAGTCTGCCATCCATGCTTCCTAGCCAGCTTGATCTTCCTCGTGACTCTGGGTTTGAAACACATATCAAGGAAAATACCACGCTCCTCGGCAGACGCGAGATAGTGGTCCAAGATCTTGACGGCCATCTTTTCTGCTTCGGTGACAGGTGCGCTGTCAGGAACAGTACCAACGATATAGTATGGTGATGCAAGAGAGCGCGCTTGCTCAACATTGCGAATGTGGACGATTTTGCAAGACTTCTCAGCTGAATCGGGAGTTGACAGCATTGCAGTCGTATCAGCAATCAGACCCCGAACTTCCTGGTCATCACGATTGACCACATAGATGACTGGGCATTCAAGTTCGATGGCCAGTGTGTAAATCGCAGCGCGACTCGCACCTCCTGCTCCAACAATCATGGCAGGTTTGCCAATACCTTTGTCGCTAGCGGCAAGCAGACATCCCTTGATGCCCCTCCAATCTGTATTCGTGCCTTGTAATTTACCGTCTGCAGTAACGTATACATTATTGCATGCTCCGAGCTTAACGGCCAAGGGGTCGAGTCCGTGTAAGAGAGGCATCACGGTCTTCTTGTATGGCATGGTGACGACGGCGCCGGCAAAGTCTGGCGCCTTCATGATATCCATAGCTGCTTCGATCGTTACTGCTTCGGTTGCAACGAACGTCCATGGTTTATTGAGAGTTTGGCAAATGTAGTTGTGCATGATTGGTGCAATACTGTGGCCAACGCCGATGCCGATCAAATGCAGCTTTTTCGTGCCGGGTGTGGCGTCTTGCGTTTGAGCTTGGCTCATGGTGAGATATATCGATGTTGTTTGGCAGGGTGTGTTTCGCTGAAGGAGTGCCGTTCTCCCCACTGCGTGACCTTATAGTACTGAAGCTCTGCTCCGCAAGCGTAGAATCCCGGCCCGACATGCTGTATCGGCAAAAGGCTTTGCCGGTTCGGAAGGCACGCAATCGGGCGGAACGCACAGCGCCAATATTCTTCCCACGTTGTTGGAGTACGCGAGTTTCAAGCTACATATGGCTACGAGAAAGAACGTCATCAGAGATCCGTATAGTCGAAGTTGTCGAAGAAACCGAGCGACTGCATGAAGTTTTGATCATTGTTCGTACTGATTCTCATTAGCGAGTCTACTCCTAGACAACGTCTCTGGGGCTCTTCACCTTTCATTCCCCTGCAAAAGGGCCAGATAGTCTCGCAACTGATCTGGAGTGTTTCCGAGCAAGATATCGTCTTGAGATATATCGGTATCATTAGGCACAGCCTGTGCCGGTACATCTATTCCAGTCGTATCCGGCTGTTCATGTGTGACAATATTCGAAGTTGAAACCTGTCCACTCTGCCGCCCTGACGTGTTGTCCGGGTCAGCCGTGGGTATCAGGTGATTCAGCGACTCGCGAGGAGGGACGTCGTCCGACAGACCTTGTGTGACAAGCATTGGCGGCAGACCGCTGTCGTCAAAACAAAGCGCATTGTTCCACCCCCAAAGACTTTTGTACTCGGTGATTGTATCACTAACGTTCGACTTCCCCAGTTCATTGGGCCAAAAATGGTGAGCTTCAAGCAAAGGAATCAGAACGCTGAGAGATGCGGGAAGAGATTTGACGCCAAACGTTTGACTCATGTGCACTACAACGGATCCCATGTCCTTCCTCAATCTCTGCTGGGTGTCGTTGTTGAGCACATAGGTCTGATCCCGGATTGACCCGGAAGTGCCAAGGAACGAAGCGGCAACTCGCAATGCTTTGAGGTGAAGCTGCGGTGGCAAGCAGTTTTTTGTTGTGTAACTGCTTGACGACTCGGCTATGTTGAGATGAGCAGGTATGTTGATGCACCAAGCTTCAATGGATGCCGTAAGTGCAACTTTGGATGTCTGCTCTCGCATGGCAGCATTCAGAATGCAAAGCAGTTTGACAAGGTAGTTGAATGTGCTGGATACACGACTGGGTGCTGCTAGCGTGCTGACACTTGATGACCCAGACGACGGGAGTTTTCCGAATTTGTTAATGAAAGGCTCCCATTCATCTGAACCAGACTCATCGCAAGGTGAACCCGGGGGAAGATCGTCTGATGTCATCTGCGGCCTGGTGCCCATGGTGAAAGATAAAAGTGTGTCTACGACGAAGCATCCAGAAAGTGTGAGATGAAGTTGCTTTTGAAACGCAACCTTAGCTGAGAGTTCCTGACCCTCGACCCCACAGGACAGAACAAAAGCTTGAGCCAGCGCTGACTTGGCAAGTACCAGGTTGTTGCGGCCGAGATGGAGGATAGATTCGAGTAGCAATGCCTGGGCGTAATCAAGATAAACCTCATGCGTCGGATCCTTAGAGAGAAAGTACTGGGAGATAGACCGGAATTGGACGACCCTTGAAGATTGGATGCCGTAAGAATGTACTTCGCCGAGTGCTAGTACAGCCCACAAGCTTGAGAACTCACCACGACGCCGGTCATCGAGGGATTTCCCGGGGTCACAATGGTCCTGGTAAGTATATGCTATTCGGAAGAGAGCATGTCGCTCGAGAATTGGGAGCCATGAGTGCTCGACGGTCAGATAAATCTGAATCAGGTCATGCCAATCTGATGGGAGAGGCGACCAATCGAACAGTGAGTTTTCTCCATACGTTTGATGTCTAGAGATTGGTGTCTCCGATGAATATGTTGAATCTAAAACCCCCACCACCGTTGGTGACATCAGTTGCTGTAATGATTCCGGGAGTGGTGGTGGTGATGCTGCTGACGGTGTTGTGCCTGGAAAACGGGTTGACTGTGGTAGAGGCCAAGCTTGAAGAGATGCCAGACTGAGATCAACATTCGCGTCTGTGTCTTCAGGGACTGCAGTCTGTAGCCTGGGACTATTGATGACTTCACCATCTAACAACGACTCAATAGCTGATGGTACACCACTGCTTCTCCAGTACTTCAAAAGGTCGTCTGCGTTGTCATTTCCGTTGCTGTCGACAGGAGTCTGGTTGATGACGACGGAGAGCTCAACAAGCAGCTTGTTGACTCCATCTTGACTACCAGCAATCCTCTTGAAGACCAGGCCCCATAATATCTCAATTGCTCTGACATATCCAGATTGAAGTCCACGTCTTTTGACAGCGGTACCGTAGGAACATTCAGAGTTCGATGCGATGCAGGTAGAACATGCCGGGCGAACGCTGTTGCACTTGTATTTCTTACTTCGGCATCGGTGACAGGCTTGCGTGACTCGCTGACGCTTCCGAGGAATGTCAACTGCAGCTTGCGACATGCTCAGGTAGTGGCACACGATACCAATGCATCAGCGAGAGTGTCCTCGCCATACGCTGATGACTAGTTACCAGACAAGAGAGCTCACAGATTTGACGTGTGGCGAGATCGCCGAGGTGTGCAAGAGCGGCGAGACCCTCGAAAAGGGCGCCTGTGCTGTTCGATTAAGTCAGATAGCAGATCGGTACTAGATATCAGAGCTCTCCCTGCTTGAGATCGATGGAAAACTGCATCAACACGGACGAATGAGAAGCGTGGCGGCAGTCTCGGCGAGGAGGAGACTGCCCCGGACGCTCAGGGTTGCCACAGGGCCGAAGCCGGCCGAAGTTGACCCCCTCACTTGGCGCGTTCGGCTTTGCTTTTTTCCGGGCTCGTCCTTCCTACTCGCCCATCTCCAGCGCCGCAACTGCCTGATGAATTGGCTTCACGATCATCTTCCAGCAGTCAATGGTTGGATGTAGCAGCGCATTGGAAGACAATTGCCTCAAACACGCGTCCATTGCAGGCTGGTTCTTCTGCGATATGCGCAACCAGTGACATGACTGGCAATCTGGCTTTGCCTGCACCTGCGAGCCCCAACAAGAGACGTCGTCTTGACACGACATCTTGCTCTCCCCCGTCCAGCGTTAGAGCTTCTACTCACGATTATACTGCCGACAACGGTCGAGAGACTCAAGGTCGTCATTCCAATGCTTGCGACGACAACGAATCATTTGCCAATCGAATCACGCACAATTTCCAGCCTTTAACGGCAAGACTTACCTTTGGAAAAGATGCTTCTTTAGTCCTGGTTGGCACGAAAGGGAGCGGTCTTTCGTCTTTTGCAGTCATTGCCGCTACGGCTTTGCGCTTTCGTTTGGTCGACACTGAAAAATGGCTTGTCGAGCATTACGGTTTGCGAAGGTCTGAGTACATCAAGGAACGGGGGTTAAATAGTTATCGCAAAATCGCCTCGGAAACCCTGAAGGAGATACTCAAGAAGCATGGAACCGGGTGCGTGCTCGTCTGCGGCCCTGAGGCATTCGAACCGCAAAGTCAGTCGCTCATTCGCGCCTTCGCCCTCACGCATCCTGTGGTGATGATTAATCGCGACATAACGTTGATACGGCAACATCTTGGTCTTCCAAATAGTCGCGAGGTGTTTCGAATCCTTGGACAAAGCCAGCGACACTGCCGGCAGATATCCAACCTCGAATTCTTCAACTTGCCGGAAAGCGAGGCAGCCAGTCCCCTCTCCACTGACCTCTCAAAGAGTCTCGGGCGACAGAATCAGACGCTCAACTCGCCTTCGCTCCTTCAGAATGTGAAGCAAGACTTTCTGGAATTCTTGAACTCGTTAACTGGGGGTGCTTCGATGCCTGCGTCGTCAATGTTCTCTCCATCTTCGCCATCGGAACGTGAGCACTCGACCCTTTTCAGTCTACGCATAGAAGAAGTTGCTCGGGAAGGCTTCAGCTCTATTGACTTGGACTGCGGTACCGACGCAATTGAGCTGGTTGTTCGCTGCCGTCCACCGCAGTATGCGCCAGTCGATTGGGACCGCATTAGTCGTTCTCTCCAGATGATTCGACGTCGGTCGAGAGCCTCTATCATCTATCACGTTGAGTGTGATCGTCCAAGTTTGGTCCGGGAACAGGGCGAGTACGCTGAACTGCTATCACACGGACTTCGTCTTCTCCCCGACTTCATCACCATCGATCTCCGCTGTAGTGAGCGGCAGATCGAAAACCTGACAAACTCGGTCGGTCGGACCAAAGTCATCGGCCACCGCTCATATCTGAAAGGAGAATCTCCATCTTGGAAAGATATGGATCTCCAAAAGCAGTTTGATCGGGCCGTGACATTAGGTTGTCACGTTGTCCGCCTCGTTCGTGAGGCTGAGTCGGTCTCAGAAGACAGGAATTGTCTTGTCTTCCAGGCTATCATGGCGTCTCGATCCAAGGTACCACTCATAGCATACAACACTGGGATTCAGGCGAGGTCCTCCATGGTTCTCAGTCCGTGTATGACGCCCGTGCGACATCCAAACATACCGAATTCGGATCCAACCACATCTCTTCTTACTTCTCAACAGTTGATGAAAGCCAGGTTTGCGAGCTTCATCTACCAGCCTTTGCATTTCCACATATTCGGCGCAAGTGTCGACTATAGTTTGTCGCCATTGATGCATAACGCCGCCTTTGATGCTCTCGGCATGGGTCATACTTATTCTATCAGGCAGTCTCGAAGTCTGAGTGATTTTGCTTTGCTTGTGGATGAAACGTTTGGTGGCGCCAGTATCAGTCTTCCATTCAAGTCTGAGATACTATCGCTGCTCGACTCAATAAGTGAGCCGGCCAAAGCGATACAAGCTATCAATACCATCATGCCTATGAGGGCCATGCTGGATGAGGAAAGCGCCGACTCTTCTCAGTTGTCCACGTCATGCAGAAACCGTGCTGGTCCAATCTCTAGTTTGTACGGGGACAACACAGATTGGACCGCCCTCTACACGTGTATACATCGTTATCTGTCGCCTGCGAATACTGTCAGGCCCAGTTCCTCGGCTCTCATCATAGGTGCTGGTGGTATGGCTCGCGCATCAATCTATGCCCTGCTGCGAATGGGCGTGAAAAACATCATGATCTGGAATCGGACATACAGCAAGGCGATTCAAGTTGCGGATCACTTCACCGCCTTGTCTGGCAAGTCTAACCACAAGCAGTCACACCATCAAAGCCCCTCGCAGTCCCGCAGAGCACAAGAGTGTCTCGTTAGAGTAATCGAAACCCTCGATTCACCTTGGCCCGATGAGCTTGCACAGCCCACGATAGTAGTTTGCACGATACCGGCGCATCAAATAGGAGATGTTGCCCCTCCTGAATTCACGATTCCGCAACAGTGGTTCCATAGCAGGACAGGAGGTGTCATCGTCGAGGTCAGTAGAATAGTCACAATGCTCGAACACAACTGACAGAACACAAGCTCTCGTACAAATCATCGTGGACACCGCTACTACAGCAAGCACATGATAATGCCCACAAAGGCTGGATCTGCGTCGAGCCTCTTGAAGTTTTGATTGAACAAGGTCGTGCACAACTTGAGCTCTTCACCGGTTATCCCGCGCCTCAAAAGACAATGAGGAATAGCATCTTGGAGCAATATGTGGCTATGCATGTTGCCGAACATACTAATCCAAGAACCATACTCCCTTCTCCGCAGAAATAATGATGAGAACTGAGATGAACTTTTCAAAGCACAGGCGACAAGCGGGAGTATGCTTGCTCCGGCTCGTTGAGCATTTATTACTAGTCTCCCCTTTGGCAAGGCGGTTGACTCCCAGCAAAATTCAGATACAATGTTTTAACGTTGCTCCATGTATATCTAATGAGATCAAAGCATGCGTTTGGTCGATCTCAGTCCTGATTCAAATTCAGCGCTTGCTCAAACTTCTTCCATGCCTCAATTCCACGCTGAGCATGGCTCTCAGGAACGCTCTGCTCTAACTCCGAGAGTGTCCTCGAGAATAGCTCCATTGACACATAACCTTGATACCCCAGACCCTCGATGATCGCTCTGGCAACTCTCTCTACAGGTAAATAGGCGTTTCTCTCGGTTTCGTAGATGAAGCAGCGAGCATTGCGTGACCAAGACATGCGACTCGGCTGGCCGTCTACGTGGTAGGGGTGTTTGTCGTCGAGAGGTGGGTCAATGCGTTCGGCATTCACGACTTGAATGTAGAAGACCTTGTTGACATTGATCGTCTTCACAAGTCTATCAAGCGATGCAGTCAAAGCGGCTTCTGCAGCTTCCACCATACCGGTGGGGGAAGCAGGATCTGCCCAAACGCGGCCAGCGATGTTGAATGTGTCCAAACACATACCAAAGTTTGGACGGTCAACTTTTTGCACGATATCCCAAGCTGCCTCCCAAGTGTCGACAGATGTCCCCCAACAGAGGTTTTCGTACGCGAATCGGATTGGTCGTGTGCGTTTCGAGCCCAAGTCGCCGACTTCTACCATATCCGCTACTATCGTGGCCATATCTCCTGTGAGTTGATCTTTGGGCAAGAAGTTGCTTGGGATCTGGATGATATCCGTGCCTAAGATGTCCACGATATCGAACCAGACGTGCAGCTTTTCAATCAGGCGGTCGTGCTGTTGGCGATCTTTCAGTCCTTCGTAGAACAAGAATGGCTGCAGTCCGATGATAGTCAGACTGTTTCCGTCGCAGATTCTTCTGGCTTTCGTTGCAGCTGCCATCAGCTGGGATCGAGTAGGTGGTCCTGACTGATCGGTAGAAGGGGGCAAGTCCTTCACGAGGTGTTCTAGGTCCTCGTAGAAGATCTCGATGCCTTTGAAACCATATGTGGATGCCGCTTTGATTTTCTTCTCGAAGTCATGTACCCAGGCGCGTCCGAGGCTCATGGATGCTATTGCTGGCGGGTACTTTATTGTCGAGGCCATGGCTGATGGAGAGTTACAAGATAATTAGGATGATATACCTCGCCAGCTCTTGAGAGACAATAGTTGGGAGATTTGCAGAAATTTCCGTGATACGCAAACCGCGACTACCAAGTGATTGAGTGATGCCCTGGTTGTCGGAGTGTCTAGCGATGATGAGGGGCTCGGATAAAGACAGTGCCGGAATGGAAAGTGCGGGGGACTGCACTATCACCGTCTTCCCCCACCTTCTGTGTAGCAGATGGCACAATTCTGCAAGATACGACAATGCTTTACCGATGAGCTCTGGACATATAGAATGACCCGGTTGACCATGGTTTCAGACCACATGGTACTTGTACATCTTATCAACGTGTCTAGCTACTCAGATCTCGACATTCTGACCATCCATCCACGCCTTTATCTGCTTGTACAGTATATCGTGCTTCTCGCCATTGATGGTCGAGCCAGCTTCTCTGCGATGACCAGGCAAGTCTCTAATCACCTTGACTCCCATAGTTCTTTCCTGACAGTATGCAAGATACCTGTAACCAATTGGGTACTCCTTGGCCGCATCTGCATCGACCTTGGGAACCCTGTTTGGGTCGACAGGAATCAACTTGTCCTTCTCGTAGAAATGACGGACAAAGTTTGCTGCCCAGTCGCCCTTCTCATTCTTTGACCAGAAAAAGACGAAGCGGCAGTCCGACTCGGCATCGGCTTCTATGCCGTCTTCGAACTCGAAGCGCTGGGTGATCGTGGCCTTCATCTTGGTCACAGCTCGTGTGGCTTCGATGTTGATGTCGGTTGTCGTACCATGAATTCGGTGCATGATGAACACCCCTTTGTCCATTCCTGCTTGACTCGCCTTGATGAAGTCCTCGAAGTGTGTGCGACCAGTCCATGATGTGTAGATATACGCATCGGGGTGGAAAATGGACTTCAAATTCTCCCACTCGCAAGAATCTCTGTTGTAGAGAGCCAGAGTCAGCAAAACTTTTGCTCCTTTGCTGCTGAGCGATGATGGAAGAATACGTACCTGTAGCATGGCCATCCCTCTGCCAATTCTCGCAGCTTGTATCGTTCTGAAACTAGGTTGTCCGGTCCATTGTTTCGGAAGGCCGAATCAGGTCGTGAGTTCTCCGGCAGGGTATGTAGATCGACCATGATTGTTGCCAGATGAAGGTTATCTTCAATGCGCCTGTGTCGCGGGCCTCGATATGGGGAAAGGGTTCAAAGCTCGACTAGACAAGCGAGTCACATCATACGAGATCCGGCTTATTCTATCACTCAGTCATCTGATTCCCAGCAATTGAATCATGGCCAAAGACTCACCCGGATATTGGATTAGAGTTGGGTAGAACCGTGGCGTCGGAGACAGGGGAGACAGCCGGCAGAGGTATTTTCCGGAACCGAGGACTCGATGCGGGAAGTCGAGGTCTTGCAGCCTTGGGATCTTGGCCTCTTAGCTCGTGTTGGTGGCGGTGACCTCGTCTCACTCAAGTATGGTCTCACTAGCCGCCATCGTCGCCGATTCTGAACGCGAAGCTTCGATTTCCGAGGTGTGAGAATGGAGATACCATGTATCCTATGGCATGCAAAGTGAGCTTGCCCAACCCATACTGTATATTTCACAGTAATCGTCATTTGACACCCACTTGCCTGGCAGGTGTTGGGAGTAAATAAGACATTCACGAAGTCGAATCTACAAAGCGGAGGACCCTCAATATGACCGATCTTTGTTTGAAACTTTTGATTGTATTCTCAGATTCATAATGGTGTATGAAAGGCTGAACAATACTACGGTGTCTGTCTAATCTCTTTGGCAAAACAGCATTCTCCTCTTGCCTCAACTTTGTGATTGATGACTCAGGGAAGTAATGATCCAAGAAATGACGAGTCTTCTCATCTGTTTTGATGTACTTTGGATCTTCCAGAGCATCCCCAGAGATGAAGTCATCAAGTGTCCTTTTTCGGTATCCCTCGATTTCCCATATGTCCTGTCCCACGTTGTGGGTTCCATCGCCTATTTTCTTACGAACCAGAGCGTCGAGTCTGTCGGCTTTGGTCAGATCCGCAGCGTTCTGGACACTGTCGAATGCGACTCGTGGCGGCACGCCAGCTTTCTTGTGCAGAGCAACCTCTATATCGCCAGTGGTCGGATGCAGTTCATTGAACCCGATTGTGCGACCAGCTAGTGAAGAGACACTGCATTGGGAAAATAGAGAGGCGTAACCAGCGGCGACGTAATCGCGGGAACTGAATTCGATGAGTAAGGCTCGAAATGAAAAGTTGATAACCCGGGAGCGAAGTGACGTACCATAATCACACTGGATTCTCTCTGCTTTTACCAGTATGTAGGATTCGATTGTTCACAATGTCGATACCCATGTAGCTGACAACGTTAACTCGGATGAAAGAAGGAGGGTGTTATCCTCGGGGATCTGCTTACGGGGAGTCCAACGCGAACGATGTGAAATTTCCGATCAGGATCGTGACGAATGGCACTCCAGCATTCTTTAGCGTTTCTTCCAATTGCTCTTTCTCACGAGGAACAGTCACAGTCTTCCTTTCCTCGGGGGTATATGGTAGGGCCAAATCGGATGGGGCAAAAAGTTTGATGTTCGCGTTGCGCATATATGGTACAAGCCTTGTCTGGTCGCTCAAGCCCTCGTGCCCGATGAACGAACTTGATGGAAGATTAGAGTAAATCTCGTTTAGAACGATCGGTCTCAAACTTGCAGAAGGATATCAATGCCATATAGTGCGGATGCGATAGACTCCTCTCTATCCCATGAGTAACGCGCTACCTCGACGTTGTCTGGGAGACTAGTAATGCTGGAGGCATCACGGGCAAGGACACGTAAAGGGGTCGTAAATGCTTGAGCAGCAAGCGACTTGACGATTGCCTGCGCAGCCCATCCATTGTGGCCGATAATAGCGATTTTGTCGGCAGGTGACATAGTCATGAAGTAGAAGAAGGAAAGCTTGCTAATGTTAGGCGAAACACGATGGAACCTGCGTCGCTGTATTGGGTGGAAGAGTAAGCGGGCTTGCAAGGTTGCAGCTCTGAATACTTATCAAGACAACCATGCTAACTATTGGATCATCTTGATCTGTTCATTGATTATTCGCAAGCGGAATTGAATTGCTCATCAAGACTGAAAGCTAAATTAATTACTAAGCAACGCGGAACGCTACCGAGATGACGTAGATTTATTATCGTAGAGCTAAAGCCAGACTTCGGAGAGAAATTCAAGTTCTGCAACGATATAGGAATCTCGATGACGGATGCTGCGAAAGAGGAGTACGTATTTGAGGAGGAACTGGTAGCTGCTCAAACAAATCTAGGGGATGGTTGATGCTGCTGGCACCAGTTTGAATGGGTGAGCCGGACAAGGTCATAGCCGCAGAACAAATACACAACAAGAAGCAAGACCGACGACAACAGCAGGATACCTTCAGTCCAGTAGTAACCCTGCAACATCTGTAACGAATCCAGTCAAATTGCTACATTCTTCAGCTCAAAATGTCAAACGGATCAATTCTCATCATCAACGGACCCAATCTCAACCTCCTTGGCACCCGCGAGCCACACATCTACGGCAGCGAAACTCTTCAAGATGTAGAAGATGCAGCACAAAAGCAGGCATTAGCATTAGGTCTCAACCTCGCCACCTATCAATCAAACCACGAAGGGCGCATCGTCGACCGAATCCACGAAGCCAGAGGGGATTGCGAATATCTCATCATCAATCCTGGCGCTCTCACGCATACCAGCGTCGCTCTACGAGATGCACTGGGCGGAGTGGCCATCCCGTTTATCGAGGTGCATATCAGTAAAGTACACAGTCGGGAGTATTCAGACATAAGAGCTTTTTGAGCGACAAGGCGGTGGCCGTTATCTGTAGGTTGGGAACCTTTGGATACAAAGCCGCGATTGACTTTGTCGCTACAAAGCTGGAGGCAGCTAGAGTCCGAGCAGATTTAGAGTCAAATGATTTCTGGCAGTTGTCGTTGGAGAAGCTAGATGGTCACGCCTCGCCAAAGCTGTTTGGTCAGAGATCATCAACGATTGGGATATAGCAAACACTGTATTTGTCTAGGGGAACATGTATCTATCCAATCTACAGATCCTGTGCTGCCTACTGGTCGGCCCAGAAACGACGATTCAGCTCTCGTAGAGCCTCCTCTCGAAATTTTCTGGGTTCGGATAAGCATCCGCATCCACCGTCTGCTTTCGGGTGAAAGAAACACGGCATCTAAGACTTCAAGTACGTCTGTTTTGTCTAGAAGTGTGGCAAATTTGCCTGGGCCGAATACAACTCTGCTAGGGCTGCCAAAGTGAATAATCCATCTTGTTTCGTACAGAACGTATGTGTCTTACCACAACGGCAGTTTGGCAATTTCTCGACTGACCCGAGATCTATGTAATCTGTCATTCCCCAGAACTACGAGATACAGATTGGTGTTTGATTGATATCAATCAACCTACCGGGAAAGCAAAGTGATCGCTGCTGATCGCTTGGGTGAGGTCCATCGCTTGAGGAAGAACCTGGGCAGGAGACCGTCGGCTAAAGACTTGCCCGAAGACACACGACACACCCTTCCACTGTGCTCATATTCAAGGCTCACATTGACATGCGTTCCGCGGGAAATAATTCCTTTCTGTTCTGCAGATCATATGGAGGATATCAACCTGATATGAGTGTGGGATGTCATGATTTATGTAATTTAGTCTATACATCTTCCACATGTTATCTAATCACTCCCCATCTTCCGCAAAGGCAGGATTGAGCGGTCGTCCCAAAGCTTAGTTCACCGCCTCCATCATCTCTTTCCTAGGCGCAGGCTTCCCAGTCCATGCTTCAAATTGTCCAAAAGCCTGTTGCTGCAGCACATCGATTCCATCAAAGACAGCCCAATTCGCAGCTGCCAATGCTTTTTTGGTAATCTCAGTCGTCTTTCCGTATGCCATCTCCACCAAAATACCTTTCTGAACAGCGGGGAAGATCGAATCTGGAATGTCGGATTCATCGAGGACTTCTGCTGGGAGACATCCTACGATGACGGAGATCTTCAGCGGGCTATCGCTTGCGCGTTCTTCCAGCTGCCGAAGAGATTCTACAATCTCGATGTTGTGGTCTGGGAAGCTTGCTGCAAGTTTTTGTGCTCTGTCGAACGTCCGATTGACGACAATGATGTGCTGAATGCCCAATTTGATAAAAGCATACACAGCCGCTCTTGCAGCTCCACCGGCACCCAAAACCACAGCTGTTGTTCCAACGATATCGAGATCAACTTTGCCGCCTTGGATACAGCGTGTGATACCAAGCCAGTCGGTATTGTCACCATAGAGTTTTCTCCGACCAGACGCAGTTTTGGCAACAATTGTGTTGACCGAAACCATAGTTCTTGCTTCTTCCGAGATCTCGTCCATGTATTTGCCGACCTGGAGTTTGTGCGGGGCTGTCACTGATAAGCCGCCGAGTTTGGGATCTTGAAGGAGGGTTTCGACGGTGTCATCCACATTGGGAACTTCGAATAAGCCATACGTGTGTGGTAGTCCGAGAACTTTGAATCCGGTGTTGTGTAGAAGCGGTGAGAAGGAACCTTTGATGTTGAAGCCGAGCAGGTAGTATTGCAGCCCTTCGGCTTCTTTTTGCGAGTTGTCGAGAACTTGAATCATGGTAGGTGAATCTCGTGGGATTGGTGAAATAGAGTGTATACAACGGGGTTTGAGAACTGGAGACTGTCAAGAAATGTGTCGTGAAAGACACTGATCATCGTATCGCATCGGCTAAATGCCTTGCCGGTATCCAAGGTCGAAATCTCTCGCTAATGTCAGATCCGGTCGCATCTGCCGGTCTTTTGCTCCGCTGAGACCAATTTATGTTGTGCTAACCATAGCGGAAGAACGACAGATCAGAAGTACCTGTTTGTTCCTTTTCGACTAGCTGACTTTTCCTATGAAGCTTCTTAACTTGATCGAGTAGTTACCTGTAACTGGTACATCTTGATCCGTTGCTCATGTATCATCAGTAAGCTGAAGTCCACGCGAGACGCGTCGTATACATCTGCTTGCTTCAGAAATGAGTACTTCTGCAGGCGGCAAATTCACTCCCGTCAGTACCTGTTCTACAATCGAGCTATCATGAGTCCACTCAATCGCGTTCAGCGATAAATTCCGAAGATATTGTTGACATATCCAAGGTAATTGCCCATCCTTAAGCGGGAAAGATGGAGTCAGTGTCTTGTTGCTCAGGAACATTGCAACGAGTAGTGCAAGGTTGCTCAACATAAGCCAGGAGCCTTGAGTGATAGCGTGGCTGTAATGGTCTGCGACAGACTCAAGTCCCTTTGGTTCGGCTGGCCGTCCGTATAAACCGTACATTTCAGACATGTCGTGACACGTAGGGAATATCCAGGTCGGATCACCGAAGTCTAGGACGGTTCCGACTCTGCTTCTGTTACCTAGGCAGAAGGGGACCGATCCGCAGATACCGTCGACAAGCCATTGAATGCGTTTGACAAGGACGTGTACGCCGCTCTGGCTTGAATTCGACTCGCAAATCTCCTCAATGCTTTTCTCTCGTTCGACATTCAGCTTGAGGGATATCAGCGCGAGAGTCAGGCGATGACTTCGCGAGTCGTTCATTCTCCTAGCCGCAGTAATTGAGGTGTACACATGACAAGATCCTTGGAATGCTTGAATTGGGGGAAAGATGATCCCCGGAGGAGACCAGTTGAACGGGCCCCAGAACCTCGATACGTTTCCCTGCCACAGCACGAGGCTATCGTCAAGTTGCTGAATGTCATCCAGAAGCGTGTCGATCTCTGTGGGTGATGAGCAAAGTGTTGTGCCTCCTTGGAATGCAGTTGCTCGAAATTGCAAGTCGGCGACCTGAATGCCCAGAGTGTCCAGATACCTACTAGGATCCACGGAAGTGGAATTGATGATCGATCTCCAGTAGCGCACCTCGGGGTGTACTTGACGCTGTTCGCGGATGGCAGCTGTGATATCCAGATGGATTATTACACCCACAAACTCGCTAGCGATGGGCGACCAAGTAGAAGGATGACCAAATTCTCTGACCAAAGCAAGTGCGCCAAGATGATGCACAATTGTGCTCTTCTTGGAGAATAACAAAGACTCAAAGGCAGAGTGATATTGTAGTAGCAGTGTGGTCAACAGAGTGAGATCGGACCGCCTTGAGTCCTCCTTCTGAAGATCTCCGGACAAATTCTTGATAGCCTGACCTAAGACTTTGGCACGACATTTGGCCAAGTTTTTGTCCATGCGCCACCTCGAATACACAGTCAAAGCCACAGCAGAGATTGACATGGCAGCTGCAGAGGTCCGAGAGGAAGAGATTGCGGGCATGACGTGTCCGAATAATCCAGGATTAGGTCCACCATTTGGTACTGAACCCAAAGAATAGTATCGCACGAAGAACGTGAGCGCCTGCGTCTCCGTGTCATCATGCAGAGCATGTTTCAACGTGGTTGACGCTCCGGTTGTGCCCTGTATCTGGCCGGATCGATAGCGTGGGGCAACAGTCTGATTTATTTCCACGAACGTGATCTTGGGCTTTTCGGCAGGCTTGTGCCACTTGCAACTTATTTTTGCCAGCACACATCTTGCGCAGGAAGGTCTCGTTTGGTCGCATTTGATTCTGCGTCGCTTGCATGTCAAGCATGCACGGGGCCGTCCCTCAGTGACCATGGCGCGGCGGTCAAGATTGATTGGTGAGTAAGCGACTTATCGGGCGGCGTACCATGTCAATCTACCGCTTCAGACTTGGCCGCTCAAGAGACTGATGGATTGGGGAAGGACCGACAAAATCGAGGATGGAAGACGCGGGAGTGCAAGCTATCCATGTCTGCGTCTTTGCATCCTGTAAACAAAGTCGTACTTGGATGTGAAAACGTTTTCTGGACGTTGTCGCACCTCGGCATTGGACGAAGTTTAGATTTTGCGATAAGGAGAGGGAAAGTCAGGGTCGTCCCTGCAGGATCAGATAAGATGCGGAGGTTCCCCACCAACTCTGGACTACACCTCCGACAATCATATTTTGACATCCAAGGGCGGTATGCGGCATGAAAGTCACAGGTGTTGGATACGAAGTGAAGGAGAATGTTTAATGAGCTCAAGAAAGCATAAAGTATCATTAATAGCATCAACAGCATTGACAACATTACAAACACCCCGACCAAAAACAAAGATTCAAAACTAAATGAACAGCCCATGAGAATGTACGAAAGCCACCTACCATTACCAATAACAATTCTCTCTCAGTCTCCTCTCTTCAGCTCAATCCTCACATGCCCATGAAAGCACCGAAAATACCGCATACAACTGCCATACCACCGACGAACATACCAGGCTTGGTTGCAGCACCAGTGAAGACTGCAAGACTGGGAGAGCTGGTTCCGCTGGCGGAGGAAGAAGTCTTTGTCGAACAAGTTGCGCAAGAGCCGGAAGAGCCGGCGTTGCTGTTGATTGCGACATAGCCGTTGGTTCCGGGTCCGGCGTTGGGTGCACCGGCACCGGGTGCGCCGGCGCTGGGCGAAGAACCAGAACCTTGAGATCCAGGAGCTTGAGCGCCGGGAACTTGCGAGCCAGATGCCTGAGGCACCGTGACAACGGCGGTAGCGACACCTGTGGATCCACCGACTGCGACATTTCCGTTGGTGACAGGGATGACGGTGCTAGCGGCAGGGCAGGTTGTAGTGGTGGTGTAGAGCTTTCCACTGCTGGAATAGATGATGACGGAGACCACAGGCACGTTCGAGCCGGAAGATGGCATGGGGACAGTGTTGACTGCATTTTGACCAACCACAGTGACAGCGGAGTTGGAGTTTGAGCCAGAGCCGGTTCCAGGCATTCCGTTGGAAGAGCCGCTTGCGATAGCACCAGTAGCGGCGGCGGAAGCGGGACAGACGGTAGTGTAAGCGACCACAACACTGGTCAACGAGGTGACTCTATCCCTGGCCGGGCAATCCGTGACAGTAGGGGGACAGCCGATGATGGTCTGGACGGAAGTGCTGTAAAGTGTTGAAGTGACCAGGCCAGTCGCAGCGGCGCCGTTGTTGGCGAAAGTGGCAGTGGTGAGGTAGGTCAGCTTTTCAGAAGCCGGGCAGTTCAGGACGGTCGAAGGGCAGGCCGTGACAGTGAATACGGAAGTGGTGAGTTGTCCGCCTGCAGCAGCGCCTGCGGCTCCAGTGATGACCGGGTTGCCACCAACGACTGAGCTTCCAGGAAGTCCGCCAATTGCGTTTCCGGTAGTGACGGGAAGTGACAAAGATGGGATGGCATCGGCACCACATGCAACACCAGCTCTGGCATCAACCACACTGGACTCGAACAGAGCGAAAGTGACGCCGAGGTCTTCGCGTTCTGAACCAAGATCGACACAGCTGTAGAAAGTGCATGTGGCGGTGCTTGCATCGAACGAGGTACCCTTGCAGTCAACATCTGCGGAGCAAACAGACAAGCAATCGGCGAAAGTCTGGCCTTGTCTTTTCATCAAGTTGAGTCCAGCGCTGAGAGTGACTCCCATGTAGGTGGTGTTGTACTGGATGCCGAAAGTGACACCGTTGACAGTTGTGGCAGTCGGAAGAGCAGGTGAAGCAGAGGTTGAGGTGGCGCTGGATCTGGAAGCTGATGATGAGCTGGATGCGCGTTGAGTCGATGCAACTGATGAGAGTTCGGACAAGATTGATGACGGAAGATTGCCAATGATGCTCGAAATCACACTTGAGGGCAGGCTGGAAAACACTGATGTAGGGTTTGCAGTGGGAAGAACGTCTGTGGGCAAGATACTAGTAGGCAGCGAGCTCAAGATGCTAGAAATGACTGATGACGGCAGTTCAGTCAAAATTCCTGAGGGCAAAGCTGTCGAGAAAACAGGAGTAGGAATGATTGAGGAGGACTGAGCCGTCAAGACATTTGTAGGAAGTGCCGAGATGATACTGGAAACGACATCTGAGGGCAGTCCACTCAAGATGCTCGAAATACCTGCGGGCACGTTCGTGGGAATAGCATCCGTGGGAAGTGCACTCAAAATGCTTGACAACGCGCCGCTGGGCAAATCTGATGTAGGCAGACCGGTCAAGATGCTCGAAATCAAGCTCGGAAGAGCAGTCGTGAAGACGGGGGTAGGAAGAATCGATGAGGACTGAGCAGTCAAGATATTGGTGGGCAAATTTCCAAGAATGCTGGAAATTACGGGAATTGGTAGTTCGGTCAATATTCCTGTGGGGATGACACTGGGCACGTCACCAAGTATACTCGAGACCAGCGATGTAGGAAGACTGCCCAACACGCTCGAAATTATGTTGGTGGGCAGTTCGGTCAAAATTCCTGAGGGGATCACTCCCGAAGGAATCACTCCTGAAGGAATCACTCCGGTGGGCAAATCACCAAGCACGCTTGAGATCGCCGCAGTCGGCACCAAGGTCAAGATAGCTGAGGGCAATTGGGACGTCAAATCTGTAGGCAGATTTATGGGCAAATCTCCGAGAACGCTGGAAATTATCGATGTAGGCAGAGGGTCCAAAGCGCTCGAGATTGCTCCAGAGATATCGGTGGGCAATGCGCCGTCGGAGGCAAGACCAGTCAGAGTTGCAATGACTTCCGAGACGATGCTGGGAGGTACGACATTTGTGGGAAGGCCAGCCACGACGGACTCAATGCTTGAGATGATAGCACCTGCGTCTGTGGCTTGGGCTGGCAGTTCGGATGCAATAGTTCCGACAAGGGAGGTGGCGGCATCTGGCAGACCAGTGACGATGGATTCGGCGTCAGAGGCGACGCTGGTGGCGATGGAAACGATGTCAGAAGGAGCAGCGCCCACGATAGATCCAATTCCAGAGGCAGCATCAGTCGGCAAGACACTGTTGACGATAGAGTCAATGTCAGAGGTGGCGGCGCCCACGATAGAGCCAGCATCAGTCGGCAGAACGCTGGTGACACCAAGGATGTCGGTCGGAGTTGCAACAACAGCAGGGAGAGTGAGGGTAGGGTCCAAAAGCCCAGTCGCAACAGAGACGACGTTGGAAACAATGGGGGTAGTCAGAATCGGGTTGAGGATGGTGGCAGCATCGGGAAGAAGGGCGGCATCGGCGACTCCAATGTACTGCACGCCGGCAGCTCCAAGAGCCAGAATCAACGAGTTGACCATGATTATAGAGAGTGATTAAGGAACGACGACTCCTGGTGGGTTAGTAAATGAATGAATGACTGGATGAGAATGAGAAGGAGGGAGACGTACGAGCAAGGCTTCTTATATGCTGCCTTTGGCACGGGCGAGGACATGAGCAGCAGGAGAGAGGCTGTTGAAGGCCGGACTTGAGCGGAGATGAACTGGTATAGGGAATCCCAGCGTCTGCGGAGGGTTTCTGAAGGCGCATGTTCAAAGCATCCAATGGCAGAGGTGGACGTTATGTGTGGTTGCAGCATAACAGTGTGTCGTGGGTCTGGAAGGAGAAGGAGCGACTGCCACAGCCAGCAAGTCGTTTGCATGGAAGTAAGGCGTGCATGCACAAGCATCATCGAAGTTGCAGTTCAGGAGCTTGACGAACGTCAAAGCAGCAGAAGATGATCTCGATGTTTGAGCAAGAAAGCGCTTTGACAATTTCCGAAGGTATCCGGATACCGACGCTCTTGCATGGTGTTGGTCTGGACTGCGAGCAGAAGTGTCTGCCGTGATTCTGCGGCGAAAGACGATGAATGATGGCTTCATGAAGTCGATGTTGTGTTATGACCGACCATCTCCGGACTCGACAGGAAAACTCCTGCATACCGTTGGGCTTTCCGGCGTGCTTGCATGGCTTGTTTTTCTTGGCTTTCAACACACCAAGTCGACATCACGGCAGAAGGACACAGAAGATTGTTTGGGGCTTGATTTGATCTGATAGCAATATAATTCGGTCAACATCTGTTTGACCGACACAGAAAAAGTTAGAGGAGGAGCTGCGGGGCTCAGGTAGGGTAGTGATTGTCTGGATTGGCAGATTTGAGTCTTGCCATCAGGTCATGGTATGCTTGACGCATGTGCTGTATTTCGGCATCCTGTTGTTGCAGTCTGTCATGTAGCATGCCGTTCTCTTTCTCCAGTGATTCGACTCGGAGGATTGGGTCCAGCACGTGGGGAGTGGTCGGCGGAGGTACGTGGATAGGAGAAGTGTAGATGGAGTCGTAAGGCTGACTTCGCGCTATGGAACATTGGTTGTTTACGCCATCTTCGTAGAGAGGTGGCGGCGGCGCATCAGGGTCGTCAATCGGAGGCGGTTCGTGTGGCTCGTCGGGTACAGGACTGTCAAGAGGTTGTGCTGCGGCGGCATCGGCGGCAAGTTTGGCGGCCAATCTCTTCCCCGACAGCTTGTATGGGCGATTCTGGTAGAGCGGATGGCCTTTGGGGTAGCGACGCTTGAGATGGGGATTAATTTCACGGGCAATGTTGTACACTCGGTCTCTGCCTATAATGTCGTGTTCGGGATACTTGTGGCGCAGATACGTGTACAGCTCGGAGCGCTGCATCTTCACGACGGCTTCGTCCTGATACTCTTCGTCGAGCAACTGTCTGATTGTGTTTTGCAGGACCTCCTCGTTTGTCTCTGGTCGAATGCGCTTGTGTAGGCCGAGCTTCTTCCTCGCCTCCATGACGGTCCGGACGTTGACGACATGGCCGGCTTCGTTGAGGAGCTTGCAGATGTCGCCATCCGTCTGATGAGGACCACGGAATAGTCTGGTCAGCTCTTGTTGCAGAGCAGCCTTGTCCAGGTGAGAGCGTTTGGAGATGCCCCATGTCTTGAGGTTGCGTTCGAGGGTGCGCTTCTGACAGACGACGTTGTGTTCATGCTTGAGTTTGGCGATGACTTGAAGCACCTTCAGACCATCATTGACGATCCAGTGTCGGATGTCGTCTTTGCGTGCTTCGAGACCAGCGACGGGTCGGGGCATGTTGACATGTGGGAATGTGGAGTTCTGGCGGAAGGAGGTACATCTGGCGAAGATGGTGCGACCGGTGCGGCGGTTGGCGGATTGCGAGTCGCGAGTTCGCCGAAGCTTCCACTTCCTTGGCTTCCTGAATCCTCCTTGCAGACGATGCGGCTCTGCGGGGAAGCCCTGACTCGGCAGCGCGGTCCGAGGCAATCTGGGGTCGGCGACTTTTGGAAAAAAAAATGTCAGCGGCAACTCTGCCATCAACAAGAACATCACCAACGACAGGATGAAGTTGTCAAATCCTTCGGCCGTGCCCGTCTACACAATCTCGGGCTCAGCGACAGCTCGCCCCCTCCCGGAATGGCTCGCGCGACAGAGAAAGCGCAGTCTGAAGCAAGACCCGGAGTGGGCAAACAGAGTCGAGCTGCTGCAAGACTTTGAGTTCGAGGAGGCCTCGCAGTGTGTGAGGGTCAGTGACGACGGAGAATGGGTCATGAGCACAGGTAGGCGCTTCCTGGAAGAGGGTGGAAAGTGATGATCGAACAAGGAACTCACACAAGGCAGGAACATACAAGCCGCAGCAACACGTCCACTACCTTCCGCATCTGTCGCTCTCGTACGCGCGCCACACCGACTCGCTCAACCAGACCTTCCTCCTCCTCTCGTCCGACTACTCCAAGTCGCTGCATTTGCAGACGGACCGCACCCTCGAGTTCCACACGCCCGGTGGCATGCACTACCGCACACGTATCCCCCGCTACGGTCGCGACCTCAAGTACAACAAGCGCGCCGCCGAAGCCTTGATCCCGGCCTCTGGAGTCAATCAGGATGGAATGGGAGAAGTCTACCGCCTCAACCTGGAGCTGGGAAGGTACATGAAGGGATACGAGGTCGATGTTGGAGGCGACGACTGGACAAGCTCGGGCGCAGGCGCTTTGCAGGGCGGCATTAACACGGGCTGCGTGAACACGGCCGCCATCGCCGAAGACTCACACAACCTCCTCGCTTTCGGTACTTCGATCGGCACCGTCGAATTCTGGGACTCGCGTTCGCGCAGTCGCGTTGGCCTCCTCCAATCTCCCACACAATCCCAAGACCAGCGCCCGCAAGTCACCGCCCTCGAATTCCACCGCTCCGGCCTCAACCTGGCAACCGGCGACTCTGACGGCATCGTCCACGTCTACGATCTCCGTTCTCCCATGCCCCTCCTCACAAAAGACCAAGGCTACGGCTACGCCATCCAAACCCTCAAGTACATGTCGCCTACCTCGACCCAAGTCCAATCCGAGAAGCTCATGTCGGCCGACAAGCGAATCATCAAGATCTGGGAGGCCAGCAACGGCGATCCTTGGACCAGCGTCGAACCCGCCGTCGACCTCAACCACGTCGAATGGTGCAAGGACAGTGGTATGCTTCTCACCGCAAACGAAGGTCGCCAACAACACTCCTTCTTCATCCCTCAGCTCGGCCCCGCTCCCAAGTGGTGCTCTTTCCTGGACAACCTCGTCGAAGAAATGGCCGAAGATGCCCAAGACCCGTCAGCCTTCAACGCCGGCGCTCAGGAGACTGGCGCTGTCTACGACAACTACAAGTTCTTGTCGACTCAACAACTCCGCGAACTCAACCTCGACCACCTCGTCGGCACTACCTCCCTCCTCCGCCCTTACATGCACGGTTACTTTGTCGCCCAGAAGCTTTACGAACAGGCCCGCCTCATCAGCAACCCCGACATGTTCGAAGAACAACGCGCAAAGTCGATTGCCGAGAAGATCAACAAGGAGCGCGAGTCTCGCATTCGTGGAAACAAGCAAGCAAAGGTCAAGGTCAACAGAAGATTGGCGGAAAAGATGGCGGCGAGAGAAGAAGCAAACGAGCGTCGCAAGGCCAGACGTGTCTTGCGCCAAGGTGGAGACGAGCCTCAACCACAGGCCGAAGGAGAAGAAGAGGAGGAAGATGCAGACAAGCCAGCCAGAGGTGTTCTCGGCGACGACCGTTTCGCTTCTCTCTTCCAGGACGAGGACTTCGAGATCGACGAGCAATCCCGCGAATTCGCCCTGCACAACCCTTCGACAGTACCAGTTGCAAAGGATGCGGAACGCAAGCGTGGTCTCACCGCTGTCGAAGAAGAAGCCAACCAGTCGGTTCACGGCTCATCAGACTCGGAATCAGAAAGCGACGTCGACGATGCCGCAGCAGAGAGACAACAACGTGGTGTCCAACGCCGTAATGACCGCGGCGATGACAACACTGTCGACAAGAACCGCATTTCGTCAACCAACTACCGCAAGTCCGGCCACAAGCCGAAACAACCGCAAATGTCCATCTCATCCTCACAACCGAAGAACAAGAATGCCAATGCCAACCGCCGCGACCGCTCCTTTGGTACTCTCGCTCAAGGTCTCAGGGATCAACCCAAGAGCAGTATCAGACAAGGTGGTGTCGTTGGTGAAAAGGAGGTCACTTTCGCCCCGCAAAAGGTCACGAAGAAGCCTCAGAGGCGGAGAGACGACTTTGGTGGTGGTGATGTCGATGATGGTACCGGAAGAAAGGTTCCCAGAGGCAAAGAGAGGAGAAGCGCCAGTGGAAATGTGTTTAGAGGCATGTAAGGTGTGTGTTTTGATCTGCATCAGCATTATGTTTTTCGGGAAATCTGTCAATATACCCCCCTTGTTTCTTCCTTCCACATGTCTGGTTGATCAGCCTTGAATTTTGAAGTGTCACGAAGACCATCTAAACGTGTTCCACTCTTCAAGTCTGCACAGTGGGTTTCGTGCTGTCTGACTCTCCAGACTCAACTGCAAGTCGAATGATCTGCGATCATTGTGATCAGCAATCTAGCGTATCTGACAATTTTATCATGATATCTGAATGAAACAAGGCTTCGAGTTACATTGAGCCAGCGATAAAAACCCTCGCAATACTAAATAGCTATCGTGATCGCTTCTTCAACACCAAGAAACCAGGGTTATCCTCTGACCGAACGGTGCAGGGCAGGGTCGTCCCTGCAGGATCAGATAAGATGCGGAGATCTTGTAGAGTAAGTTAGCCCCATTCTGCGACCAGATAACCTTTCATCATCTAGACACCTCTGATGTGACCAGGCAAGGCATCGAGAACACCATCATGATCAGGATTATCGACTTTCTGCGATCGGACCTCGTCCGCAAAACCAGCACCCAGTCGCAAGATCGCAAAAGCGTCAAGCTGATCCGTCCATCGTGGTACCCGTGCACTATACACAGCCAGAGAAAGCAGACATGTCAAAAACACCCCGAGCAGAAGAGATACAATAGCAATTCCTGCATCAGAGATTACAGGAATGATCGTATCAGCGCCCATATCGTAGGTGACCTGCCAAGTCTGATCATATGGCCCAAGCGACTGCAGCCAGGCTTGATTGGCAAGAAACGCTGCTGCGGTAAAGGCGTTGGTGATTGTACTGCTGTCGCTGAGATCGTATCGATCGTGATTACTGTAGTAAAGTGCGCGGACGAAGTTCATCAACTGGCGTTGTACATCATCGTGATCGTGGATGTTGTTTCCGAGACATGGATTTAGGATGTTGTTGTTTGAGCCACCACCTCCAAGTAACCCTATCAGAGGTGCTTGGCCCACGCACGCGTAGGGTATGTAGTCGGTATAAGATGCGTCGTAGGTCCTGTTGGGGTAAAGGAAGATGGAGGGATGGTTCATACGGTCTGCGATGAAGGAGTTTGTACCGAATAGAGCTAGCGCGATCGTTGCTAATGGTCCTCGGTTGGAGTTCTGCTCGACTGATCGCGTAGAATTGCTGATCTCGATGGACTCTCCATTGTCAGTGTCTCGTCGCACTTTAGTGATGGTAGTGTCTTCGCTGTGCCCACAAAAGTCAGCTTCTATCCTGCAGTCGGAAATCACACACTAAACTTACGCGTCTGGATCGGCCGAGAGTGACTGTGAATAGCAATCGCTACCGCAAGCTTCAATCGGGCCACCATCCAGCAATTTTCCAGGTCTCTGGTCATTCATGTAGTTTGGCAGTTCGAAGTAGCCAGCCGTTGCGGCGAGGGATATCTTGAACAGCCCTCCTCTCTCCTGCGGCGTGATAGAACCATAAATCCCATCTGCGGCGTCCAATGAAATGTTCAGGTAGAGTTCCTCTACAAAATCTTGTCGTTTTCTTGTCGCTCGCCATGGAGACTTGGTGAGATTGGCTGGCATGCATGCTTCCAAGCTCCAACTGCCCCAGCCAGTCAATGCCGGGTAGTTGGGATTGAGAGCGCTGTATTCCGCGGAGAAAGCGCCTGGCAATGATTGGCAGTCCTTAGGATATTCTGCTTCTGAAACGGATTACCTGTGAGCTGTGGAATTGATACGGAGAAGATACTGCCGGATGAGTCCAGAACTGTAGCCAAACGGCAATTGAGCAAGGAAAGGATTCGGCAATTCTGTCATGTTGCTCATCTTGTTGCCCAAGCCACGAACACAAGACATTGGAAGGGGCATCCTCCAAGCTTCTTCCGATTCTTGGGTGCAATTGATAGAGTGCTCGGTCCACAACATACTCTGCGGAGTTTTTAGGTCCGTTGAAGTGATGGCAGAGCGTGCTAAAACTGTGGTCAGATGTTTCGGCTCGGAATAGGACGAGAGATCCAACAGGTCAACAACGTCTGCAAGTGACCGAATGTCGTCTGCGAATGTTGGGGTTTTAATGCTTGTCGTCGTCAGAAAAGAGGTTTGAAGTGGGACGAGGATGCCACCTATTCAGCGATGTTAGGAAAGTTTGGCTGTCACGTCCGACACTCACTCACCTATAATGTTCAACAGAGATGCTCCAACAAGGAAGCGTGTACCATACTTTTTGAAATCGCCAGCAAGCATCTTGTAGTACAACAGTGGATCCGTCCACCCTCGATCAGCGAGGACCAAAGTCTTCCGCAAGGTCAGATCCCTGCGCGTGTATTGCTGCGCAAAAGCGACAGCAGTCCTCGAGCACACGGCTGAAGTGAGCGGAATGGTCAGAACGGCCGCGATAGATCGAATGACCTGCGCAGCTTGTAGCCAATCTTCGTTCTTTGTATACACTGAGCGGACCACAGAATGTGTCAACCAACGATATGTTCTAGGACCATCGAAATTAACATCTGAGAGACTCGTTAGCGTGAGAGTCTGCGACATTTGGCAGGATTTCATTACTGTAGCCGTTGGTTGTTGTCACGGGCCGCTTGGTCAAGATGCATGGGATTACCCAAGCAAAGATTGCGAGTATGTCGTATAGGAGCACGAGCAGGATCATGTATCTCGCAGGACGATTTTTGAAAGCTGGCATGCGAGGTTGTTCTTTCTCCTGAGCCTCGCCGTGGTCCATGGATATGATGTTTCCGGCAGCTGTCTGCTTTGTCGTTCCGCATCGAGGCGACTGAACCGGATGAATTCTCGTTGAGGTTGGAAGTAGCCTCGAGTCTGTGATTTCGTGTCTGCAGCTTCGCTTTTTGAGATTAGGTCTTGAAGCTCCATCGCTTCGTATGGCGAATGGCAAAAGTCACCGGTCAGCAATGGAAGTTCGTGAAGAAGTAGTGAGATGGCGACCAGACTGCTGGAGCATGATGATAGGACAAATGATCGACGGTGGTAATCAGATGAATCATCAATAAGGCCTCCCTTGCTATGCGCCTTGCCCATTTACAGCCAGCCTAGGAATACGATATAAGAGATTGGGCGTGGTGGCGGAGTGCATATCGCGGCTTTATCCAATAGCGCACAAAATCCTTAGCGCCGGTTCTGGAATACCATTTTTCCATGATACATGACGGACCCAAATCTTGAGAAAGGACGACAAATGTAGTTGATGACAGTCATCGTCGCGGACATCCGCTACGAGAAGCTTTTGGGGGTCGTCTTCAGGACTTGAGTCTTTGCAACCGCACAGGCAGATTTGGCAAGACGTTACAAATAGATGTGCGAGCCAATGGATAGCAAAGTGTTCGATGTGTGACAGCGGGTTCTTCCCACGAGGTTGACGCCTCGAGATCAGGATAAAGGAAAGAGGGCAGACGCTCCCAGACAGGCGAGGCGGAGGAGTGATGGCGTGCGACACAGGAACGACCAGGCCTATTCAAGATCGGCTCCTAGACGGATGTGTTTAGTCGAGTTCACTCGAGTACAGGCGTACGAGGTACAAGAAGCGCTCATATCCTCGGAGCTTCTAGAGAAATTTACTAATGGCCATGAGATTTCCGAGAAAGACGAAGTTTTATTGTTGGAAGTTAGGAGAGATGGAGTGGCAGAGATGCGGAAATCTTCCGCTCCTTCCCGAATGACAACAAAGACCTGCATACATCAACATCACATTCGGCATCCAGGCGTCGTACGAAAGTCGCATACATACACTCAATATTCGCATCCTTGCTCTTGGAAGACGGTATCTTCACACCAGACCGTGTCATCGCGATAACCACGACTTGCGACATGCTTCCTTCGATCTCATATCGCGCTCAACCATTGTCTCCCGCTTTTGGTAGCCCTACCGCCCGAGCAAAGTGCGTGTTGTCGCATCGAATTGTCTGAATTGTGTTGGCTCATATCGTATAGCTTTTGCGAGGAAGACTTTGTTATCGTGAGCTTCATCGCAGAGTTCATCAACACATGCACCAATGCTGCCTACAGTACGCTTCATCGTTCTATGATCTGGTCGCTATGCTTACCGTCAGCTCTGTAGTCTTCTATGCTGCGCGTGCCCTTCGTCGATTGCCCAAAGACGCCTCTTTTGCTGCAAAGTCTCTGTACTATGGCCTTGGACTTGTCGGTGTCTGCTCAAGCTTATTTCATGGCCTCTTGTCATATCACGCCCAGATGGGTTAGTCTTACCTTCGGAGGCCATCCTTTGTATGCATGCTAATACACGCCATGGAAAGCGGATGATACATCGATGATTGTTGCTACTTCGATCGTGCTCCAACGCGCAATGACATACCAGAAAACTCCGACATTTATAAACTGGTTTAGTGGACTCTTGCTTCTTGCTGTCATTACTGAAACAACATACCACGTTATGATGGACGAACAGACTGTACACGAGCTCTCCTTTGTCTCTCTCATCATCGCAGTCGCTGCCAAGACTCGATCTCTGATCAAACTCCGCGTCCAACAACCAAAAGACAAGAAAATGCTGCAGAAAGCCGTCATCTTCGGTGCAGGCAAGCCTTGCGCTATCCCTGTATTTCTTGTCGTACTTAGTTCATTGACGTACGTTTACAGGTTGCTTCGTCTTCGGATACCTCCTCTGGCAACTCGACTTTATTTTCTGCACCGAACTCACGGCAATCAAGCGCGTGGTGGGTATGCCTTGGGGCTTTCTACTTGAATTCCACGGATGGTGGCATATTCTCACAGCTGTTGGAGCACACACCTTCATGATCATGATTGATGTCCTCACGCGTGATCGGGTCGAGCTTTTGGAGGGAGATTTTACCTTGTTTGGTGAGAATACCACGGTAGTAAGGACAAAGGGCGACTAATATTGAGAATCGAGAGACGGCTCTAGACGGTACATTAAGGGAAAAGCGGTAACTCCAAAGAAGCACGTCTGCTCGATCATTGCTCAACCAGAAGACTATCTACAGAGTTGTGCATACTAGAGTACCAGGACTTGGGTCAATCATAACGTGGCTGGACTGTTCCTTGCTTGGAATCTGAATTTCTACCGCTTGATTCTTCATACAAACTAGCATCCAACCTTGAATAAGCGACAAAGGAGACTGTTTTTAATGGTCCCAGAAGAGGAGGAAGAGCCACTTCCTGTAGACGAAGAAGAGGAAGCACCTCCTGAAACGCACTTGCCACTGCAGTTTGGAGTCACAATTGGCGTAGAACTACCACAAGAGTTGTCGCGAGGAGCTGCTTGAATTAGTAAACTTCGAATACACGATGTAATCGTGAAAGAGCTCGGAATTTCGTCGACTCACAAGTGAAACATTGGCAACACGTGCCACAGCAAACGGTACATTGAGATCCGGAACATCCTACACTTGCAGAACCGCAGTTGGTCTTGATACCGTTGCTGCAGGCTGAGCGTTTGACAAGCCTGTTGGCAGGATTCGGAGACGAAGCATCAGAGAGTGGGCCGGCGAGTGTAAATGTTGCAAAGACCAGTATAGCAAAGCAGAAAGATAGGATCGAGTTGAAACGACGCATGTTGATTGTTTGTCTCGATGGCGAGGATAGCTGGGATTTTAGCGATGTCTTGTTAAACCGGTAAGTTGACCATGCAAGCCAGGAGAAAAAGAAGATGGTGGAAATAGCAGTTTCAGGAGGTCAGTATTATACGATCGACTTTTTACTTTCGTTACTCCGAGGACACGGAACGAAGTTTGGGTCGTGATGCTTGGAATCTCGTCATGAGGCTTGAAGCGTCTTGCACGTGACCGTTAGTGGTATGTCACCCGTTAGAGGCATCTTCGAACAACACAAACTCGATCCCACCTGCCTGATCACTCGTTCAAGTCATGTCAAGATGGGGCGGAGATCTAATCGAATTGACTCAAAAAAAGGTGGCTAATGTGTTTTGCGTAGCTAATTTCTGCAGCTACCTCAAAGTTTCTGCCTCAGGATCCAGCCTCCGTGTAACACTCGAGCGGCTGTCAAGAAACAGGCGCCTAGAAGCGCCACAGTACCAGAGAATGCCCAAGTCGCAGTGAAACCATGATGACTCAAAATCGCACCAGAAACTGGTGTTCCAGCGAGCATACCAAGACCGATAGTCGCACATGCCATACCAATTCTCGTTCCTATTACAGCTCTGCTCGGTGAGATGGAAACACCCAAAGCAGGAATGATGGACACGATCGAGCCAGAGAAGAATCCGTACAAACAGGACACTGCAATAAGCGACTCCTGAGTCTTTGCGACGATGAAACAGAATGCGAGAACGCCGGTGATTGTGACGCAGGGAATGACTACGTTGAACAGCCCGATTCTGGCAGCAATGAGGTTGGGTCCCACTCTGCCGAAGATAGATCCAGCAGTGATGATAGGAAGTAGATAGAACGCAAGCTGCTTTGAGGTGATCCCGTATTTGAGTGCGTAGACTTCGATGTACACAAAAGGTGTCCATGTTCCTAGGAAAGCGATCATAGAACCAATCACGTAGACGGTGAAGGCTGGTTCTTTCCATGCCGCCATGTCGAAGATCTGGCGGCGTTGTGTGGAAAGAGTGCGTACGCGAATCACCATGTTGGAAATGAGGAGTGTACCTGCTGCTATGTAGGCGATCACTCGAGTGGTGGCGGCGAAACCTAGTTTTGGTTCAAGTGTGTGGAAGACGATGGGATAGATGGTGCCGCCTTCGATATGGTAAGCAGCTGCTTTTTGCTTTGCAAGAAATCATGAGACTTACCCAACCCACTGCCAGCTGCAGCAAGACCCATAGCAATGAGGAACCTCTTTTCCGAGAAGTACGTCGATAACACAGCAAGCGAAGGGGAGAACAGGCATCCTTGTCCTATACCGACAGCAAAAGCTTGCGAAAGCATGATCTGCCAAAGCTTGGTAGATACACTGGTCGTTGCCATACCGAGAACGATGAGCGAGGATCCAACGATAAGTAAGAGGCGAAAGTGTCCTGCGTCGAAAAGCGGACCGGTCAAAGCGCCGGTAAAGAGCATGAGGTAGGCCTGAATGGAGCCAATCCAGGCGATGGTTGATGCTGGGTATTCGTGCAGAGGACCGAGTTCATAGTATGTGCCGAATGAACCATAGGCGTTGACAAGACCCCTGAGAAGCATGAGCAAGGAGGATCAGATGGATGTGATCGTGGTGTACTGACCATGTGTTGAACCAGAGAAAGAAGACCCCCAAAACTTGCAGCCAAGCAACGAATCCGCATGAACAGAGTGCTTTCGGCGGTACCGAGCATACGACAACCTCATGGCAGATGCGGTCCTCGAGACATGGAAAGAGGACGTCGTGTGTAGTATATAATATGGAAGGCTGCACGCTGTCAGTTCTTGCAACACACAACTCCATCAACCATCTACAACATTCTTCAATCTACTGAATCTTCCCGTTGTCTACCCTGGACATTTGTTGCCAACCAATCTACTCATTGCACCTATACCGCCCTTGGAATTCCCAATCAACTCAACATGTCCAGCTACAACAAGTCACAATTTGTCACCCCAAACTCAAGCTATCCCCCTTCGCCAAGGTCCATCCTGGAAGAATACTTCATGGAAATCGAAGACCTGCAAGACATCGATGCTGTCTCAATCTCTTCGTCTGTATCTACAAAGTCTAGGAAAGTGATCAGTACGCTGTTTTCTGGTATGTTTGAGATCAAGTGTTTCATGATGCCACGCTCACGTTGCTGTTCAGGCATCTCTTATTCAAAGAACAAGCTGTTACAGCTTACTACCCCTCGCAATCCTATCGATTTTGATTTTGAGTTCCCGAGTCTCGAAGGTGTTTTTCCTTCGTGAGGTTTGAACGATGAAGCTGATTGTGTATGTCACTTGCCTAACTTGAAGGTTGAACAGTGACAATGCTTTGGCAGCATGCGCTCAATACTTCTTTTGTGATCATTTCGGGATATCTAGGGGCGTTTGGAAGGCAGAGAAAGGCAAAGGGCACGTCACTTTGCGCGGTCGGCTCTAGACTAAGATCGTGTTCAAGACACGTTTCCGTAGATTCAAGTCCATTTCCTTTGTAATGTTACTATTCTTCAGAACAAGAAGTCATCAATCAAATCCTAGAGTCCGTCACTTTCCCTATCGCATCGCGCCAATGTGTCGTCGCATCTACATAGGATTGTGCCAAGTCCAACAAGAGGAACAGGATAGTGAGCCTGGTCTAAGCTGCCCGGTGCACTCTAGCATAAACTGCATCGATATCGTGATGGGCACGAACGATAGTTTAGCGAAGCTGGTATCCTACGCTAGCATAGCACGATGATGTTCCACACACTCGATTTCCTGGAACAATCGATCAGTGGCTTACTTGGCAAGATCATTACTCCGAGGGGGCCCGCAGTACATCATTCGGCACCTGCATGTTGAAGCGGACCTATTTAAGTGTCCTGGCACTGCCCTGAACAGGCGCTACTTTGCTTTTCTGCTCAAAGCGTGACTTTCGTGCCTGGATTCAACATGTTAATCTCTCGTCTACATGGATTACCTGCTCTGTCAAGGTGTACGTGTGATCAAATCGCCTTTGCAGAGATGAGACTTATTAGATGATAGTCCGCGTCGTCATCACTTCCAAGTCCCATGGACACTATCGCAACCTCGATACTCGCACGCAGGGCGTCCTTCAGCGCTTACACGAAGCGGGCAAGCCTAAGTACCTCGACTGTTGAGAGACCCCGTCAAACTACGCCGTTACCCAGTCAGAAAAGCAAAGGCAGTATTGTTGAGCACGCACTGTAAGCCACTGTCAGTCTGCAGTGAATTCGTGTCATTGACTGTCACAAAGCACTACCCTCGACCAGATCGCGAATTGGGCCCGCCAGGGGTCTCTTTGGCCGCTGAGTTTCGGACTCGCTTGCTGCGCCCTCGAGATGATGCATTGCTCGATGCCTCGCTACGATCAAGACCGACTAGGCATCATCTTTCGCGCGTCGCCACGTCAGTCAGACGTGATGATCGTCGCTGGAACGGTAACAAACAAAATGGCACCTGCATTGCGTCAAGTGTACGATCAAATGCCGGACCCAAAGTGGGTAATCTCCATGGGTAGCTGCGCAAATGGAGGTGGCTACTACCATTACAGCTATAGTGTGGTCCGAGGAGTGGATCGCATTGTGCCTGTGGATATCTATGTGCCGGGATGCCCTCCAACAGCAGAAGCACTATTGTATGGGGTGTTCCAATTGCAGAAAAAGATGAGACACACCAAGACGAGCCGTATGTGGTACAGGAAGTAGTTAGAATAGACAAGCAAAGAAAGCACGTGCTTCAGTCTTATCAACCACTTCGATCGGTGCCAATCATACTCGGTCGTTCAAAAGCTCGTGCGAAGAGATGTCGCTTTCAAAACCATGTCATGCGCCCTCGAAAGCAGGATGAACAGATGTGTCCTGCCGATTGTCGTCTGTAGTGGGCCGGAAGAAGTCGGCACCGACCACGAATCTCCGAAAAGCCGCGGTGTTCGGTGCGGGACCAGCCTGGTGAAAATCCGAAAATGCGAAACTGCGCGATCACCTCGAGTGAGAGACCTCATCCGATTCCACTTTTCCAACTAGCAAATCGCGTCCTCTATCGTGACATGACTGCATCTAAACGAGATAGCTCCCGAATGTCCGAAATTCCGCGCATCAGGAAAGCACGAGGCAAATATGGCGTTCGCTCGTGCTTTCAATGCCGGCGCCGCAAGGCGAAGTGTACCGGCGGTTTTCCATGCACGCGATGCATCTCCCAGAAACAAGACTGCGACTATCCAACACGTATACCAGTTTCCAGCCTTGATGGAATGAGCAAGAACGCTTCGGGTGTCACTCGGAGTGAAGCATCTGAAGCATCCATTGAACTTCTCCAACGCCTTTCGCAATTGAGCGGCAGCATGAATGCATTGGTGTACGACGCTAAGCAGATTCTTCTTGAAAGGCCAAAAGACTCGAATGATGTTGCCGGTCAGGTAGGGCATCACGGTTTAGCTTCTGTTGAAGCATCTGATGTTGACGACCGATCTCCGCACAACACCAATCCTCACTTGAACCTGCACGAGGAATCCGCAACTATTCAGGCAGATCACAGCGGCCGGGAATGGCTAGAAGAGCGGCTTTCAAGATGCGGTATAGAGCTCAACCAAAACGAATGGCGCCGCTGGTTGCACACGTATTTTACCGAGATGCATATATTCTGCCCGTTCCTCCATCCTCCTGCTGTGTGGCAGACTTTCGAGTATTTCTGGTCCAAAGATCCTTCATTATTTACGTACAGCGCTGGCCAGCACGAAGCTCGGACGTCTCTGGCAATCGTCTTCCTATGCATGGCCATTGGACGATGCACTATATCACCACGTTCAAGGCACACAGAAGACCGTCATTCGTCCGGTTGGAGTCTATACATTATCAGCACTGCCTTGCTTTCTGATCTACTAGACCTGGCAAAAATGCCTAAGAAACCATATCTCGCTGAGGTTCAAGCTTTGCTGTTGTTGGTGAGTCTCTACAAGTCTCTCCTAACCCTCCCTTGCCGCCATTGATCTGACCTCGAGATCATCTGCAGACTCTGTACTTCTTTAGACTCAATATCAACGACAGAGCTCAATCACTGATGGCTCAGACCAGTATGAGAGCAAGCATTCTGGGCATCAACGATTCACAAACGCATGATACGTTGTCTATGTTCCATAGCGAGATGAGCATTCGCACACGCTGCTGTTTGTACATGCTAGATCGGTTTGTTTTCCTCGAGACTGGACTTCCGTACATCGTTCCGGGCAAAAACGGTGGCTTGAGATATCCATACGCCCTCTCGGATGAGTTCCTCGAGACACATAGATATGATTCCAGACAAAGCCGTCAGATGATGTTTGAGATCCATGATGAGCTTGCGAGATCGTCAGCGACCTCTATACCGTGGATGATCGGGTGCACCACAATTGCCCGTCTGATTGGTGAGATCTGGTACTATCATGACGGCGCGTGGTTCGATCAGCACAGTGAAGGTGTCAAACCCTCTGACCCAGATTGGGAAATGCGGCTGCATAATGCCGTCCAGACAATCCCTGCATCCTTGCTCTACCAAGTCGACATACCATTCGAGGATCAATTTGCAGGTTTGAAATCGTGGCAGAAAAAGCAAGCGTTGGATTTCTACATGGTGAGAGATGTGAGCGATATCCCAGAGTTGACAGGCTTGCTGAACCCAACCAGAGACTCAACAACCTTCGGTACTTAGTGCACCGATCCGAATCCGCAAGAACTAGGACCGCGGCCGACGGACCCGACGATCTGGACAAGATATGTAGTCAGCTGGCAGCTGGAATAATCAATGCTTACAACAGTATTGCGCCTAACTACCCGAGCGTCGTTGCACCTTTTGTATGGCATCTGAGCAGCGCGACTATCATGCTTCTTAGCGTTGTATCGCAGGGACCAAGATGCTCATTCTGATCTTTGGAAATAGCAACGCAAACGGGAGCTGTCCCAAAACAGCGCCGAGATTGTACATGGTCTGGAAGTGTACGAGTTCGTTGCCTTCGAAACCCAAGTCATCAGACATGCCTGATACGTATGCATTATCTGCAGGGTGTTGTTTAGCATGTTCCAAAATAGTAACGATAGTTTGACCAACTCAGATTACTTTGGTCCAGAAACTTGGCCCAGTATGTGATAAAGGCATATGTGACAATGAGCAAATCGAGCTTTGCGACGAGTTTGCGCTCGGCATGGGAATCGGCTGGATGATACCAGTAATACCACTTCCGTCCTTTGGAGTATATATCTGCGTCTGCCATGGCTGAATCTGAGTCTTTTTTGGTGTAGAGATCAAAGTCTCTGCAATCGTACTAGGGGATTATAAACTAGACATGTAGCTGTGCTCATGGATTGCGACATGTCGGCCATGACTCGGAAGGTGCTACAAGAACACGTTGAGTGGATCAATGGAATATCCCTCTGGAGTGGGAGCGCATAATCTGGACGATAGTGCAGTAGTAGTGGAGTGCAACGTATCCAGCTCCGTCGTTCGGCGATGACTTGATGGTCTCACCAACTGATGGGATTGTGCAATCGACAAGGATACTCTGAAAAATGCGCTTGCAGGTTTGTTGATCGGAGTCTAGTATTGTGGAAAGTATGTGCGCTGATAGCACGTCTTCATCTCTTATGCTTAGCGGGTCGAGATCTATGGTAGGTACAAAGAGAGATTAGCAAGTGGCTACCGCTGTGGTCAAGGTACCGAATCGCGTACAGGACGCATCAACGCCCACTGCTTGCGTCGTGTATTTCTTGTAGTACGGAGGCCGACAAGAATGATTGTTGTGATAACGCGTTACTTTCGCGTGTATGGTATGGTCATGTGTATAGTATGTAATGCTTCTCTAAAGATCCCACCATCGCTCATGCAAGTCTCTCAGGTCGATTTCCTCCGGAAGTTTCAAGTGGGCTGTCGTGTCGCTGTCAGGGTCGAGTTCTCTTCTCGTCCATCCGTTGCCCCAATATGCAAATCTGTTCTCAGGTCGTACGTAGGTGTACTCCCAGTCTTCCCAACGCGGTTCTCGTCGGACGACAGCAAGATGGCTTGCGCTACCAGGCCAAAGACCATGAATCCTTCCGCCTGGACGTCTGCCATTGGCCCAGCTGCTGCACTTACGTGAGAAGGTGGTGCGAGGGAAGAACGCGTCACAATAGGTGACGAAATCATCAGCGGCCGCCTTGGATGGCTGTATCGTTGCGATCCCTTGGCTGCTAGCTTTTCGAAATACTTTAGCGATGTATGCCACTTGACTCTCGACTGAGTGAGGCACCGAGCCCGATGCGCCAGCAGCGTTGGGCCCTATGGAGCATTAGCATGATGGGAGATATTTGAAGAAGCAATGGACTCACCATGGAGTTGGAGGAGGTTGGGAAAGCCTGGAGTGGCAAGACCGATGTATGAATACGGCCAACCAAATTTACCATCAGGTTTCCAGTCCCTTGACAGGTCGAGATCGCCAGCAATAATGGGGAACGCGAGGACTGAAGTCGACGTTCGCACCAGTAGAGCAGATGACAGCGTCGACAGGTCGGTGAACGCCGTCTTGTGTCACGATACCGTCATGCGTAAAGTGGGAGATTGGAGTCTGAATGAAGGCGACATTTGGGTTGGTGAGTGCTTCGAGGTAGCCAGGACCAGGAGTGAGTCGACGACAGTGGGGGGGGGAAATCTGGGACTATCTGATCGAGAAGCTCTGGCTTGTCGACTAGCCGTTTCCTCATGAATTCTCTGAAGTCGCGAGCTGCGTTCTTACTTGGTTCTGAGTCTCTTAGCACCGCATCAAAGCGTCTGAAGAAAGGTCCTTCGAGCTCTTTGCGAAATTTGAGATAGGTCGCTGGATCCTTGAAGGACTCAAGTTCTTCAGGCGTGAAGCTGAGCGGAGTAGCTTGACGTTCTCGGGCTGAACCATTGAACGAGCCAGCTATCCAGGTTGGACTCCTAGCATAGTGATCTACATGACTCGCGACCTTCTGCAGTTCGGGAGTCACCTGAATGCCCGAAGCTCCATTCCCGATGGTCGCGACTCGTTTACCAGTTGGATCGAAGGTCGGGTCCCAGTTGGATGAGTGGCGCAGATGACCTTTGTACTGATCGATGCCTGGAGAGGTGAACTGGGTCAGCATCTGTATCGCACGCCCTGTGTGCATTGCAGTGGGTTGAAATTCAAGACCTCGTCAGGGCACACTTCCGCTCGATTGCGGACAGCGCTGCGGGCAGAGTTCAGCACATACCTGGATAGTAGGGGAGCTTCCACTCGTTGAAGTGACCGATTGCCGAGATGACAAAGTCAAAGTACTCAGTCTTTGTGACACCTGTCTTCAGATCCTTGTGCTGAAGGTCCCACTGTGCCTTTTGCGGCTCCCATTCGGCCTTGAGCACCTTGACTTCGAACCGAATGTTGTTGTAGACATCGTATCTTTCTGCAATTCTTTTCCAGTACGCAAGGATCTCAGGGCCTTGTGCGTACTCTTCACTCCACTGGGTGTTGGGAGCGAGACTGGTTTGGTACACGTTCGCAGGTATGTCGCAACGTACGCCTGGATATCGATTCTCAAACCATGTACCGCCCTAAGAAGTGTCAGAGAGAGGCTGAGGGTTACCAACAGAGTTCAGAGGCATACCACGTCCGAGTTTTTCTCCAGAATAGTCAGTTGGATGCCAGGGACTTTCGCGGGTAGCAGAGCACCGGCAGTGACACCAGCAAGGCCAGCTCCAATGACAGCCACCTGTTGATTGTCAGACAAGCTCATTGACAGGAAAACTTGGTCAAGTCCACCTTCAACTTGCGGATATCGTCGATCGGATGTTCGCTCAACTTGAAGTCAGTAGGGTATGGATAAACCCAATCGTCTTCAGAAACATGTCGTCCAGCGGGGTCCGTGTTCTTGGTTGAGTCCTGGATGGTCTCAACGACTTCTACAGAAGGTGCTTTTGGGTCGACAAGATCTCCAATGCCGTTTCCTCGACCTGCCGCGACAGCAGTCATGTTTGCGCGGGGCTTGAGCAGGAAAGAGGATTGGTGACAGATGAAGGAGCGTACTACACGTTGCATACACCTAGCTTTGAGTTGTACGAGATCGTGTCGTTTTCGGCATTCTTACCGTACTTGAAGGTGTCAATTGCAGGCACAGATGGCGTGCGAGCTGGCGTCATCACGAATGCTTCTGACTGGAAGATAACGTCGCGTCTTGTCGAGATTGCGCCGCACGAAAGACTGGCCAACGAGTCGCGTACCATCTCAACAACTGCACAGCTACGGCTCACATGATGGGGACATAAAGATTGAACATGTTCGTGCGCACGAGCTAAGAGACGCGTTATAGGTCGGGTGATGGCGAAGATGCAGGTGCGTAAAGCAGGAGCGGGGAACTTAGAATGTGGAGTCGTTTAATTGGTTTGCTCATCGCACGCAAAGCCCATCAAAGATGATGCGCATTAGACACCTTGCCCACCTAAAATTCAACGTTTTCTTTACACCTTGCTACTCTATACACCTTCCCCTTTAGTCTCTAGGTTTATAGCAGATCGGTAGTCGATTAGTAGAGTGGTAACGTCGTCATCGGTGCCACTTACGTGCTACAGAAAAATCATGGACGGTGTACACATCTGTCACGGGGGCAGGTCGGGTATATAGTGGAAGGAGCAGCTATGTAGAGTACAGTAGTATTTAACAGGCTATCTACGGTTAGGCAGTAAAACTAGTAGGCAGGTTCAATAATAGGACGTAGCTCGAAGAGCTACAACCATAGAAGCGGCATAGGCTATATAATCATTCTCTAGCAGAACCTCGGTTCCGTAGCTCACGTGACCCCGACAGGGTCACCCTGTCAGCCACAGCACTTGTTGCAGGCAAGCGCCGTAACAGTATCCCCTCTCTTAGGTTAAAACTCTAGAGAAACGTTTGGTAGGCCTAGGCTTATTAGGGTAGCGTCGGTAGAAGTTTCTAACTAGCTTAGTAGCGTTCTTAAGGTATTCTATAGGCTTAGTAGTGTAGTCTACATAGCTAGTCCATTTAATAGTATAGTAGAGGCGGGACTTCTTCTTTAACTAGCAGTCCTAGTATAAGTCGACAATCTCCTTAACTTCCTATTATTCTACGCCTTTAACTTCGATAGGAGGCGGCGGTAGTTAATGTTGTCCTAGCAGGAAATCCTTAGAAGTAGGGCGTAGTAGGTTTAGGTTAAACATAGGATGTACCTTTATAGTTATAGGCAGTTGCAGTTTATAGGCGTAAGAACCTACCATTTGTTTAACTATAAAGGGTCCTAGGTTCTTCTAGTTAAGCTTCTTAGTTAGGTGGAGAGTCTATATATTCTAGGCATTTAGCTAGACCTTTTCTCTAGGACGGTACTAGTAGGTAGGCCTTCTTATCTTATTAGTTTGTTCTTCCTAGCAGGCTTAGGTAGCACGTATCTTAGTACAGCAGAAATTATGGATCTTTTGCATTTATTTAGTAAATAGGGCAGCGTCTCTTATAGTAGGGCAATCTCTAGGGCGGATTAGCTTAAAACCTAGTCTAGGTTTAAACCTATATAGGGCGAAGAAGGGCGAGACTCTTATTGTCTTAGACACTTAGCTATTATAGGCAAATTTAGTAGAGGATAGCTAGTTAACCTAGTTATCTTATAGGTAGGACATATAGGCTCGTAGGTACTATTTAAGGATAGCGTTCATCCTTTCGGTCTATCTATTAGATTTAGGGTGCTAGGTAGTTAATAGTTAGGCTCTTATATTTAGGATTTAGTAGAGGTGCTTCTAGAAGGTAGAAACGAATTAAGTTCCTCGATTAGAGACAATGGAGTCTAGTAGGCCGTACAGTTTCTAGATGTTGTTATAGAACAGACGGGCTAGTTCTTTAGCGTTATAGGTACCCTTATAGGGTATAATATAGCAGAACTTAGTAAGGCGGTAGACTATAACTAGGATAGCGTCGTATCCCTTACTATTAGGCAAGTATATAATGAAATCCATTAATAGGTGTTACTAGGCTTTTCTAGGGATAGGTAGAGGTTTTAGGACGCCTTAATAGCCTTCTCTTAAAGGTATAATCCTCTTATAGGTCTAGTAGTTCTTTACCTATTGCTTAGTATACTTTAGTATCCCTAGCTAATAGAAGTGTCGTTGTAGTATCTTGTAGGTTTTCGTATAGCTAGGATAACTAGAGGATAGGTTATTATAAGCCTCTTATAGGAGGGAGGCCTTTAGTTCATTAGAATTAGGAATGTATAGCTTCTTATAGTAGAATAGGAGTCTAGCCTCTTAAGAGCATTCTATAAGTAAGATCTAGGGGTGTTTTAGTAGGTCGTTATCTAGTACTTCTAACACTTCTAATAGTAGAGGATCTTACTTGTATGCTTTCTATAGTAATTCCTCTAGCTAATTAGGTAGTAATAGTGTCTCTTACTTGCTAATCTAGGTAGGCTGTTATAGGGTTAACGTGTTTAGTTATGTAGGCTATTTAGGTTTTAGTTAGGACAGGAATTCTTCTAGGAACTCTTTAAGGTTATTACGTTTTAGGATCGTTTAGCTTTAGTATAAGAGGCGTTTATCCCCCTCTTAAGGCATATCCTCTAACCTCCTAGTTAGACTATCCAGTTTAATCCCTTGTTTTCCTAGTTAGTATGTTATAGTAAAGTTGAATCTTAATAGGAACTTAGACTATCTTGCTTATCGTCTATTTAGTTTCTTTATTAACATAAAGTATTCTAGGTTTTAGTAGTCTATTAGTATCTTAATCTTTTCCTAGCTTATCTTAAGTTTAGATAACTATTCCTTAAGGTAACGAACGATTACTAGTAGTTCTTTATCGTAAATCTCGTAGTTACATTTAGCTAGTATCATTTTCTTTAAGTAGAATGTAACTAGGTATAGGATTCCTTTATCGTTATACTATAATAGTATACTAGTATAGACATAGTTAGAGGCGTTAGTTTCTAGGATAGTAGGCTTGTTCTAGTTAAAATGCTTTAGTATAGGTTCGCTTATAAACGTAGTTTTTAGGAACTTAAAGGCTTTCTAGCATTTATTAGTCTAAATAAATGGTACGTCCTTCTTTTCTAGTATAGTAATTAGTACTAGGATTCTTAAGAAGTCCTTTATCTAGCGTCGGTAGAATCCTACCATTCTAGTAAATAACTTAACATTAGTAATAGTCTTTAGTAGTTACTAGTGAATAATGGCTTTAATTTTCTTCGGATCTATCCTAGTGCCTTCTACACCTACGATGATTCCTAGGTAGGTTAGTTCGGTCTTAAAGAACTCGTATTTAGATGGTTTAGCGTAGAGCTAGTTCTTCCTTAATATATCTAACACTAGTTAAATATACTTTTTATGTTCTTTCCTTATTTTGCTATAGATTAGGATGTCGTCTAGGTAGACTTAGTAGAATAGGTCGATATATAGGCAGAAGATATCGTTTATAAATCTTTACTAGGTAGTAGGGGCTCTAGTTAATCTAAAAGGCATAACTAGTAATTCGGATAGGCCTAACTTTATATGGAAGGTAGTTAGGTATTCTAGCCCCTTCTTAATTCGAATATTATTAAATGTAGCAACGATATTAATCTTCGAAAAGTACTTCATTCCTTTTAGTACGTTTAGGGTTTCTCTAAATAGTAGTAGTAGGTACTAGTCCTTCTTAGAAACAGCATTTAGTCCTTAGTAGTCTATGCATAGGTAGAGACTTCTATTAGATTTCTTCATAAATAGGATAAGGGATAAGGTAGAAGAGGAGCTTAGTCGAATAAAACCTTTATAAAGGTTTTCCTCTATCTATTCTTTTAATGTTTATAGCTAGACTTAGGACATCGGGTATAGGGGTCCCTAGGGCAGTATCTAACTATCTTTTAACTTAATGTTATAATCGTAGGGTTAGTATAGTAGTAGCTTCTCTACTTCCTTCGGGCTAAATACGTTATAGTAGTCCTTTAGCTTAATAGGAAGTTCGATAATAGGGTTAATAAGGGTAGTAATCTCCTTAAGGGTAGCTTCTACTTAGTCTAATATAATCTAGTATATAGGTGTACTCTAGCAAGCCGTTACTACTATGTACTTTAAGCTTATAGAGCATATTTCTAGGTTATCTTTATTAGGTTTAGGTTCTACGATAGGGCGAACAACGTTCTCTAGGCGTTCCTTTAGTAGAACATTAGGGATTACGTAGATGCAGGTAGGCAGTAGGGGCGTATTACAGTTATTTTAATAGTAAGGACTATTAATAACATTATTCCTTTACTAAACTTTAGCTTAGGATTATATAACTTTAACTAGGGAATCCCTAGGATTATTAGGTAGTGCGATAGGCGGGTAATAAATAAGAAGGCTTCTTTCTTAGTATAGTCGTATATACGTAGGGTTACAACAATAAAGTAAGTTATAGTAGTAGACTTATCTTCTTATCCATTAAAATTAACTAGTAGTATCTCTCTCTTTATACGTTATAGTATAAAGCCTCGAGACGTCGCCTAGACCTTGTCGATAAAGCACACTCCCTTAGCTCTAGTATTAGTTATAGCATAAGTTAGGGTAGTATAGGATCCTTATTCTAACGAAACCTACTAGACTATTAGTTAGGCATAGTTTCGCTTTCTCTTTTCTAGGTTCTCGTTTAGGTAGGTTCTATAGATTTGTAAGGCGGTTTTAGCGTAGTTATTGCGTTAGTCGAGTACTTAATTACGACTTAGATTAAGGCTCCCCCTTTTACTAATCTTTCTATAAAGGTAGGGGAAGTAGGGTAGCTATTCTCTTCGGCTAGGGTAGCGTAAGAGTTAGCGCTTATAGCACGAGTTTCTCTAATTTAGGTAGGATAGTTAGTAGGAGGTAGGAGAGGGTAGTTTATAACATAGTAATTAGGGGAGCTATAGTAGTAATATTTGCTACGTTCCCTTCTTCTTAAGGGCTAGTATCTAGGAGGGGGCTAGTAGGAAGCACTTAGGTCTATTAGTTTACTAGCGGTAGGGCTAGTTATCTAAGTAGTTATAGTTACTATAGGGGGGCAAGTAAGGATTAGACGAGTAGAGGTAGTAGTAGGAGTAGCGTAGATAGGGCGTATGTTAGTTAAGTCGTTATAGTACATTCTCTTATTCTCTAGCTTCTAAAGGAACTCGAAGAACTTATAGATGTCGTAGTTAGGGGCGTTAACACTAGTAAGTTAAGCTTTTAGCTTATAGGATAGAGCAGATTCTAGGAGAGTTATTTAAGAGTCTTCTAAGACTTCTCCTTCTAGGGCAAGGCGCTAGAATTTAGTATAGAATGTAGCGAATTTACGGTTCTATTGCTTAAGGCGGAATAGGTCCTTACGGGCATTATTAACATGGTTAGGATTACTATAGGCGCGTTCTAGTATACGAAGGACATCGGGGTAGTTGGGCAGTTAGCACTCTCCTTCTATAATGAAGGGTAGGATTTAAGTATACACTTGTCCCTTAAGGCGGTTAGTAATATAGGACATTCTCTCTCTAGCGGTTAGGAAACGGTTAGCGTTAGTCTTTATCTTCTAGTAGATCTTTACTTAGAAGTAGCAGAAATCCTTACGATCTCTGTCGAAGATTATAGGGTTAGGAAGTTATTTAGAAAGGTAGGAAGAGGTCAAAGATTAGGCAGGAGTAATTAGAGTCTCTACTATTATAATAGCTAGAGTAGCTTTAGTAGGTAGTATAATAGTAGGGATAAAGGTAGGGGTAGATATAGTAGGGGTAGCTATAACCATTGTAGTCTTAAGCTTCCTACGTAGCTAGAAGATTTCCTTAGACTACTTAGAGAGCTAGGTGTCCTAATACTTAGTAGTACTAGCTAGTTTGTCTCTTGTAGACCTTATGTTCTAAAGGTCTCGTTCTAGTTTAGCAGTATAGGTGTAGATAGCAACATTTTCCAGGGTTTTATTGTCTGGTTATTCTTATAGTTTAGATTACTAATTGTTTCGGAGGGTCAATTCGCAGCTTAGGTAAGTTACCTAAGTAGCTAGACTAGCGGTGCATTTATAGAGCTCTATAGTATAAAGGTACTATGCTTCGGGGTCGTTAGACACGAGTTTAGCGAAGTGTTAAGCGTTCTTAACTCTCGTAGGGAGTTTAAGGAGAGTAGTTATCGCGATAGGCAGCTATTCCTTTAGGTTAGAGCTATATAATGTTATGGGGGTAGGTTAGGTATATAGTAGAAGGAGCAGCTATATAGAGTATAGTAGTATTTAATAGGCTATCTACGGTTAGGTAGTAAAACTAGTAGGCAGGTTTAATGATAGGACGTAGCTCGAAGAGCTACAACTATAGAAGCGCTATAGGCTACATAATTATTCTCGATTTAATTTGATTTAATTTGATTTGATTTTCTTAAGCTATTTACCCTATAAGGGGTATAAGCTGTCTATAATTAACAGGATTTCCAGCCAATTATAACCATTAGTCTTAGTTATATAAGGAGGGTAAAGGTCTCTTAGACCTTAAACTAATCATAAACGCCTAGTACTTTAGTGTGCTCTTATAAAGAGTAACTCTACGCATCCCTTCCTTAAGTGTTAGAGGGTATAAGCCTCCTCCATAAGGGCAATTCCCTATGTCGTGTTCTTCCTTATTAGCTAAACACTACTTAGAGGTAGTTAGGTTAAGGTAGTAGTTATATTGTTATAGTTAGATAAAGAGCACTTTATATTAGTCTATAGGGTTCCTCTTGCTTTTTACTGTTTTATCTCTATCTTTATAATCTTCCTATTTTAATGGCATATTTAATGGTGGCTTTAACTACGTTTAAGTCTAGCTACCATTTACCCTTCTCGCTATTAACCTTCTTCCTATCTCTTTTAGCTATTAAGTATCCTCCTAGCGCGTAGGACAGATCCTAGTATCTGCTACCGTGTGCTACCTTTATAGCCTATCTTTCATCCTTCTATCTTAGGCATAAGAATAAGAAGTATAGTACTATTTCTATCATTCCACATTTATACCTATCTGTATCTATAATGTTAATTTTACTAAGGTACGTGTTTAGTCTTAATATGTTCATCCTTAGTTAGACTAGTATAGTAGCTACTATTCTATTAAGTGCATTATATAGCTTAGTTATATGCTTTCTAGGCAACGCCTTATCGATATTCTAAAGATGTTTGCCTATTGTTGCGCCATAGAACTCCTTATACTTTAGCTTAAAATCCATGACTTTTGCTCTTATGTATATTGCTAAAATTGGGACGTTGTTTATAGGGTTAGGCATAGCCGAGTTAGCGTTTATCGCCTTCTAAGCTAGCTCGTTTGCCCTTTTGTTACCTTTAATTCCCTCGTAGCCTAGCACCTAGTGTAGTGAGAATGTCGCCTTAGCAATTTTCTCCCTAATTTTCATGACTAGGCCTATACTATCGTTAATCTTTATAGCTTAGATGCTCTAAAGGGCACTTTAGCTATTAGAAAAGATCCTAATCTTTACTAATCTGTTGTTCTTATATAATAGGCCTTTAGTAGCCATCTATATTGCTTCTAGCTCTATTAGATGGACGTTTGTTTCTTTAGCTCTTCTTATTATGCTTAATGCTTCCTATACTAATGTCTAGATTCCTACGCCTACTCGTCCGTTATAGATAGATCTATCTATATAGAAGTCGATTGTTCCTAGTTCTTCTACTATTACAAGCTTAGCTACTTCCTTGTTAAGTATATGAACATAGCCCTTTAGGCTCTATAGTTCACACCCTATAGTAGGGATCTTCTTAGCTCTATTCGCATTAAGTCCTATAAATAACCCTACTACTTTCTAGAGAGGCGAGTTAAACTACTTAATTAGTCTTGTCCTAGTAAGCTTTACATAGATGTGTAACACCTCTAGTTTCTAGATCGAGATCTAGAACCTAAGTGTCTACTTATATAGTCTTTGTTATAAGGATAGTATCCCTACTTCTAAGACTATAACATTAAGACCTAGCGTTCTAAATCCTCCTATAATGGCTTATACTACAACCCTCTAGGCTCTATATAGCACTAATAGCGTTCTATTAGATACTATAAGATACTAAACTAGCGACGCATAATCCATAATAGGTGTAACTATTATAGTGTATAACTACTATATAGTTAAAGGGTTTAAGCCTTACAGTCTTTTAAGGGCTAGTGCTACTTTTAGTGCTTTCCCTACTTTTTCTACTAGATGTTCCTTAAATCGAAGCCCTTAATCTAGGATTATACCTAGGACTTTAATCGACTAGCTTAGCTATATCTAGTCTTCTTTAAAGTATAGGGGCATGTTACTATCTCTAAGTAAGTCGTTATATCTTATAAAGTAGATGAACGCTGTTTTTAAGGCCTTAAACACTACTTTACTCTCCTTTTCCTATCTTTCTAATTTTGGTAGTATATCTCTCTAGATTATCCTTATATTTCTTTCTATAGAGTTACTAACTACCTACGTAGTATAGTCGTTAATAAATGCCATAGAGGCCCCTTCTTTAATTACTATCTATACTAGATCTACGTTAAAGAAAAGGAATAGGATTAGCGTAAGTAGTAATCCTTATAGCAAACCTAACTAAGGTAGGTCCTCTATTTTAGACGTAAAGCTATTAACTACTATACTTACTTTCCTATTAGTGCAAAAGTCTTAAACCTATCTAATTATAGTTTTAGGAATTCTTCTTTATCTTATTCTCTCTAGAAGTAGTCCTATTATAACATTATTATATACTCCTTTAACGTCGAATGAAACTAGTAATAGGGTCTTTTTGCCTCTCTAGGCGTCGTAGATAGCTTCTTAAAGGTATAAAATGGCTAGTACTATTAATTTCTGCTTCCTTACTCTAAAGTAGTTATTAGGTAGGAGTCTATGCACCTTTATAAGGTATGCAAGCCGTATAGCCATTATAGCTTCCATTATCTTTCCTAGCATTACTAGTAAAGATATTAGCCTATAGTTCTTAGGAAGAGTATAGTTATCTTTATTCCCTTTCTTAAGTAGAATAATCTTTGCTACCTTTTACTATAACGGTAGTTTGCCTTACCTAAGCGAGGTTAAGAAGAGTGTGTAGATTTGCTATTGTAAAACTAGCTAGACTTCTCTCTATACTCTAATAGTTAAGCCATTACTTCCTACTACTTTGTCTAGGCTTATAGAGAATAGTACCTTCTTAATCTTATCTATTATTAATGCTTTACTAAAGAGCTAGTCTTTAAAAGTGTCTCCTATGTATTTAGGTCTCTAGGGGATAGGTAGTTCTAGGAAGAAACTATGTAGTAGTTCCTTTGCAATTTTAGCTTTGTCTTGAATGACCTCCCCTCTATGTCCCTTAATAGATATAATCCTGCCGAAGCTTAATCTCTTGCTTAGGTTAAGGTATTAAGCTACTTTCTAGATATTCGTTAATTTACTAAGGAACTCTATCTAGTGTTCCTTTTTGCGTTTCCTAATTGCATAGTAAAAGTTATGCCTCGCTATCTTTACTATAATCTTAAGGCGGTTATCTTACTAGCCTTATCTCCTTCTTAATCTTACTAGGTTACAAGTCCTTATATACTCTTTTCTTATAGAAGTTAACTTATTTAACTACTATCTTTTTGCGTACTTTAATGGTTTTACCTTTAGGCAATACTATTCTATCGCCGTCTAAGTGACTTCTTAAATATAGCTTTGCATTGCTTTAAGATCGTCTATTAGGAATAGGATGTTAGTAAGATGTTATCTTATCTTATCTCTTATTACTTTCTAGTCTACTTTTTGCAACAAGTATTATAGAGCTATTAGGTCTTCTATTACGTCTCCTATGCCTATAGCTGTATGTATCGCTCTATAATCCGAGCTATACTCATTCTTAAACGGTTAGTAGGTATCTTAGTCCTTAAACAATCTCTTACTAGCTATAGTAAGGCTAATCGTTAATGTCGATTTATTATGCTCCTATATTATTACTCCTCTCTATATAAGTAACTATAGCTTATTTCCCTTAATAAAGTCTAGTATCCTACTACCTTCTCCTTGTCTCGTTCCTAATACTACCTCATTTTCTCCCTATACAATGTCGTAGTAGTTAAAGTCTCCTATAATGAAAATTTCTAAATCTAGGTTATTACTATACTCTCTTATAATTACTTCCTAGACTTCTTATAATCGGGTATATAGTTCTTGCTCATCAATTTCATAGCCGTTGCCTATACTAGGAATGTATATTAATGCTAGTAGTATGCTATAGGTCCTATGTTTTATAATAATTATAGTAATGTTGTTACTATTTATCGTGACTTAAGCGTATTCGTTGTTCTAGTTTATCTACATACATAATCGGATCCTTTATGTTTAGTTTTCTCTTTGCGTTATTTTTGGTTTTATAACTTCGAAGTTAAGTCCTACTCTAGTAATCTAAAGGTTTCCTACGATTTCCTAATAGTGTAGTTCCTATATAAGAATGGCATCGAAATCCTAGATGTCTAGGTCGTTATATAAAGCATCCTAAACTCCTAAACTCTTATGCAGATTTGCTTAAAGAATGTTTAGTATACTAATTATAACGGCGTAGGTTAATCATCCTTTCTTATTGCTTTCTAAATTCTAGGCACTTTTTATATGTTGCTAGATGGTTTCCTCTACAATTGCTGCACTTTAGTTTACCTAGGTTGTAGCTATTATGTCTTTCTTGTACGCACTACGAGCACCTAGTAGTGTTCTTGCACTCCTTCTATATATGTCTAAATTAGTAATAGTTATAATAGGATCTTAGTCCTCTATTATTATAGAAAGTTAAGACTTTAACTATATAGCTAAATAGTTGTACCTCTTTGCTATCTACTTATCTCTAGAGCAGTTTCTCTACCTATTCTTTCGTCGCTAGCTTAGCTACTATAGATGTATAGGAGGTGTACTCCTTTAGTTTACCTAGCTATCTTATTATCTTAACTTCTACTTCGTTCTCCTCTATAAAGGCACCTCGTGTTTCTTAACTAATTGCTCTAGTCTAGTAGTCTATAGCTTCTATTTTTAGGATGAAATCCACCTTAATTAGGTACTAGGTAGATTTAATAAGCCTTGCCCCTTTAAGGAATATAGGTATCTACTCGTCTACGTAGGCTCTTACTACTTTCTCTACTTCCTTATTAATCTTAAAGTACGCTAGGTAGACGTCCTTATTCGTATGTCTAATTATAAACTAGTTAAGGACAACTATGTCTAGCCCTTCGTTAGATCGGATCGTAGCAATAATTTAATTCTTAGTTCTTGTTCTAAGCTATATTCTAGTGTATCTATCTATCTTAAGGTTTTTTATATCTAATACTATATCTACTTCTTATACATTTTTAGATTTTTTTATTACGCTTCTAATCGACGTTCCTATAGATATTAGGGGTAACTATAGGGGGCTTAACTAATCTAAAAGATCAAAGGATACTAGTGTTCTAGGCGACCTAACTAGCGTTCTTACTACTTCCTAGCTTAATAGTTGTACTCTACGAGCTATAACACTTACGTAGGAATTAGTTGTTCCTATCTATAGGGACGATAACTAGAGGGAACCCTAGTTTAGGGCTGCCTCTTATAGGCTCTTAATGTCTAGGACTAGCGTTATAATAGTCGTCTATAGTTGTCTAATCTCCTCTCTATATCTATCTTTTTCCTTCTATTCTTTCCTTTCCCTCTCTTATTCTTTCCTTTCTTTCTCTTATTCTTTCCTTTCCTTCTCTTATTCTTTCCTTTCCTTCTCTTATTCTTTCCTTTCCCTCTCTTATTCTTTTCTTTCTCTCTCTCTAGCTATTCTTTATACGTCTAATAGCTATTATATAATGTCGTTTATTATAACCTCTCTTATACTATTACTATTTCTACTACTACTAGGTATAGGGCTACCCTTAGTTTAGTAGCTAGTATTCCTCCCTTCTTTTTCTACGCTTCTAGTCGCTATTCTTGTAACTATAGGTAAGGGTCTCTTCCTTAGTGTTACTTCTACTAACGTCGAGTTAGAGTCTATATTAATGCGTACGTCGCGTCTCTAAGGGCTATCTTCTACGCTACCCTATCTACTATCTCTTTTTCTTTTCTCTATATGTTCCCTATCCCTTATAACTATATCCTCCTTATCCTACCTGTCCCTACTACCCTAGGATAGCGATTCGAACCTCCCCTTTCCTACTATACCTCTACCTCTTACGCCTCCTCGGCCTCTTAGAGCTAGCATCTTAACCCTGCACTATAGCGCTTTACTAGAAATTTAAGGGAATTACTAGGAGATACTACTCTAGCTTATAAAGTAATAAAATTTAATGAATTTGATTACGTGGATCTCCGACGTAGCTCTCTAATTATTCTCTAGTAGAACCTCGGTTCTATAGCTTACGTGACCCTAATAGGGTCACCCTATTAGCTATAGCACTTGTTGTAGGCAAGCGCTATAACAACATCTAAGGCCTCCCTACTAGTAAGATTTTAGTGTACCTACTACTAAAGATGTATCTAATGCTAGGTCTATACATATACTAACGTTACTAGCGACTTTAGAAGCTTATACTTACTAAGCTTATAGAGCGTATGCCTATAAAACAACCTAATATACCTAATAAACTAGTCTTTAATATTAAGATATAGAAGAATACTAAGATTAGGTAATATCTACGCTTTAGTAAAGACGATATTAATCTTCTTACTAATCTATTTAACCTCTATAATATGCCTTAAAGGAACTATTATAGACCTAACCCTATTAGATCTATATGCGTATTATTAGTAAGGATAGCTTACCCTAGAAGACTACTATTACATTAAGATCTCTTTAGTCTTAATAAGACTATAATTTCCTAAATTTTTAACGCTATTATTGTAAAGGTATGAAGGTATGTAGCAACGTATAGATCACTCTTAGATAATAGGTCTATCTGTAGCTAAAGCTATTCGTTGCTCTACGTAGGGTAGCTATAGAATTCTTCTTATGTGCTACGCTAGCGTGTCGCATAGGAAACGCCGGCTTAGCAAAAGAGAGAGGAGACTAGGGTAACCTGTCCCGTTACAATTATCCCCCCCTCTAGGACGCTATCCTTAGCGGTCTATATCTGCCCTTAAAATCCGTAGTCGTGAGCGACTTCTATAGAGTCTAATAGACTACCTTGCTGTCGTAGCGCGCGCGTGCTATATAAGAGCCGGCGACGCCGGCTAAGGTTCGGGCGTCGTAGGCAGCCCGCTTAGCGGCGACGCCTTAGCGTCGCGACGCATGCGGCTAGCGATAATAACAAAGCTAGCCCGTCACTTCTTTGTTCCTTCCTTTAGTACGCGTACCTCTTACGCCTCGCCTCTTCTTCGTAAACATAACTCTACTATAACGTAACCGTACCGTACGCTAACATGCCTTCCTTTAAGCCTATCGGTGTCCCTATCGCCATCGACGACGCCATTGTCTAGTATGGCCGCCTATGTGTCGCGCGACCGTATCTAACCTTATTAATTTGTAGGAGGCTACTAAGTCCTACCGTGCCGCTACCGAGGCTAACACTATCGCTACGCGCTCCGCTAGCGCCCTCGAGGCGATCGCTATGCACTTCGCTAGCTTCTAGCCTACGGTCGCCGCCGCTCCTAACGATAGTAACGACGATAAGGACGGCGAGGATAGCAACTCGTCCGACTCCTCCGCCTCCGACATCGACAAGTACCGCTAGGACTCGGAGGACGACCTCCTAGACGCCGCTAACGCTTCGGCTTACCGTCGTAACCCTAGCGAGTCCTCCTCGGACAGCGAGGGTAACGACGCCCCCGGCCCTAATGGTGCCGCTAGCGGCCCTAATAGTACTGCTAGCGCCGTCGCTGTTGCCGCCGCTAGTAGTTAAGCTGCCGATAGTTAAGGGTAGCGCCGCCTAGGCCGGCCGCCCTTCGTGTGTTTAGCCTACGGGCCCTATTAGTTCGGCCTACGGGCACCTAGAGATACCCTTACTGCTAGTAGGCATAACGCCTGGCTATGCCTAATTCAACTTTTGCTTTTGTTGACTAATGCTCCGTGCCCTGTATTTAAGTAGAAGTTATGCTTTGCTCGTTAGTAGACGTAGTGCTTTGCTCGTTAGTAGACGTAGTCTCTAGGCTATCTATAATAATAGCGATAAGTAGTGATCGTAGAGGTACGTTATTTCTAAGGCCGACCCCTTCGCTTAGGTTACGCCTACGCTTCGTATACGTCTCGTACGTCCGTAGCATTCGCCATATCGCTCGCTAGTACCTATAAGTTATACTCTACTAGCTAGCCTGTCCATTTGACTAAGAAGGCTTTCTTATTACTAGTACCTCGATGGTCTACGATTTCCTCTACCTCCTATTCTTCGCCTCCGTCGACTAGTTCTAGATTGCTAAACGCTAGGGCTTCGACTCTATCCCGCTAGTAGTATGGTTTAAGGAGGGATACGTGAAACACATCGTATAGTCGACGATAGTTCTCTAGTAGCGCTAGGCGGTACGCCTACGCTCCGATTGCTTCTATAATCTAGAACGGTCCGATATACCTTAGGGATAACTTTCGGCTTAGTTATCGTACTTTTAGGTTTTTTGCTAATAGCATTACTTTGTCGTTAACCTTAAACGTCCTTTCCGCATACCGCTTATTATATCCTCGGGATTAGTATTCGCCTACGGTATATAGGCTTACCGCTAGCGATTCCCTTACGGTTTAAAGTCTCTAAATACGCTCTATTACTACTAGTACCTCCCCTTCGCGAGGGCCGTCTCGGGCCTCTATATAAAGCTTCGGGTTATATCTATATAGCGTATAGAAGGGACTTATGCCTAACGTATAGTTCTCGCTATTATTACTCGCGAACTCCGCTAGCGGTAGCTAGGAAGCCTAGTCGTTCTACTTATCTAAGTAGAAGTAGCGAAGGTACTGCTCTAACGTCTAGTTCTAGCGCTCCGTCTAGCCGTCCGTCTAGGGGTAGAAGGCTATAGAGAGCCTACGTTTTACCCGCGTAACGTAACATATGTCTAACTAAAATTAGCTAGTAAAGACTAAGCCTCTATTAGACACGATTCCCTCTAGGACTCCGAAACTATAGATAATAACCTCTAGGAAGAGGTTCGTAAGCGTTACGGCGTCGTAACGCTTAGTAGTCGGAATGTACTTCGTCATCTTCGTATACCTATCTACGATAACTAGTATTAAGTTAAAGACCTCGTTATAGTACTTACTAGGAGGAAGGTCTATAATGAAGTCTATAGAGAGTTCTTCCTACGGGCCGGCTAGCGCGGGTAGCGCTACTATAACGCTATAGGGCCGATAGCGTTTCGCCTTCGATCTCTAGCAGATTTTGTAAGTCTCGACATATCGCTTAACGTCGCTCGCTAGCTCTAGCTAGTTAAACGTTCGTCGAATTAAGGTAATAGTCTTTTCTCGTCCGAAGTGAGCTATAAGCGGGTCGTCGTAATACATGCGTATTACCTACGTCTATAGCGCGTTATCCTAAGGAACGTACACGTAAGCACCCCGGTATAGGAGACCGTCTTTAGTTTCCTAGGGGGCGCTTTTCTACTTACGTATAGGGTACGTCTCGCCTTCGTAGACGACGGGGTCCGCGGCCTATAAGGCGGCAATTATAGCGAGTAGATTCGTATCTAGTTCCTCGTCGTACGCGGAGATAGACGATACGGAACGGATTAACGTAGTAACTAGTATAGCACCCCGCGTAGGGTATACCTACGTTACGGTTGCGTCCTATAAGCACTAGCTTAAGGGCATCCTAGCGTCGGCTAAGGGGATCGAAGTAAATAGTCGTCGAATAAACGGGTAGTTATTACCTTCCTATCGACTTAGTTTGTTCTTTAAGGTTAGGAGAAGGTTATCGAACGCTTACTCCGTCCCTACGTAGTTAGGGCGTCGCGATAGCGCATCGGCCGGGTTACGCTTACCTACTTAATAGGAGATGTCCTAGTCGAAAGCTTCTATCTAAACCGCCTAGCGTTTCTAGCGTTTGTTTAGGGAGGTAACCTTACGCTATCCTATAAGGTTAGCGTAGTCGGTAAGTACTTAGACCGCGTACGGAGCGCCCTCGAGGTAGTAGCGCTAGTACTTAAAACATTCTACGATAGCTAATAGTTCTTAG
>JGI24891J29808_1000089_pt1 | contig 119630 bp, 111 predicted proteins | sample FreactcultuFSWF8_FD_29808 | JGI IMG/M metagenome (IMG submission 29808) | reverse complement strand
GGCGGAGGCGGCGGAGGTGGCGGAGGCGGCGGAGGTGGCGGAGGTGGTGGAGGTGGTGGAGGTGGCGGAGGCGGCAAAGACGATGATGAAGGCGACGGGATGGATCTGGATGGCATGAACCCGGGCGGAAAATCACCTCCCGACCATCCAATGCCCGACCCAGACGCTCCCAATTCAGACGCCAGGGAGCTCGACATGCCATCATCAGACGAGGAAATGGAGGGCACACGTGTCGCCCGCCATCCTTGGAGGTCACGCTCGACTTCAAAGTCAACCTCCTCATCAAAGTCATCAAAATCATCAAAGTCTTCAAAGTCTTCAAAGTCATCCATGACGACGAATCCATCTCTAGACTCGACAAAAGCGCAACCAACCACAAAGTCACAGGCTAGGCCTTCATTGCCAAAGACAAAGCCAACGAAGTTTGTCGCTGAAAGAGAGGAGGATACGATGTATCCAAGCAGAATGACGCGTATAATGAAGCTCATCGCGTCTCACAGGAGTAAGGTGCCTGGTTAGGTGGTTGTCGCTGCTACGTAAGCCATCTCCCAAGGTGCGCTGATCTTGCTATTCACAAACTACATCTCGGAGTTGCTGAGTGATTTTTGGAGTTTGGTGTTTCGGTTTGCTGGAGATGTTTTGACCATTTCATATTGTATGTAGTGTTGCGTTTTTAACGTATCTGATTTATATTTGTTGATAATCCGGTTTCGTTGCTTGCATGTAATGATGGTGGAGAGTGTAGCTGTGTGGCCTCTTGTTGTTCGTAGCCTGGTTGTGAGAAGGCATGAAGGTTTTGACGATTGATGAAGCACCCATCGGGTGCATAGAAACCCCTGTTATCTTGCTGGCCGATGTCTCAGATCTCAATATGTTTGTGTATGTTGACAGCTTTGCGGATTGGCTGATGGAAATTGCGATCAGGGTGAGAGAACTGTTTTTCTTGTCGGTTCAGTGGAGTGCAAAGTGTGTGTTTTCTGGTTTTTATCGAAGGAAGGCCCAATCAAGGCAAGCTGCCACTTCCTCTTTCACGAGCAACTCATTCAACCCCGCTCTCATCTAGCCGTTTGTCTTTGGTTCAACAGGAAGCTGCTATCTGCAGTACTTGACGATTTGCAAGAACCCCTCACTGACCCACTGCCACGCTTTCGCAAGCCCGAATATAACTGAGAATCTGCATACCCAGTACTCGCACTCAAGCTTGCTGATGCGAATCCCAGATTTTGTGTCGCACAAGCTTTTCGAGAGTCCAGAAAATTGCGAAGGTCGTGATGCACATCGCAAAGCTGATCTTGCAATCGTCGCATAGTCTGCAGCATCAACTCCAGCAGATCGAAAACCTCCTTGGACCACGCAATCCCGCAAAAAGCTAGTTGGTGCAAGTGCGGCTCCAGCATATCCCACATTTTGAGGAAATGCGCCAGATACCTTTTCTCGCGATGAATAATCGTAGCCACTACATTCAGCTTGATGGCGCCCCTGATATTGAATTTGAGGTTCATATCCAGATCGGCGTTGAGGACTTTGATAAATTTGTTGATCAGACTTTGCGAGCGAAGAAATCTGATATCTGATTGCTCTTTGCGACTCAAGTTGCGCAACGTAAATCTGGCGGGAGATATGTCGTATGTTAAAGCGGTCCAGAGATATTTTATTGTGTGCTGGATATCGCAAGCCTGGTCTCTTGAACTTTCTAGTGCGATAAAACATCTCGATGGCGAGTGCAAGTCTGGACAACTAGATACCGTCGAGCTCGTCGTTGAGTGATCGAAAGCTGTGGCTGCCACAGGTCGCGCGTTTGATATCCGGACTTTGGTGGTAGACCTCGATTGAGTGTCGATGGGGAGAAGTCTCACGAACATGATGACGGCAATGCTAATGCTGATTCTGATGCTGATGCTGATGCTGATGAAGGAGGATCTCCGGGTCGGCCAAGATATGAATGTGCAAGACAATTGCATGCGAGCCTTGAGAAAACTTTTGAAATCCGGGACGCAGCGGTGTCGTGACTCAGTCAAGACAGATGACTCCGTATTTCTGTCGGGTTGCACAGAGCGCATTTGAGCACATAATGGGAGAGCAACACTGCGCTTCGAGTTTACAGCCCGGCACAAAGTTCGTTTTCCTGTGCGAAAAGGGCAGGGTTATGTTCATGTAGGCATGATCTTCTGGTGAGAGCAAATGATTTGGTTGTTCATAGCGGGCACAAAACTTGGATAAATCGCTGTGTCATTCGAAGAATGGTTCGGAGGACGTCTCGAGGGGCCGAGATTTGGTCTTGCGATCCCTATGCTCTTGATTTGTCTTTTCAGTCTTCGTGCACCGGCGCGAACTTTGACATCTTTCGTAGTTTTAGTCCGTATCTCATGAAGATCAACGGCACAGGCAAAGCCAGCGCAGCGACTCCGCCAAGAATACTCATGGCTGGTCCGACTCCTAGGTGGTTGAACATGGGCCGCGCTGCGAGCGGTAGACCTCCTGCGATCAAACTGCGCAAGAACGTATTGGCAGATACCGCAGAAGCGGCATAGAGCGAGTACGTATCAACAAGGAAGTTAATACACTGTTGGAAGATGATGTTGAAGCCTGCTCCGATAAACCCAGCCGCGACTACACAGCTTGGCCATGGAATGTCTGGGTCTGCTGTCCATCCAAACCAGAACTAAAAGAGTATCTATGTCAGTGAAGGAGCAATATCGAGGGTCGAACTTAACATACCATTCCGATCGTGAAGAGTACTCCACCTAAGAACATTGGTGGAAGACGGGCTTCGGGAACAGCTCTGCCGTTGTTGGCGGCGACAGCCCTTGCATATCGTGGTTGATTAGCGAGGTTGATCAAAACAGCGAACAACACTCCGACGAAAAGTGCCAAGAACGGGAGCGTGCTAGTGATGAGTGGCCATCCTCGGTTTTGTTCAAAGACGATCGGGAACACCTCGAGAGTCATGTAGAGAAGACCGTAGACGAAACTAGCATAGAAGGCAATGGCGGTGACCATAGGTTCTGTAGTAAGCATGACGATAGGTCTTGCAAGATGTTTGGTCACGATTGACTTCGCATCAAGTTTGACGTCTTCGTGAGGGTGGTGCCAACGTGAATCTCCTGTCTCCTTGCGCAGTCGTTGAGCCTTCTTCTTCAGGAGCACAGGAGAGTAGACTTCCGGCAGGCAGAAGAAGGCGAAGACGAAGATTGTGAAGACCCAGATTGCCAAAATGTAAGAGGGCCACCTGAACCCAAGTTGCACAGTAAGAGCACTACCAATGACAGGCCCTATCGTAGGACCACCGACCACAGCAACAGCGTAGAACGTCATTGCCACTCCCCTTGACTTAGGAGGCCAGATGTCGCCGAGTGCAGCACTAACATTGGACACCGGGGCGGAACCAAAGACACCAGAAAAGAATCTGCAGATGATCATGGTCTGAGCATTCTTGCCAACAGCTGTACCTATACTGAACAGGGCAAGAGCAACCATTGCCGGCAGCATACTGATCCTGCGTCCCCAAACTTCCGAAGTGGGTGCCCAGATAAGCGGACCAACAGCGAAGCCAATGATGTACATGGAGATCAGAAGGACAGCGACTTCATTCGAGATGCCAGTGTACTCGGCGATTTCTCTTTCTGCTGGCGAGATGATTGATGATCCCAGACTGGCGGCCAGCGCGAGCATACCCAGGACAAAGGTGATGAAAGACTTGTATGTTGACGACCAGTTCATGGGATTGGCTTTCTCGCCCGGGTCCCATCCCACGAGGAACGGGTCCCCTGACTTCTCCTCCTTCAGCACTTGAGCCGCCTCCTCGTCAAGCGGTAGTGATTGATCATGATTATAGTGGTCCTGGTCATCGACTTGGTCGTCGCGGTCATGTTGTGAATGCGGGGAGACAGGTGCGGGGATGTCGTCATTTGATTTCTCTTTTGGCGACGCGTTCAGTGTCGACGACGGCGAGGTTGAGCGCGACATTGCCGTATCGACTGGTGATGCCAATGTCCAGAGGATTGAGAAGGCGAGATGAGTCGAGGATCATTCCAAAATTGTCGTTGAATTACTTCGAATATGATTGATTGGCCGGCTCAAACGGCACTCGAATCTGTCATTGCCGCCCTCGACTGCCAGCGACTTCGGACATAGCACTTCGAAATCCGAGCTGCAACAGTCCAGCGAATCGATTCTGCCATCACTTATGGTTGACGGACAGGATTCTCTACAAACGGAGTCTCATGGGTAAATTGATCTCGAGGGCTGTTGGAGGAGAAGCAGATTCCGTGAACGAACATCAGCGGACAGATGCTCCTTCCGATCTGAAACGTCCTTCTGGCTCCGCTCCGAGATGCTGGACGGTCTTGGCATGTGCGAACTATGAGCTCATGATTCTTTTGACCATCAAAGTGCTTGAAGCGACCAAATCTTTCCAATTCACATGCATTCGACCTCTTTACTGATCACCCTATTGTGCCTTGCAGCTATTTCAATCATCGTATCCGCCTCGACTCATAATCAATTACACCAACAACATCAACTCAAGATGTCCAGATCTCTCAATGGTAATACAACAGCAATAATCAGCTTGACAATTGCTTACAAGCTTCAGTCCTCTCCAAGCCTTTGGCTATCCACTCTACTAGCCCTATGACTGGTTACCTGAGGAACGGCTACTGTGAAGTGCCTGCTTCGGATGCTGGCAACCATGCCATCGCCGCAGAGGTCTCAGATGAGTTCCTCAAGTTCTCTGCAGACCGCGGCAACGACCTCCGTCAGATTGGATTGAAGGGAGGCTGCAAGTGGTGTCTTTGTGTGTCTCGCTGGAAGGAGGCATTTGATGCCAGAGGCAAGGAGGGTGACAAGATCGTGCCCAAGTAAGTCGAAATGCTCATCCAACCTAATTCGATCTTCTAACCATGCATAGGATCTTCCTCAACGCCACAAATGAGAAGGCTTTGGACAAAGTATCCTTGGAGGACTTGAAGAAGTTTGCAGTCGACAAGGAGTAAACGTAAAAGTTGCGTTTGCGATATGAAATCATGACAGAAATTGCCTTTATTTGTAACCTTCCTCTATGCCATCCTAATCCACTCTTTAAGGCCACACTCTCCGATTCTCTTTTACAAGAATAGTGATCATTCGTGAAGTCGCGGTACGACTGTGTCCTAGGTCTGGCAATGTGTGTCCTGGGTGTCCTTATTACACGACTTGACTGAGCTGGGCGACAAAACCATGACCTGGCGGATGGCCGTAACAGTCCATGTCCTTGCGTCTCTCTTTCCAGCCTTTGTCCATGCACCCTTGTATTTTAGAAGTCTACGGTCTGATTCGAAGATGGGGCGAATTCGCGGCAGCCAAAGGGGCGAAGGCGGGTTCTCTTGTTGGTGGGCAAGAGTAGAGTCGATATCTATCGAGGCGGACAGACAGCGTGTCTGTGGTATATTTGAGTGGAGATTGTGAGTCGATGATGAGAAGTGATTATCCTTGATTGCGGCCATCGGAAACGCTTTGAAGCTTGCGGTATTCCTTTTCCAGTTGGGCTTGCATGTCGAAGTCTAGTTGGCGCTCCTTTTTGATTCTCTGTTGTTCCATGTCACGGATGACACCGGCGTGCATTGCCTAATTCAGAAGTCAGTGTGATTTCTGAGGAGACGGATCTGGCTAGACATACAGCTTTCTCAACCTTCTGGCCGTGGTGAACGAAGATAATGATACCAAGAGCACCGAGCGAGGTAGCAGCCAGAGTCAATTTCGCCTTGGTCGACATGATTGAATAATTTTGAAGTGACTATTGAGAGGCAACAATTCTGGGAAGGAACGATGGCTTGGATGGGTCGCATATCGAATGGTACGCTTGGACCACAACTTGGCGGTCACCATCAACATCCACCTGTCGGCCAACAACCATCTCCGGTCCAGTCGTCATATCAACTAATTCACCATGGTACGCTATATCGCATGGAAGAGCTGCTGCTGCTCATGGACAGGATGCTAACTGTCGCCTCAGTCTGCACAAAACTCGGCCGGAATCCAAACGCTGCTCGACGTAGGCCGAACCCAAGGCACCTCCGTCATGCCTCTTACTTACTTATACCACTAGGCTGAGCGTGAAGCCCAGAAGATCGTCCAGCAAGGTATGCGATGACCCTAAATGTTCGGTCATGAATGCGTGCTAACAAGTCACAGCCAGAGAGTGTAATTCTACCCGCACCCCGTACCCAACCACGTCTACGCAATCTGACCACTTCCTACAACAGACCGCACCAAGCGCGTAAAGGACGCCCGCTCCGAAGCTCAAAAGGAGATTGACGAGTACCGCAACAAGAAGGAGGAAGAGTTCAAGCAATTCTCAACACAGGTCCGTTCCCGACCATACTTCTCTCAACCACACGCGCAATCTGACACAGACCCAACAGCACACCAGCGGCAACGAGCAAGCCGAGAAGGATGCTGGCAAAGAGACCGACGAGAAGCTGAAGGAGATCAAGAGCATTGGCGACAAGGAGGGCCACACGGTCGTCGAGAACCTGCTACGCGCCGTCACCGACGTCAAGCCTCAAGTCCCCGACAGAGTCGAGCAGCCCGTCGCATGATCTGCTTGACCTTCGCATCCCCTCATAATCACACCTTCTGCCCTCTAGCCGCTCTGCTTTTTCCTCGTTGTAGATATCCTCTTCCGAATCATAGATTGATCTTCATCCGACGAGACTTGCTGTGCCGTTCGAACCACGACTACGCACATATATTTCCGTTTTTCTCTGATCATGTTCACAATCTATCTATATCGCAACTTTGTGCTTGTTCAACTCAATCGTGCATGCCTCTCAACCTCTCAACTCTTGTGCCTGTGATGGATTCTGACGTCATTTCTGGGGGGCTCACTTTGTGCTCTCCAAACCCATCTGTTTACCTTTTCTCCATCCATAAAGTTAGGTAACATTGTGAAATGAGCCTCCGTCTACCAGCCCGAAAGCTGTGTCTACCACCATCACGCCCACTGTTGACATTACCCAGCACAAGACTTGCTCCATTCAGTCATGGCACGGTGAAACGAGAAGAAAAGGCCGAAGACCCTCGCCTCAAGGATGAAGTTGGTGATTTGGTCATAGAAGATCAATATGCTATTCTCCGCGAGAAGTACGGTATGTTGCAATGATCCACAAAGACCTTGACGGGACTGTGCTGACAAGGTGCAAGATACGCCCAAGAACCCAATTATTCTGGCCCACGGACTCATGGGATTCGAAGAACTCAACATAATCCCAAAGGCTGTCTTACCTGGCATACAGTACTGGAGAGGTATCCGTGAAGCACTGGCGGCGAAAGGTATTGAAGTCATTACTGCCACCGTACCGGCATCTGGATCCATCGAAGCACGAGCGCAAAAGTTGAGTGAGGATATTCACAAGAAAGCCAAGGGCAAGAGTGTGAACATTATTGCGTATGTGTGATATTGAATGTGTCCATGAATTTACTTGCTAACTCCTTCGACAGACACAGCATGGTAAACGACGAAATATTGGATTGATGCGGAGACTTTGCTGACCGATTGCTAGGGGTAACATGAAATGAACATCGAATACATTGATCGCAACTGACATGATCTCGCACACAGCGGTCTGGACTCTCGCTACATGATCAGTCAACTCAAACCGGCAAACGTCAAGGTGCTATCTCTGACAACAATCGCAACACCTCACCGAGGTATATCTCATACCCTCTCCCCAGCCATGCGTCTCTCACTAACCCACCCACTCAGGCTCCTCCTTTGCAGACGTCATGTTCTCCTGGATCGGCCGTTCGTCTTACCACTTCCCTCCCTCAACTCCCACCTTCCCCCCAAACTAACACAACCCTTTTCCCACAGCAACCAACATACCAAAACTCTACACCATGCTCGAATTCTTCGGCTTCGAAACCGGCGCCTTTTCCCAACTGACCCAATCCTACATGTCGCAAACCTTCAACCCAAAAACACCCGACCGCGAAGGCATATCCTACTATTCCTACGGCGCCAACGTAAACCCTCGCTTCTGGAGTATGTTCCGCCAATCTCACAGGATCATTCAGAAATTAGAGGGGGAAAATGATGGATTGGTTAGTGTGGAAAGTGCAAAGTGGGGGACGTACAAGGGTACTCTGAAGGATGTCAGTCATTTGGACATGATCAATTGGACGAATAGATTACGCTGGTTTTTGTGGGAGTTGACGGGGAATAAGAGGAAGTGAGTCTGACGTCTGCTTTCTAGGCCTGACATTGATGTGCTGATATTTCTGTTTGCAGTTTCAACGCTATCGCATTCTACCTCGATATCGCTGGTAAGGTTTCAACGATGAAGGGAGAGTCTTGCTCAAGTAATCGTATGCTGACGTGTATTGCAGATATGTTGGCGAAGGAAGGACACTAAACATCTTCCCACAAACGCGGCTCGGATGACAGTTCGACACAGCACCAGTAAAAGTGTAAAGAGAGCATTGCACCGATCGATACAAATTTCGCTGAAAACATCATCTATCCATCAACACATATTTGAATCCCAAACATAGCTGTCGCGGATCTCTCAAGCCACTAGTCCCTCTTGCCAACTTCATTGACTGTAGCATCAGGAGACCAACTCTACACTGGATAATCATAGGATATTCCTTTGACGGGTTTATGTTCACTTTTGACGTAATGTGTGAATGGGACACGTACGAGACGAATGCTTGAGCCAGGGTTTTACGGCAAGCGATATCGTGACAGAGAGAGAGCGGCAGAGACGTGCGCCTTCATTTTCACGTGAGGCTGCAACAGAACCGTGATTGGTAGCACAAGGATCATGGTTGCCAAAATTGAAACTTCGACATGGAAGAAAAAGTCATGGTATTTGTGAAAGGATGCCATTTTGAAAGCTAACGTTGTTGGTGCTTTCTTTGCAGATATTTGGGTATCAATGTAATGTGCTCTGCGGCTACTGTTCTTTCTCCCTGTTCTTAGGATCCGAGCAAGGCGTTCGGCTCAGCCTCAGTACTACGATCGTTCAACGGTGGAGATCCTTACTCCTCTTTCTGTCCAATCGTCTGTTGACAGCTCCTAGCACAACTTTCAGAATGCCATCTGCTGACAAGTGCTCTCCCTCTGCGCCCTTGAACGGCACTGTGTCAACCATATCCCTCAACTCGGTGCCAGCAATCTCGGCCAACTCGTCGTCCAGCGCGCGGAGATGAGCGTGTGCACCTTCATCCCTACCGACCTGGAAGAATTGGATACCAATCTGCCAAGCGGGAGCATCCATCTTATCCAGCTTCTTTGCACAGCTGATGAGTGGCGCCTCCACATCATCACTCGGCTCACCATCAGTGATGACGATCAAATTCAACGGCTTCACCGCCTCCGGACCTCTTTGCTCACACTGCCTGATGTATGGTCGCAGAATGGAATCCAATCGCTGTCCAGTAGGCGTACCACCGCGCGGCCTCACACTAGAAAAGATCTCGCGGACCGTGGCCGGCGAACTGACATTCCTGTGATATGGGTTTTCCGGATTGTTCAGGAAGAGGATATCAATCCCATCGGCATCGTGAGAAGTACAGATTGGCGTGATTGCTTCCAGGGCTTCTTGGGTTTCTCTCCAGCGACTACCTGCCATGGAGCCCGAATCGTCGATCAGGAAGATTGTGTCAAAGGAGCTGAGGAAGGCATAGGGGTCATCTGCTGTTTGGTCTTGGGGTGATGAGACGGCGATTTGAGGGACGGGGAAGGCGTTGGAGACGGGTGAGTAGGCTGGTGGTGCGGTGCCTTGGTTCAGAGGTGCTGGGACTGGAGCTGGTGGGGGTGGGTCGTATTGGCTTTTCATGGTTCCTGTTCTCGAGGGTGTGCCGTAGGGATCCTGGATTGTGGGATATGCGCGTGAGTTGTTCTGGGTGCCTGATCCACTGCTGGACGAGACCTTGCGTTTGATGCTGCCGAGAATATTGCGCATGTCGTCTGTTATGATGAGGTGTGTTGGTTGTCGATTGTTGATAGATGGTTGTATCACAGATTCGATGGAGTGTTGGTGAAGTCGCGAAGATAGAAAAGAGGGGAGGGTTACAAGTCAAGGAAAGACCAAGACTTTATCACTTAGGGTCTTGTGATGTAAGAGTCCAGCTGAGAAGGTGCGGACAGACTTTCAGGTAATAAGACGGGTATGCGGATGATTCATGTGAGTTGGCTGGTAGGTAGGCATGTCTTGGTCTACATGCGACCGTTGGTTGTTATATGCTCACCTTTCACTCGGTCGCAAACTTACTCGCCTGGAACTATCTGGGATTTTGGGCTATGCTTCGCGCCTGCTTCATTTAAGTCTGCCTTTAGGCATGCCGCAGCCCTTTGTTACTGCCTCATGTGAAGGACGGTTTTACAAAAGCAGAGAAAGGAAGCAACGTTTGGATATCGTGAGGCTTGCGCCGCCTCTGGGCGCAGCAGGAGTGCGCAGCAAAAGGCCAAGCTCAGCCTCGATCCGAAACTGCCGAAGGATGAACTCCGCCTTGTGGGGAGACCGAGAAATCACCGTGGCAAGGCAACAAGGCAAGCATCATTTGAAGCATGCGGAAATTAGAGGTATTCATGTTCTTTTCATTCAGGATAATGTTCCTGGTGCTTTGTCTATGCAAATGTGCCGTCGTCATCTCCTGATACCATGTCCTCATCATCCATATCCATATCGCTTCCATCCTCCCCAAGACCCTCGAATACCATGAACTTTTCGTTCTTGATTTCAGCTGTGATAATGTTAATACTCGGTCCAGACTTGATAGATGCGGATCAGAAGGCATAAACTTACTTCCCCACTTGACAACATAGCCAGGCTGAACCTCGCAATCTGTCAGACGAGTCTTGTCTTCATCTTTTGGACCTCCGCCTTCAATCTTGCATCGCTTGCCCACGATACAACCGGTGAGTGTGACATTTTCTCCTACCGTACAGCCTTCCATCAGCAGACACCTTGTCAATCTTGCGCCATTGCCAATGCTGCATCCTACACCAATGACAGACTCCTTGATGTTGACTCGGCTGCCGATTGTGACGTTCTCGGCGACCAGAGAGTCGACCTCGCTTACACGCGTTTGTTGTTGAATCATGTCTGGGTGTGCAACCTTTGCATTGTGTGCGAAAGGTGAGGGAGTAGCGCCGGTAGCGGTAGCTTCGGCGATAGATGGGAGTTTTGCTAGGCGAAGAGAGATGCTGAGGAGGAGGGATGAGGTGTCGACGCGGCGGATCAGGGGCTGGTTGGTGGCGTCTGTAAGAGGAGGCTGGACATAGGCCAAGATCGGAGGGACTACTAGAGGATCTTGAGGGGAATTGTCTGTTTGGAGGTTTCCAGGCACGCGCGAGGCGAAAGCATCTGCTGATTGATTGACGGAAGAAGCGATGGGTTGGCTCATTGATGTCGTGCTCATAGCAGCCAAATCGACTTCTTCGTCAAGCTGCATACTGCTTGCCATCATCAAATCGTCGGCGTCCGGTGTTGAAGGGGTGTCGTTTAGCACTTTGCGTAGGTTCAGCTTTTCAGCGAGACCTTGCTGCCATCCAGCCTTTGCCCACCATCCAATGACATCTTCCGAGAGCGAATCGAAAGCCTCATTCTCCTTGATCATGTCCTTGACCCAGAATGGCAAGAAGTAAACATGTGCGTCTCTGTGCGAAGTCTTGATCTTGATCTTTCCGTGTTGGCGTAGTAGAGCATGGCGCAAAGGGAAGCTCTTTTGTTCTTCTGTAATGTCCTTGACCGTACTGGTGGGGATGCTCAGAACGAGCTTCTCGACGTGGGGTCGTAAGTGACCCTCGGGTGCGGGCACGGCAGGACGTGGTAGGGGAGTTGTTGCGACCAAGTCTGTTTCATCGCCCTTCTGACTGACTCCCTCGAGGCCTTTTGTAGGGTACCACACAGCCAGACCTCCTCTGCGACCGCTCTTTTCACCACCCATAGTCATGCGCACAGCCTGTCCATCCACGATCCCGCCAGTAGCACCACCGAGACCAGCCTCGAGCACCATCCATGACTGCAACAGAGCAGAGCCCTCCAGATCGCAAATCAAATCGCAAGGTAGAACGATAAAGTCGGATGTAATGGCCTTCTGGACTTCAGGCGTACGGAAAATTTCGGCGGTTCCAGTGGTTTGTGTGAGCGACTCGGGGCAAAGCAATTCGGGCTTGGGCGCAGGCAGACTTGTGAGGTGAGGGTTTTGGGCGAGGGCGGATTCCAAAGGAGCAGCGCTTTCGGGGGGTGTGATCAGGGTGATGTTTGTGACGCCCATACGGTAGCACCAATCCAGAGGGTACCATACCATGGGACGGTTGGCAATGGGTACGAGAGCCTTGGGGTAGTCTGCGACATTCGAGGTGAAGGTGTTGAGTGACAGGCCGGGGCCGCACAGGATAAAGGCCTGGAACCCGGCGTATGGCATGTTGGTAGCGTGTGGCATGCCCTGTATACTTTGTCTGTCCTTCTCTTGCTTCCTGCTCTTGGTCTGGTGGGATGGTGTAAAATATTCTTGTCTCAGGATGACTGTGACGCATCAAACGGAATTTCGCGAACCTGTCGAAGCCTCCCGCACCTCGAACGCGCCAAGAATTGTGGGGAACGTGTATACCGCGAACCAATCGCGACAGCTTCCTTTCATGTGACAGTCAGGACATTGATGAAACTTCTGATGCAATGGATCGTTATGATGCTGCCCGGCGAAGGCAGGCCCGCCCTGGCAGATCCGCTCTAGGCTATTGGGTACCGCTGGTAGTGACGGTGACTATTGCGACTGCTGGTTTAGCCGCCTGGATCTGGAGCGAACGCCAGCAAGACGACGACGATAACGATGATAACGACCAAAGAAACGACCTAGAAGACGACAAATATGACCACCCTCTCGATTATCCGGAGGACCTACCCGACCAGCAAGCAGAGCCCCGCGACGAAGGCTTCCTAGCTCGCATGACGGGCCGCACCCCTTCACCACAGCAATTCTTTGATAGAACTGGTCAACGTATACGTGCCGCAGTAGGCTTATCTGGAGAGGGAAGACAAGATGAAAGAGCCGAGCCTGCCTTTTCAGATAGCGAACATTGGAATGAAGAAGCCGAGAGCAAGCGATCACAACAAGCCACTTCTTCCCGGCCCATCGGCAATAAAGCAAAGAGAAACATAGCCATTGTATTGAATGCCGAGACGGACAATCAACAAGACGCTGAATCTGCCTACCGTACAGAGCATGCTGTCAGTTCATATTTCTCTTGATTCTTGTTAATGTTACTAACACCGAGCAGTCCATCCTCTCGCACTTGCCCGAGCACATTGATCCAGCCGTCACGAATCTCTTCATCCTTATATACGCCCCTGACCAGAAATCTCTCCCTGCTCTCCCCACGACTTCTGCATCGACCACTCTCTCATCCTCTTACGCCTCTGTCTCCTACCCTGGTACATCGTCTCCCGACCAGCCATCTTCCTCACTGTTCGACGCACTATGGCAAAAGTCCCAATCTCTGGTGGACAAGCCTTCCCAAGTCCTCCCTTTCTCAACCCCCACTGGCTACATCCACATCCTGCGCCATCTTTCTCCTTCACTGGTCTACCTAACAGATGCCCCATCGCTCTCCGGTCAACGTGGCGAGCACATCCAGCAATTGAAAGGCTGGGTCGGCCAAACAATTCTCGTAGTCGGTGACGACGGCGCTGGCGGCCTGATCGACACCGAAACAGAAACCGAAGACGAAGCACTGCATAAAGGAAAAGCACCAGAAAGAAGCGACGAATGGTGGCAGACTTCAGATATAGTCGGTCTAGGCAAAGACGTCGAAGTCGTAGATATCGGTCGTATGGGCGAGGACTGGTGGAGAAGAGTGGGAAACTCGAATTAATCATACCGTTGATATATGTTACTATGACAATTCACTCTGTGCAGGTTTTCTTTGGGATCAACACTATAAACCCTTCTCACTCCATCAATCGCCAAATCCAATCTTACCAAGCTTACGAAAGAGACACTTGCAGCCATGTTCTTCTGGTTCTGGCAAGCCCACGGCATCGTCCGCTGCTGACGAGGCGACCGCAACCGTCGCGAATGAGGTCGATAGCGGAGCCCGACGGTCTGGCTCGGGAACCTGTCGCATTACTTCTATGATCTATCATCTCTGTTTAAATGGATGCAAAACCTTAGTCTCTGTCTTTAGCCGCAATATCCTCCGCAATCATTCTTCAGGTCAAAAACATCATCTTTGTTTGTTCTTCTAGTGGACAGGAAAGAGAATGGACTATCATCATGGCCAGAAGTCGAGGCTGCGATTTCGTTCGGATGTAGAATGATGCTTGACGTTGGTTGACGTGTCAAGGGTTCGATCACATCGAGCCACTGCTTGAAAATACTAGACTGAGGAATCTGTTGGTATATGATGGATGAAAAAGACGATCGCGTGGTATAGAGATGGGTAAGGTTTGGGGGGCAGAGTGATTGAGCTGATTGAAGTGATCATGGTACTAAGCTATGTGCCGTGAAGCTTCGGGAGGAGAGATAGCTTATATACCTGATGGAAAATGTATGCAATGCTCTTGAGGTGATTTCAACCATCTCAAGTAGACAACCTCCAACCAAAACCCTCCGGAGCAGACCACCATATCGATCATGTCTTCCTGAGCAAACCCTATCCTTGCCACGTATTACTGACAATAGCAGTAGTAATGCCACAACTAGCAGGAACAGTATAACTATGATTCCTGCATTCGAATCAGTATCATCTCATCACAAACACCAGATAGAAGAACTCACGGATCATTCTCCCAAGCAAAGCTTCCATCACTATTCACCTTGACGAATTTGTAACTGAAACTCGTTCCGGCGGGGAGGTTGATAGTCCCAGACCTGTTCATCGTCAATGATACCATCTTAGTAATGTATGAAGTCAAGCTTACCAAACAGGATTACTAGCCGTATACCCAGCTGAAGACAAAACAACACCATTCGCAGCATTCCAAGCCCCGAGTTGAGAAATTGAGCCGACGAGTTTGACACTTTGACCGTACTGCGTAACAACCTTGTCCGAGAATGTTATGGCGACTGAAGTGGGTGTGCTACAATCACCACCTGTAGTCGTAGAAGTCTTGATGGTAGTAGGTGCTGGACCTGCAGTTGTAGAGCCCGAAGACCCACCACAGAGACCACTACCAGTGAGTTTGGAAGTTGGGTACAGGACGCGAGGAAGACCGGCACTGATAGCGATATTGAGATTGCCGTTGGAGTCGGTGGTGTAAGTGGAGCAAGATAAGATGTCAGTGATGGACTGGCCAGCGGTAAAGCCACTAGCTGAGGATGTCAAGGCGAAAGAGCTGCTACCGGAAGATCCTTTGTTTGTGAACACGCCCACGACTTGTGAGCCGGTGGTGCCCTTTCGCATGACTATGGTCGAGGCGTCGGAGTATACAGGGACGGCTTTGTAGGTAACATATCCTGTATCTTGCTTGATCGCTTGTTTCCTGATCTTGTTCAAGGTACCGATGAATGGGTACAATGTCGAAGAAGTCGAGTATCCGGACAACCAAAGTGCTTCTCTGTTGTTCGGCACACCGGAGCCGGCGAAATGTTGTTCTTGTCCTTGATAGATGATAGGAATGCCATCGGCCAGCATGGTGAAAGCGATGGCGTTTTTGGCGAGTGCGTAGTCACTGGTCAGCGAGGGAAAACGAGCGAGGTCGTGATTCTCCATGAAAGACCCGAGGAGGGTGGTGTCTTTGCACGATGACTTGAGGGTGTTTATGCCATTGTAGAGATTGCTTATGCTGCCAGAGGTGGATTGGAAGGCTTGGGTAATCCAGTAATAACTTTGTATGAATCAGCATCAGGCTCATCTTTGACTTTTCTCGAATAATGCGCTTACGAAGGGAAGTTCAGCATGCCGTCCATATAATTCTGGTAGTCGCAAAAGGTGGTTGGGTTGCCTTCATACACTTCGCCAGCTATGTATACACCGGCTGCTTGTTCGAAGGGCGGATAGAAAGCTTTGTTGACTGATTTGGCACTATCGATACGGAGACCATCAACTAGAAAGGGTGAGCAGGGAACAATTCCAAAGTGTCAAAGAGCTACGCACTGGTGTAATTTGCCACAAGCTGTGTGATCCAGGTCTTCCACATGGATAGTACAGCATCGTCTTCTGTTCTCAAATCTGGGAGAGACACAATGTTGTCGCCGGCCCAGCACTGTGCAAATAATTAGCGCATCTAACAAAGACTAGAGAGGCAACCACTTACCTGTTCCACACTATTCTGGTTGTTGTAGTCGATGAGACAGAATGGGTGATAGTAAGACTGCTTGTTGAAAGGGTTGAATTGGGAATAGTCAACACAATTACCGCAGCCAGCATATCCCATGTGGTTCGTGACAATATCTACCATCAGGTACATGCCACGGGCATGCAGAGCCTTTGACAGTGATATCAGGTCGGCAGCAGAGCCAAAGTTGGTGTTGACCTGATATATGTCCTGGGCCCAGTATCCATGATACGAGTCGCCATCTTGTCCAGACGTTCTGATATTCTTCACGACGGGACTGACCCAAACCGCAGTAAAGCCCATCTGCTGGATGTAGTCAAGCTTGTTAATAATACCTTGCCATGTGCCTCCACAGTAGTTATTGACATCACAAGAGGCGGTTGTTGAGCCATCAGTCCTTCCAAAGCGATCGGTGAGAACTTGGTAGATCGACTGGCTTCTCCATTGTGCGGGACTGAGACACCGCACGAAGCCAACGAAAGATAGTAGAGCAAAAAGTAGTCGAGACATGAAGCTCGCCATTGTTGTAGAGAAACCTGCGAGGTTGATGATGGTGTTGCTTGGACAATGGCTTGAGTTGTGGTCATATTTTATATGGTTGCTCAAGCCGCGGTACCAAGATTTAACGCTCTTCTAACGTCGCACACCTAGTTCTATCATGTCTAACTGACCACCATGATGGTTTGTTTGGCCAAGCGTTGTTCTCAAGTCTTGGTTGTAGCTGGCTAAGCGATGTTCCGCCCTAGACAAGAGCGACAATGACAGTCTCGAGCTGCATTACTTCAAGGCCCGGTGGGATATCTCCGGTAGGGCGCGTATACCAGCCAGATTGACCGGTGAGAGATGTGTAGTCAATTACTCGGCACCGATGGAAAGCATACATGGTGCGCTGCTGATCGATACATCAAGTTACTGAAGATCAGGCACAACGCCGCTACCATCTCGCTTCGAGAAGCTTAGCACAGTATTAGAGCGTTTTCATCATGCAACATTCGGCGCGATTACCATGTGGTATAGAGGGTCAGACATGCCTTTGGGGTCTGATTGGCAAGTCATCAGACAACAGACTTTCGACCCCTCATTTTTCCAGTCCTTGATCGTCTAGCGGTTGGTCATGGTGGTATGGCGACAGCAGCACAGACTGGAAAATTTGAGATGCTCGGCTCGATGTCCACAAAAAGCAGGTCGTACTCTGTAGCTCCTGAATAGAGCCGCAACCCGTACACTGTTGAGAATGTTTTAAAGTTCGATGGTATTCAGTCTAGACACGTGGAATTGTCCTGCATGACACCACTCCGGTGTTTTTTTGTCCAGAACGCTACTCGGTTGAATGTGCATAACAAGGCTGATGTATATCAGCCATCTTCTTACAAGTTGGCGATCGCTCGCGCACAGCGAACGATGGAATGCTATAAGCGAGGAAGACCGCACCTTCCTGATAGAGCACAAAGTTAGAAATTACAAGCGATGTAGATGCTTATACTGTACTACTGTGAGCTACGCCATGACCTATTGACACAACGGACCTTACGGACGAAAACTTGGCTCAAGCTTCACCTATTGGGTAGACAAGGAGACAACAAGGACGGCGAAGGGAAGGAGTGAGCGTGATATTGTCGCATGACAGCTCTCGCTGTCAGGGGGTCGCATAGGATGATCACCATGCCATGTGGTCTACATTAGATTATTGCACTGCATAGATGATTGACAGAATGCATGGAGATCTCCATGTGAAGTTACGGAGACTCGGAGAGTAGGAGCAAAGCTTGCAGGTTCCCGAGGGTTCCGTGCGGGAAGGCGGGTGCGGGGTGTGGGGTCCTCGAACAAGCACTGCACGCGTTGTTTTCTCCCAAGCCTCGGCATTAAACTTTGCTTCATGTGGCAGCGACCTCATCACAAGCGAGCTCAGGAGGGCGTCTCCTGCCGCTTTGCAATGTTTCTCGCGTCCAAGACAGTAGACTCGAAGTGAACAGAAGGAGCAGCTCACCCCCTGTTGATCATCAATGTGAACGCCCTGCAGCAAAAATTCATGATCTGATATCACCATTCTCACGTTCTCATCACAATTCATCACTTCGTCTGGACAGGCCCGTCGGCCGTAGCCCTACTATAGTACGCCACCGTGGATCAGCACAGACGAGCAGACGTGCTCAGAAGCGAACTTCTCCCAAGAAGCTTCAACAGAGCGTAAGTCTATTGTTTCCTTGCCTGACCCTTGCGTTAGTCCACGAGCACGGATCCGAGGAGATTGTCTTTGGAGAGACGCGACTCCACTGTCCTCAACAAATAGTGTCTACTACGATATATAAACCACTGGTGGTCCTCAGTAAGAAACAGAATCAACAACAACTACGCCATTCTCCATCATGCGTCTTCTCTACTCTCTTCCTCTACTCTTCGGAGCAGCATTCTCACTTCCATCGCCTGAAAGCATTCAGGAACGTGCCACCGGCTCTCTTGCTTCATGGCTCACATCTGAGAACACCTACGCTCTCCAGGGCGTTCTCGCCAACATCGGTGCGAGCGGCTCTAAAGCCTCTGGTGCAAGTGCAGGTGTTGTGGTCGCCTCTCCTTCGAAGACTGATCCCAACTGTGAGTGAACTATTGTCACATCGCACCGAACTCGCGACTGACATCCCCGAAGACTTCTACACTTGGACCCGTGATTCGGCTCTTGTGTTCAAGGCCCTTGTAGATCAGCTCATCGCTGGCAACAAGTCCCTGGAGCCTCTCATTCAGCAATACATCAGTGCTCAAGCCAATCTGCAGCAAGTCAACAACCCCAGTGGTGGTCTCTGCTCTGGCGGACTTGCTGAGCCAAAGTTCGAAGTCAACCTCACTCCCTTCACCGGTGCTTGGGGCAGACCTCAACGTGATGGCCCTGCTCTGCGTGCGACTGCCATGATTGCTTACTCTCGTTACCTCATTGTGAGTTGATGACACCCTTCGCATCTGGATTATGCTAATTGATGCCCCAGGCCAACGGTAACACAACCACTGTTAACAACATCATCTGGCCTATTGTACAGAATGACCTCTCATATGTCACCCAGTACTGGAACCAGACTGGTTTCGACTTGTGGGAGGAGATTAACAGCTCTTCCTTCTTCACGACTGCAGTTCAATATCGTGCTCTCATCGAGGGTAACAACCTTGCCACTCAGCTTGGGAAGTCTTGTCCCAACTGTGTCTCTCAAGCCCCTCTCGTCCTTTGCTTCCTCCAATCCTACTGGACCGGCTCATACGCTCTTTCAAACACTGGTGGCGGTAGATCTGGCAAGGACGCAAACTCAATCCTGACTAGCATCCACATCTTCGACCCTGCTGCTTCTTGTGACTCGATCACCTTCCAGCCCTGCAGTGACAAGGCCCTTGCCAACCACAAGGTCGTCACTGACTCTTTCCGTTCAATCTATAACATCAACAAGGGTATCGCTCAAGGCTCTGGTGTTGCTGTTGGTCGTTATCCCGAGGACTCCTACTACAACGGAAACCCTTGGTAAGTGACTTCAACTATGAAATAGAACATATGCTAATCAATCCAGGTACCTGAACACTTTTGCTGCTGCTGAGCAACTTTATGATGCCATCTACCAGTGGAAGAAGATTGGATCCATCTCCGTCACCTCTATCTCTCTTCCCTTCTTCAAGGACGTGTACTCTTCCGCCGCTGTTGGTACCTACGCATCTTCTACCACAACTTTCACGTCTATTGTCAACGCTGTTCAGACCTACGCAGACAGCTACATGTCGATTGCTGTATGTTGTGAACTCATGTTGCCTACCTCGTTTACATACTGACTCGTACACCAGCAAAAATACACACCTCAAAGCGGTGCTCTCGCTGAGCAGTACAACCGTGCTGACGGCACTCCCCTCTCCGCTGCCGACCTTACCTGGTCTTACGCTGCTTTCTTGACTGCTTACAGTGCTCGCGCCAATGTCATTCCTGCCTCTTGGGGCGCTGCATCCGTACGTTACAAGTATCTCCTGAACACCTCTACGTCTGACTAACATGCAATTTACAGGCCAAACTCCCTTCTTCTTGCTCCAGTGGTTCTGCCTCGGGTCCTTGCGCTGCCGCAACCAACACCAACTGGGGCAACCCTGGTACACCTTCCACTCCCACCACCACCGGAGGGGCCTGCGCAACCCCAACCGCCATCGCTGTAACCTTCAACGAGCAAAAGACCACCGCATACGGCGAGAACATTTACATCGTCGGCAGCATCCCCGCCCTCGGAAACTGGAACGCCGCCAACGCAATCGCGCTCAGCGCTTCCAAGTACACCAGCTCTAACCCACTGTGGTATGTGACCATCAACTTTGCCACCGGAAGCAGCTTCAACTACAAGTACATCAAGAAGGCTGCTGATGGAAGTGTTACTTGGGAGAGTGATCCTAACAGAAGTTACACTGTTGGCGGAAACTGTGCTGGTACTGCTACGCAGAACGATAGCTGGAGATAGAATCTTCTGGCTGAATCGGTTTTGCAGCGGTATCCTGTCTACAGTTATGTGATGGAGAATCAGATGACCTTGTGGGTTGCACCTGATGATGGATGATGTGGTCATGACATGTTCCAAGACCTGCGTCGTAGATAGATCTTGCAAGGTTAAGATGTAGATAGAAGATAGCACGAAGGCTGAATTGCGTCATTTCATTCCATGTCTTCAAGACTATAAAGTCGAAACATGCAAAAGCCCCATCCCTTCGCTCGGCAATGTGCTCTAAGATAACCCGAAGTTCCTACCCGTAGCAATCGAAATTTGTCGTACTTTTAGAATAGTGTGAACGGATCACAAAGATTGTAAAAGCACGTCGCCGAGTGAAGGGGTAGCAACCGTCGTCTGCTCCTGGCCCACTGCTGTAAAAACACACGACACTTTCTCAAAGCTCCGGCTTGATCTTTGAGAAACCACAAGGCCGATCGCATTTTGGTCTTAATTCATGTGGCGTTTCCGCTGAGAGCTCACACATACGCCAGATATTCATTATGCAGAAAGGAACTCATATCTAAGAACTGACTTTATAAAACGCTCTTGATGGACGGAGCCGTACCATTGGATGATGTTCCGTCTATGAACAGGCTGTGATGAAGAAGCAAATCCTACTCAGGAGAAGGCATCATTGCTTACTTCGAGCAACTCGAGTATCCTTTGTTTTCAGAGTCAATCTCTCTTGGTTACCGAGCTTGAAAATCACATGTTCTCAAAACGTATGTTATATCCTTTCCAATGAAATTCAGCCTAGGCGGAAACAAGAAAAGGGCAGGAGTATGTGACGAAACCAAACTCGAAGCCGATAATACAACAGCTGTACAGAATGCACCATGGAATCAAGGTGACATGGAAGTACTTACGCGCTTGGCAAGAGACTGGCAGATATCTTGAACCATAATCCAGATTCAAGAACGTATTTGCTGACAGACGATAGCTCCAGCGGTAATGTGATGGCGACACTGGTCAAAACAGTGTAACTGTTTACCGAAATTCATGACATGTGTATCTACAGAATGCGAGATTGATCTCGAGTCGATTCAGCTGTGCAAACACAAGACTGGACGGTCTCCAGTTGCGTAGGTCGTATGCCTTTTACCGTTTTTTAATACAGGTGAATCTTCGGATTGTTCGGAGCGTGTCGGTTGTCTCATTTCTCTGGTCGTGACGGCGAGCCGGTTCGGAACTAAGATTTGAGGCTGAAGGAAAGATCTGAGTAGAGCGTTCCGTTGCTTTTTAGTAAGATCAGATCTCCCAGTAAAAAGTGTCATTTGGTGATGGATTGGGGAGAACAGAATGTCTGAAATGTTGATGCGTCAAAAGGCGATGATCGACGGCAATACCGACATCGATCGATGATTTGTGTCATGATCTAGACTGCAACAAAGGTGAAATGATTATCATGCAGATGTTTTCGCATGATGGCGACCAGCTCAAAGACAGGGCCGTTCCAGGTCGTTGACATCTAAGGGGGGATTATTTTTTGCGAGCAAGTCTTGTCGTTCCGTCCTTTCTGGTGCGATACTCGTAATTGTGGGGCATACCTTCCGGCCATCGTGCTGTGAAACATGCGTGGCAAGTGTATGCTGGAGGGTCCTGATGTTGGAGGCTCTTCCACCCTGAAGAGAGAGGAATTGTTAGCAAGTTATCAGGTGAAATGGATGAGCACTTGGTCAATTGATTGGTTCACCACACTTGGATGTGTTGTGCCGTCCTTGAATGAGCATTCATGCAGAACTGGATGTATCGTTTTTGTGGTTTCATCTTTTGTCACTTACACAACTTGGCACCACCCTTGCGGGTCGAGCAATATTGACAGTCGTGTGGTTCCTTCTCCGTGTAGAAGATGGGCTCGTGGGAACGCCATTGCACACCGTCCTTCCGGTCTTTAAGCCCCAAAGTCCACTTGTGCAGCCTGTCAGATAAGAGAAATCGTGGTTCTTCAATCTTTCTCTTCGCTTGGTAGGCATTATAACGTTTGTAATACTCCTCCAAACGTTTGGGATCTTCGGAAATCCGTTGCCAGCGCCTTTTCCTCGAGTCCTTGATTCTATGGTAGCGCTCCAAATTGAATTCATTCCGGTGTTTGCGCGAAGCTGCCAGCAGGCGTTCTCGGTATTCTGGATCACTGGCGTATCGTTGTCTCTGCACTTCATTGCTGGTGCTTAACGCCTCTCTTCGCTTTGCAGGGTCCTCGGGTGATGTAGACAGTTGTTGCATTTTAGAAAATAGCCTTGCGGTTGCTCAACACTGATATTCCAACGAATCAAGTCTGGCTGTCCGTTTTCGAATGTTACTTACAGAGGTGCAGGGACCTTTGGCCTCAGCGTAGTCGAGACAAACGACAACATTGACTCAAACACGACCGATGCGGTCAACAATATTTGTTTGTTTCCTGTTCTGCTATTGGTCGAAAGCACAACTCTTTGAATAGCTTCGATGCTAAATCAGTTGATTGATCTTCCTCGTAGCGGTAGTCAGATTATTGCCAATGCAACAAGCAAGATGGGTGAGGTCGATAGAATGAAGAGAAGACGTGATGCGTCCCATGAAAACAGTCGTCGGGAAAGCACGTCCCGGCCCGCTCGAAGGCGGTCAACCCCAAAAGGCTCGATCGCAATCCGGCAGAAAAATAATCCCGACACTTTTCTCTGCCGACCTAGTCTCGTAACAAAACAATCAAAGGATATCCTTCCCGGGCACTGGACACTTCTGCATTCGACCAGTCCATAGTACCTACCACATCATGGACGCAGCCGGACTCCTCAAAAAGCAAGGCTGGCGTGGCCTCGGTCACTCGCTCGACTCGGACAACAAGGGCCTTCGCAAACCACTCCTCGTCAGCAAGAAAGTCGACGTACTCGGTATCGGAATCAACAAGGCAGATGTCATCCAAGGCCAGTGGTGGTTGAAAGCCTTCGACAGCAGTTTGAAAGATTTTGGAACTGGCAAGAAGAGTATCCTGGCGAATGTCAAAGAGCAGGGAATCAAGAGGGGTGGCTTGTATGGACGATTTGTGCAAGGAGAGGGTGTGCCGGGAACGATTGGAATGGTGGATCCCAAGGTTGCTGCGCTTGCATCGGCTGTCTTGCCGGCTACGGGTGTGAAAAGGAAGGCTGAGGATGATGACGAGGACAAGGCAGAAAAGAAGAAGGCCAAGAAGGAGAAGAAAGACAGGAAGCGATCGAAATCCACATCCGACTCATCCTCCTCAGACGACGAGAAGAAGGCACGCCGCGCCGCCAAAATGGCAAAGAAATCAGCGACTGCCAGCGAAGACAACTCGGATGCGACAACTAAGAAGAGCAAGAGCAAGAAGGACAAATCACTGGAAGGCCTGCCTGAAGACAAGCGCAAGCAATACGAAGAACGTGCAGCAGCAAAAGGCGTCACACTAGAACAATACTTCTCCCTACGACTTGTCAAGAATCTCGAAGCGAAAGAATCACGACGAAGTGGCACTACTACGCCTGCGACCGAGCCGGCATCCGAGGAATCGTCTAAGGAAGACAAGAAGAAGGAAAAGAAGAGCAAGAAAGACAAGAAGTCCTCAAAGAAGTGAGACGGCATGCAGAAATCATGAGCACAATCGACATAAGCCAGCACTCTGCTCCAAGTTGTGTTACCCAAGCGCACCAGCGATACGCCAGGTCTGGAAGAGGCCGCTCCAGGCTCCGATCGTGGACAGTCAAGGCGCCAGACCAGGTCTCTCATGCATCTTTCAAGGACAAGAGAGTGTGAGAATCCAGCCCTGCTGGCAGGTCGGAGATAGGTCGCTGGGAGACAAGCTTCGCTCAACTACACAATTGGACAGCCTGAATCGTCCTGCGCAGCTGCCTCTCGAAGTTTGAGGCATAGAATGGCTCACAGCGAGAAAGAAGCCTTGACATTGCTTTACGGCACAGAGAAGAAGTGGCAGTCAACAGTGAGAATGTCCAAACATTTAGGATCGTTCTTGTTGCATAAGCATAATCGGTGATTATGCCAAACCTAGTAGACACGGAGCCAGATAGATGATGCATACTCCTCCTCTCGAGACCCAATCAGCATCATATGCAGTCAATGCCAACCCTGTTTCTCACGCTTTCATACCTATCTTCTGTGTTATGCATCGTGTTAGTCAGCTGGTCCCGTGTCCTCTCCGTGTGCTAAAAATTGTCATATTGACTCTCAAGCCGCTGCGATGCGCATCAATCAACGCGTCAAAATGCACGATGATATTGAGCAATAGCACGTCGTCCACAGAGAGCGATACTTGGAGGTCTTCTCTTTGGTCCTAGCTCCACTCCTGAAAAGTATCGTGTATCTCTACAGTGGCGACAGTGACAAACTTGAGGAAAGGGGGAGGACATATCGAACCAGCAGCGGCAAGGCTGTTCTCTGCAACGTTTGAGGCATCACTTATCTATAGCATTGTCATATACGCACGCTATAGGCATTATGCAATGAACATATATGGCTTGTCATTCTGTCCCTAAAACTGGTTGTCCAAGGTGGACTTATGGAAGAAGTCCTCTTGCATTCACCTCTTAGTCGTGACGACTAGATTTTGTGTATGATAACTAGGGGGTTTGGTAGTTTTCACAATAAGAATTGTCGGATGAATGATATTAGAAGTCAAATATCAACCAAAGAGAGCTCTTTTCACTTTGCTTCTATTCAATGACTATTCATCTTCGTATTGCTGTTGATTTAAATATATGGATTTGTCAATAGTATTCAAGACGCAAGAGTAATTAATTGGAAGATGCCACAAAGACCGTCAATCCAAGCTTGAGCCGGCATCTATGTTCAAGCAGCGATAATTCTGTTCTCGCGGCACATCACTGACGACCAGCACACTTGCGATCTTGGTGGTTTGTCAATAATGCATGTCATTGGGAGGCTTGAAAAGTTCAGTCTCCCCAGAAAAGCCAAGTCGGACAAGTTGGTCCGTTTTCCATATCTTCCGTTTGCGCATGATTCCTGACTGCCAGCTAGCTTTGCAGCAACAAAGAACAAACCGTTTCCGACCTTGTCAATCGACATGCGTGTATGTATATAGATCTTGCATGTCCTTCCTTTCGACATGCCAAAACTATGTGCAAAATGATTTTTCTCAACTCGAACCCGAGATTCAGAGGGCAATACTCAACGCACCACACCGGTTAGTAGTACATCCTAACCGCCAAAATTCAATAATACGATCCCTAGCAGGAATATGCTAACGTATTTTTTTCGAGCCGTCCAGAATTTGTAGAGTGAAAACTCCGAGGGCTCCTAGAATGGCTTGTTGCACAACCATCAGATGTTCTAGAGTTTAGCTGAGTACATATACGGAAAGCCAGAGTCCGGTTTCATAAGGCCGGCTAGCGCAATGGTAGCGCGTCAGTTTGTACGTTCCAACAGTTTCTCTTATCTAGAAACCTCCTACTAACTTCTTTCAGTCGGCCAACCGATTACACAACCACTGAAGGCTTTGGGTTCGAGTCCCAAGTCGGTCGTCTCTTTTTGCTTCTCCTGGCCGAAGGGCGTCGCTGTAGGTCAACTGGTCGTTCTTAAATGACCATTTGAAGTTTTGGGCACTTTCTTTTAGAAAAATTTCGACAGCGACGGCAATATTTGGAACTTAGCAATGCCGTTTGCACGAGGGGATAGCCACCATTTAGACGCATCTCTGGTATCACTCACGAGTCTATAGAAAATCATATGGTCCGTAAATTTAGGTTCAGGCTCAGGCTTTATCCCGTCTCGAGCCTCGGGCACTCTCTTACCGACTATGGTCAGTAGCGACGGCAATACTTGGAATTTAGTGACGCCGATTACACGAGAAGATAGCCACGGTCGAGACGCACACCTGGGCACCACTCACGAGTCCATAGAAGATCATATGGTCCCTCACTCAAGGTAGAGGCTTGGGGCCTATCCCAATTTTCAAGCGAGGTTCACTTTGATTCTGTCTTTGATTTGAACTTTTCACTTTGTGGCTTCTCCTTGGAATTTGATCTTTTGTCACTTTCATGTCATCCAGCCAGATCATAGCATCACTTTTCACATGTACGCTGCTGCCTCGAGTCTGGTTCGAGCACGACTGTTCGAATACGTCTCTCAATGGACATTTCCGTTCTATAGAAAAACTTTATGCATCCTGGCAGTTGGAAGTTGTATCTAGAGGCTACAGAGGCACCATACTTCCCTTACCATTCCAAATTCACGTTGCGTGCAGTCAGAACTTCTAAAACATCAGTAAAAAAGGCCTGATTCATCATCTCTAAAGACCATCTGACGTTGCCTCAACCAATCAATCTATCCCATCAAAGACAAAGAAAAAGAAATTCCGAAGTCGCTCCTCTAGATACCTCTGTTGAACTCGACACAACCATCGTCCCCAGCGCGACCGTGGAACTCAGCCTCCAAAGAATCAGCCTTGACAGCCTGTCTCTGCGGGAAAATAGCAAGAGCCAACGGCAGCGCAAAGATACTAGTACCAAAGATCAATCCCAAGTTGACAGGAGTAACCATTCTAGGTCTCTGCTGCAACCAATTCGTCTTTTGCAGACGCACCAACAACAGAGGAGGCAGAACCATGATAGGAGTAGCGTTGATGACTCTAGAGATAGCAGTCTCACCAACAGCAAGGGTAGCTGCTTTCTTCGACTTTCCGAGCGATTGGAGAGGGAGACCTGCTTCTTCGCGCTTGAGCTTTTGGGCTTCGGTTTCCGTGGGGAAGACATCGATGCCTTTGCGGATTTCCTCTCCGCGCATGAGGAAGACATTGAGGACACCTGCTGAGGCGACTGCGGCGAAGGGGACCAGGCGACCGAGCAACATCTTGGTGTTTGGGCTTACGCGCTTCAGGCGGGGGACGATGGAGTTGAGACCGAGAGCGACACCGCAACTGGCACCGACGGCGAGGAAGTAGGATTGCACCATTGTGGACATGGAGAGAGGGATGGATTTGTTGGCGTTGGAGGAGTTGATGGCGACATTGAGAGACTGATTGGCGATTTGCCAGCCGAGAGTGCCGGTTGTACTTAGACCGGGTGTGAGCATGCCTGCTGTGACGACCAGGTTTGAGAAGATGTAGGCGGACATGCGGAAGGGGAGGAGGACCTTCTCGCCGGTGTCTTGATGATGTTAGTGGTTTTCTTCGATATCCAGATTGTTCACGTCATACCAGGGTGAAGGGTGGCATCGATGACCTTCTTTGCACTCCACAGATTAGGAGTCATAGACTGGATCTTGCCCTGCTTGTAGGAGGTGACCAGTTCCTTTGCATTTTCAAGACCAGCTGGAGAGGTGAACAATGTTCTGTTGATGAGATTGATCAGTCAATTGTGCTTGAACCGTGATACGATAAGATGGTATATGTTTCTCTTGTAAATGCATGGACTTGAGAAATTGTCCAAGAAGAATTGCAATACGCGATGATGGAAATGATCAAAAGATAACGAAAGTGCATGTTTGCGCACATGTCAATTCCTTACCTCGGATCAGACAAATCGGCAGCATGTCTGACACGACCCCAGTATGTGTCGAGATTATACTGCGAGGCCGGCAATGCGCGGTTACCAGGAAGTGAGGCCGACATTTTGTATGTATACGATGATGGCACGAGACAAGCTCAAAAAAAAGTTGTGGTGGCCGACAGTGGCTGGTGGGCTTGTGGAGAAGATCTGCCTCCTTGTGAGACCGCTGCAAGCCGCGTTTTGGTCAAAGTCAAAGCGTCTTTTGTTTGACCGGCCGATGTTTGCCGACCCATTCAGGTGCTTCATGACTCTGGGGCATGGAGAGATACTGCGGAAGAAGATACATGTGCATTCTGTCTGAGTATTGGTATATTGTTCAAACCGAGGGATATATCCAAATGTTGGCAACTTGCCCAAATGGATTTCCAAAATGAGTCTCGGCGCTTGGCCTCCAAGAATGGCTCAGCAAGCATGTGATGACGACGAAACAGGCTCGCGCCGCAATCATCTATGTAACACGAGCAACGACGACGTTCTTTCTACCTCTTCTCTCATCCACATATCATAAGTGCAGATAACATCAGCACAAAATGGCCTTCATCTTCACCTGCGGAACACACACCTTCAACTCCCTGCTTGCCGGGCATGAGAACATTACAGCGCAATGCCAGGTATGTGGCAGGGTCACCACAATAAACACGAATCCAAACTGATTATTACCCAGAACTGCGGCAACTTCACAGCCAAAGTTTACAAGAGATGGGAGTGGTTTACCTTCTGCTTTGTCGTAAGTATTCATCGAGAGTTTCCATGGTTTCCTCCAGTACTAACACGTCCTAACAGCCTCTCATACCATTTTCCCTAAAGCCACACCACGAAGTTGGTTGCCACATCTGTCACTTCTACCAAGACGTCATGTATGTTGTCTCAAACCAACAAAAAACTGTATACTGATGACTTCCAGGCATCGACCAGACGTACAACAAATGATGAACGATCCCAACAGTGCCAACAACCCTCAGTCATCTCAACAGATTCCGATGCAGCCATACGGAGCACCTCCACAGCAGTACAAAGCACCGCAAGGACCTCCTCAGTACGTATAACGGGAGTGTCTCGAGAGGGACATGATCTCTGCGATAACTTGGGAGATATTGGAAGGACGATGGGCGTTCAGGACAGGTTTGGGCGAAGTTTCAATGATACCATTTAATTTTCAGACGAACAGGGTGACACATTGGCAGAATGGACAGGGGTGGGGAAAAGGTTGGAAGGGCACAGGGTTTAAGCAAATGTTGGTCAATGCTGGTGAATGAACGGTTAATCCCCAAGCAAAATCACGCTTGATCGTCTTTCGTTCGCGCGCTATCCCATCCCAGCCTCCCACTCTTCCTCCTCCTTTTCCCCCTCCCAACTTTTTGTTTCCAACTTTTTTTTATTCATCCACATTATTCTACACATAGACGCGACCATGCCTCGCGCCAAATCTGTCAAACCCGAAGCCGCGCCCAAGCCCGAGGTCGACCTCCAGCAAATCACCATCGACAAAGCAGAGTTCGTTCGCACTCGTGACGCGGTATGTTTTTTGTCCCTGTCACGTCGCAGTTCCAATGCGCCCATCTTTGCGACTCAGTTCATCTCAATTCCGAACTTGTCGCACGTTGGGCGCAATTGTGTCATACTGCGACAGACGCGTCTTCGGACGATTCGAAGCGCGTCGCGACCAAACAAAACAAGGACTCGAACTGACAGCGACAACAGCTCGTCACATCATGGATCACGCTCCAGAACGCCCTCAAGAATGCCACTAGCGCATACATTGACCACTCCAACGCTGTCCTCGGCGGCAATGTCGACCTCGACCCCAGCCAAATGGACCTCGGCGCATTCATCCAATCCGGCGAACTCGTCACTGTCGGTGGTGGCCCTCCCGCAGCACCAGAGAAGAAGCAGAGAAAGAAGGCCGAGCCTAGAGACCCCAACCAGCCCAAGCGCCCCTTGACAGCCTACCTTTTGTGGCTGGGCGAGAACCGCGAGAAGATCCACACCGAGCTTGGTCCCGAGCAGAAGAGAGGCGAGATATCGTCAGAGGGTACCAAGAGATGGCATCAGCTTCCCGAGGAGGTCAAGCAAGTATGTTTTCCCGAATCGCAGACAGACGCGCAATCACTGACACCACGACCAGAAATACAAAGACGCATACCAGGCTTCGCGTGAAGTCTACAACAAGGAGCTTGCAGACTTCAAGGCCAACGGTGCACCCGTTGCTGCAGAAAGCCCCGAGGCAGACGATGACGATGTCGAAGCCGATGAGCCCGCCGCAGCTGCTACCGCTGGCGCAGACTCGGACGACTCAGACGACGACAGCTCAGACGAGGAAGAGGCACCACCAAAGGAACCCACTCCTCCCCCAGTCAAGACTCCCAAGTCCGCCATGAAGGGTGGTCGCAAGAAGGTCGAGAAGGCCGCTCCTCCAGCATCATCCCCTCCACTCCCCGCCTCCAGCCCCGTCAAGAAGGGCGCCTTCACCGCCGTCAACGGCGCCAACAAGCGCAAGAGCAAGGCCGACGCCGAGACCATCGCCGAAGAGCCCAAGAAGAAGCGCGGTCGCAAGGCCAAGGAGGAAGAGGCCGCCCCTCCCGCTTCCACCCCGGCCGAGCCCCCAGCTAGCGCAAAGAAGGACAAGAAGGAGAAGAAGAAGGGCCGCAAGAGTGTCGGCGGTGATGCTTAGATGGCTGAACCACCTTTGCCCGAAGCCACCATCAACGCCTTCTGGAACGACGACACGCCTGCCGAGCAAAAGATCAAGAAGAAGCACCGTAAGAGTCACGATGGCATCTTCAAGGCAGAAGCTTGAAGATGATGAAAACAATGGAAAGAAAAAGCAGGGAGGTGTTGTCATTTTTTGCTGCTACTGTGTTTGCTTGTATATCATGTCTAGCGTTGCTTTTCTGTTGCGTTGACCGACTTTGTTCTAGAATTCAAGAGACACAATTCTCGCCAGACCGCGTTCATATCTTCAAATGTACATTGTGAACTGAGTCGGTGGCCCTGCGTCGACTTGTCCCATCTCCTGCTCCAGCATCCTCCGCTCTTCCTCATACCCAATATCATACACGCCAACCCTCAAATCATCAATGGCGAACCCCACCGCCACTCCCTCTCTCGTACTAGCAGAAACCTCCACATAATTAACTCCCTTTCCCCACCTCGGAGCCCACTTCCACCCAAAGCTAAGATATATGGGCTCTTGAAACCAAGTATCCCTGACATAAACTACAGACAAACTATGCATTCTCACAACAGTCCGATCATCCACTTCAGCAGCAAGGATATCAATCACAGTACCTCGAGACGTGAAGCCAAAGGTTTTGATATACAAAGATTGAAGATCGAAGTAGGTTGATATATTATTGACGGTGCAAAAGGTTTCATTGGAACGGAAAGATGAAACTGTTTTGTAGGAATGAGGGATATTGCGAAGCGCGTTTGGAGGTGAGACTGCGCAATTCCTGTCTTTGTGACTGATTGAGCCTTCTGCGGCGGCTGAGGTCACGTTGATGAGTTGGAAGTTTTTGAAATCTAGGAGGTTGTGGGTGTGGAGGGGTGTTGTTGAGTTGGGGTAGATTGGTATGTCGTCGAACTTGTCAAGCGTCAGTCGGGCTTCTTGTGAGAAGACTTGAACTGGCTAGGCTAGGCTGGAATTTAATACTGACTGTCAGTAAAACATCTTTGGATGCTTTGACGTCGATCGGAGCACTGAAAAGGCTTTGCTCTACATGCTCTTCTGCCCAAAGGCGTGCTTGCGCACTCAGAAAGAACAAGAAGCTGAGTAAAGCCCACATGATTGAGTGAGGTCGGAATTCCAAATATTTCATACCGAATAGTGAGTGCACTCGTGATAGAAGGCGAAAGAAAGGTCGAAGGCGAAAGAAAGGTCGAAGGCGAAGTAGTGCTCGAAATATACACGGCGGCTCAGAACAACTCGGAGGGGGGAGGGGTAAGCCGAATCCTTCGCTCGAGGCACCAGTAATTACCACATGTTGATTTGATGTTTTTGGTACATTTATGATTGGATCAGTAAGGTGGTAGTTCAGGCATTCAATGCTGTTCTCATACCCGTCGTCAAAGCAATATTGAAGCAAGAGGCAGCGGCTGACTACTCATCAGATCCTAAGCCAGCCACGACGCTGTATGATATCTTCATACTGAGACGCCATCCGGACCCCAGGCGACCGGTATATCCGATTCTGATCTTGGAGCAATCTTGTAACCAGAAAGAGCGACATCCTTCCACTCTAGCGAAGCACAATTTAGTGTCCCTTTGAACTTCTTACAATCATTACTCGGGAAGATGATGTAGCCTAATCCTGATTCGGCCTTCTCTGATTCTGTTGATGTTGGCGAGAGCATACCGTTCCATTGCAGCCAGAATTTAGGCTCGCGGAAACTGTTCTTCTCAAAGGTTTCGAAGCGATCGGGTACTGGTTCTTCTTCCTCGTCGCTATCCTCGTCCTGTTCCGAGCCGGCTATTTCATCTGTATTGTTGGTTGATTCTGTGGCCTTCTCATCTTCTTCAGTCGGTTTGACTGGTTCGAGCTCAGATAGTATCCCCTGTAGACTCTTCCTACTCGCAGCCAAGATCACTGCAGCTTGCAAAACACCAGGTAATGAAAGCTCTCCGACGACACCTTGACCATTCTCGGTCAATCTGTATAGCTCCAGTACAGCGTGTTGATCTGATGAGCCGCTTTCGCTATTGATCCTATGCCATGCTGGGCATTTACATTCGTAGCTGCCGAAAGTTTTGCGGACATCGAAGGTGTTTCTTTTGCTTTTGCCACCACCTCTCCCGCCATTCCGGTTTACACGATTGTGCATGTGTCGGGAAGAGAATGCTGCGTCTTGCCAGTCGTCCATGGTGATGGTGTGTTTAGTAACTAGAGAAGCCTGGAAGTAGAATGGTGTCTCTTTCGTTTCGAAGCAAATTTCGTCCAGTGAATTCAATTGGTGATTCCCGATCCAAATTGTAACTTTGTATGTGTAGAGAAGGAAGTAGAGAATCAAAACTTTCGAAAGTCAATGCAGATGAAGCGAATGCTCGAAATGTCAAAGGCATCAAGAACGTCATCGGGCTGTGGCCCAAGCTTCCCGAGTTCCTTCTTCGCGTCAAGCACGCGACCGTAGTTCATCTTTTCTTCCCGTCAGGCAAAGTCTTACGGGGGAATGACCTGGCGCTGGTAGCTGGGCTCGAGAGATGGAGACGCAAAAGCGCAAGAGTGACGATGATGCATCCAAGGACGCGGAATCACAGGATCGCATAAAGAAAGCACGCGTCGAACAGCCTGAATCTCCATCGTCAGTATACCAAATCTACGAAGACACTGCCAAGGCACTTAGATCATCCATTCAAGAGCTGAATGTGGCGACGAGCAAGCCTCATAGCACGACGGACACGGACGACTATGCTAGGACCGCAATCGCATATCTCCCCCATGTCCGCGAGATCAGTAGCATGGAAGGACACCTCGGACTTGCATGGGATCTGCTGACAAAGATCGCTGAGCATGCCTTCTCGCCAGCTTTATCTTACCAGAATCCTGGACGTGGTGGTAGTGCTGTACCATTCATGGAACTGGACGTGGACATGCTTTTGCTCATCAAGCTTCGAAGGGAGCGTGACAATGATACTCATTGGATGTCTTCTATCCTTACAAAACTCGAGGAACGAAGAAACTTCCTGCTCAGGTTTGGCCTTCACGGTTGGTTCTCTCGATGTATTGAACACATGAGATCGGCGCTCGGTCGTGCTGCGATCGTTGAGGAAGTCCCACGAATGCCAGAAGAGGGCGCGCGAGCAGTCTCGCCTCCACTCGAGATGAAATTACTCTATCGCCAAACAATCCGAGACATTGACAAAGACATCGCCAAGTTCAATGGCTCAAACGGGAAAAGGCGCAAGCATTCATTCGGGCCTGAGGATTACGCCGTCAACGCTGTCAGGTATATCCCCACCATCCTTGATATAAGTTACATGGAGGGACGTTATGGCTTATTCCATGCATTCTTGCTCATGCTCCGCGTCTCCGACACTGCCTACGGTAACTTGGGAGACTATAACGAGGATTGCAGGAACGGCGAAAGTGAAGAACATTATGGAGAGCTTGACGATGCACTGTGGTGGCTGATCCGGCGCCTAGCCATGGATCCAATGCCTCCGCGTTCGGTTTGTGATAGAACCTCTCTAGTCCTTACTTAAGCTAACCATATTAGGCTACGCTTGCGGAGAAAGAGAGAGAGTGGTCGCGTATGTCATGTACTTCTGTTAGTCATCGAAGGTCGTGGCAACGTTCTCGCGATAACGATTGGGTCGAATCGACACTCGAGGACCTGACGCAGACGAGCTATCGCCTCTCGTCGTATGGTCTAAACGGTTGGTTTCCGGAGAGCATTCTGGAGCTCGAGTCCATCTTGGAGCAACGAAACTTGCCACGTCTCTATTCGCGCGAAGCTCGTTGTCTCTATAGCGAGTTGATGATGGACATTCGCTACAGGACTACGATTATGAGAAAAAGGGAGTTCGGGTATCATGGTGTTAGACCAGCCAACTGTACACCACTCATTGTGCAACTGCTACCTGATCTGCGGCGTCTGGTTGGCCGTCATGCAGCAAGTCAGGATGCTATGAATGTCGCGGTGGCACTGGTCAGATATTTCGAAGAAGTCAACGAACCCGACGAAGACGAGGACGAAGAGCAATCTACCGGACATACTTTGGCAGAATTGGACGATATCCTATGGGTGCTCATTGAACGAGAAGTACGAGACAAGAAAACCGGGTAGCACCCTACAACGAATGGACGGCTTTCCCTCACAGAATACTCACAAGAACGAGGGATGACCTGGAGAAATACGGAGTCGAGGATCCCTTTGAGAACAGCATCACCTCGCTGGAGAATCACATCTGCGGAGATCTAGTAAGAGGCAATTAATCTTCGGTCTCGGATGTGGCAAAACAATACTGTTTCGAGGAAACACGAATCAGCAACTCTCTGCTGCAAGCCTCTCAATGCCATCTACAGCATGCTTTCTTGCGAAGAACATGATGTCGATGTGATCTTGATCGCAAATTACTCATCGAGATATGACCACAGCTTCTTACTGGTCATCGATGGCGCTGACAAAAGGGCAACAAATATATCAATCTAGCGTCGCTGCTTTCGCTCGGGCTTTCCAAACCTCTTCAGTCGCGTCGACACCACAGATTCGTCGACAGCGGCTCTGTGACACCTGTTTCACCATCAAGCATCAAGCATCATTCGGAGATCATTGCCATTACCATATTGACTCCGGCAATATACGGCTCACTTGGCACTGTCAGTATGCCAGTTCGCTACTGCCAACTTCCTACCGAACGACTATGTGTTCTTGACGATTGCTAATCTGGCTGAGGCTTTCGACGACTTGATTACTGCCATATTGTAGAAACCTCTACATCCGACTTAAAGAACCAGTCGTTCTTGCTGCCGGGCTATGAGCGCTCATGCTTGCTGTTCGGTTCAACTGTTCAAGAGCGCCCAAATTGGCAGTCCTCCTGACACGAATTCGGGAGGAGCATTTGGATCCCGCGAGGACGCTTCGTTCGGGTTTCGATTCGTTCTTGCTCTGTCTCTGTATTTACTTTGGGCAAGCGCGTGGCTGGGCTGACTTTGCGACGTCTCGCGACAAATGATCGCACTCATGCTGAAGCCAGGTTGCGATGATGGAGCTATCACACTGCCGCGTCGCGTTTCTCATTGCCGCTACTCCTTAGATTTCGTGTTTGCAACGTCCTGACGGCCGATTGTCTGAACTGGGGACAAACAATCAACCTCTCTGGACTTGGAGGCCATCAAGTGGCCAACATTGTTGCACATAGCTGATGCTACGATACGAAAGTCAAAGCTAGCATGAAAGAAGGAACAGTGAGCGGAAGAGAGAGCGCGAGCGGAACGAACATAAGAGCAGAGATTGTTTCCAATTCAAAAGTATGGAGTGGAGTTGTCAAACATGGCTCAAAATAGCCCTCAATCTATTCTGCCAGAGAATAGTTCAATATCGCTTCCAGAGCGCAAGAAGTCTGCGACCAAAAGAGGCCGCAATTGTCGCAAAATGCAATCTGCCAAATGCAAAAGTCAAGTTGTTTCTTCCAGGTCAAAGGTCAACGACCATGCCTCAATTGAAAAGGTAGACGCGACCTTCCCAAGCCTCCAGTGTGTCTTCCTTTGGGCCATCGACATTGCTAATCAACAAGTCTCCAGAGCCAAAGAATGGAAGCTTGCTCTCGCCATCCGAGAAGTTGCAGACAACCAGTGCCTTCTCGTTCTTCGAATGCTTGAGGAAGGAGAAGACGTTCTCGTTGTCCACATCGACGAGCTCGAACACTCCATGCACGAACAACTCCTTGTGCTTCTGGCGCAGCTGCAATATCTTCTTCCAGAAACTCATGACTGAGTGAGGATCATCAATCTGCTGCTCGGCGTTGATGGTTGTGGTGAAAGGATTGAGCTTCATCCAGGGCTTGACTCCCTCTCCGGTGAAGCCACCGTGGGGCAGGGTAGGCTCCCACTGCATGGGAGTTCTGGCGTGATCGCGAGCCAAGTACTGTATGGCCGACATGGCCTTGGCCAGCTGCTCCTTGTCGCCATGGCTGCGCTCCTTGACCAAGTTGTAGTAGTTCAGACTGTCCAGATCCTGGTAGTCTTCGATGGGGTAGCTCATGGGCAAGTTGACGCAGCCCAACTCTTGTCCTTGGTAGATGAACAGTGTGCCACTGAGGCATGTGTTGAACAAAGCCAACATTTTACCAGATCGGATAGAGAGTTCAGGAGTGGTGTCGTTGCCGAAGCGAGAGATACTGCGTCCTTGGTCATGGTTCTCCATGAAAGCGGTTGTCCAGCTATCCGAGGTGGGCGAGATGAGACTCTGAGTGCGGGCGATGGCAGACTTCATGTCGGTGAGCTTGTGGTTGTGGGGTTTGCTTCGGAACTTGTGGACTTTGTCAATGCCGACATCGCTGATGTCGAATTGGAAGACCTGTGGCACTCGTGAGGATCCGAAAAAAGGAGGTCTAGGATGATAGACTTACCATGTCCAGTTGCTTCTCCTGCGCACTGACATATCTTCTCACTCTCTCCATGTCAGGTGTCTGCGGGCACTCTCCGATGCTGACGGCGTTGTAGCGTTTCAAGATCTCGTTCATCTCCATGAGATACTCGTCCATGCGCGGACCGTTCACGTAGACTAGGGCAGCTTCTTGCAAGAAGGCATCCGAGTCTGTGATCTCAGCATCCGGATAGTGAGAAGGCTTGCTGTACATATTGACCGTGTCGATTCTGAAGCCATCAACACCTTTATCGAGCCAAAAGATCATTGCATCCTTGTAGACGGCTTGTCTAGTGGCGTCGTTTTCCCAGTTGAGGTCGGGTTGTTCGGTGGCGAAGAGATGAAGGTAGTACTCTTGAGTGAGCTCATCCCACTCCCAGACGCTACCACCGAAGTTTGCACGCCAATTGTTGGGTGCTTGACGATTGCCGTGCTTGTCGAACTTTGCAGGCTTCCAGATGTACCAGTCACGCTTGGGATTGGTCTTGCTGGATCTGGACTCCTTGAACCAAGCATGTTGATCACTTGTGTGATTGATGACCAGGTCCAAGAGGACCTTCATGCCGCGAGAGTGGGCTTGATGGAGGAGATCTTCCATGTCGGCAACGGTGCCGTAAGGAGGATACACATCCTTGTAGTCGCTGATGTCGTAGCCCATGTCGATCTGAGGTGAAGCATACATCGGGCACACCCACATGGTGTTGACTCCGAGAGCTTGGAGATAGTCGAGCTTGGAGATGATGCCTTGGATATCGCCCAAGCCATCATTGTTGCTGTCCTTGAAACTGGCAGGGTAGATTTGGTAGACGACAGCGTCCTTCCACCATGGTGCGTCGATCATGGTGAAGATCTTGTTCGTGATCAGGCTTGTGATGTTGGGCGAGTTTGTTGTGATGAAAGAAGAAGTTGTAACGAGGAACGAGGTTTGTTGATGAAGAAGTTGTAATGATGAAGGAGGTTGAGTCGGAGGAATTGGGGGAAGATAAATGAAGAAGCGCGATTGAAGAAGATTCAAGATTCAAGAATTAGTGAAGGGGCGCAGTTGTTTAATGAGGAAAGTTGAGTGGATGGAAGAAGTCCAATGAAGTAGATCCAGTGCAGCAGACTCAATGAAGTGGGTCCAATGGAAGAAGAAGTGATGATGAAGCGGTTGGCAACGTTATGAGGGAGGAGGTAGGCGATTCTTAAGGAGTTGCATCTTCACAAGAAGCAGAGACGGCGTGATACACGTATCTGAGAGGATGCTAATTAAGGAGGCGATTTGCATCCTCCACCAGATACTTGATTGCTTCCATGATCTGAAAAACAGACAATCTTCACATGTCGACGAATGCCCCGCGAGGTGGTGGGGTTGAGGAAGGCACACGGCGGAAAGAAGTCCGCTATCCTTCTAATGCTTCGCTCCTGCTCAATCAAGGGCAGCAATCAACAACGCATTCGTGAAACGGATTGGCCGACATGAATTTTGTGCTTAAAAATGTAACTTGAATTTGTTTAATAGCAATGGGGGGTATATATGCCATAATTGGCCACCAGGGCCTTCGTGAAAGGGTTGCCATGGAACTCGTTCCGACAACCAATGGAAACCAGACTTTTTATAGCGTCTGCTTGCCTCTCGTCTCAATTGGGAGCAAGCAAATTGCGACAAATGCCGCAAAGAAGAGACCACCTGATGCGTAAATGGGAGCGTTGGGGTTGGCGCTGGCTGCATTGACTGCCACGATGGGGGCGCAGAGACCAGCGAGACGGTTGAAGAAACTCGAGATACCAGTACCTGTGCCACGGTTGGGGGCGGGGAAGACCTCGGGCTGTGTTGTGTTAGTCTATGACTCTCAAGTGCTTGTTCGACTGGGCGGAACTTACTGTGTAGGCGTACAATACACCATACATGATGTTTTGGAAAAAGGCCTCGAGGGATGAGAAAGCGAGTTGAGTACCGGAGTTGGTGCTTGTAGTAAAGAGGAACAAGAACATGCCAGAGATGGCTGTCGCACCCGCCATGGTGCCTTTACGACCAATGTACTTGAGGTTGACGGTGTAGCAGCCAAGGAAAGATCCAGGAACGCCGACGATCGAGGTGATTGCGTAGTTACGGTAGGTAGTCGAGACAGAGTTGGAACCACCGCCGCCGTTGTTGGCAAGGTACTGAGGCAGGAAAGCGTTGAACAGAGGGTATCCCATACCAATGGTAGTCCAGGCGAACCAGATGAGGACGGTGGTGGAGGCAAGCTTCCAGCCGTGGAAAAGAGGACCGATACGCTGAGTAGAGAACTTGCCAGCGGCACGCTTGACGATATCCAGAGTACTAAGCTTGTGGTCCTCAGTCACATCAGGGTCACCGCCGATCTGGTTCAGGATGTCCTCGGTCAACCAGGTGGTAGTCTTGTTGGCAGCAGCAATTCCCTGAACAACACGGACAGCTTCAGCCTGACGACCTCGAGAGAGCAAGAACTTGGGCGACTCGAAGAGATCGAAGAGGAAGAATCTGAAGATGAACATCAGGAAGGTGATGGCGCCCAGAGTCAGGATGAAATAACGCCAGCCCCAATTGTCGGCCTTGGTGCAGACTGCAGCATCAGCGGCGCAAGAGAAGTTGGGGATGTAAGCCCAAGCCAGAAGAGAGGAGATGAGTTGACCAACGGGCCACCAAATAGAGAGGAGGGTGAGAAGGTAGTTGGACTCGCCGGGAAGAAACTCGAGGAACAAGGCACCGTCGACAGGAAGGTTACCACCTACACCGAGTCCAATACAGGCGTAGAGAGCACAAACAGCAATCCAGCTGTTAGCACCACCAGCTGCGAGACCGAAAGAACCAGCAAGGAAGAGTGTCATGTTGAAGGCGTAACGACGGCCGATAATATCCGAGATGATACCCCAGAAACTAGCACCAATGCAGAGACCTGTGAAGAGAGCAAGGGTAGTGTAGCGTACACGGTTGCTGTCGACGCCGAATTCAGCGGCAATGGGGTCGAGAGTTAAGGCAACGCCTTGAAGCCAGAGGTTGTCGGCCATCCAACCAAAACCACAGAGTGTAAAGAGCTTCCACTGGTATGAGCCCATGCCCATATCTTGAATAGCCTTGTTGATGACTTTTGATTTGCCTGCCAAGTGTTAGCAAATCTGACATTTGGGGAAGCGTGGAGAAAAGCATCGCTCAGAACGCCAAAAGCGCTGTAGATTCCCCAACACCAAGGTTGTACGTACGATCGTAAGCAGTGTTGTGTCCTTCCACAGCGACATCGGAGTCAACCTCAGCTCTTAGTGACTCGAGAGTGGTTGCTGATTTTCCTAATGTTTGGCTCTGCGATGACTTCTCACCAAGGGAGCTTGTGGAATCATCAGACTTGACATCAGTTTGGTTATCTTCAGCCTTTATTTGATTTGACTGGCGACGTTCGGAAGGAAGCGGGACGACGGCATGGTGGAAGTCTCTCTCATCCTTGCCCATGAAGGTACGTTTGAGGTAATCCATATTCGTTACGAAGATTGTTGCTTGGGTGTGTTACAAGTGCTGCTGGGGTAGAGTTGCGAGGGTATGTCGGTCTTGTCGTACAAAGTCGCTTAGGCACTCAAATATTCTTTGAAGTTAATTGCTAGCGATGCACGGGCAGTCGCTGCGTAGGGGTTTCACTTCGAGATGTGATGGCGCAAGGGATATGTTTTAAGCTTGAAGGTGAGTAAGTCGTCGCTGGGGAGTTCGAAATTTCGAGTCAATGGCGATGTTGCGAGGAAAAATGTTGTTCGAGTTGCTCGGGAGATGATTCTCAGAGTTGCTTGGGTATGAGTCGTAGTGTGTGAGTCGTACAGATGCGAGGATGAAGCGTGTCACCACGTAGCAACAGTGGACGATGCTTGGATGTTGTTGAGATGAGTTCTTTGTTGATTATTTCCAAGATACTCTCGAGGGTAGTTGTAATAGAGGTAGAGCTGGTAAGCAAAGGAAGAAAGGAAGATTGGTCGAAACGGGGTGCCACGGAGTTCTTATGCGGCGGATGGCAAGGTAGGACCTTTTTTTCGCCTATGCGACAATACGACGACGTCGTTATCCAACTAGTAACTGACAGTGTGGATCGCCAAGCGGGGAGGATGCGATGGAGAACGGCCAATCATCACATACGTTGAGAAGTGCTTGACCAATACAAGACCGAATGAGACAAGCATTCTGTGGATCAAGCACGTCGGAAGGCATCGCGTGACGGCGGCGTGGTTTGAAATTCTTCCTTTGGATATCTTGGCGTTCGTCATTTGAGAACGATTCATGTCCTTTACCTTTCAAGGCAAAGTCGTCCCCGGCGTTGACACACCAGAATGGCTGGGGTATGGGGTCTTGTTCTTCACTAGTGAAAGGAAGGCGGATCATTTGAATTGGTTCTCCACATCAACTGGGTAAGCATATCAATATAAGTCGTGTTGTTGCTGCTGCATAAGAGACAAAATCTAGCAGAGCGATGGTATTCACGATGGTGTTTGACCGAGATGTGGGGACCCTGGAAAAGCCATTGACCGCCAAATTTTCTTGCCGAACCGGATGGCTGTGCGGCTGGCTGTAGCTAAGCATCGGAACCGTAATGTTAATTGCGCCTCACGTGTTTGGCTAGGGTATTAATTTATTCAAAGATCAGATTGTTGGGTGGATTGATGAAAGGCAAGATGGACCTTCATATTCCATCAGGGCTCAGACGTGGAAGAGGCGACAAACATGTTTGTTGAATCGAGCCCTGGCAGGCGTCGGGGAGCAGGACTCGGCTACCATAGAGTTGTTTGATGTGTTGCCTCTCAATACGAGAATGGCCGAAGTCCTCGGAGACACAACAGCTCAGACCTGCCAAAGTGCCACCAGTGTCATACCTACCTGTCGCACGCCGTATGAGAAGCTCCTCCAGGATTTCAAGCAGGCAAATAGCTGTTACGTAGCAGCTTCAAACGACTTCCAAGATTGTGAGGGGCGCGTGAAGCTTCAAGCTTAACACTAAACTGCAGCTAGGGGTTAACTCGTCGGCGGGCAATACGGGTTATCAACGCGCTGCCTAATTTCCTAGGATCAACATCGCTGGAGAAGTTGTCAAAAGGAGGAAGTTGAGTCCCTCTCCTTGTGTAAAGTGCATCCACCGCAGCCAAATCTTGGCTTGTATTGCGGTGATAGGAGGTAGCATGGCCGAGCCACCCGAGATCGCAGCCAACACATGCTTGCACTCATCTTCGGAAACTCGACTTCCATGAGCGGCATGAATAGTGCAGCGCATTGCAAAGAGGCGAAGCATGTGCCTCGAGTCTCGACGGCTCTGTTGCTCTTGCCAGAGCACGACCGCACAGATGGTGCGCGTCGCATCTCGAGCGGCGGTTCAGTACGGCTGAGTTGTTGACCGATGTGTCTCCGACTCTTGGACTCTTCTCGTCTTTGCGACGTCAATCGATGATGTTGTTGCGATATTCAGAAGCGACATTGAATGGACTCGAAGTTGATGCAGGTCATGAGGACTGATCGTTGACTCGGTCGAGGGGAGTGCCGATGGCTTCCAAGGGCACGCATGGTTGACTTGGACTACCTCGTCCACCGCTCTGGAGCCAAGCTCATCGGTTTCTGAGCGACATCGGTACCTGGCGCGTACCTGCGCAAAGGGCGGACCGCTTCCGATCTACTCAGGTGTAGCAGGATGCGACCAGTGCCATGGTCTCGTTCAAAGAGATTCGCTACTGAGAAAAGTCGGGAGCATCAGCGGTTAAGTTGCCTACTTGGCCAGACAAGCCTGTCGTTCAGGGGAATCCTGATCGCTCACAGCCCATTGTGACGACTCTCTGGCAGCATGCCGGCTGACGAACGACTTGATCTTCCGGCGAGTGACATGCGATTGCAGTCCCGAGCGTTCGAAGTCGTGCAAAGTCATCATGAACTTCAAGGCTCGCTCTCTGTTTGTTGAAGCATCTTCAAGCCCCTTCGTCTCCTTGAGATGTCGAGTTGCAGCCTCGACGAGTTTTGTAATCTGAGATAAGCATCCTGAAACATGTGGCACTGACCCCTGATAGGAACCTTGTTTACAGACTTGGCATTGACATCAGCAGCAACGACATGCCCTGCATCTCGACTCTTTCACGTCTTGCGCCGTTTCTCACGAGCTGCTGTGAAGAGACGGCGTTGTCTTGTCTATTCGGATGGTAGCGTTGGCTGAAGCCTTTACTATCGTTGATCAATCCGGAGCCTCATCCCATGCCGGCGGCGTCATGGCTATATTACCCGGGACCATGAATAGTATCTAAGCAGAAGGTTACCGTCGATTTCTTTGCTTTTTAGCTATGCATCGTTGCATCAAGTCCAGCGACTCGAGGTAAGTAGGAGATGTCGACATTCTCCGGGCAGATATCAATTATAAAGAGTCATCTCGGGTAAAGTACCTGTAAAAAGGACTTGGGATTCACACAGAATGCGCACTTCGAAAGTAGCTTCCGTACGATTTGGGGACCTTCTACATTTTCGGTAGACGTAGACGTTCTCTCGACGCCAATCGAAGGCACTATCGTCAAGCGAATCGACTTCACTGACACATTCTTGCCAAAAAATACGCCGAGCTACACGTCTCCATCATCGACAATGCCCTTACATCGTCCGAACGCTCCGCCCTCCCTGTAGCAGCAGAGACGAACACCGATTGGCAAAGATCAGTGATCCAAGTCGGTCATAGACGCCAAAGACAAGAAGACGATCAACGCGAATGCGGACGTCTGATTTGGGACTCTGCGCAATACACACGAACTAAAACGACACTCCATACTCTATCTTACAGGACCTGGAAAGTGTCTTTCTTTTTGTCTTTTATATTCAAAATGTCTATCTCTTGTTCGAACGAATTAAGTTCCTCCGTACTCTACTGTGATTAAGGTGGATGCTTGTGCACAAACAGAACATTCAACATAACTTTCATAAAGCCAACAGCGATCGACTTCTATATCTCGTGCAGCCCGAGCACTTTCTACACAGTTGCTCTTACCTGCTTGAAACCTCTCGTGGACGGCGGGTTTTTTCTCAATTGCAGAAAGATGTGCCTAACAGATTGTTCTTCAATGCTCTTTCTCCTCAAGACCAATCATCTATTAATATTCGCCAAGCCTCGCACGAAACAGTCGACACAAAATTATGCATTCAGCTGTTAATTCTTTCACAATTCAACGCTTCACAGCCCATCCCTTTTTCCCACGCTTCTGCAAGCAAAAAGGCAAGACTTTACGATGCGCGAAACGACCAAAAGGAAAGTGTGTACGACGCCTAAGAGATTCGAACTCTTGCTCCCGAAGGAAATAGATTTCTAGTCTATCGCTATAACCACTCAGCCAAAGCGCCGATTCATGCTTTCTCTTTTCGTCAAATCATAATATGATGTACACATTGGTTGAGATTGGGAACGAGCGATGGCAGAGTGAGTAGCATCAACTTGCGCGGTGAGACTGGGGGTTTGCCAGACAAGATACACGTGCAAGGCTGTGCTGTAGAGTATTCAAGCCCGTCACAGTGCTCACCAGATATGTTGGAGAATTTGTCGACTACGAGGAACATTCCCAGCTGAAATACACGTGTTACTAGCACAGTGTTCTGACCTCTTGTGTTCTGAGTGCTATCTACACCAACACGTGTACCATGCCTTTAATTCAAGCGGCATGCAGAAGAAAACGGATCTAGCTCTTATCATTTCTCGACAAAGTAGGACTTCGATCATGTCGTCGTAGTTGAGATGTGGATCTAGTTCAGAACAGGGTGACCAGTTTCGCCAAAGGAACTTGGCAAGATTTGAAATCCCTCCGTTTCCAGCTTGCCTGGACATCCCTTTGCTTCTCATCTCTGACAACCATGTCCAACCTTTTCTTGTCTCTCCAAAATACATGCAATATGCACAACACAGAAGGACTTCTGCTTTCGGCGCGGCCAGATGACTGAGCAGGATCTTCATCTCCTGGGTTTTCCAGTCCGCATCCGTCGCATTCCAGGCCTGCCACGTCGCTGAAACCAACAAGCGGCGACACATTCTCCATCGATTTGACCATCAGTCCCGGTATTGAGATTCTCACAGCTTCACGAAAGGGTTCACGATCGCTTAGTCCAAGCAGTCTGCTTCCTTAGATGACATGCGACGACACGATTGTCACTCAAATATGTCCACACATTACGCGGACCTCATCCACGTTGACAATGTGGCAGAAGACATATACACTATTGCCGAAAGATGCTGCATACACCAATACCAGCAAAGCTGGCTCATCTTCATTGGTCTAGTGGTCATGATTTCCGCTTGTCATGAGAGTTTCCTCTTGTCAAGCGCGGGAGACCGGGGTTCGATTCCCCGATGGAGAGCACCTTCCTTTTGCCATTTTGTTGGTTGTGATTGACCACCAAGAAGGCAAAGACATCTTTGCTGAATTTTGGTTGAGGTTGAGGCTCCGAAGCTTCCGCTGAGACGCTTGCTTTTTGTGCGGGGAATTGTGCATGCATCGCAATATATGGAAGATAAACCGCTATGTTGAAATATGCATGAAGGAGGACAACCGGTGAGTTTCCACACCCTCTTTCATATTTCCCTTCTTTCACGTCGATGTTCAACATCCTTGTTTTGTTGGTTGTCTGGATGTAGTAGGACGATAAGGGCCGAACGCAGCGAACAAAGATCTCGTAGCTTCGAGTCCTCAATCTCGAAACGGACATGACAAGCAGTTCCTTTGTTTGGACACTCCGATCTGTAGAACAAAATATTGCCGACAGGAGCTTCGAGCAGGAAGTCATGTTCTATCCACTGTGGTCTGAGTTCGCCTCGTTGACTCGGCTTCCAACATTTCCTGCAATTAAGTCATTTGTTACGACTTGAACAGGATGTCATCGTCTACTCCTCCAGTTGGTCAATACACCCCACCAGCGTACAACACCAGTCGATTCAAAGCCTCTACTTTCGATCCCAGAACCATACCCAAAAAGACCTTTGACGATTGGACACAAGATCCCGATCTCGTAGTGTTCGGCCAACCTTGGCCCGATCCATCAACCGCCACTACTGCTCGTGAGTATTGTAGGCGACTCGTACCTATACAAGTTTCTCCCTCGGTTTTCAAATTGGGCAAGCATGCCTACCCAGTGCTCAAGCAGCGCAGGTACGCGTCGAACCGATTGACGCCCGAATACGATTACAATAAACCTTGGATGGGAGATAGGAGCTACATCCTCAAACTTATTACGCCCAAGAAATTGCTGGATCTGGGTTGTATCAATATCGATACGAGTGATACATCGCCCATATCACCTCAATTTAGGATCGATTATGCGGCAGCGGCAAAGGCGAGCAAAGATAGGAATGTGTCGGTGTCTGCTGGCAGTGAGAAGAACATTCATCCCCTTTTGCGACGACGCCAGTTCCGCAACACGTCAGACTGGGAGTACGAACACCTCAAACCGACTCTAAGGATTGTCTCAATGATGCTGGAAACATCGAGTGTGCTGGATATGCTACATGCACTTGGCTCAAAGTTGCACAAGAAACCCGGAACGAAAATGTTTCCACGCGATGTTTGGGTATACTATACTGGAAAATCAACGCACATGGATAGAGCTGAGACAGCCCTTGAAACGATCAAAATGGCGAAATTTATGTATTTTACATGGATGAGCGGCGACGATTCAGGGGCTTCTGCGATAACGAGTCCATTAAAAACGCCAGGACTCAGACCGAACGGTGTCTCGTAAGTCGATGTCATCGCAAGACTATTTGAGTGGTGAATATTGGTTACTAATATTAGAACAAAAGCCGAGCATGCAAAATCAAACTTGACGACGAATGGCGATATCTTCTTACAGATGGTAAAGAGATGCTCGCTAGCCTCTGTAATCCAGAAGCCGAAGACGAGTCTGCATTTCTGCGAATACAACTACTGGCCGCGAACACCATCTTACACGAGCTCGCGCATGCTTTTTGTAAGTACTAACCATTTTTTGAAACTCTACTCGAGTAGACACATACGATAGTAGCATAGCGATAGGTCATGCTTTCACAGAGTCATGCTAACCGTATCTACACGTCAGATTTCAACACTGCAAGTATAGATACCAAAATCGACGCCTTCTGCAATGACGAAAGAATTGCAGAAGAAGGACATGTAATAGAAGCCATGATAAACGCGAACGTGAACCTACGCTGTCTAATGGCCAACCAAGTCATATTTTCATCACCTTTCGGTATATCAGCAGGAAGATGGCCAGGAGCCGCCAGAGATGTTTACTCGCATCTGATCAAGAAGAGTTTTGCAAAAGACGGTGTGAAACATGAGACCGAATACATGGTCTCCATGGAGGTAGGATAATCACCAAATTTGATGAAAACTTGAAAATGCTGATGGTGCTCATGTAGTATGTCCGTCAGTTCTTCTGCGACGAGTTCTGGGAAGGCCGAGAAATGAGATATGAGACAACACCGCTGTCAAACTTCGCAGTGGTAGGTGTCCGGCTGCTCTTCAGCAGTAGTCGCAATAACTTTGATTCATCCGAAAGCCCGACTGTAGACAAGCACGATGATCACAATATAGGCGAGTTTCTACCAAACTTGATGGAGTCGGCGATTGTCTACAAACACGAGGCTTTTACTTTTGCAGAGGAAAGAATTGAGGGAGAGAATAATGGGAGCAGGATGAAAGCGTTGATTTTTGGTGTGCCGAAGAAAGTGGCGATAGTTGGATCGAGAAATACGGCGGATGGAGAGTCTGATAGTTCTAGTTCATCATCGGACTCGGAAGAAGCTTAGAATGTTTGAGAGGATATAGATGCAGGAGAGGAAGACCAAGTTGGAAGACACAAGGGAGGGGAGAGAAGAATGATAGGAAGAGGGAACAGAGACTGAGGGACAACTTATATCAATCGTATAAGGAGTCGAACAGATGGGTCTGGCGAGATATGTATCATCGATCGACACAAATTCGCACAATGTAGTCCTCTAATGTTGATTGGATAGGAACATTCAGCAGTTCATAAGATGAGAGTGAGCAAACGTGCTAGTCCTTTCGAACATGGATCCTGGGTTTGTCTCTCGACCCGAAGCGGATAAACTATGGAAATAATTCAGGCTCTCGAATCCGGAGAACAAAGAGCTGTTGAAAAAAAGCCAGTTTGGGAACGTCAGTCACAATGCCATATCATGTAAACTTCAACTCGGCCTTGATGTCCAGTCTTGCTATCGGATCACTACAGTTTATGTCAGCATTGAAGTTTCCTCCACGAAACAGGCCCTCTGGAGTATTCGCATCAGATGGCCGACTTTCGGAACGACTCTCCCATGAAGGTCGATGAAACTTCATCAAACTATTATACAGTAACGCTGCAATTGCCTCCATTTGACCCTTCCACCTTTGATCCGGAAGATGTCCCTGAAGATTTACGTAAAGAATGGGACCGTGAACCAGATCTGTATGTTCGAGATGGCACACAACTTGACCCAAAGGATGTGACCTCGGCAAAATAACTTTATAGACGATTGAACAGTCACTCAGTGTCACCGGCTGTATTGGCCTTGGGCAAGAATCCTTACCCTGGATTGAGGGTTCGCGCCTACGTTCCATTGTTAGGAGAGATGACCCCCGAGTATGATGATACTTTGCCTTGGATGGGAGATAATGCCTTCCTACATTTCATAAGTCAGTTGCTGATTCTTCATACTCATTACCTTGTCAGCAATGGTCATTTTAATGGATATCTTTCTTAGCACCGGACGAACTCATGGCATTGGGCTGTGTCAACTCGGAAACATCGGATGGCCTGCCTGTCTCGCCTCAGTTCAAACTCGATACACAGACAGTCTTGACAGCAGATACGAATAGACATGCCAAGGCAAAGATCATCGGCAATAACGATGGCATTCATCCATGCTTCCAAAGAACCAACTTTTTGGAGACAGACGATCGAGATTACGAATGTCTAAAGCCTACCTTACGGATTGTAACAAAGATGATGGAGATGGAAGGTGTCATGGATCTTTGGTATGCTTTAGGACAACCATTACACACCGGTCCGGCGAATAAGATGTTGGATGATGAGAATATCCCCCACCGGATATGCTATACAGGCAGATCTACACACCTGGACAGGCTCGAAACAAAATGGGAAGCGACGCAACTACGCGATTTTGTCAAATTCCGGTGGGCTCCTCTCTCGCATGAGCGTACATATGCGATTACACATTCGATTGAGGACAAGACGGGATTCAGAGGAACCCCAGAAAGGTAAGAATATATGAGCATTCTTCTGGCTTGAGGAAGTAATGCTGATTGCGCTAATTAGTCACACTTGCACCATTGAACTCGAGTCTAGATACCGATACATACTTACAGGAGGGATGGCATACGATGTATGTCTTTCAAATTGCATCAAAAGACACGTTTGCTGACCTTCTCTAGCCAACAAAATACAACCCAGCAGCCTCAAGCGAGGATGCTCATCTGCGTTTGCAATTTCACTTAGCACTCGTCATCCTGCATGAGATGAGCCACGCTTGGTTCTTCAACGTGCGAAGAGAATTTGTTACTCCATTCGTGAACGATCACAGGATAGCAGAAGAAGGATTTGAAGGCGAAGCTACTATAAGCAAAGGTAACATAATAACGCCTCTGGAAGTCAACGTGCAACTACCCACTCTACCGTTCGGTATGGCTGCACGTGCATGGCCCGGAGCACATCATTCCGATGAATGGTGGATCAAAGCAAGCGCGGCAAAGTATGGCATCCCCTTCGACACCAGATACGCAGTACCTATGAAAGTAAGCCCTACCCAATAACAATCTGGGCGATATTACCTCTGACTGCCTCCAGTTCATAAAGCAATTTTTCAACGACGATTTCTGGAATCATCGCGTGAAAAGATTTGGCCCAGGAGCTCTAACCAATTTCAAATCAGTCGGTCTACGCCACAGAATGAGCAAAACAAAATTCTTCCCACCAGAAAGTCCGAGGGTCAAGAGGAAGCGTGATCAAGCCACTGGACTTGATGTGGACGATCCCGAAATTGAACCTGATGCTGTATTTCCTCAGGTTACGATAGGAATCATTTACGCGGATGGAGCTTTGTCAGCTCTGGGCAAGGAAATACCTACAATACCCAGGCCAGCGAAGATGGCTAGGATTGAAGAAGAAGATACCATTGAAGTAGAGGCGCAAGAAGATAGAACGGCGGAAGATGATATAGAAGATTCGGGATATGGAGAAGGACTACTTGAAGGGGAAGATCCAGCAGAAGATAAGGACGAAGAAGGAGATACAGATATGGGGGACGGAAGCGACGACTATGAAGATGAGGAGGAAGAAGATGCCGATGAGGAGCTAGAATCTTCGCCAGCACAGGATAAGTGTTGCATGAGTTGATCGAGTAGGTCTGATGATATGCCATATCAATATATCAGCGCGAAACATCGTCCAAACTAGATGCGATGCGCAGATAGCAGCCAACCTCTAGAGAACAAAGAACACAGCCTTCAACATTCCATCCTCAACCTCAAAACAGGTAAGAAGACTTTCTTACAGAATCAAATCGGGAGAACAAAGAGCTGACAGGGTTGGTGTGCGCAGTGTCTCTACCCGACTGCCCCTTACTCGTCGTACCACCACGTCTTCAATTGATATAAACTTATTGTGTTGTTTACAACAATGTCGGGCTCTTACAATTGGCTTGTACCGCCCCCTGCGGGTGGCCCCTGTCGAACTCCCAGAACACCAAAGCTTCCCATACCTGGAGCTTATCCGAGCACAATCTCGACCTCGAAGACCTTGTTCCACACCCCTCTACCATTCCCGTCAGCCCAATCATTCAAGTCGTCTCTATCATTCATGTCACCTCCAGCTTCGTCATCACCCACGCCGAACCCGTTACCCCCTTTCGATGAATCAACTTATGACCCGTTGACTTTCGACACATCGAGTGTACCCAAGGAAATCAAAATGAAGTGGTGCCACGATCCAATCGTGTACTTGGCCGGAAATGTACCTGACAGGAGGAAAGCAAAGACAGCGAAAGAACATGTCAGACGTGTATTTTCCCATCAGGCGTCATCCGCGGTGCTTGCGCTGGGTGCAAATCCTTTTCCTGGTCTGCGCGAACGCCGTCGTATCGCGGAAATGAATAAATCGACAGGCAAGTATAAAGAATTTCTTCCATGGTTCGGTGTAAGTGCCATTCTGGCACATGTGACTCCTGACGAACTGGAGAGAAAGGGTTGCATCAACATAAACACGACCAATCCTCTTTTCATCTCGCGTCGATTCAGGTTGAAGGCCAACCACTTAGCAAATGCGAACAAGGACAGAAGCGCCATGAAGTTGCATGGCGATCATAACGGCATACATCCCTGTTTCAGAAGAGGTAATTGGGTCGAAACAAGCGATTTCGAGTACGAACTTATGAAGCCTATATTGCGTGTTGCGTCAAAGATGCTCGAAATGCCCAGTTTATTGGACATGTGGCATGCGCTTGGATCTCCTTTGCACCATAAACCAGGGACCAAAATGATGCCAAAAGGGAGCTATGTGTATTACACGGGGAGATCTTCGGAGGATGAGAGAACCAAAACATCGGCCGAGATGGAACGTTTGGCCAACTATGTGACATTCCGTTGGGAAGACACGGGCGGAATGTTCGCATGCACGAGTGTCGATGAGAAGAAAATCGGGCTAAGAGGAACAAAAGGCACGTAAGTAAAGCACATCTTGTTCCGAAAATGAAGTACTGAAACTAGGAACGCTAGGTATGCATGCATCGTGAGTATCGACACGAATGTTCGATATATTCTTTCGGGCGGCACGGGTTACGCAGCAAGTCGGTACAACCCAGCAGCTCAGGATGAATCCTCACTTCTGCGAGTACGATATCACGCGGCTATGAGCCTGGTCCACGAAATGACACATGTCTGGTTCCTGAACACCTTGGCGATAGATGAAGACATATTTCCATTTGCCAACGACCAAAGAATAGGAGAGGAGGGGTACGCGTGTGAGGCCGTCATCACTAAAGGCGTCACTATCGGGCCCATCAGTGCCAATCCATCTGTGGACACAATGCCTTTCGGCATGATGGCAGCGCCATGGCCAGGTGTGCAGAAACATGACGATTGGGATAAATTTGTCAGTGCCGGTCGTGCGAAGCAGGGGATTAATCGGAACGTCCAATACGCGGTGCCTATGAAAGTAAGTCATGCTCAAGCAAGGTGGCGATGTTGCAAATTTTCTGACAACCAAATCAGTTCATCCGCGATTTCTTCACAGACGACCTCTGGGACAATCGAGAAAAGAGACTCGGCGCTGGAGCATTGGAGGGCTATAAAGCAATCGCAGTACGCCAAAACTGCAATTTCTATCCCGGAGAATTCAATTATCTAGAGAGTCCGACGGTTGAGAAGGTTCGTGATGAGGACACAGGATTGAATATCGATACGTGGATGCCGGATGTTGAAGAAGGTAAGAGAAGATGTCACGTCGGATGCCGAGGAGGACCCGTGCTAGTGAAGGTTGTGCTAATTCACCTTCAGGCATAATTTATTCGGATAGGGCATTTGAGCTTTCCGGCGCACCAATCGACATAACGATGTGAACGCAAGCACGATGTTGGCCCGGATGATTGATCGAATTGCAAAGAGTGATCAGCATGATGGACGGTTGATATAGATGTTGTGTAAACGTTGGTTGTCAAGGAAGCGAAAGGAGAATGTTGAAGAAGACATTGGACGATGACGTCCCGCGCAAATCTCGCGTCGAGAAAATCGCGTCTTCACAAATGTCAAGCTCTCGATCAACAACACAAACCTCTTCTATCACGCCTTCTCCTTCTTTCTACACATTCCAGAACCGCATCACAAAGACACAATGCCACCCAAACCTCTCTTGAAACGCAAGCGCTCCTCGGCCGACTCAAGCCTGAGCCAGGAAGCCAAACGAATACTCCGCCCACGCGCTGCCCCTCAGACGTTCACGCCAATCCAAACAGCACCTGTCGTGAAGGCACGCGTCAAAAGGACCATCGCAAACCGATCAGCTCCTCTTGTCAAATCGAAAGCCTACAGTCCCGGCTCCAACCTCCTGCTGCAGAAAGACAAGATCATCGAACAACTTCGACTCGACCTGGCCGATGCTAAGAGCAAGCTCTCGAAAACACAAAAGAGATTGGTGGAGGCAGAGAAGAAGATCTCAATGGGCAAGATGAATACTGTTTCAGCCGTGGCAGTTAAGCGCTGAAGCTCTGAGAGATACGATGGAGACATGATCGCGAGGTGCACCGCCAACCCTTGGGAAGCCACACTGCAGAATTCTGCCCTCACAGCCTTGAGATACCCGAGAGGGAACGACGAGCACTGCAAGATCTGGCTTGTCGACAGCGGTTGGTTAGCTGTTGGCACTGTAAGTGCGACACCAATAAGGGGCACAAGTCGCTGGGAAGAGGCACTCGCAATGCTGGAGGAATAGCCGTCGGCCCGGAACAAGAAGGGAAGTTCAAACAACAGGTGCTGCAAGATGGGACAAGACTCAGCTGCAGACTTTGAACGAGAACGAGAATGAGAATGAGAGACTATATGACGAAGTACTGCATGGAGGGACGGTCGACAGAAAGCATGGACAAGATGGAGATTTGATCAATGAATGCATGACAGCGTTACACAGCAGCATGATTAACGATAAAATATAAGACCAAACATCATAAACTGTCTCTTCGTTCGTATCCCCTTAGCATATCTCTACATTGATTTTCTCAAGATGGTGACGCCTCGCGGCAATCTCGCGTGTGGATTCGCGTACCCCGACATCTTCTTCTCTCCCATTCAACTTCACTCCCTTCAATAGTCCAAGCAAACATGCCACCCAAAAGAGCAGCCACGAAACGCCAATACTCGGCCATCGACATCGACTCAGATGCCGACTCCTCAGCCTCCGAATCCACATCCCGCGCCGCACCCAAAAGAAAAGCTCCCGTCAAGAAGACCACTACATCCACAACCACACTCACCCCAGCGAAAAAGGCAGCCGCGACCAAAAGTTCCACTGTAGCCAAAACATACAAAGATGCCATCAAAGCACTAGCAACCGCTCTCAAATCCCTCGACGCCAAAGTGCGAAAAATGCCACCGAACAGCCGAGCCATCACTACAAATACATATGCAGATATGGCTTCCAAACACTTGAAAGCTGTAAATGCATTGGAGAAGATGGATAAGGGGTTGGTGTATGCGTTTAACATGGCTATGGCGGTGGCGGATGCGTCGCATACGGATTGCGATACTACGCCTAAGATGGGCGGGTTTGGGGATAGTGAAGGGCCTTTTGGGGAGATGGATGGGATTTTGCTGGGGTTGGTTGAGAGGAGGAATGGAGAGGGGTCGGCGAAGAGACAGGAGGGGTTGCCTACGGTGCGGAAGAGATGGACGAGAGCGGATGGTGATGTGGGTGAATTCAAGACGGGAAGGCCTAATAAGCAACAGTATGGGCAGTTGCAAAGGCAAAAACTGGCTTGGGAGAATGAAAGAAGGGAAGAGAAGAGGGAGAGAAGAGAGAGCGTTGACGACTGGGTCACAGTCGCGCTACAGGATTTGAAAGAGGAGAGGGATTATCTTGCGGAGTATGGTGTGGAGAAGTACTTCCCGAAGAGCATTGCGAGATTGGAGGAGCTGCTAGGCTCGGATCCTGATGCTGCTGCTGGTGCTGGAGATGCTGCTTGAATCACGAGCGGTATGAAGTCCTTTCTCCTTCCTTAATATCTCCCTCCCGTGCCAATCTGAAAAGTCCTTCTCTTTCGACCTCCACCCTCAGATGAACACCCTTAGTATCTGCGACATCTTCGCCGGGATTCAGACATCCCAAGCATCGATCCAAACATCCTCCTGGTTCGGAGCAAAGTATTCATAGACACGCCTGATCTTGTTGGCTGCAGTCTCGGCAATCTGGTCACTGATGACGAGCAGTCTCTCACCGACACCATTGCCTTCTACAAGGCACTCATGCTCTCCGTCAGCTGGGAACATCTGAAGGTACTGGCTTTGACGCCTATGGACCGATGGGCTTTTGATAAAGAGGACGCCAAGGTAACAAGATGTTACTTGGTTCTCTGCACGTGCGAGAGGATTCATTACGCTCTCCCAGTTTCCTTTGTTCAGCTTGACGTTGGAGAGTCAAATTTTCCTCCTTGAAACGGAATCGCGGTTTGAGAGGATCTAGTTGATGAATGCTAAGTCTCTCGCAGTGGGCATGAAGGCAGACCTCAAACCGATCGTCTGCGGACTTTGCTGTTCTCTGCTGTATCAGGCCAGAGTGGTGCGGAACGCTCTCAAGACGATGTCGTTAAAGACTTCGTTGCGATGGCGGTCGCAGTAGAGATATATGTCTTCCGTATTCATACGCCAATCCTCTGCATACTGCCAGTCTTCAACGAGCGTACTAAGCATCATCAGGACTTTCATCCTAGGTAACACGGCCATATGGTAGTTCTCGAGGAGGTCAAGTAAGGTTGTCAAACACTCTTGGTAAGAGCCTGCATCATAGAGATCATCCGCATGTTCCAAGGTTTTCTTCACGTGAGGCGCGTCTTTTGCTGATCTGGGCTCTGGCTCGTCCATGTTGTTGGTTGGATGATGTTGTGGTTGAAGGAAAGCTGCGCTGAGATGGAAAGGATCGAATTTGGGGTGAAAGTGAGTCGCTTTTGCGTAGGTGAATTGGCTACTGGGATCATTCAGAATGCCCAGTGAGAGAGCTATGGGAATTAGGCTGCCGGAAGCACTTGCTCCCAGTACAACGTCACCAGTCGTGTCGTTTGAAAATTGTGAGATTGGTTTGCTCGTGCAGAGTTCGCTTCGTGGCAGTCGTCGAAAAGAGGGTTTGGAAAAATACTATCGAGGGGCACGACAGTGACGACACGCTCCTTTTCAGCTTCTCACTTCCACAGACATCACTTTACGCACTGAACGAGACGAAGCGCTTTCTCACGCTGCAACTCTCGAAAGCCAGATCTGCCGCTCTCGAAGCTGAGAGCTCAGTCAGAGAAGAAAAAGTTGCGCGCCACAGAATCGCAAGACCAACTGTGAGACCAACTAACTCAAAGCATGAACACGATGGACGAGCAAAGCAAGTCGACCATCAAAGACCTGGAGGTTCAGTTGACGCACAGTGACTTGACTGCCAATTCCCTCAGACACAAGCTGTCAGAGAAAGAGACGACAGAGGACGACCTCAGAGACATCATCTCGGCCAGGGACTTGAGCATCAAGACTCTTCATGCTCAATTGTCAGAGCGCGACAACAACATCAACAAGCAGCACGCCTTGAAACTTGTCCGCGTCAAGAGCCACATGGATCTCAGAGCAAAGTCGCAGCAATCCCTTGATCAGAACACCGCACTCAAGATGAAGTACGCGGAAAGCCTATCGCGCAGGAACGGCCTGGAGGAAGATCTGATTGAGAGCAAGAAATCTCTCAACAGACTCCAGACTTTCATCAACAGGAAAGGCTTGAGTATGTATCCCCTGATCGTTCCATTCGCCGTGTTTATACATGACTAACATACTATAGCAGTGGCTACCGCCATCAAAGACCTACCTAGCGAAGTGCTTGAGATGATTGCCAACAATCTCGACCCTAAGGATCTGGCTCCTTGCCGTCTTGTATCAAAGTCTATGTCAGAGGCCGCCAACAATCGCTTTGCCAAAGTCTTCTTCTCACGCCGTTTCCACGTTGCTTCTTCGTACAGCGTCAAGGCACTGGTGGACATTACTGCGCACCCATTCTTCGGCAAACATGTCACGGCAGTCATCATGGACGGCGTCCGTATGACCAAGCACAGATCCCGAGGCGGTCCCACACTCTGGACGGATCCCTATGACGAGGAAGAAGAGATGTACAACACGACTCCGGCTCTGCGCGATGATTCGGAAGAGGAGAGTGCCAGCATTCTCGACAACGCCTTTGTCCGATCAGGTCAATGCCAAAGCCTCCTCCAAAAGGTCTTTGAGAACATCAAAGGATACGGCAACAGCGTCGAGGTCGGTGTCGGTGATTGCAAGTACGACAACGGAGTCAGAAGTTTCGGACGCAAGGCGCTTCTCAATCACAAAGTCTTGTACACCTACTTTATGGCAGAGACGTTGGGACTCACTCTCGCAGCAGCAGAAGCAGCTAAATGTCCTATCCAAAAATTACGTGTCGACATTCAAGGAGAAGCAAGACAAGACTACCGCCAGAAGTCTGTTCGTCTTGAGAAGGTAGTCTCAGAATTCCTCATGCAGAACACCAGTAGCCCCAACAAGTTCACCATCTCGGTCATCACCGACAACTCAGACTGGTCCTGGAATGAACAGGACACCAAGCAATGTCTCATCAAGTACGATGGAGATGAAGGCCTACTGGAAGTCATGAACAACAGATTCGGCAGAGAACAGCATTCGCTATGCGGACACGCCTACCTCGTTGAGAATATCACCCGCCTCTGTCTCCCTAAGATGACGATTGCCAGATTGCGCGTGCAGGACTCCGATGTTCACAGCTCTCCCTACTTCATCACCGACGTCCTCGGCAGTTCCATCAAGACTTTAACAGACATCCGCTTGGAAGGTGTTACTCTTCGGGACAGCCCTAGATCCTGGAAACTCATCATGGAGTCTCTCGCCAGCATGCCCTCGCTCCAGAAATGTCTTCTCCACGGCCTTCTAACTGCTGTGGTTATCAACAGGAAGTACTGGCAGCTTGTCAGCTTTCCTGAAGACGAAGAAGCATGTCTTCTGGAAGGTGCGAACATAAGCGACAACCTGCAAGAGATAGGAAGAGCATCAGCGCAGGGAAAGGAAGATCTGCTCAAGGATGTTCAGGAGCAGTCGGTCGATCTGTTGGGTCAGGAATTACTGCTCATGCGTTTTGAGCCCGTTGCATATGTTCATGGCATCAAGATCATCGTTCCCAACATCCAGACACTGGGAAGCAAGGTTTAGGTGGAGAAAAGCGAAGTCAAGGAGTTTCCGATAGAAGCATGGCGAGGAAGATAACGTTGTTCTCAACGACATAGATGAGTAAGGCAGTTGATGGGTTGAGTAACAAAAGGTAGTCACAGAGATTTCGGGCCTTTCAGTAGTCTTCGAATAACAAACGAACGTTTCATCCATGACAATGCATCCTATCATCGACCAAGAGCATGCCACTCAAAGAGATAGAAAAGTATTTCGACAGTGTTCAACCAAGGCGCCATCATCTTATACCTCACCTCCGAGAGACATCCTGCACATTCACAGGAACAACATGGAAGCTTTTGGCTTCTCATAGCCAGCTCCGAAGCACGACCAAACCCTGTGGAGTGCCCCTTCCGAGAACGTGTGACGGGACGCGCATACTCTCCTCCCGCTTGAGACTGGGCCAAGGCGAACCACTGGGCTGAGTTTCGTAAGCTGTGCCAGTAAACAAGATATCCCGCCTTCCGAAAACCACGAGTTAAAAATCGTGAAGGTAGAAAACTCACTCTTTCAGCGCACTATGTCGAACAATGATGTCCAACTCTAACTCTTCTCTGAAAACATCTAGGCCTCCTGATGATCTTGCAGCCTTATTCTGTCCATAAAGGCGCTCAATATCGAACATTGTCTTGGTGATCACTTCCAAAGCTAACCTTTTCCCCATCCTATCGTGGAGAACGTCGGGCCATCTAAGCACAAGTCAATACTCTCCACAATCTCCTCCACCTTCCTCCAAAACACGGTCCAGCATGGGTGAGATCTTGAGAAAACACTAGAATCGATCTTCAGAAGTCTAGACACGAACAAATCGGTAAAGCATCAGGTTCTTAGATCGTCCGGGTGGTGCGGACTTGCTGGTCTAGATCTGAGTCGCTTTGCACTGCTTGCTCAAGAGGAGCTTACTTCTGGTGGAAGTTGTCGTGGCTGTTGTGTTTACAAAGTTGTAGCCATGAAAACTCAAGATTCACGCTTGAAGATGTCGATCTTAAGATGCCATCGATGAGAATGCTCTTTTGAGGCTGCAGATGGCAGAAATTCACGACACTATGGGTTCAGTGTGGCGACTTTTGGCGTTGACTAGCAGTTAGGATTTGATCATTGCCGATCAGTGCATGATATATCACAAGGCTTGAAGTAGTAATGAGGTCGTCATATCAAAACATAAATCCATAGTTACAGAGTGTGTACATGGCATAACCGAAGGCTAGATCCATCGGCGAATATTGCAGAGATCAGCGAAGCTATCTCCTCTCGACCCGCTCGATCTCGATATCATCATTCGAGGTAGGAGGATGAAGCTCAAAAGCCTGTTCCTTGGCAGAAAGTGCATCGGACTTGGTCTCAAGAGGGGCGTCGACAACCCAATTCATTCTCTCGCTGGAGTTGCGCATGAAGAGGCAAATTCCAGCGGCGATGATGCAACCGGGCAGGAAAGACAGCCATACAATCTTGTAAGCGTGTGCTTCTGTCTTGTGTAGAGCCTCGAGGCCAGCACCGAGGATTTGTCCGTTGATACCAGGAATCTTGTCGAGGCCTTGGCCGGAGAAGTAGAAGCCGATGAGTTGACCCAGATATTGAGGGTTGAAACCGAGGGGAGCGACAGCGGCGACTGTAAAACAACTATTAGCAAACGATGGATGCAGCCCAATGGACCATCACATACCAATGGCCTCAGGAATCTGAGTGTTTGTGAGAGATCCGTAGATTGCGTTTGCAATACCGAGACCAACAGTACCACCGAGTGTGCGAGAGGAGATGGTGAGAGCTGATGCGGTACCGATGAAGAGGGGAGGAGTGGAGTTCTGTGGATATTATTGTTAGTTCTCTGTTCGCATCATCACAATATAGTATGCTCACCTGAACCCAAACCATAATCAAGATCAGGACAGGGGCGAAACCAAGACCTCCAACACCGTTGAAGGCCAGACCAAGCTTTCCGTTGGTGCCTGAGAGTGCAAGTCCAATGACAGATGCGCTGAAGGAGATGAATCCGATAAAGATGGGCCACTTGACATCTCTGTACTTGGTAACGTAGACAGACAGGAAAGGAGAGACTACAGTGATGACCATGAAGAAGGGTAGTAGGTAGGCGTTCGCCTTGATGGTGCCGGGAGTCTCCCAGATACCGTTGACTTGAGATGGGTAGATGTTGTTCATAAGGTAGAAAAGGGAACCTTCAACAGCGATGAGGATCATGCAGAGGGGGAAGTTGCGTCCGTTCTGGAAGAGGCGATGGTCGAGGAAGCCGGTCTTTGTGCCCTTCCATTCTAGGAATCAAAGTCAGTATGGCTTCAAATTTGTGTTGTGATGATCGCAACATACCATAGATCAAGCAAATGATGAAGAGAACACCGCCGACTACAACAGGAACAACAGTATGAGTCTTGCTAGCCCAGCCATAGTTTGAGTCACCACTCCATGCGAAGCCCATCAAAAATGGAACAAGAGCTCCGAGAAGAAGAACATAACCAATCCAATCAAGAGCCTTGAGCTTCTGTCCAAGAGATTGCTTGCTAGCGGCAGTACGAGGAGGGGGCTGGATGGAAAGAAGTGGTCAATGAAAGAACAAAATCGAGGGTAGAGCCACTTACGAAGTAGAGCGCTGCAAAGCCAATGACGATGAGACATTCAAGCATGAACTTGATGCGGAATACCCATCTCCAGCCATTGACGGGGTCAGCGGTAGTGGCAGCTCCTATGGGCAGGAGAGCGACCAATGAAGACAAGCCAGAGACCCAACTAGTGATAAGTCAGTCCGGAGTTTCGGCCTCGAGGGATGCACAAAATTGAACAAACCTGACAATGGTCTGACCGTAGGCACGGTATGCTCCTGGGATGACCTCGGAGGCGACAGCGAACATGATACCGGAGATACCAGATGCGACACCAGAGAGGACCTGACCAGCAATTACAGCAGTCATGCTAGTGGCGGTCATGGAGACGAGTGAGCCAACAGCGAAGAGAACCCATGCGCAAAGTATCATGTTACGTCTTCCGTAAACATCACTGATGATGGCGAAGATGGGACCAAACGCAATGGCAGGGACGGCTCCAGCTTGGACGATCCAAATCCTCTCACTTGCAGTTCCCTGCAGAGCTCCAGAGATGGCATATTGATTGGCAGCAGGGGCGATACCGAAGTATGTGTTCTGAATGGGTATGTTAGTTTATGCATGTCCACATCGATGGATGATGTGTCTTACCTGGAAAGCTGCCAATGCGCAAATGGCTACAATGGCCCAGGCTCTCCAAGAAACAGGAGTCTTGTGATCAGGATCTTGTCCCATTGTGCCAATGACTGTGACTTGCTCATCTTTGCTATCGACGGCATAAGAGTCGACTACATGAGAGTCGGGGAAAGTCGCGACTTCCGTATGGCTCATGTTCGACTTGTCCATTGTGATGGTGTTTGTGTATAATGACAGGGGTATAGGGTGAGGAGGGATCTTGAGATTCAGATCGCCTTCCAACAACGAAGATGAGGTAGAAGACTTTGAGGGGTTGAATGAAATGATCCTGGGGTAGAGATATTCTGGGGAGAGCAATATGCGTCTCTTATGGGGTAGATGTCTCCACAACTGGCCCGGTCCTGCATGTGGTCTATCTTCAGGTTTACCCTCTATCGGCAATCGCCAAGAGGAGTATCTATGTCGAAGTTTGTGGGCGCGTCCGACAGACAATCCTGGAGACAACACAAGAGGCCAGCCACCCGCCAGTCTAAATCCTCGACAACGGCGTTGTACACAGCATTCTTGAGAGAAAAGACTCTCCTTACTTTCCAGTTCACCTGTAAAAAGACCTCGATCAAGCCATTGTACTTTAGCTTACCGTGAATTGGTAGGACCTGGTTCGATATACCCCGTATTTCGTGGTTATAATACGGGATGTGGACACGGGCGAGTTCGGTGTTGGAGGAAGGTCAGCCAGATACGCAGACACTCTGCGGTGGACAGAATTCATGAACAGTCGCTCTTTTCAAGTGTTTGGTGCGGAGTTGCATATTCGCCATGACTTTTGACCAATCTAACCCCACCTCCGCACCCCACGCCCCGGATTCTGAGCACGTACCATCTTGGGGGCCTGTTTTCGAGAAACACACGAACGACAACGACACGCTGGGTTTTTTGCAATCTTCAGAAAGGCTACATCTAGCATTATAAACAAAGCTTCTGATGCTCCGAGTAGCCTAGAAGACATTACTCCGAGCACACAAACACGGAGACTATCTCGGCGCAGTCTGACCCCGCAATCACAGTTTGGTGTTGCCGAACCGAATCCAGCTTTCGGAGGCTGACCGAACTCGCCGATCTGGTCATTCCTGCCCACGGCTGAGTTCGGGCGAGTGTTTTGCGTGTACTTTGAGGCAACGGACCTCCACCGGGCAAGCGCGACCGAGTCCGTAGCAACTGACTGCTATCAGAAGCCAGAGATGATATTTGAGATGCAAGCCCAGTCTTCTTTCCTGATCTATCTTCCATCTGATCACTATCTCATCAAGCCTACTTGAGATCTTCTTCAATTCAAACAACAATGGCCACCGCTACTATGACCACCACTGTCCAGCGCGAGTTCAATGAGGCTCCCAAGCTGGATGCCAAAGCCACTGTCCACGCCATTCCTCCTTGTGTTGTCCACGATACCCCCGTCCTCGATGTTCTGGATGAGTCAAAGACTTATGGCGACTTCCGCGACGGTATGTGATCGATTATATATGACAAGACTTATGCTAATTCTATCACAACAGACCTTGCTCGTGACGGTTTCTGTGTAGTCAAGGATGTTGTCGAAAAGGAAAAGGCACTCGCTTACGCAGACGACATCAAGACATGGCTCGAGGGCTTCGGTCTTGGTTACAAGCGTGACGATCCTTCTACCATCCGTGAGGTGTGCTTGCCAATCATTCACCAAAAGGGTCTCCTTCAAGCATATGGAGCAACCCACGAATCTTTCACATGGGCTGTTCGTTCAGAGCCCGCCGTTATTGATGTCTTCGCGACCCTCTACCAAGACAAGGATTTGATCTGCTCATTCGATGCCGTCAATGTGTCTCTCGCCAACCGTCAAGATCTTCCCGCCAATGCTGCCTGGCCTCACCAAGATCAAGACCCGGAACGTGGTGGTCTGCGCTGTGTACAAGGTTTCGTCAACCTATTGCCCAATGGTCCCGAAGATGGTGGCCTTCTGGTCTTGAAGGGAGGTCACAAGGTCAGTGAGGAGTATCACAACGTTTTCAGGAACGAACACCGTGAATTCAGATGGACAAATGAGATGTACCTGTTCAAGGAGACTGGTCTCAAGTGGTTGGCCGACAGAGGTTACGAATGGGTCAAGGTCAACGCTGAGCCTGGTGATCTCGTTCTTTGTAAGTGTGCTCTATTTTACACATTCGCGCATCCGGCTAACAATTTCACTCAGGGGACTCTCGCTGCCCTCACTACAACGCTTCTCCTACCAGAGACATTGACAGATTCGTCGTCTACGTCTGCATGCTTCCCGTTTCAACAGCAACCCAAGAAGATCTGATCCGCAAGAAGGCACTCTTCGAGGCACAGGACGGTCACAGCCATTGGCCCATGGCTCTCCAGCCCTTCATCAAGGCCTTCTTGGAGCCCATGCGTGATGGCAAGCCCGACCCTCACAACACATGGAAGCCTCGCAAAGCACCGGAGCTCAGCGAAGCAGGATACAAGTTGACTGGTATCCCTTACATCAAGGCTTGAATTTGAAGTTGTGATTCGGAGCATCTTTTGTTTTTCTCATGTCCATATATCCACGATTTTCTGTAGCTCAAATTATCCTTAGCAATCTGCAAAACCATGCTTCATCCTCATCAAGACCAAGCAACTTGTAGTTCTCATACTCTCAAGCTTCTGTAAGTGGCGATATGAATCTGTAAGAATGATGCCAGAAGTTGTTTGGATTCAGGCGTGGGTCCATTGATCTCTCCAACTATCCAAATTACTCGCTGCCTTCATTCAGCTCAGCAATAACCCATTCCCACACCTCGGCTATATGCCTTCCACCCTTGCCAGTTCACATCCCCATATCCCTTTTCAACGCTCTAGCCATTTCTTCCAATATCTCCTTGATATTCTCACTCACCCTCTACCACACATTCTCTGTATCTCCACTTTATAGAACGCTCTATTCACTACATATCCACTTATACAAACATTCTCAAAGCTCAAGTTCTGCAGTTTTGGCAGCAATGCCAATTGAGCGAACGCAATATCTACATCATGAGAAAACGTATGGATCTCCATGGTACAGATGGAGAGACGAGCAGGTGAGGAGATAAAAGTGTGTAGGTAGCCTCCCAGCATTTCCTTGCCGTGTACAATGATATTGGTGAGCTCAATCTTCTTCATAGCGGTATGTTGGATTTGTTCAACTGCTATCATGGCGAGAAAGCTATACGCAGCGTCTGAAGGATTGAAGTGATCTTGAGTTATATCGCAATTCTGACATATGAGTTTTTTACTCGACTGAGGGACGAGAGGGTGGGAGTTTGGTGAAATTTGCGGTTCTGGACATTGGAAGAACATGTTATGTGCGTGCCAGTATACGTTTTTGCGCTCACTGGACGTTAGACTTGTATTTTGATGGGAAGTCAACAAGGACCCCTCGCCAGACTTAGAGCTCGGTTCTGGTATGATCTTTGCCTCCTGGTATCCATATCACTATACCTTCTCCATTATGACCACAGACCCAGTATTTCCATTCCACATTTCCATCATAGGCTTACCTTCCTTATCCTCCACCAATCTGATTAGCACCTCCACTCCGCCTTTACACACCAGATCTACTATTATCTTCGACCCATCTTGATACTCTTCTTTCGCATGAGCAGCAATCCACAACCTCTGTTTAGGCATCTGTCCTACCTTCAACCAAGGCACACAACTTTCAAACACGAGTTCAACCATCCACTCCCTCTCTTGCTCCTTCCAATCTCCGCTCCATGGCGCCAAAATCGTTTTATTATGAAGAGCAGCAGAAACATCAGCGAAAGGAACAACACAACCTTTCTCATACCAGAAATTGCTCGCCTTTTCCCATCCAAGAAGATAGAACAACGCCGCTTGGACTTTCCGAAACACTTTTGCGCCTTCTGCTGAGTTTGTCATCACAGCAAGTGCTCTTTTATTGGTCAAAGAGGCGAGGAGATTGCATTTCCAACCGGGCATATTGCTTCCTCCGTGGCCGAAGTGGTCGGGTGTGATGAACCAGGCGTGAGCCATTCCTGATTGGACCTCTTTAAGCATGGAAGCTGCTAGTGTCTTGGGTAAAAAGCCAGTGTCTGTGTGCAGTGAGGATTGGATAGCTGATACGAGGGTCAAGAGGTCGGAGGGTGTGGTCCAGAGTCCCGCGGCAGATTGTTCGGGGTTGACTCGATGGGCCGCTTCACAGGATGTGTAGCCGTTGTAGTAGGCTCTTGCGTAGTTGCCGCTTCCCTGTTTGCCCTCCTTTGTACTGTCATTCAAGCCGTCTTCCTCGGGGATGACGTACATCGACCTCTTCATCCCCAGCGGCTTGAACACATACTCATCCATGAGCTCGGCGAAAGGCGCGTTCATCACAGCTTCGATGATCAATTGTAACACCCCAAGTCCACCACCCGAGTAGTTGAACACATGACCTGGCCAATCCTTGAGTCTAATAGGGAGAGTATTCGACGGCCACTGCCCTTTCAACGCCTCAGCCAGGTCAGGTAACGCAGCGCGATAATGTCCATTCGCGTTCTTGGAAACATCATACCCAGGAAAGCCTTGCGAGCCAGATGTTTCGAGCCCAGAAGTGTGGCTCAGGAGTTGAGATATAGTGATGAATTTGGCCATTCCTTTTGTCGCTGTCGTTTCCAGTGCTTCTACGGCGCTGGTAGGAAGGTACTCCGCTATCGACGCGTGTAGAGAAAGTTCTCCAGCCTCAATAAGTTTAAACGTGAGTACAGAGGCGACCGGCTTGGATATCGAGCATGCTTGGAAGAGGGTATCGGTATCATCGCTGCCGGCAGTGAAGCAGTGGGGTAAGATCTTCTCTCCGTCCAGGATAGCTAGAGAGACAGTCGGTGTACCTAGATCTTGAAGAACGGAGGTCACACTGGCGTGGGAGGAGAGTCGTGCATTTTTTGTAATCAGTCGCTCGAGTTTGTCAAGTAATTCGGTATTCATGGTCGGTCTTGACTGTGTCAGTGAGGAGAGAGAAGCAATCAGAGATTCGGCGTTTCGTCGAGAAGTGGCGTCTTTCGTCTTGATGTGTATCTGCAAGAGGATGCTCTTGCCTTTATTGACCGGGTGGCTAGCACTTGCGTTGGGGAAGCAATGTCGCATTGCTGCCTTGAGCCTCGGCTAATCTCAGCGTTAGTTAAATCCTTCGAGAATCACAGAACCACGAAAATCAAGCAAGCACGAGTATCTCAAGAAAGAACGACTGGAAGATGACAAGATAAGAAGACTGATATTCTTCCGCGACAATCGGAACTCAGTCTAACTTCTGAACTTTTAAACGCGGCACTGCGGTCACTGTTCTGCCATTCGATGGCGAATCGAGCGCAGGCATACTGCCATACTGTGTGTATGTAGGGCGCATTGCAGGTCGCTTACTGCATCTCCATAGCATCAGCTCCATCATTCTGCGACTTGACTGCTCTTTGTTCATCAAGCTTTCCAGCACCCTTGGTAGCCTCGATACCCTTTGACGTCAAGTACAAGAAATGACGCTCCTTGTAGTTGTCGATCTGGTTGAAAAAGAGGTGGAATCTGATACATCGTGTTAGCATTGCGATTGTAAGACCAGCATCAACCAAAACTTACGTGTTGTCTCTCTCCTCCTCGGCGAAGATTCTCTGGTAGATTTCTCTCTGCTTGAATTCCTCAAGCTCCTTCTCATACTTGCCAAAGTCAAGCTTCTCCTTGTCATGCTTGACGGCTTGAATCTCGTTGTAGCTGTCAAAGACAGGACGCTCAAGCAACAAACCAAGACCAGGAACCTTGGGAATGCTGTACTTGAGGTCACCCTGAGCTTCAACGATACGCTCGATGGGAGTACCACAACGGACTGTCAACGCGACCATACCAACCATTTTGCGGATCTGGTGCATCATGAAGGATTGACCGTGAACCTTCAATGACAGCCATTCAGTTCCGTTGATGATGATGGGTTGCGGGTTGCAGACAAAAGACTTGATGTTGCGCTTGGCTGAGGGATCCCTGGCAGTCTTTTGGATGGTGAAGTTGTGGTAGTTGCGAGTGCCGACATAAGAGTCCAAAGCAGCCTGCACACGGGCAATACGCTCTTCAGGAATGCGGAAAGCACGACGAGCAGCATTGTAGGCAGTCTTTAGCTGTCTGACAGCGACTTCAATACGCTTCTTCTGTTCGGTAGGAATGTTTGTTGATTCAAGAGTGGCAGGCTGGTCAGGCATGGGAGTGTCGGTGTTAGCAGCAGTCTCGGCAGCGGCTTCCGGCTTGGAGTCAGCATCTGCAGGTGCTGATGTGCTGAGATCAGCAGTCTGCTTGACTTGTTCCTCTTGCTTGTCTTGTTGTTCTCCGTCAGGGTTGAAATCGGAGGGCTCATGAATGGCTTGCAGGACCATATCACGAATGTCGTCATCCAGAGAATCCACAATAGGCTTGATGTCACGTTCTTCAACGGTCTTCCAGAAATCCTTGACCTCAGCCTGACGAGACTCGTAGCCTTCACGGTCACCTGTCTCATCGGCAGCCTCTTCCAGGTTTCTTGCCATCCAACTGCTGGGATGCGGGGGCAAGAATGCGTGTGATGGAATCAGGTATTCATACCAACGACTGTCACAGACTTGGTAGCAGCTGAAACTTCCGATTGTGCGTTCGATTCCCCAGACTCTTATCTGCGGTGATAGGTGTGAGTTGATCTTCTGGACAATGTCGGGGTCCTCAACAATCAACTTGAGTGAGATCATGTTTCCTGCCGCATGGACACCCTTGTCGGTACGAGCACATCTGACGAGTGCAGATTTCTTGGGATCATCGGCGTTTGCTTTTGAGATGGCTCCAGCTTGGACGAAGGCTGTGAAGAGGTCGCCTTCAATCGTCTTTTCGGTCGTGTTGATTTGCATGCCCTTGTAACCAGTACCACTGTATCCAATCAAGACGGCGACCTTGCGCTTGGGTTTGCGCTCCTCTGCGGCAATCTCATCCTGTGCGAAAGGTGCAGGAAGGACCGAGTTTTCAGGACGGGGCTTCTTCTTTTCTTCGTCGTTGCGAGATCTACGGTCTGGTTGCTCTCGCCTGGAAGGGGATTAGTATAGAGCAGGTGAAGCTTGTCCGTGCGCAATACCTACGACCACGCGTTCCTGCCCATATCTCTCTTCTTACCACCGCGGCCGAATTTGAGTCCGTCGTCTTGGAATCTCTTGCGTTTGCGATCGCTGTGGGATTCTTGCTTGGTGTCTGAGCTTCCTTCACCTGCGTCGTTGCTGGGCGCATCGTCCACAATAGGCGCCGTAACTGGCTTGGTTTCACTCGAGTCGGCCATGGTGATGATAGTGTCATGTTGAAGGTGGCCCTCGTTACTTTTTGTTCAAGACCACTTTCTTACCGTGCCAAGGCGTCCTTCGAGACTTCTCCACTTCTCCGCTTTTGTCAGGGTCTCCCGCTGTACATACTTTTCGGCCATCTTTTTCTCTTCAACCTCGAGCTACATCTACACTGTCTGGATATATACATATTTGACCTGAGAAAATCGAAGACCATACTCTGATAAGCTATCTTCAAACTTCTAGACTGGTCAGCATCGAATTGCCAGGAGCCAGAGCGCTTTTTCACTCTTGTGAAATGCTTCATCAAGAAAACGCCTTGAAGCACAACCATTCGAGCACCAAGTGTGACAATTGAATGCCCTAAGTACCAGAATGATATATAGACATCGGCCGAAGCAAGTAATGTGTGTCAAAAGTCTTCGATAGCCCACATGTAGCCTACGATCCATCCATAGCACTCAGCGAATGACCCTACGAGCGTGTCACCGTCATAAAGTTGCCATCGCTGCTTCATTCGGAAAAGGATTATATACGACAAATTTGAGACCTCTGACATCATCTCCCCTTAGCTCAGTTGGTTTAGAGCGTCTGACTGTAATTGCTTGATTGTTATCAGAAGGTCCTTTGTTCGATTCAGAGAGGGGAGATCCTTTTTTGCTTGGATGGGCTTCATTTGACTTTGCCCGCGTGCGCTCCTCTTTTGTCCGTCGATCATCAGCTCAATCACGACTTTCTTAAAGCTACATCTTCTTGGAAGAGGGATCGTGCTCCAACTTCAAAACCCCAAGTCCACTCGACGCGACTAACCACGCCGTTCTAGATTTTGAAACATCAGGAGAGTTCGAAGGGGGGCGGCTCGGGCGCATGGTGGATAAACCCTGACGCGGCCAGACCCGCAAATCTCGCCTTGGACTTTCAACATCATGTCCCTCCTTGAACGTGTTCGATTTTTTTCTTCCTGTTGTAAATATACGTCAATTATCTTGCCAGTCGAGCTTTGAGATATTGTGCGACCTCCGTATCGCTTTCAATCTCTTGGCTGACTCGAAATTCACACTCTTTTCGCCCCTCGTATCCGTTGTGGGGTCTGCCTGCCATTCTTTAGCCGCTTTGTCGATACGGATCTCCTGATCTCGGAAGACTTGCAACCTTTTCTTTTGGACGACTCGAAATATTCGCATTCTACGAGCGACTTGAACGAGTGTTACTCGACGTAAATCCATCAAGCTTCATATCATCTGGACTAAATCAATTGACTCGACGCCTCTCACCTCGGACCTACCCAACATGGCCCGCACGGTTGACCCTTATTTGACGGGACCGGATCTTGTTGTTTCCAAAAATCTTCTCCAGGACTTGGAAGCACTGGCAACACCTGCTGGACAGGATCCCGCAGATGATGAAAAGGACATCAAGCATCTGCTTGCAATCAATGACCCGAAGAGTCCTGAATTCGTACCGACTGTCTTTACAACATGGGATGACAAGGATCTCAATCCTACAATCAACAAATATCTGGTCAAGCCATACACGAAAATTGCCATGGGGATTGTCCGCCATCCGACAGATGTCGTCTTCTTGACACATATTCTTCTGTACATGACGGTCAACTTGTCAAGTGCTGCCTACCTTTACTACAATTTCCATTGGTACCATGGAGTGGTTCATACAGTTTACACTGTGTGGTGTGCCGGTGCGTTCACCCTACTCATGCACAATCACATCCACAATGGAGGTGTTTTGAAGAAGGAATATGCATGGTTTGATCTTAGCTTCCCTTACCTGCTGGAACCGTTGATGGGCCACACTTGGGACTCATACTATTACCACCATGTCAAGCACCACCATGTCGAAGGCAATGGGCCTGATGATCTTTCCTCAACAATTCGCTACCAGCGTGACTCTCCATTCGACTTTGCGTGCTACGTTGGTCGTTTCCTTCTCTTCATCTGGGCTGAGCTTCCTTTGTACTTCCTTCGCAAGGGCAAGTCAAGATTGGCACTCCAGTCATGCGTTTCAGAGATGGCCAACTATACCTTCTTCTACTTCATGGCGACAAAAGTACATTTCGGTGCATCCATGTTCGTTCTTCTGCTTCCGTTCGGCATCATGCGTCTAGGGCTCATGATCGGAAACTGGGGACAACATGCTCTTGTTGATGAAGTCGACCCAGACTCGGACTTCAGAAGTAGCATTACCTTGATCGATGTGCCTAGCAACCGCTTCTGCTTCAACGACGGCTACCATACTGCTCATCACCTCAACCCTCGCCGTCACTGGAGAGATGCACCCGTCCACTTCCTTCAAAGCAAGGAAGCCTACAGCAATGGTCGCGCTCTTGTCTTCCACAACATTGACTACATGATGCTGACCATCAGAGTTCTCAAGAAGCAATACCTATACTTAGCTGAGAACTGCTTGATTCCGATCGGTGATCAGACAAACATGTCGAAGCAGGAGCTGGCAAACATGTTGCGCACCAAGACCAAGGCATTTACAGAGGAAGATATCAGACAGAAGTTCGGCATCAAGGCTAGGTCGGGCAGGAAGAGTGGTTGGGCAAGCTGGACTGAAAAGATTGTCGGCGGGTTGTCAGGCTCACTCTCTGCACCAATGGTCAAGGAAGCAACTGAGTAGTTTCGCGAGCACGCCTGCCAAAACTTTGCGCACACAGAGAAAGCACCACCAGCCATGATTCATGCGCTTGCCGCCTAATCAAAATTTCTTGGCGCCATCGATTAAATATATATAAGAACACACCCTCCACCGACCGTTTTCCAATCAGCTACCGAAATATCGTCAAAATGGGCACCCGCAACCTCACAATCGTCTACTACAAAGGCAAATACCGCATCTGTCAATACGGCCAATGGGACGGTGATAGCCAAGGCCTCACCATCTACAATTTCCTCCTCGACCCAGCCAACATTACAAAACTCGAAAAAGTCCTCGATGCCGGCGACAGTTTGATCCACACTCTCACAGACGAAGAATATAAAGCCTGGGGGGAAGAAATGTTTGCCGCCCAGATGGCCTGGAATCAGAGACCCCGCGATCCTGACACTTGGGAGCTATTCCAAGTTTCTCCCATCTCGCTGTCGCGCGATACTGGTGCAAACATTTTGAATTTGCTGGTGGAAGCCACAGAGCAAGAACCCGTGAAAGTGAAATTCTGGGATATGAAGTTTATCACCGATACTCTGTGTTGCGAGTGGGCCTGGGTTGTTGATTTGGATAAGAAAGTCTTGGAGGCGTATACAAGTTGGGAGTATGATTTTATTGAAAAGAAGGAGGATTCGAGATTTGCTGAGTTGTTTGGTGACGAGGAATTGCCTGGCTTGGTGAAAAGGTATGAGTTTGGAAAGTTACCGGAGAGCAGAAAGGCGATGTTGGAGGATTTCGAGGTTGGTCGCAAGGAGGAGTAGTGGCTGGCTCTTTGATCGAGACCAAGAGATGCATGAAGCGAAAGAGGGACTTGGAGAGATGTAGTCGAGAGATAGTAGAGTAGGATCAGTCTTCAACACCGGACGACACAGTTAGCAGTTTCTAACCTTTCACACGGTATCTGCGGCATTTGGATCTTTGATCGAAAACGGTGGACGTTTGTTGACTTGGACAAGTCGGACTACCAGCCACGCGCGCTGCACTAAAAGTGCAAGCAAGTAACGCAACCACCACCATCTGTCGCGGCCATACACAGAAGGAGCAGGAGCAAGCAACTGATAAAAGCATCGCCCTCGCTTCGAAAGGCTCATAATCAACTGCCATCGAAAACCAATCCAGAGTAGGAACCCAGGCCATACTCACCCCAAATGCCAACAACCCCCACGAATAAACAGATACTGGTCATGGAAGCGCAGACATCGACGAAGATACGCCCAGGGTAAGTGCACAGAACACAATCTCATCAGGATGCAACCTATCGGGTATAATCTTCTTGCAACCTCGCAGCCTTCTGCACAAACGCAAATGTCTTAGGCTTGAGCGACACAGTCGCTTCCTCGGTGATACAAGCGAGGTCGAGCCGCGCCTGTCTCCACGACCAAAAGAAATGTGTGGGAGAAAGGAGAGAGGTATAGTGTCTCGCATTAGGCGGCTGTGAAAAGGCCGAATATACACCTCTGAGGCTGAATGTGATACCGAGAGGTTCTTCGAGGCGGCCCTGAGATCGCTCCAACTTTTCTCAAGAGGCTAAGCGAGGAGATGGTCGATTGTTCGTCAAAGTGTTGAGCTTGAGCTTTGGTCAACGACCGCCAGAATATTTGCTGTCTTGGTACTAATCATGGGCGAGAACGAAGACAATTGCTATAGCTCTGATGGCTTATGAGTGTCGAGTGGTTCAATACTCACAGCCTATATCTAGAGTTCATGAGGACTGAAGCTGGATAGTGTGACACGAAGTTGCAAGAGTCTCTTCATGATATCGTAGTAGTTGTGCAAAATCATCTCGGCGAGAATGGGCAAAGGGGTTGGGTCAGATTGACGATTCTGAAGATTGAATCGCTTCCAATACCCTGCCGCCGCTCATCATATGTTTCTTGGTTAGTCGAATCTCAGGGGCTTGTTCCGTGTTGCGGTCGTCATCACCGTGGTTGCTGGGCTGGGAAATTCGCAAAGTCGTCGCCGACCACAAACAACAAGTCTTGCGAGCTCAACGCGTACTCTCTTTCCACACTTCCTTTCAAACCTCCGCACCACATCTTCAAATCTTACCACCAACGCGTGTTTATCACGTCCACCTGTCACCGCTTCTCGAGTTTTCAACCATCAAGGTCGCCGCTCGCGTGCGAGACCACTCTCTTCTTCCAAAAGTCCCGCGCTCCATTCAAGCAACATTTGACGCGTCCTACACCACTTTCTTTCTTCTTATTTTCAAGTTCAAGTAAGTCCTTCCGTTACCAACATATCCCTTGACAGTAGTTGACGCGCAAAGAAGGTGACGCCCCGTGTATCTACTGCGCAGTCAATATGGCAACAATGCTCGCGCTTCCTCAGGAAATTTTGGTCAGAGTTTTCGACCATGTTGACAAGAAGAACCTACCTTCAATCAGGTTTGTCTGTTCAGACTTTGAAATGGCCGGCAATCCTCGTTTCGCCAAAGAATTTCTAACTCGAAGACGCCATACAATGTCCCTCGAAAGCATCTCAACCATGCACGAGATTGTCTCTCACTCTTACTTCGGCTCTTTCGTCGACACTATCATTCTGAACTGTGTACGAACAGTCGACCGCTCCTCCACCATTAACGACATCGTTCCCTCTGGTCTAGCATTCCGAATCGCTGCGGAAGAGACCCGGCAAGAGCTGATAACTAAAGCTCTCCGAATCCTGCGGATTATCCAAGCTATCAAGAAAAACCACGGCAAAATCAACATCGGCGTTTGTTTCGAGAACAGCGAGGAGAATCAACATTGTTTTGGCCTCAAGAAACTCCTCAGTACGACTGGCGAGTTTAGCGCGAGGCGTGCTGTATATTCTTCCAGGCACCTCGGACATAACATCGAGTCTCTCATTCGCATATGCAAGATGCCAGTGGTGGACTGCCCAATCAATCTGATTGAAGTCGACCTAGGTAGCCACACACCCGAGTGCCCTCTTGTGGTGCCATCGTTTCTTGGCAGTAGAACGATTCATCAAGACATTAATGATATCTACCGCAATACCCCCCTTACCGAAGTCAGCCTCTGTGTCAAATACGGCCGCGGAAACTCCAACAACGAGACGACTTCCTATGACCACAAGACACATAGCCTGAAGTGGCAAAATAAGCTTACAACATCTTCTTTTGTCCCGATGGGCTACTTCCAGCCAGACATGGATTGGTTGCGGAAGACTGTTTTCTCGTCCTTGGAGATGATCGGCTCGCCCATCTACAGCTCCAGACGTTTTCTGAGCATGTTTTTGCTTACCCGACTTGACAATCTTCAAGTAATCAAGCTGCAAAATGTGAGGCTGAAGAAAGATCACGACTGGAGCGCAGTTATGATGTACTTTTCTTGGATGCCCAACTTGAAACGATGTCACTTTAGTCAGCTGTCCAGCCAGCAGAGGGCCCCGATTCCCCGTTCCGATCGCGCCAACTTCTTGGACATCATTCTTTACGAGGCAGACGGACCAAGCATCAGAAAAGACTTGCAAGACCTCTCCGCTCGCCTCCAGACCGAGGAAACAGCATGGAATGCCCTGGCAGATGACAACCCTCGCAAGTACACAAGCGGCTTCGGAGCAAAGATAATTCACAATTCGAAGGAGAGAAACTCGAAGAACATGTCTCACCCGGCTCTCCACATTGTTGCAGTCAGACACGGCGTCAAAAGAAAAAGCTCCATAACTGCTGACGAACTTAACGGATACCCCGTCAAGAATGTGTCCGTCGGATCTCGAGATGTGCTCCATTTTACAGCTAAGAAGCAGCATTTTTCGAAAGACTATTTTGAGAACCTGTACCGCAACTCAGAAAAGCCGCTCTTGGGATCGATGGCTCTCAAGGTTGCCAAGTCACAGATCCCTATGCGCAAGTCTAGGGACATGCTGGACATCCCCAAAACCGGCAGAGCCGTCTGCACCGCCACCAAACCAGAATGTAAAGGGGTGTCTTATGCTGGAAGAGGTGCTCCCGGCAACTCAACCCCAGTCGCCGATCAGGAGTTGTTCACAGGTTCAGCTGCGTTAGTGGAATCGGCCCTAGATGTCAGAAGGCCCTCGAACCTGTATTGCCCTACCAACACAAGAGCATCTGGAAGTATCTCGTCTCTGGAAAAGGCTCTTGAGGGGTTGAGCTTGACCTCTGACACGCAGTCTCGCAAGAATAAGCCTTCCAGAGTTGTCACCTTCAAGATCCCAGAGAACTTGCGTCAGCCAGTACTCAACATCCTAGCTCCTGGCGAAATTTCCCCTCCAGCCACCGAAATTGGACGTCGCAACGATACTTCTGTTGAAGCAGTAGTCCTCAGTGAGACTGTCACTGTCCCCACACAGCACTTGTCTGAAGGTCCAGTCGCACTCGTAGAGGAGGCTCTGCAAATGAGCAAGCCTTCCCCCCTGCTCCACTTGGTCCTCGACAATCCCTCCAATAAGACCTCCCTTCTCTTCACTCAAGCAAGAAGCCGCTACGTCCTTGAGGAAGTTCAGGATGTTGGAGATACCGACGACTGGGCCAAAGACCTCTGCACTCGTATCAACACTATCTCCGTAAGCGAAGAGCAGGAGAAGCCCACCACCGCGGTCCAGAGCGGAAGCATCATGTTCATGGGTGCCGTCCGTACTGAAGACGCTGAAACTGATGACTGGGCTGATGAGATTGGTTGGGACCTCGACCAAGTTTTGAAGAAGCATCAGGAGAAGGCTTGATCGTATGAGCCATGGAAACAGGGGAGGCTAACTCAGGGGAATGAGGATATCGATGAAAGAGGAACGTAATGAACGAGGAAGACAATGAACGAGGAAGACAATGAACGAGGAAGACAATGAACGAGGAAGATAATGAACGAGGAAGACAATGAACGAGGAAGACAACGAACGAGGAAGATAATGAACGAGGAAGATAATAAACGGGGAAGATAATGAACGAGGAAGATAATGCACTATGATGGCGGAAACTGCAAGATAGTGATGGGTAGAAGAAGGTCAACGTGAGCTTTGGCATTCAAAGGCACTGTACGATAGATTATGCTGCTGTCAAAATGCGAGATACTTTCCAACATTGCACACGCCTCCACTGAGAGCCCAAGAAAGTATCTCAGACCGTGACATTCTCACTGAACATCTCCAGACATTCCGATATCACTGTGCATTTTTACAAGGCCAAGTGATGATGTCGCACGCGGTTTGGATTGCTCATTATACTCCTACACCCGCTGCTGTCCTCCCAGACCCGGCTCAAGCCTTGATATCCCCCTCTGCCCCTGTCTCCGTGAGCTTGATGCGCTCTTACGGCACCCCTTCCACTTCAGGTGGCACGCCCCATCAATCGTCAAGGGCCATGCGCACCTTTGCAGGAGCGGTGGAAGGGAGCCTGGCGCGCTCCTTTTCATCCTGCTTGAGTTGAGTGGCTGGCGAGGCCGTTGATGACCGCCTACTGCTGTCGTCTGCGTGAATGCATGAGTGGTGTGCAATGATTGAACGTGCTACGAGAGTGCATACCGCTGCTACCCGTCAGGGTGCTCTTCATCTTGGTGACCAGGTCCCTGATCACGGTCTTGAGCTTCTTGAGGAAGCTTGGTGCCATTGTAGGCTGATGGAAGGCGAGGGAGGTGCTGAGGAAGCTGTGGTGGTGGTGGGGGAGATGGTTGATGATGAGGTTTTGGTGACCTCGTTGCGTTATTCTGTGAAAGGAAAAGAAGATTGAACAAGTGCTTCGCTCGAAAGTGAAGCTTTCGAGGATATACTACGAGAATTGCTAGAAGCGTCCTGCTGTAACGCGACTTTTCTTCGACACCTGACTTACCACGCTGCACTCGCTCCCATCAAGCTCAGGTATTACAACGCAACCCCTACAGGTACACGAAGTCTTACTTACCGTATAGATCCTCCCAACCAAGCCTCCGGTAAAGAAAAGACCTTTGCGTCTTCATAATCACCACGGGTAGGTGTCGATACGTGAGACCGCAAAAACGTCGATTGACCCGTCTTCCTAGCAATGAGCGACCCCTTCGCCGACGCCCCCAAGGAAGTCCTCACCCAAGAGGCACAAGCAATCGCTGCCATGCAGCAAGAAGAAGAGAACGGGGTGCTGGACGCCCTTGCAGAAATGTTCGGGGTGACATTTGTCCCCCAGGAGAAGAAGAAAGACCTGGAGACAGGCATGGGTGAGCCTTCGGGCAAGAGCCCTGAGGAGGATGAGGAGGACTGGGTATTCGTCTAGAGCCCGGGAGGATATCTACAATGAACCCGCGTTGTATGACCATGGGCGCGCTCTGAGAATCAAAATTTTCGATTTGCGTGCCTGCATCCATCGCCGTTCGTGACTTCTCAAAACATCCTGAGATGAGGAAAGCTCGTAGAGCACAAGGTGGTGAACGTCTGCTCTCAGCACTCGTTGAGCCCTCAGAATCAACTGTGAAAATGCAGGATGTTTTCCTGACATGCTGATTTGTCCACTGAAAGTCGCCGGGAGTCTATACCAAGGTCATCTCTCGATGGACAAACCGGAACATCAAGATCAATTCTTGCATTTTCACAAGGCAGGAAGTGGTTGAAGAGGGAGCCGGGAGTTCCGCGAAACGTTGTTGCCAAGCGTCGCTCCTTCCAATGTCGTCATTCCCAAGCCTCCGAGGACGACGACGACCATTGCCTTGTCTCTCTTCCCGGCATCTATACTCTATCATAAGTACCCTACACTGCAATAGAGTCCCATCGGATTGAAAGCTAGCGGAAAACACGTCTCTGTCAACAAGAACGAAGTCAACCTGAATCAACAACTTCGAATCTGAACCCTGATCGACATATCGTAAACAGATCAACAGAAACAACATCATATTCAGCCATGGCAGACGGAAACAGATCAACACTGAAAGAATTCATCGCGTCTATCTCGACAATAAAAGGTGACCTCTCGAACATCACCGCTCCTCCATTTCTGCTGGCATCTCAATCGACCGTTGAATTTCCTTCATACTGGTGCGAGCGACCGCAATTACTATGTGCTCCGGCATCTGAGCCAGACCCGCAGAAGCGCTGCTTACTGGTATTGAAATGGTTCCTCGCAAGTCTGAAGCGCCAGCAGTATGCCGGTAGGGACGAGAATGCGGGTGTGAAGAAGCCATTGAATGCTTTTTTGGGCGAGATCTTCATGGGTGCATGGGGAGGTACGAGTGGAGAAGGAAGAACTTGCTTGATCTCTGAGCAAGTCAGGTGAGTGGTGGGAGCATTCCAGGGCGGGAAAGCATGGAGTCGCTGACCGACGTCTAGTCATCATCCACCCATCACAGCATGTTACCTTTGGAACGACGAGCAAGGTGTCAGAGTACGTAAAGACAAGGGCAGACCAATGATCATTGTTAACTCATGATGTAGGCGGAAGGATATGCCTGTCAAAACATTACCTTCTCAGGTACCGTCAACATCAAACAGATTGGCCACGCAATCATCCATCTCGACAAATGGAACGAAGACTACCTCATACCTCTGCCCTCGGTGAAAGTTTCTGGACTGATTACTGGAACGCCATACCCGGAACTTGTTGGCAGCTATGATATCGTGTCTTCCTCCGGCTACGTCGCAAGCGTGGACTTTTCTGGAAAGCGTCTACTTGGTCTGGCAGGCAAGAAGAACGGTCTGCACGCGGCTGTATATTCAGCAGACGACAGCAGTCGCAAACACCCAATTTATACTCTGGACGGCAGCTGGAACGACGCCTTCACTATTCGCGACGAGAAGAACAATTCAGTTGTTGAGGAGTTCGACACAAATGCCCATCCACCGCTGCCAGTCCAAGTACCTGACGATTCGACTCTGGACCCCTACGAAAGCAGAAAAGCATGGGGCCCAACTATCTCCGCATTGAACTCTGGGAACATGCAAGCCGTTGTTGATGCAAAAAGTAAAGTCGAACAAGGCCAACGAGAGATGAGGAAGAAAGAAGAGGCAGATGGCAAGACATGGACACGGCTTTTCTTCCAAAAGGTACAAAGTGAACCAAAGCTCGAGAAGCTGAAGAGTGCGGCACACGGAGATGCAGAGATGGATGGTACGCAGGGCATCTGGCGTTGGGTAGGGACCGAGAAGGCCGAACAAGTCGACAGACCTTTCCATGGAGATCTGGTTCCTTGGTTGACCTAGCTTGGAAGGGTCGATTGATTTAGCAAGCAAGGATGACTTTGGATACAAACATATATGAGGCTACGCCACACCCGCATAATGGCAGAATCTCCGCCCAACATTTGAGATGGCTTATCAAGCGGACTCAGGTTCCCAATGTAGCAAACCTCTAGTGGACTATGCCAACTTCTAGTTCACATCGGCCGGTACAACTCAACCTTGACTTGTTCAATGCCATTGCTCACCACGGAAAGACATTTCAGCAAGCGATAGTATGGCAAAGTAAATGGAGCAAAGACGGGAGAGCTGCTCTCGCATTTGAGAGAACCATGGAGAACTCTGCAGACCGTCATCGTGATACCAGAGTACTCGGCACGACCGGCCGGAGCGGTATCATTATCTTCACGTTCGGTACCCGAGAATTCACAAGTGATAACGTGCGATGAGATGAGCTCGCGCCGGACAACATTTCTTGTTCGTAAGGATAGCAAAGAACGCTGCACTTCGTTACGGTTTTACAAGGTCGTCGACACGACAAGTCAGAGATGAACTACAATCTTCAAGTTCAGTACCCGAGAGTCGTACCTCAAGACTTTGACGAGTGATACGACCGCATCTGTCCAAGTTGCTTGTTTGGAGATAGTAGACAAACGCTGCAGCCCGTCATGGTAATGTCATATTGTCGGCACGACCAGTCGGATGCAGACTATAAGTTTCACGTCCGGTACCCGAGGGGATACTCATAAAGCTGGAAGAGTGACACGGCGAACCATCTGTCTTGTCTGTGAGAGTAATTAACCACGCTGCATTCCGTCATGAATATACCAAGTCGTCGACACGAGGAGTCGGAGCCAGACTACAATCTTCGCGTCTAGTACCCGAGGGGCGTAATTATGAAGCTAGAAGAGCGACACTATGGACCATCTTTCTTGTTTGGAAGAACAGTAGACAAACGCTGCTGTAAGTCATGATACCACCGAGTCGACGACACGAGGAGTCGGAGATAAACTATGATTTTCACGTTTGGTACCCGAGAGGCGTACTCATATAGCTGGAAGATTGGCACTACGGAGCATCTCTCTTGTTTGGAAGGATAAGTAGCAACGCTGCACTCCGTCACAACACTACCATATCGTCGACGCGACCACTCGGAGATGATCCATAATCTTCACGTTCGGTACCCGAGAGTCGTACTTGTATACCTCGACGAGCGACGCCGTATGATAAGCTCGCGCCGAACCGCCAAATAAGGCGGTCGACTGCTGTTTGTTCAATTCTGGTTCCAGCGGGCTCTGGTGGTGATAGATTTGCTTCGATGCTGAGATTGGTCTTATAGCTCGACGATGGCAGATAGGTTGCACGTGCGGGTGTTGTGATGATTTGGGGAGGTGAAGTCTGTGATTGCACATCATCGATGTGTTCTGTCACTGCCTTTTCTAAGTTGAACTTCGGTTGGAAACGGATACGAAGTGACAAGGAAAGAGCGATGCGGGTGATGTCAGTTACGGAAGGACAGCACATAAAAACGATATTTCAATTCTCTCCATGACTCGAATATTTCTAGCTTCTACGGTGTTTCTTCTTTTCAGACAACGCAACAAACAGATAGCGAACCAAGAAAATGCGACTCGAGATCCTCCGCATGAGCTCAGCAGATCTAGAGATCATCCCGACATGCCAGGACGATGAGCCATGCGATAGGCCTTCTCAAGACGACGGAGTTGCTCCGTTTGGTACGATCACTTGAGCAGCCAAGATCATCCACGGGACGAGCGCCATTGCAGCATAAGAGACGCGAGACTTGGCCACTTTACGTCCCCAGACTGCCCAAGTTTCCTTCGCCTCCTTACGGCGGTTCTTCTCATCATCATCGTTGGAACGGTTGGACGTGTTCAAGATCCACTCCTCAATGGCTTTGGCATCCGGTTCGTCATCTCCGACGTCCTGGCGGGGGGTTTCGGCTTCTTTGCGAGTATCAGCCAGCGTCTTGAACTTCCTGCGAGTTGTCTCAATTTCCTTGCATCGATTGCGCTTTCTGATGGACACGATATTCTTGTCCAGAACCTCCAAAAGCTGAGCTCTACTCGGCTCATCCGGATAGGTGATGTCGTACTGCGAGAGGATGTTTCTGAGCTCCGGGCAAGTGATCTTGTTGCGATATGTCTTTTCATGGCAAAGGTGAAGGTAGTCCTTGACATTGATGTTCAAGTGTTCTCGCTGAAGAGCGTAGTGTCTCTCGAGTTGGGCGATGAGCTTCCACTTCCTCTGAGTCCGGGTGAGTTGTAGACTGGGAATGTAGATCGCGCCTTTGTCATTCAGGTAATGAAGCTTTTCGATGAGTTCGGAAGTGGTGGCCTTGCTGTGGTCATAGTCGTAAGCCAGATGGTCGGACATGGTTGCGGATTTGGGATTAAGATATCCAAAGAAACGTTGGTTTGAAGATGAGATTAGAGAAGCTCGAGGTTTTGGAATGATGATTTGAGAAGAATCTTAAATGGGCGAGTCGTGCCTTCCTTATATGCGCCCGGAGTTCCGTCGGAGTCTGCCTGTCTTGAACGAATTACTGAGACAGTGTCTCATGTCTCATCTTCAGCGCATCGCTACTGCGACTGAATCATCTCTGTTCCACAAAGCTAAAACAGGAACAGCATTAGATGAAACTCTGCTCAAGAGCTCAGCAGTGTCTTGCACCCAAACGAGCCTGTGTTGTCTGCCCAGTGCTCCTGATCAAACGCAGACGTCGCTGGTATCTGCATTATGAGTGCAATCTTAAGCTGCTGATAGCAGTCTATCGAAATACACAAACCGATTCGGAGACTCAGAGTGAAAGCCGGCAGCGCCAATTGGCTTTGTGTCCCACGATCAATAATTAGATGCAAAAAGAATTCGACCATGCAGTGGATTGAACCCTAACTCCCAAATCCTCACAAACGCCAGCCAGCACACCCTCTCCCTTTACCACAACAAAACCATAGCCTGCACCCATCTCTACGCACCACGAGTAAAACAAAAAGAAGGAGTCAGAAGGCTACTTGGCGCGAGTAGTCTTGTTCAGATTCTTCGCCACTCCAAGAGGTGGTTCTTGTGGTGATGGTCGCTGGCGCCAGTAGTCTTGTTCAGATTCTTGGCCGCTCCAGGGCGGATCACAGAGGCGGTTTGCCGCTTGCGCTAAACAACCGAGTTTGTCCTCTGGGAGTGAGTCTGCCGGGAGTCAATATATACCCTATGGTCCCTAAGCCTTGGCAAGAGGTTTGAAGTGGATAACGCTGACTGTCTGTTCTTCTGCACGCTCACAACATGTGCTATTAAATCGTAGAGGATCAATGACCATACAGCTCTATCGACTATGACTCCAACAAGCTCATATCTCTCACAATTTGGAAGTCATTCCCACCAAAGTAAACATGCCTCGTTCTACGCTTGAAATTTGACTCTAAAGACCAGCATCGAACAATCTTCAGATGATAGTCTGGCAGAAACATCGCGGGAGTATTGGTCCAACAGTATAGCTCGAGCTTACCTATCTTGCCCCTTCGAGGTTGAAGTTTCATTCTCGTCGAACCTTTCTTCTCGACAGGGTGTGCGGTTGTACGACCAGTCGACCAGTCGACCAGTCGAAAGCGGGTAGGAGAATGATTCGAAAGCCCTTGAGCTTGCAACATATTTTTCTTGGGCACACAACCAACTATTGCAAGACACATCTACCACACGCACTGTCCTGTTCTTAAGCTTATTGGAACCCTCCTCGAGAGAGTAAACTTTCTCGTTCACCACTTACTACTCAAGTAAAACTTCTCCGGTCAACATTAGCCTGAGAAAACGAAGTCAAGGAACAACGACAAACGGACCTTTCTATCATCGACTACGACTGTCACAAGACTCTGCATTACAGACCTTTGCATATTCAGCGTCACGGATACATCAACCACGTTCATACAAAAGCTCTTCTCGCACACATCCATCGCAACTTCGAAGTTCGGTCTCATCGAATCGACTACACACAATCGACTCACCAAAACCCATCATCGCAAAGGCATCTCACGACCTCACAACCTCTCAAGATCTCTTACCTGATCACAAACATCACACCTTCACACCCTCAACAAACTCAAACCACACCGATCACAGATCCCACGAACAATGTCTCAAACCACAACCATTATCCTCGCCCTCGTCCTCTCCATCCTCTTCGTCTTCCTCTTCTGGTACATCTGGGTCAAACTCCTTGATTGGGAATTGAAGGTCTGGTACGGCAAGATCTTGCGCCGTAGAGAGAGAGAGGTTGAACAGACAGAGATGGATTTGGAAGCTGGTGGTGGTGGTGGTGACGTGGAGGTTGGTGAGAGTGCTGGTGGCAAGGATGGTGCAGTAGGTGGACCTGGTGCAAGTGGAGCTGGTGGAAGCAAGCCTGGCAGTAAGGCAGGAGGAAGCAAGAGTGGAAGCAAGACCGGTGGAAGCAAGGCCGGTGGAAGTAAGCCGGGAAGCAAGTCTTGCAGTAAGGCTGGAAGCAACAAGGCCTGATCGCGACTTTCTTGTTTGCCATGACCGCCCTGGAAGTGGTTGGAAAGCTGAATGAGCAAGTTCTTGCGGTGGTGTGAGATCTTGAAGTCAGGAATGGTCTTTCTGGGGAACTTGAAGACTGTCGCAGGCAAAGGACGCCGAAGAAGACCGAAGAAGGGAACAAAGAGTTCCATGCGTACGGAGAGTTCTTCTGATTGGGAGTGGAACATAGAGAATGAATGATGCAATTACCTGAAAATTTCCTTCTATCTTCCTGTCTAGAGCCAGAAATCCCGACTGCAACCATGTGATCATGCCATTGATCTATCTCGTGCGAGCAATTCCTTCCGTGTCATCTTGACCGTCTTTCGTACTCGAATAGGTCACATGTAGTCGTTCATGCGATGCCCTTTCCGACCTTGATGCTCTTGGGATCCAGACCCTCAATCTGCTCAATACCCTCAAGAACGTGAGCGTGCACACCGGGAGGTCTGCCCTGTCTGATCTTTGCACCGCCAATCTCCTTGAGGTGAACATCTTCCTCACCTTCCTTCTCCCAGATGAATTGTTTGAACTCGCAATTCTCATAGCCGGTTCCTCTGGCGCCGTCGAAGGACGACCAGTCAGCGGTCAGATAGTGCAGAAAGGCGCCATGGGTGACCAGAACGACAGCCTCTGAAGGGTGAGCATAGAGGGTAGCACGAAGAGCAGCAGCACGGGCGTTGACTGCGGTCAGAGAGGCAGTGTAGATGCCAGTCTTCGAGTTCCAACCGTCCTCCACCAGACTCCAATCCATTCTCTCCACACCGAAGCCCAACCTCTCCTGCTGAAGCCAAGCTGCGACCTTCTCCTTGAGTTCAGCAGCGGGGAAACCGATATCACAGGGCTGATTCGCGATCTCCTGAGCCATGGGTACCAGAACAAACTTGACATCAGGATTCTTCAGGACATCCCAGAAACCAAGACAGGCGGTCTGGATTGTGCGGATGAGAGGAGATGCCATGATTGTGAGAGAAGCGGGCAGGGACGATTTGGGGAAAGTCTTGCTGAGGTTGGTGCATTGAGTCCAGCCGAGATCGGTGATGTTAGGGTCACGGAGGTGGTGTTGGCTCTAGATGAAGGTTAGATGGAAGGAAGGGGACCAGATGCTGGAACGTATCGTACGTTGACGTTGTGATAGCCCTGGGCGTGACGAACGACATAGATTGATGGTGCCATGACTGATGTCAATTTGAGGCGGTCTTCTTTGATGATGAGTAGAACGGAGGAAGAGAGATTCGCTCCGATCTATATATCAGCGAAGATAGATTGTCAAACAATCTGCAGGAAGATTGATGAGATCAAGAAAGATTCAGAAACAAAGGAAAGATGGTTGGATTGAAGAGTCATAAATGGAAACGGGGACCAAACGCCGAGACGACATGAGGTTAATTTGAGTCGGCACACCTTCCCCAAAGCTTTGCGAACAGCGGTCGACTTGCCTTGTTGAGATCTTTGCAGAGCTCTTTGTCACAATGCACGAGGGGGAGGGGTTCATTTAAGGGCATGACATCTGGATGCCCATCACGTACAAGATGGAACCAACCGGCTGATAATTATGTTCCACGGTATGGATGGAAGCAAGCATGTGGAAAGAGGAGCAAGAGCGAGACAGGGTCTGGACGCGTCTTTGGAAGCTATTCATAGTGCTTGGCAGTGACGTAGATGATTGCCGAAGATTGACCACAGCAGCGCAGCGCAGCAGTTTGGTGGAGACGCTCCTGCAACACGCAGCTTCCCCAGACGAAGCGACAAGACATAGCGATCCTCAACAGCTACCTACTCCAGAGACATTCTACCCACCTCACAGTCTTGCCAGGAAATCACAGCCAAGATGTGGGACGACGAGGATAACAACCCGTACGGCTCGTTCAATCGACGCGACTCGGAGGGCTCCGACGCTCCCGGTACCGCAACCACCAAGCTCAACCACTCCCCTCTAGACATGTTCTGACTGTCGCATCAGGTTTCCGTCAAGCGCCTTCGACCCCTCCCTCAGGTTCAAGCAGTCCCCAGCAGTCGACTCCCGAGTACCACCGTCCAGAGTCGACCTACCACGATGAGCCCTTTGACCACGATCAACAAGACAGCGACGATCAAGACGAGGAAGAGAAGGATCTCTCAGAGTCACGCAGGATCGAGCCCAAGAAGGGTGGTTACCACAGTCGCATCGAGCAGATCCTCTACGAAAACCCCGACCTGGACATCCAGATCGTCCATGCAGGCAAGAATACCGAAGGCGGAGGCAGCTACATAACCTACACTATTCGCACTGGCGTAAGACGTGGCAACTTTGTACCCCATGCCCAGATACTGACCCTGGTAGGACATCGAAGTACGAAGACGTTATAGCGAGTTCGCTTCTCTGCGAGCAACTCTGGTCGCACTGCACCCAACCTTGATCATCCCGCCAATTCCCGAGAAACACTCCATCACCGACTACGCTTCGAAGCCAACCAAGGCAAAAGAGGATGTGGGCATAATTGAGTTACGACAGCGTATGTTGACCACTTTCCTCAACCGCTGCCGTCGCATGCAAGACGTGCGCGACGATAATGTTTGGTGGCGCTTCCTCGACCCCAACGCCAGCTGGAACGAGGTTCTCCACTCTCACCCCGTTGTCAACATCCCCAAGAACAACCTCAAGGCTCCACCACTAGACCCTGCCAACCCCTCGCCTGGCCACAACTTCCTCCCTGTACCTTCCCAATCTGCCAAACTACGCTCAGCTGGCGGCGCTGCTGCTTCGGGTACTCCCAACTCACCGCCACTCCAGCAACCGTCAACTGCTGCCCACACTTCTCCTGGTCCTCAAGTCTTCGGTCGCTTCCCTCCAGACTCCCAAAACCTGTCAGAAGAAGACCTAGACCCATACTTTGTCCAATTCGAGAACTCGTCTCGCGAGCTGGAGGCACTGCTGCAAGGATCTATGGAGAAGGTCAATCAGCGAACTTTGTCACATCTCTACAAGCTCGGTGATGATCTGATGGAACTGGGTGGCCGTTACAATGCTTTCTCCCTCTCCGAACAATCTGCAGAGGTTGCTGCTGCTATTGAGAAGATTGGCCAGGCCTGCGACTTTACCTACATTCAGACTCGTGACTTGTCTAGCGGCTTGTCTGCTCAGTTTGCTGAGCCCATGCGTGAGAGTGCTCAGTTCGCTGGCATTGTAAAGGGTGTATTGCGATACAGAGTCCTGAAGCGTGTTCAGCAAGAGATGACCCGCGAGGAACTCGACAGGAAGAGGACTTCTCTCGATTCTCTCGAGAAAAGCGAAGCCGAAGCTAAGCGCATTGAGCAATATCTCCACTCTTCAGGAAACACCTCTTCACCGCCTCAACGTAGTATGAGCACCGGCAGCAACGCTGCTAGACGCAATCCGGCTAGAGACCAACTACCACGACGTGCAGAAGACGACACAGCAAGTATCGATTCCGACTTTCCACCTACCATGGGTAGTGCTCCCAGCGCCGCTCAAGGCTCTCCTCACCAGGATCAACCTCACAGCCCTACGCAACATAAGAGAGGCGCTAGTGGCAACTTTGTGACGAACAAGATCTTCGGACGCCTTACACATGCTTACCACAATGTTGTGGATGCTGATCCTGAGCGCATGAGAAGAGACCAGATTGGCAAGACGAGGGAGAGTCTGACTCAGGTAAGAATAGACGACCACTTCCACAGTGAATCATGCTAACCATCTTTACAGCTCGAGCAAGCCTTGGAGGTTTCTGAGAAGGACGTCAAAGATGCCAGTGGTGCAGTACTGAAGGACTTGAAACGCTTCCAGAGCGACAAGGAAGAAGACTTGAGGAAGTACATGGTAAGTCTAGCGCCAGCATACTTGAACGACAAGGCCCGAGAACTAACGAACTTTTCAGCTGGCCTTCGCACGCTGCCACATCGAGTGGGCGCAACGCAGCCTGGAAACATGGGAAGAGGCTCGGGTAGAAGTCAATAAGATTCCCGTGTTAGAGCCGAGGTGATCACGTCAAGCTCGGAAGAGCGCACAATTGATATCTAAACTTTTAAGTATGCAGATTCGTGCATGAATCATTAATGTCTCTCTATTGCCATATGAAGTTCCACGTCTATCGCTGATCGCCCTTTCTCCGACAAGAAACGCTCTTGCCCATCTGGAGTATTGCCGTGTTGTTGGAGCACGCTGTTTTCTTAAGAATCCAGAACAAACGAAATAGTTCATGTCAGGGACCCAGATAAGGAAGCGACGACCAACAAGAGTGAATGCACATGCAGGTTGAAGTTACATAGATGGTGGAGGAACTCCATGCTACGCTACTTGAATACACCAATCTCATTTCTGTTGCTCCAACACCTCCTTGACAGTCTGCAACCACAGAACATTGACACCATTCTCCTGACCTTTGCTCAAAAGAGCTTCCAATCTCTTCACAACAGCTTTACCCTCAACCGGCATCTCAAATCCTCTCTTGCCTAGCTTCAATACGAGCTCAGCAGTGTAGATGATCTGTGTACCCAATACAAAGACTTCGGGTTTCCTACTCCAGCCAAGCGGTGTGTCAGGCTTAGCTTCGATCTCCGCGATCAAGACGTCAAGACCATCTATGACCCAAGTGCACAAATTCATCAGTAGGCGGAATGAAAAGGCCTCGGGGTGTAATTGAGCAGCGACCGAAGACCAAGTCTTGGCTTCTCTGCTTTCGTCGATGAAGAGATTTTGCTTCTCTTGTGCAAAGAGTGAGGAGCCTAACTTGCTCTTATTATCCAGACTCTGCTTGACTGAGTCGGGGAAGAAAGAGTTGACAGCATTGCCGGTAGTTCTGCTGAGTGCTGACTGGGCTGCAACATCGCTTGACCCGAAAGCCGAAGCGATGAAGTTGGCCAGGCCTTGGTTTGCGGCTAATGGTACCATGTCGGAGTGCTTCTCTCCGATACCTGCGTTGAGGATGTTGGTAGCGACTGGAGCAGCTATTGCTCTGATCTCGTCATCGTCGTCATTGTTCAGGTCGTAGACGGCAAGGCAGAAACTGAGAACAGAACCTCCAGCGATGGAGCTGAAATATGCCAGGGCTTTGTTGTCGAGTTGCTGTGTTGCGATTGCGGCGGCCTGTCTTGTATCGAACGGCTGATAAATTGTTAGCTTAACCTCACGAAACCAACTGGAATCAGACTTACGTTTGCGTCATACAAGGCATTTCGTACTTGCAAGACCCATCTGTCAAAGTCCTCGGTTAGTTGGCCGTCCCTTAGTGATTCATCTTCCGCTCTCAGGTTGAGCAGCGATCCCTGCAGGATGATTCGCTTGTCGCTGAAGAGTGGAGTTGCAGCGCTACAAGGCAGATACAATTTTTTCAAGTCGACGAAGATGGCTTTTTTGATAATTTCTGCTGCGCCTTGAGAGAAGAGAACTTTGAGTACTTCCTGGGCAGCATCTTGGACTTCGATATCTACACTGGCATCAAACAGGAGTCTGGATGAGATATTTACCAGCAAGTTCGTGGCTTGTGCGGCGTAAACCGGGTCAGCAGTTCCAATACGAGCAGCTTCGCGGAGTGCAGTGGCGCAAGCATCAGGATCACGAGCTGCTAAGGACACGAAAGTATCAACTCTTGCCGAGCCATCTGCTGCCGAGTTGTCGTTCGTCGGTCCACTGAAGACGGCATACTCGTGAACGAGGGACAGTGCTAAACTCTGCCTGAGGAACGCACATGCTGCGAAGTGTTCTTGAGGCAGATCCAATATGATATTCATGTCCTCGATCGTAGCCCATGTAGTACCCGGAGCTTCGGAACGTTAGCAAACCTGATCGAGAAAGGCCGAAACCAAACGTACCAAATAGGTATCGCTGCTTTTTGATAGCTGCGTAAAAGAAGGAGACTTGTACATCTACAAATGCTGCTTGAGTGAATGGGCAAGCGTTGTCATAGAGCAAATCGCCCATGCGCGATTGGATGGTAGTCATCAGTGTTTCAATGTCTAAAGGTGTCAGCAAGTTTTCCGTGTTCTGAAACAGGCGGAACATACCTTCAGTAGTAGTATCTTTTCCTAGTCGCTCTATGAGATATCGGGCACCAAGTAAACAGCCATGTGACTCATTTTGATAACGAGCTTCTCTTAGAACAAGATATGTCACACGACTTACTCGATCCTTGACGGGCACCAGAGTGGCATATGTCTTCGCTGCTTTATCACGGACATGCCATTGTCGGTTAGAGCCAAGTCGTAAGACCGAATGCTGAACCTTTTCTGCCATGGCTTCAGGTGGTTGAATGCGTTGAAGCAATTGCAGAGCTGGGAAGACAACTTCAGCATTGACTTGATTGACATCACCATCAGTTGGTCCGAGGAGCTCAAGCACAACATGCATCAGACTCGTGATCGCCTCCGCTGATAGTCGACTCTGCGTGTTTTGATCATTGTCAGTATATGCGTCATTGGTGCCAATAAGTCTGTCCATGAGAGCTCTGAAAAGCATCAGGCCTGAATTTCGGACCGCCCACCTAAACAAGTCAGTCAGCAATATAGAATGCTCGAGCCTAGAATCGTATGCAGACTTACGTGTCTGATGACAAGCATTTGGCCGATAGACTAAGGGCTTCTGGGACGTAGGCTTCCGAGCGCTCGCCGAGTCTCGAGTTCTTGAAGATGTCTTTTATGCAATTGAGAGCATGGACTTGAGAGAGGCCACCAGCACTTTCTGCAGCCTGATCCACAGGCCGCGTTGCCTCGATAGTAAGCTCTTTCATCGCTCTGCCGAACAAAGCACCTTTGCTGTCTGCAACGACAATACCAATCATTAGTGATGGCAGTCCTGCTGAACGTCGTGTGTTGATGGCAGTCTGATTTTGGATACATAGAACCGCACGCTACGTTCGATTAGCCGAGCATCGGGTTGAACCTGTTTAGCCCACTTACCTGATACCAATCTTCGAGATTCTCGCCCAAAGTTTCGGCACCGCTGTTAGATCGTATGCAGCAGATAACGAAGGTTTGGGCGACCGTTGAGAAGGCACCACGGTGTCGCAATTCAGCGAGCTCGGTGAAACTGAGATCACCTAACTGGCGAAGTTGTTGCAAGGAAAGCAGTGGTTGATCAGAGATACTGAGAGGGCACTTCTTCACGATTGCTCGCAATAGCAGACTGTAAAGTTAGCTCTAGCCTCACAAGAAACATATTGAACAATACCTGGATTCTTTCAGCGCTCTCCAAGCGTAGCTCAATACGTCCTTCGTTCCAACTTCCTCTTCTCCAGCGTCTTCGGAAGCGACACTATCGAGGACATCGTTGCAAAGTGTGTCATACACACATTTCCAAACATCTCCGAAAATACTGTAGAGTCGAGAATAAAGCAGTTGCAAACGTTCCGACGCAGCAGAATCAGAGGAAAACATCTGGTAGAAGCCAGGCCTCTCAATGATGTACCTGAGAAGTGTTAGCACCTATCGAACTAGACCCGAGAGTTCGTCATACCTTAGACTGATGAACAAGCCGTGAAGAGGGTGTTTGTTTACTGCTTTGCCGATGTCCGCGCATGCCACACGAATGATTTCTTCAATAGTAACAACAAGGTGTTCCAGGATTCCGCATTGGGATTTCCACCATTGTCCAGTGGCGTCGATCAAGACCGAGCAACGAGTGAACAGGATGCCGTAGAGATGTGCAACTCCATCGGCGTGATCAGCTCGTCCACTGAGTTTCATCATGTCCTCGGCTTGTGCAAGGACCTTCACCATGACAGGCACCTCTGTTGCATTGTTCTGCTGTTGTGACGTTGTCTCCACTAAACTCAAGATCTCTGCAGCTGTACTTCTCACATCATCGTAGGGATTAAGAAGCAGATCAACCAAGAGATCAGCCAGGCCTGTGTCAACGACGTTCAGCGTGAAAGGCCACGTTGCTACGGGACCTGCAGATTTTGAGAAGAAAGACCGTTGTACTCCAGTATCAACTCCAGATGTTGCAATGATATAGATACATCTGAGTGCGGACACATGCCTTTGGTAGTTGGCTGTTGGTCGCAGCTCGCCCTTGAGGAAGGATAGGTACCATCCAACGAACGACTTGTGAGCGTCTATCAACTCAGACGATTCGGTACTCGAGGGCAAATCTACAACATCCCTTGTTTGAGTCTTCTTCATTTTGCTTGACGGCTTCGCGAGGGTCGCTGTCGCAGCCTTGATACGATCTACAAGGTTCTTGATCAAGCTGAAGAGCTCGCTCCGGATACCAGCGTCGGCATCGGCATGAAGGAAAGGGAGGCCTTTCCTTAAAGCATCCATCGCGCCTGCAGACAGCGGCTGGGTGGTCGTCGTGGATGTTGTAAGCATGCTAAGACCTGCGATTCTCGTAGCGTCGGAAGTGCGCAATAACAATGCCCCGAGCAAGACATCCGGGATACATAGAACATCTTCCTCGAAGAACAGCTCAGCAGTGGCATGCTGGTCAACGTCTGCCACTTTTACCAAACCAAGCTTGCTTCCCACAGACAACGCGCAGAACAACACTTCTTCGCATTGTGATCTTGGAAGAGGAAGAGCGACCACAGAGGCTTGATCATTTCCGAGTATGCTTTGAATGCCCAGTTGGTCCAGAAAAGCGATGAAGCTTGCCTTGTCCTGCTGGAAGATCTCAGGAAATACATAATGCCGGAAGTTCCCAAGAGAACGCGGGTCTTGCTTGAGAACTTCTAGTACGGTAGAAGTCCACAGCGAATTCTGGAAACTGCCGAATTGGAGTTTCGAAGATGACTGGCTCGTAGATGGATCCTTTTGAATGATCAATGCTGCCAACGAGCCAGCGGAGGAAGCGAAGTCTTCGTATGGCGCCCGACGCAAGATGATCTGAAGCAGATCGTGAACCAAAGAAGTCGAAGTGGTCTTGCTTCCAAGATTGAGGACTTTCGCAAAGACATCACATGTCTCCTCGAGATTGACGATATTCTTGGAGAGCCAATGAGCGAGAGCTTGCATGGCCGGTCTGGTAGGAGCATTCTCGGAAGGCGTAGCAATGTATCGTACAAGTAGCTCCAGCGATCTCGCCTTCTCAGGCTCGCAGATAACTTTATCCTGGCATTTGGCGAGGACGGAAGTGATAGAAGTCAGTAGTAAACGGGAAGGCTTAACGTTCAGAGCGTGGTGTTGATCCAGGTATAGCCAGAATGCTTCAGCCCAGAACTTCTGTGTCTGCCAGAGCAGAAGCTGAATATTCTGCTCGGTGGACTGAGCACATTTCTCAATCAGTGCGGAAAGAAGATTGCAAGCAGCTGTCCTGTGTTGATTGGTGATGTCTGTCCGTAAGGTGGAAAATATACGATGGAATAGGTCGATCACTCTGAATGGTGTCAGCTTCATTCAACACAAGAAAAGTAGAAACATGGCTGTTTGCTTCAGGAAGTAATCAACCTACTTCGTGACTTCCTGCTGTAAATTATTCTTATCCTGGACTTGACGTGGGACGAGATTCGCGCCATTTAGGGTAATCTGACGGATCTCATTCTCGGATAAAGCGGTAGCCATTGACCGCCAGAAAATACCTGAGTTGAACAAGAAACACGTGTGTTATACAAAACAGGTACTCGGTATAACCTATTTAGCTCGGATGCTTGACCATTTTCTTCGCAGCTGATTTTCCCCGGGAGCGATGATGTTTTCCTGAGCGACATCGGCCAAGCAGAGCGAGGACGGCCAATCAGAAGGCAGATAAATTGATTGCGGGGACTGACTCGCGCACTGTGGGAAAGTCGAACTGGAGAGCTCTGAATCATTCGTCCGTCGCCGCCTCTTCTTCTACCCTCTCCAAGCATTGAATCTTGTCGGTGACAGTCATGTTGTCGTCGCGTCTTGGAGCCAAAGCCGTGAGGTCGTCGTTGGCCTCGCGCGCGCAGTTGCGTGTCGCGTAGGTTGCATGCCAAACGAAGCCTCGACCATTAATCCAGCAACTAACTATGTTTCATCAGCCCCTCTGTCGCCCAGTCGCTCTCTTCCAGACAATATGCCACCGGCCCTGGTGAGGACAAGATCTTCAAACACATCAAGCTGGACAAGGATGCCCTCAACAAGACCAGTGCCATCATCACCCAGCCCAAGGCCCACGGTGCCTCGCAGGCCATGCTGTACGCCACTGGCTTTAACGACGAGGACATGAACAAGGCCCAAGTCGGTATCTCGTCCGTCTGGTACTCTGGAAACCCCTGCAACATGCACCTGATGGACCTCAGCCACAAGGTCAACGAGGGTGTTGAAAGAGCTGGTCTCAAGGGTATGCAGTTCAACACCATCGGTGTCAGTGACGGCATGTCCAACGGTACCACTGGTATGCGCTACTCCCTGCAGTCCCGCGACATCATCGCCGACTCGGTTGAGACTGTCATGGGTGGCCAATGGTACGACGCCAACATCTCGCTTCCCGGTTGCGACAAGAACATGCCTGGTGTTATTATGGCCATGGGTAGAGTCAACAGACCCTCCATCATGGTCTACGGAGGAACTATTGCTGCTGGATGCGGCCAAATGTCAAATGAGAGACTTGACATCATCTCGGCCTTCCAGGCTTACGGTCAGTTCATCACTGGCGAGATCAACGAGGACGAGCGCAAGGACATTATCAAGCACGCCTGCCCTGGTGGTGGTGCTTGCGGTGGCATGTACACTGCTAACACCATGGCTTCGGTCATTGAAGCTATGGGTATGTCCCTGCCTGGTTCTTCTTCCAACCCCGCCATGTCTAAGGCCAAGCAGCTCGAATGTTTGGCTGCCGGTGGCGCCATCAAGAACCTCCTCAAGGAAGACATCCGCCCCTCGGACATTATGACCCGCAAGGCCTTCGAGAACGCCATGACTGTTGTCAACATCACTGGTGGTTCTACCAACGCTGTTCTCCACTTGATCGCCATGGCTCACTCCGTCGGCATCACTCTTACCCCTGACGACATGCAAGCCGTCAGCGACCGTACTCCTCTTCTTGCCGACCTCAAGCCTTCCGGCAAGTACGTTATGGCCGACCTTTACGACATTGGTGGTACTCCCGCCATCCTCAAGTTCCTCTTGAAGGAGGGTGCCATCGACGGCAGCGGCATGACCGTCACCGGTAAGACCATGGCAGAGAACCTTGAGAACGTCCGCGACATGCCCGAGAGTCAAAAGATCATCCGTCCCTTCAGCAACCCCATCAAGAAGACTGGTCACATCCAGATCCTTTACGGCAAGATTGCCCCTGGTGGCAGTGTTGCCAAGATCACTGGTAAGGAAGGTACTCAATTCACCGGCAAGGCCAGAGTCTTCGACGGTGAGGATGGTCTCATTGAGGCCATCGAGGGTGGTTCTTTCAAGAAGGGCGAGAAGACTGTCATTGTCATCCGTTACGAGGGTCCCAAGGGTGGTCCTGGTATGGTCGAGATGCTGAGACCTTCTTCCGCAATTATGGGTGCCGGACTTGGTAACGACGTCGCTATGTTGACTGATGGCCGCTTCAGCGGTGGCAGTCATGGTTTCCTCATCGGTCACATCGTCCCTGAGGCACAGGACGGCGGTCCCATTGCTTTGATCAAGGATGGTGACACTATTACCATTGATGCCGAGAAGAGAGTCATTGATACCGACGTCTCCGAGGAGGAGATGCAACAAAGAAAGCTCAGCTGGAAGGCACCTCCTCTCAAGTACCAGAAGGGTACTCTCTTCAAGTACGCCAAGGTCGTTCAAGACGCCAGCCACGGCTGCATCACAGACGGTTGAACGAGTTGTCGACGTATCATGTAACACGTCTGTAATTGCATAGCTGTTGGGTTCTTTTTGGGGGGAATTTGGCGTTGAAGGTGGGGTAGACACAGGTACTGTACAGCTTCATACCATATCAGAAAAGTTCTTTCGTCCTCAACAACCTCTTTCACAATCTTGTCGTGCTACCTTTCTCAATCCGCTGCTTCTCCTGTCTTGTACTTACTCTGAAAAAGGCAAGCATGACTTCATAAAGAGTCTTGCATCGGTCCTTCCTTTCTGATTCCACCCCGCACTTGGCATTTCCTGAAGCCAGCTTTTCTCTTGAGGTTCTTCTTCCGTCTTTTGTATCCTCTTCTTCTTAGTCACGCACATCATTCGAATCCTATCCATCGTCGCAATCGGAAGAACGTCTCTGTAAGAAACTCTGGACAACCAAACCGAGGGCTGCTCGGATCTGCTCTTGTCTCCGCAAGTTTGAACATGAGTTGAAACAACGGTCGAGCTACAATATTTGGTATGGCTTAGACCTTCTGCTAGTTCAGAATTGCTAGGCCTCAGAAGATCGTACCGATCCCCGATGTCCAGGAACTGGTCTGGAAAAGAGATCGAAACCCTAGAGCAAGGCTTTTAAAGTGTCCGCCTCTGTTCAGTGAGCAGCACCAAGCTACCGATTCTGATCGATAGATCTATCATCATCGCTGGATACGATTACTGGTTAAAATGAAACACTAATCTGGACTCTTCGTAACCTCGTGCTTGGTTTCTGGCGTTTATCTGGCCTTTCAGTCCTCACATTGGAGCTTGTCATAGACGGCAAACATATTCAGCATTTGGGTGTGATCACATGCATGTCTGATTGTCAGGTTTCTCGGGTAGCCAGACTTTCTTCGTGCCTTGTCGTCGTTGCTGGATGAGATCTGGACTGAATACTGGCAGAGGTCCACGGAAGTCTGCAGAGTGCTACTGCTGGATCTCTGTCGAAGGCAATGGCCAACGACCCTCACCATCCCGGTGCATCGACCAGGGACTCTTTGTCCCTTGTCGTCAGCTGTCATAGGGTTGCATTTGAATTTCCTGGAACACCGCCAAGGCAACCAAAGCATTGGACCCTTGATAAGTCTTCGATTTGAATTAAATGCTGTAGCGGTCATTTGGCGCATTGGTTAGCCTCCTCATCTGCTCCTTGGTTCGAACCTTGGACTGACCGCTATGGCTGAACATTACGCATTATCAATTGATCCGTGCCCGCTCGAGCGAAATAAAGACGGTTGGTAATACGGCGTGGGAGGTCCCTTTTTGCTATTCGGGTATCTTGCACGATCCTTTTTGTGTCTCTAGCCTACGAACACTTTGTTTGTCTGCTAGTCGGTGGTTGACAACTTCCACGGGTGCTGGACCTCGCTACATCAGATACCTCAGCGGCGAGAAGTGGTGATTGCGATGCACCAATTTCAATGCATTTGCGTGATCCTGTGTCAATCGAAAAGAGAATCTGATTGGTGTCATCTCTCTGGACTTCACTCTCGTCAAGAAAGTCGTTGCACACTTAAGAAGCCTTCTAAGTGACAGAATTCGGCGCACGGGAAGGAAACATACTGTTGACATTGGCCTCAGTGTGACACCAACCAACACTCCAACTCGTACTCTGAATTCCTCGAACCATCATTTGTCCCTTCGACCAGCTTCGATAGACGAGTCCTTGGGAAACTTTCGTGTCAACACCCCGTCGTTCACACGGAGTTCGACGATCTGACTTCACATCATACTCGTCGGTATCGCGTCGTTTATCGACATCAACACAACACCCGCCTGGATACCTCTCCTCCATCTCAACATCTTCATTGCGAGTTGCTCTTCACAATTTTCAAACAACATCGTCTTCGTCGATTCCCGCATCAACATAATTTTTCTCTTCACTTCATATTTCAGCGCCAACGCTTCACACTCCGCCACGAGCTTCACTCTTTTACCTTTTCTCTTATTTCCGTGCGCAAATCATCGTTCGCCGCATCACCGCGCTTCCTTGAATCTGCGCATTGTTATCGTCTTCGTCCAGCGCGCCGCCAAATTCTGTGTATTACGCACCGCCATCCTTGTTGATCATCGCTGCGAGCCTTTTCTCCTTGCGCACCTTTGTCCTGATATTGTGGATCAAATCTCAGCCCATCCATCAAGAATACAAGTCATCCAACCCATTTCCTGACCAAAGCAAAATGGACGGTCGAGACTCCGACACCCCCGAGGGCCAGCGCTTGCGCCGCGAATTGGTCAATCAGCTCAGACTCAATTCTACCGGCGGTGTTCCTCAGCTAGTGAATCACAATCTTCAGCCATACCAGCCTACGCCTTCATCGACCAATGGTTTTGCTCCCAACCAATTCTCCTACACACAACCTCCAAGATCCACTCTCGCTCCGTACAACAGCGCTGCTGGCATCTACCAGCCATCCCACCTGCAGCAGGGTCAGATCTTCCAACCCTCCTCCATACATCCTTCTCATGGTGCTTCTGCCGCTCAATCAGTTTCAGCCACTCCCAATGCCGCTTATGGATCCTTCTCCGGCAGCGCTTCCGTCCTCTCCACTGAGCGCGGCAATCACACAGTCCCAGGCGCTGCACAGCTCTCTCCTTCTGCAAGAAGTCATCAATCTCCTTACCAGCACCAGACCCAAGTGTCACAAAGACCTGGTCTCGCCGTCCAAGGCTTCCATTTCCAACCTCAAGTAGGACCTCGTCCTGCTTTCGCCCCCGACAACCAACCACGCACGACTTATCCACCCAACGCTGTGCCTATTACCGGCCCTCCCGCTCCCATTGCTGGTGCTCCTCCCCAGGCAGGCACATCTTTCAGCTTCAACAACCTGCTACAGACCATGACGACTCCCACCATCCAGCGTCCGCAATTTGCAGCTGCACGCCATGCACCTCTACCTGCCGGATATCCTGCTCCCAACATGCAGCCAACCCCCGTCCTCGTTGATCCTGCTCTGCGCCGCATCAAATACCTGACCGACACCTTCCATGCTGCCGCTACAAACGACCCAGCCTTCTACCTCCTCTACTGTAGAGTACGTGGCGCTGAGTCTCAGAACATCGCCTACCCTGGGCTTGTCTTCTATCTGCGTCTTCAACTTCAGGTTGGCTGGATTGACCTTCTAGAGAGACACCACCGTCAGGATGAGGTCGAGGGCGACCCTGAACAATTATTGCAGGAACGCAAGGAGCTTATAGAATGGCTAGTACAGCACGACAAGACCGTCAAGCCACGTGCTGGACAATACCTCGCTGGACAGTTGGCTAAATTCGCTCCGCTCGACTTCGACCCTAAGCAGGTCACGCCCCTCCCAGGTCTTATCGACCATCTTTACGTCCTGGAGAACGACCTCTTCTATAAGCCGAAAAAGCCTGCTGCTCCCACTAAGCAGCAATACCGCATTAGAGTGGCTACATACCTGGACTACGAGGGTGGCGAGCCTAAGGTCGTCCAGGATGCCAACATCCAGAAGAACAGCACGTGGGAACAAATGCAGGGTACCCTCTCCGCCTTAACCCAGAACATCCAGTCTGCACAGTTGGGCTACAACTATGGCTGGCTAGCTGGTGGCTACTATGGCAACTGGTTGTTCTGGGCGGGCGAGAGTGAGGAGCCGCAGGGCTGGAACCGCCTTCTGATGACCGAGGGTGATTTCCGGGAGATGAAGGGCCTTTTGGCACAGGGCCAAAAGGTCTACATCGAGCACGTAAGTCAATTTTCCTTCACATTTTCACCATTTTCAGCCACTTTCCCTTCACTTCTGCCCCTGATCTTCGTCATCCCCTCCTCCCAGCACCAATTACTGGAAGATATACTGACTTTTTATGGTATACAGTCCCAGCAGGTGGAGGTCAAGGACAACCTGGAGTTGGCAGATGCCCTGGGTCTGGGGCTGTACCGCCCCTTCGACTTCTGCAAGCCCCTGCCTCCTGGCTACCGCTCGGGCATCATGGGGGCATACCCCAACCCCATGGAGTCCTCTCTCCTCAGCGGAGGCAATGCAGGTGGCGGTCCGGCCCCCCAGACCAGACCCAGGAGAGGCAAACCTTCGGTGCTGGCTCACCAGCACCAGATCTGGCTGCGTAAGCAGCGACAGTCACAACAGAAGGCCAGGGCCTTCGAAATCAGGGGCAAGAAGTAGGGGGTGAGATTGTTTGTGCCTTATGGCAGTAAAGATGATGAACGAGAGAGATTAATGAACGAGATTGTATAGAGTAGAAGAAAAGAACAAAAAAAGGAGTATAAAGGTTTCGAGAAAATCATCATCTCATCGCCCAATCGTGACTGATTTGCGTTTGTCAAAATGCACAATGTTTTTGGAACTCCTGAGATGTCCAGTGAGAGCACTATTTGACGTGCATTTTTTGCGCCCCTAGTGGGTTGCTGGGATGCCGTATGTAAGCTTGGAATAGGGTTTCGACATCTCACATGGCCGTCCTCATGACTATTTGTGCCTGCAAAATGCACGAAGTTATTCGAGAATGACAGGATGTCCAGTGAGAGCACTCCTGTGTTGAGCTCTCATTGGACCTATTGATCATATTGAATTACTTCTTGCATTTTGATGGATATTGTAAGTGCCCTGATGGGCTACTGGGATGTCGAAACAAGTGGTTCCGAAAAAAGATGTCAAAAGTGAAGGAAGGGACGACATGTCGTCTGCGATTGACCAGAAAGTCCGGGGTCGGACAGATTCTGCCACGAGTGGTCAAGTCACCGCCTTTGAAAGGCCGCGCTCCGACCAGGAACTTTAGTTTGCGACAACAGCGAAAGCGACCCATCGCAACTTCCGTCTACCTTCACATTTGTCGCGAACCGCTCACTCTCATATCTCCATCGCTCTCGCGCGCATCCACTACAAACTCAACCTCCTCTCAACGCGAAACAACACACACAACACACAGCCAACATGTCCGACTACGGCGACGACGGCGGCGGTGACTTCGGTGCCGGCGAGTGCGTCTTTCTTGCAGCCGCCCATACCCAGGAGCTCTCACTAACGCGCCTTGTCCAGGGAGTACGATGACAACATGCTCGGAGAAGACTATGACGAGGTCGAGGACCTTGTCGACGACAACAACGACCCCACCGGCGGAACCGAGGACCCTGAACACAACGCTACCATCGTCGCATCGGGTGACCCTAACGCTGTCGCTCGCGCAAACGCAAACTTGGGAGTCAAGGGCTTGAAGGAAAAGAGAATCGACAACGACAAGAGAACCACCACACCGTACATGACAAAGTATGAGAGAGCAAGAGTTTTGGGCACAAGGGCGCTGCAGATCAGGTACGTTTGGGACAGGATATGAAATCAAGGATGAGCAAAAGACACGGAAACAACTAGGAAGATGAAGCAAGAGGAGGTCACGGATAGCGGAACGAAAGAAGCTCGCAGAGAAGAGAAGAACTTGGCTGACAACATGTCACAGCATGAACGCTCCCGTTCTCGTCGACGTCGAGGGTGAAACTGATCCCCTTCAAATCGCCATCAAGGAACTCCGCGAAAAGAAGATTCCCCTGGTTGTTCGCAGATATCTTCCCGACGGCTGGTACGAGGACTGGACTTGCGAGGAGTTGCTTTGAGCGACTCATGTACTCTGTCGATATTCTTACGCGGTCCTTGGCTCGAACATTTCGTGGTTGCTGCTGGACGATCAGCGAATCATCACCAGCAACTTGACGAGCAAGGCTCTACTGGGCTACTCCACCCTCAATCAAATCGCTGGCCCCGCATCGTGTCTATCCCAACTTTCAACACTATCTCGATTTGGCGTTCCCGGACCGGCTGACCGCAATTCTGCAAGCCGCTCGTCCTCATCGCGCCCGGCTTTTCACTGGCTCTATTCTCAGCGGCCGTATGCATCTGGGCGCTTTTCAAAGATTCTTCTTCCAGCCGTCACTTTCTCATTGGTTTTGCATTCAAGCGGGTAAGAAGGAGCACAAAAAAGAGGAACATCAAGGACTTGCAAAATATTCTGTTTCAATTGCATCAAAATATTCAAAAAATGAAAATGACCAAAAACAGAACATGAACATTTTCCAGCTCTCTTGCTGTTTTCCTGAAGATGAAATCTACTTTTGACAGTAAAGTGCGGGAGGAAGAATGTCCACCATGACAGAACAAGACCGCCTTACAGTGCTCAAATGATCTGATGAGGACAAGCCGAACTGTGGCAATCGTGCAGTATTCAAATCAAGAACGACAAAAGGCAAGGTGATGTATGTATTGGCACCTACGCAGCTATCGCCAGTCAGCATCTTGCTCTCGACTGAATGATTCCAAGCGTTTGACAGTTGCTTTTACGTTCCTTGCTTGTTTCGCTCTGGTGCTCTCTCGCGGTGCTGTTCTTTCCTTTTCCCAGACAAGTGGACTGTTCGTTCCTTATCTTGCCCAATCGTTCCTTCTCTCTTACTAGACCATTCTTTCCTCACTTGATCGAGTCATGTTCAGTCGACCTTGGTCACTCCCTCCTTAGATCCCAGGCCTGTCCATTAGCGAAAGTGCGCTGGAGTCGAGATGCCGCAAAATGAAGGCTGCATCGGCGGACATCATGTACATCCACCTTCTACTGCTTACCATCTCATCGTCGCCAACTCTCATCGGCCGACCAGCGACCAGTTCGACGACCTCCAGCGAGCCGGTCAATCAGCCGCCAGACAGAAAACAGCAAACGACACCGCAGAAGTCGTCTACTATTAGAAATGAAAAAAGGAGTGAACCTGCTATCACGACAAGAGAAGGCACAATCCATAGATGTAGTAGATGGATCGTGGAAACGGCAAATTCTCACAGATAGAAGGAGCGATCGGCTATACAAAAATGTAAGGAGCAAATGGACGACAGAAAAGGAAGGAAAGAACGATTGACGAAAACGGAAGGAAGGATTGACAGATCGCTACTTCCTCATCTGCTTGTGTTTTTCTTCGCGTTCTTTCCTTTGTAGATCCTGCACAATTGCTCCTTCTCCAGATGTTACGATTTACTGAGATGGGTTCGAGATGGGTTCGAGATGCTAAGATGGGTCCAAGATGCAGTCAAGAGTATGCAAGGAGATTGTCGTAAAAGGTGGAAGACAGGATTACAATTCATATACATATACATACACATACACCTTTTCCTTCTCCGCCAATGCATCCGCTGTTCCTGAACTTCTCTTTCGCTTTCTATACTACAGAGTTTTTCCTATCGTATCCAACACTAGGTGTTTGATCGACATCGGATGCACCGGCGCCACTGATGCCCAAGCCTTCGGTTTTGTCTCCTTCTTCATCATCTTCTGCGATGCCGTTTTCGTCGATGACTTTGCGGCTAAGGACGTCAGAGGCGATGGTTTTGGCGTCTCTGGTGAGCTCGGGGGAGGAGGTGGTGGTTGTGGTTTGAGGGGTGTCATCGGGGACGATAGGGATGATGGTCTCGTCTGCCTCCTCGATAATGAAAGCGGTTCTGTCCTCCTCGACCGGGGAGAAAGACTCTACTTCTTCAAACAGCATTTCCTCTTCTTCCTCGTCTTCTTCAACTAGTCTCATTCCTTGTGCTTGCAAGGTGATTTTGCTCGAAAAGAAGTCTTTGGGCTCTTCTGGTACTTCCTCTTCCTCATCTTCTTCGGCGATTGTAATCTCGTTGCTTCGGCGTCCTTGTGCGCTGGTACCTCGACTGCCTTCTGCAGAGTTGCCCCCTGAGCCACGGCCTCGAGCGCCTGGTGTATTGCCTAGACTTGGTCCTTTGAAGACGCTTCTTTTTTTCTTGGCAAACACTGGATGCATGCCTGGTGATGCAGGACCAAAGGTGTAATTCATCGGTGAGTTCAAGGTTTGGGTAGCTAGCGTGGGGAGCGATCCGAGGTTTCCAGGGGGAGGTCGTCGAGCGACTCTGATGCCAGAGGGGAAAGTTCCTGTGACGGAGGACGTGGGTGTAGATGGCGGCAAGACTATAACGCTGCCACTGGTATGCGGGGATCTAGAGATGGCGCGAGAATGTGTGCTGAGAGAAGGAGAAGCCACAGAATTAGAAGATGTAGTGGAGGCGCGTGAGAGAGAATGGTGGTGAGTGTGGATGCTCCGGACGGAAGACACAGATGATGAAGTCGACTTCCTTCCACGGAGACCGGAGCTGCGGCGATAGATGGAAGAGCGAGGTGTGAGTGGTGCTGGTGAGAGAGATGGTCTGTTACCGCCATGACCCCGAGATCCCGTGGAACCATATGATGATGCAGTGGAGATGCGTGGGCGAACGGGGTACGTCGTCCGTGTAGGCATGTCCGGCCTTGGACTTTTTCGTGGATCGGTCAGAAGATCATTAGCAGAGCCTCTTCGTTGACTTGAAGGCATGGACGCTTTCCGCGCAGTCGCTAACTGCGTATCAACTGTTTCCTGAGAATCCTTCTTGGAAATCTTCCCACTGCTGACTTTGAACCAAGATTTGAGGTGAGCGAGCTGATCCTTGAAAGGACGCTTCTTGAGCTTTTGATGGAACGGAGGCACCGTCAGATGGTCGATCTTGGTGTGCGTGATCTGTAGCATTTGGGAACTGTTTCTACTGACCGCACGAGGTCTTTTGGGTACGTCTTTCGGTGGCAAAGCCGGCCCACAGCTCGACGAGGTGATTGAGAGAGACCGTCGGCGCTGGTCTTTCTCCACAGGCGGTGGTGGTTTTTCATCGGGCTCGGGCGTCTTGCCCTCGGTGACTCTCGGCAGATCAGGTGGTGCAGCGCTAGACCTACTCACACCCCGACCTCTAGTCTTTGGTGAAGTTAACGTGTGCTTTGCTTGCTCTTCCTCTGTGATCTCCCTCAGACTTGGAGCGTTCAACAGACGACTGCTGGAGGCACTCAGTCTTCGTATGCTCCTGGCTTCGGCCTCTCTTTCTCTTCGTTTCCGTTGCCTCCTCCTCTCTTTTCGTTCCTCTTTCTCAATGAGCAGCCCCCACCAGCCAGCCAGTGGGTCGCATCGTTGTCCCAGGACATTCTCGATAACGTGGTCGATGTTAACGCCGGCGCTACGCATGCGTCCCAAGGTTTGCTTTTCGAGGTCGGTGCTGAAAGGCGGAGGTTGTAGGACTTTCAATATTTCCTGCTGTTGAGGAGCGTGTTCTTGAAGCCACGAGTGACGGAGGACATCAGCCAGTGCAGGACGTATAAGCGGTCGTCGCGACAGCAATTTTGACATCAGATCCTTTGCGCCTTCGGGAACGTAATCGGGGTATTTGGGATCCTCCTTGAGAATGCGCTGTTTTGTGTCGTTCTCGTCATCGTCGTCAAACGGCAGCTCTCCACACAGCAGAGCGTACAGTATGATACCCAAACTCCAGACATCCACCTTTTCACCGGCGTATTTTTCTCCCTTGAGCATCTCAGGCGCGCTATAACACACCGTACCACACCATGTCTGCAAGTAGCTGGTCGAGCCTTGGTACTCGCGCGTGAAGCCAAAGTCGACCAACTTGACGTTGCCGTGCTTGTCAAGCAAAATGTTCTCCAATTTCAAGTCGCGGTGGACGCAAGATTTCGAATGGACGTACGAGACGGCGCCGACCAGTTGTGTGAAGATCTTTTGAACCTTTCCTTCTTCCATGCGACCATGTTCGAGCAGGTGGTTATACAACTCGTCGCCAGCACACCATTCCAGGACCAACCATACCAGCGACTCGGTGACTATGACTTCATAAAGGCGTGCGATATGCGGATGGAGGAATTGGCGATGGTGGTGGATCTCGCGAGCGAGGTTGGCGTCGTCCTTCTTGGCCGACTTGAGCACAACCTGGTCAAGTTAGTCGTCTGACGGGTTGACGAAGATTCGGCGACATCACCTTTGAGCCATTGATGAGTTTGTGGGAGGCCAGATAGACCTTGCCAAACGAGCCTTTACCAATCAGGCGGCCGACGGTGTAGTTGCCAACGGTACGAAGGTCTTTGCTGTTGAACTCGCTGTTGGGTCGTGTGAGTGAGGTGATGGATTCCCGGAGGAGTGCTCTGTCTTACTCGAGAAGTTCGCTGTACGAGTTGGCGAGTTTGTTTTTCTGGTGCTGGAGCTCCGCCTGCGCTCGAGAGGCGGGTGGCATACGTTACGACTGCTATGCGCCGACTTGTCGCGCTGCCGGGGGTGATGGGCGTGTGTCCGGTATGCGGTGCCTTGCTCGGAAGCCTATCGTTGACGCTTTTTCTTCGACCCTGTAAACAAGACCCGCGCTCATCGGATGCTCGACTCCCTCTGCCAACTATTAAGTATTATCGATAACTCTCGTCGGTCGTGAAACGGGCGCCTCTCTGCGTTGCGCCGCTGTCGTTGCTGTGCTGCAAGTTGATGATGATGTCGTCGTCGTCGTCGTTGCTATGACGAGATTTGGAAATGTTGGATATTATTAATTCAGACGACAATGCCTCTGTCTTTGTCGAATTTGTCTAGGACTCGTGCCTGTGTCGTCGTCAATGCATGACATTCTTGCGCCGCCTTCATCTCCGCCCGGTCCCCTGCCGCTCATTCGTGATTGGTGTGGGGAATCCACGTCGACGCAATCCCATCAGGAGATCTTCAACAGCTTGCGAAACCTAAACCGATTTTCGAACTTGTCCATGTCACAAGGTCTGAGAGCCTCACACGAGTCAAGATGAACTCACTCCGGCTGGAAGGGGCTTTTGAATTAATGAGGGGTCGAACGACCATGTGTCTCATCCTCCCTCGGCTTCTGCCTTTGCATGATCCTTTGCATCATAGACAAGCTATCTACTGTTCCATCTAGCTCCTTCTGATATCTGCAATTGCCTTGCGTCTGTAATCACTATCCGAGAACAGCGCTTCAATCAGATCCGTCACCTCATCCGCATCAAACTCTAGTCGAAGCTCGCCTTCTGTCCATAGATACTTGATGTCGGCCAGCGAACTTTCCAACAACTCACCCAAATACTGGAACTTGAACCAGTTGGGGCAGTATATACCCGTCATATCGCTTGCCTCTCCACCTTCTGCATGCTCTTGCATGAACAAATCCTTGACTTCTGAAATCTTGTCGCAAAGCTTGCGGAGCTTTACTGATTCTTCTTCGCCAATGTCTTGGATTTCTTCAATCTCCATAACCATTTTCGAAATTGCTGTGCTGAGTAGCGAGCCTGAGGACTGCAACAATGCAGATCTTGACAAAATGGGAGCCCACTGCTTGTGTACGTCGCGCAGCCGTCCTTCGGTAATGCTTACCGCACTATCGCATGCACTCGCGAACGGCTCGGCATTGCAGTTGGAGAAGCCCTGAGCTCCATCGAGCATGTCACGAATAATGGTACGTTGCGACTCCATCTCCGCGCTGTATGCCCTCTTTGCAAATGTCTCCAAAGCTTTGATGTCATTGTCCAGTCTCAGACGAGATGATGGTCGTAGGTGACTGGGTAGTGTCGAAGTGGCATCTTTCTCCGCTTGCCTGGCCACGAATGTGCGTATCTGATCGGCCAGTCGGGAGGCGTCGTTGTAGATGAGCATATTTCCCGTGTCGAGCTTGCTATACGCTGTAGATGCTGTAGCCCTGTAGATGGCAAGTATGAACGTCGGCAGAGTATACAACGCAGAGGCCGCTGGTCCTATGGGTGATCCTGAGTAGCTAGGATCCGTCAAGGTTTCGGCGTCGGATACGACCTTCATGACAATTTCGAGAATACCATCTGGTACTGCTGTCACGGTGTACGTCTCTCTGAGTGTAAGCTCTCTGTCGCCGGACGGAGTCGACTTTTCGGCAGCTGGAGGGCCGTGCGATTTGGTTGTCTTCTTTGGAGATGTCGGCTTCGGTGCTTCTTCAGTCGCTGTTTCGTCGTCTCCCCAACCCCAAGCATCGGCTGCATCGTCTTCTTCGCCGTTTGCTGCGGGCGCAGATGTGCCGGACGCAACATTTGTATCGTTATCATCCATGTCCCATGCACTGGCATCGTCGTCGTCGTCGTGGTCGTCATTAGTTGTGGTTGCCGGCTGTTCTGTAGAGGCAGCTTTCGGCTCTGGTGTGTCTTCCTCCCAGTCAGCGGCCCATGCGTCGTCTGCGTCATCAACATCGTTTCCGCCCATGATAGCATCTCCTTTTGATACCGTTTGCGTCTCGACTCTCTCAACAGTCTTCCTGTCTCTGAGTCCAGAGAACAGCAGACTTCTTGCAGCACCAAGGGCTGTCTCTCTTCGTTTGGAAAGCCACGTCCTTGGTGCGCCTTGGACCCAGTCCTTCAGGAGAGCGGTACTTGCCCAATCAAGGGCGTCGATCTGTTCGGCGAGCCTTGATACACGGTCAAGAATATGCTGAAAGACTGGCATCTGGTCAATTTGGACAGGAACGGTCTGATCGAGCCAGGTGTACGTGAGAGTTTCGAACAAAGACGGAAGCAGCTTCTGCGAGAGCGGCTCGCAGACAGATTTTGGTAGACGTGTCGAGAGGAAGTCGAGAGCGGACCAGATATCGTCCAGTGTCGCAATCGTGTCTGGCTTTGAGGCTGTTTTTGAAGCCCGTATAATGCGGTCCTCGACTTGATAAATGGTGTACTGGCCCGGCTTGGTAGAGAGGCGCGGATCGATCAAGGAGAATTCAATGTCGCGCTTCAGGCGTCTGATGTAGACGTCCAAGCCTCCAAGGTATGTGAGTATCTCCACGACCAGTTCCAAGTCGACGTCGGACATATCCTTGACGTTGTGTTCTATCGCCACGGAGCGAGCATCGATGTCGCACTGTATGAGAGATTGTGCCAGAGCGGTTGTCTTGTCCAGAAGTGTAGCCTTGAACCTCGAACTCCGGGTTTGCAGGAGGCCAACAGCCCTTGTGTCTTGGGCAGCAGAAAGCGAGAGCATTGATCTGTCACACTGCTTGATGCTGTCCAGAGCAGCACGCAGGTCGTTGGCGTTGTAGGCTTGGTCGGCTGAATCGAGTATGCGACAGGACGACCTGATCAGATCGAGCGTTGTAGCCAGGGATTCATTAAAGGCGACCTCCTTCTCCAGCAAGCGGACCTTGTTTCCAGCATCATGCGTCTTCTCTTTGAGGGCCTTTCCAGCTTCGGCTTGACTGACAATATCTCTTGCGGTCGCTTTTGAACGTTCGATGTCGGCTTGAAGCTTCTTGGCTTGGGCAATCCATCCGTCGACGTCGGGCGCAATGTCCTTACTCAGACTACGTATGTCCGTCTATATCACATCGTGTCAGACGACGCTATCATTTTCAGTACACGTTGCGCCATACCTTGACCTCATCGCGGGCTTTCTGTAGATCGGCTAGGAGGGAGGGAAGTAAAGTGGAGGGTAATTCGGCTGACGAGACATCAGGCTCGGGATAAGCGCCATGCTCGACGCTGTCCACTATGGCCTGCTTGAGCTGATCGTTGGTTGACATTGTCGCAACTCTGGCATCTCAATCCCGCTGACGTTGCTGCTCTCACGAAAGCTCCACGGGCAGCCTGTCAATAAGCTCGCGGCCCGGTCCGTTGATTAGCGCGTCGCAGGGTGGATGCCCCTCCACCACTCGTTCTGAAGACATGTCGAGATGTTGGAGGCGAGTCTATCCACCATAACATTCTTCTCACTTCGTTTGCAGTCCTTGCAAACTAATATATCTCGGTACAAAGTCGCTCTTTTGTTTGCGACTCTGCCCACCATCTTTTGTCGTAGACTTTCCACCAAAAGTCACGTCGCTCAAAAGTCTTATCAACCTAACTTTGCGGCTTCTCGCTGCCTCACCCGCTACAAAATGCCGGCAGCAAAGACTCAGACCCATTTCAAGCCCATCCAAAAGTTCAAACTCGACTATGCTCCCATCGACATTGCCCAATATGAATCAGAACGTACTGGAATGCGTGTTGTCATTGTCGATCAAAAGGGTCCAAAGGTTTACGGTTACTTCACCTTAGCCACAGAAATCCACGATGATTCGGGTTCGCCGCATACCCTTGAGCATCTGTGTTTCATGGGTTCGAAGAACTACCGTTACAAGGGTGTCCTGGATAAACTCGCCACTCGCGCTTACTCCAACACTAATGCTTGGACCGCCACTGATCACACCGCCTACACTTTGGAGACTGCTGGTTGGGAAGGCTTCGCTCAGATCCTTCCCGTCTATCTCGAGCACGTACTTGTTCCTACTCTTACCGACGCTGGATGTTACACTGAAGTCTTCCACGTAGACGGTACTGGTCACGACGCCGGTGTTGTGTACTCTGAGATGCAGGGCGTTCAGAACCAACAGGGCGAACTCATGGAGTTGCAGGCCAGACGATTGATGTGAGTAATTTTCGTTTCGACTTCATCACAAAGCTGACATGAACAAGGTATCCCGAAGGCGATGGCTTCAGATACGAGACTGGTGGCATGATGGAACAGCTCCGTGTTCTCACGGCTGACCGCATTCGGGAGTTCCACCGCGAGATGTATCAGCCCAAGAATCTGTGTCTCGTACTCATTGGTGAGATCGACCAACCCGAGCTCCTACAAATCTTGGACGACTTCGAAGGCACAATCATGGAGGACATCCCATCGCCGGAAGCTCCTTTCCAGCGTCCCTGGGTCGAGTCGAAGCGCACACCTCCGCTCAAGAAGACTATTGTAGACACTGTCAATTTCCCTGAGGACGATGAGTCGATGGGTGAGGTCCTTGTGGGCTTCCTCGGCCCCGACTGCAATGATCACTTGCAGGCTTCAGCACTAGGCATCATGCTCATCTACCTTTGTGGTTCCTCGGTCAGTGTTTTGGAGAATACTTTGGTTGAAAAGGAACAACTTTGCAGTATGATCTACTACTCCACCGACGTTCGACCTGACATCGCTTTCTGGTTCAACCTTAGTGCTGTTGAGACCGAGAAACTTGCCGATGCCGAGAAGCGTCTTTTCGAGGTTCTCAAGGAGACTGCTTCCAAGAACCTCGACATGGGCTACATGAAAGACTGCCTCAGCCGTTACCGCAGGCAATTGAAGTTCAAGTGCGAGAGCACAGGAGATTTCTTTGCAACTCCCATCATTGAGGACCACTTGTTTGGCAACAGAGATGGTAAGGATCTCCGTGAGCTTGAGACCCTGAAGGATTTGGATGTTCTCGAAGGATGGTCAGACCAGCAATGGAGAGACTATCTCTCCATGTGGTTCGCCGACGCACATCACGTTTCCATTCTTGGCGTTCCATCCAAGGAATTGTCCAAGAAGCTCAAGGTTGATGAGAAGGCTAGAGTCAAGGCTCAGAAGGAAAGGCTCGGCGAGAAGGGTCTCAAGGAATTGGCCGAGAAGTTGGACCAAGCTAAGGCTGAGAACGACAAGCCCATCCCTGATGAGGTCCTCTCGCAGTTCCCAGTACCCGGCACATCTTCCATTCACTTCATTCCGACAACTACAGCCAGAGCAGGTAGAGCCAGACAGATGGGTAAACTCGACAACGACATTCAGCAGATTGTCGACAAGGACGATTCAGACATTCCGCTGTTTATCCACTTCGAGCATATTCCTTCCAACTTTGTTCGCACCAAGCTGATCATGTGCACTGGCTCGCTGCCTACTGAGCTCAAGCCTCTGCTCGCTGTTTACTTGTCAAACTTCTTCATGACTCCAATCGAACGCGATGGAAAGAGAATCGAATTTGAGGACGTTGTCACTGAGCTGGAGAAGGATACTGTTGACTACGACATCACATCAGGACCTGGCAATGGCGAGCTTCTGCAGATCACATTCCAAGTCGAAGCTGAGAAGTACTCTGCCATGATTGACTGGCTTCGTACTACCCTCTTCAGCTCCATCTTGGACAAGGAGAGACTGCAGACTGCTATCACCAAGATGCTCGCCGACATTCCTGATGAGAAGCGTAGTGGTATGGACATGGCTACTGCAGTGGACTCGATGATCCACCTCACCAGAGACTCAAGCAGCCGCTCGAGAAACACTCTCGTAAAGTCCGTTTACCTCAAGCGTCTGAAGAAGCATTTGGCAAAGGACCCTGAGTCTGTCATTTCTCGCCTGCAGACTTGCATTGACACACTCCACAAGCCTTCAAACTTCAGAGTCTACGTCGCAGCAAACATGCACAACCTTTCCAACCCCGTTTCATCTTGGAAGGCTCTGCTCGCCAACCACGACGACAACACTCCTCTTCAACCTCTTGACTCTCGCCGCTCTAAGCTCAGCGAGATTTCCAAGAAACCTGGTAACACTGCTTACATCATTCCTCTGTCCACCATCGATTCTTCGTATGCTCTCTTGACTTCTCGTGGTCCTGACAGCTGGTCTCATCCTGACCTGCCCGCCTTGATGGTCGCTCAATCATACCTCGATGCCGTCGAGGGACCTCTATGGGCCGCAGTCCGCGGTACCGGTCTCGCCTACGGTACCGGCTTCTCTCGCTCCACCGACGTCGGCCTCATGACCCTCCGTATCTACCGCTCCCCCGATACCTTCAAGGCCTTCCTCGCCGCCAAGACCGAAGTCAGCAACTACGCCACCGGCGCCACTCCCTTTGACAAGTTCGCCCTGGAAGGTGCTGTTTCTTCCATCATCATGGGCTTCGCAGACGAACAACCTACTATGGGCAGTGCTGCTAACCTATCTTTCGTCAACCAAGTCATCAGAGGCATTCCCAAGAACTGGAATGACGGTATGCTCGAGAAGGTCAGAAAGGTCACGGAAGATGAGATCAAGGATGTTCTGAAGAGAATCATCATGCCCATTTTCAACCCCGAGTCTACTAATTTGGTCGTTTCTTGCGCTACTATCATGGAGGAGGTACGTTATTTTCTACTCGATTTGACCGGAATTGATGCTAACATGTCTCACAGAATCTTGTCAAGAACTTCACCGATGCTGGATTCAAGCCTGAAGTCAAGTCATTGTCTGACTTCGAAGACGACTACGGTTTGGAGAACATTGACGGCGAGGATGAAGATGACGAGGACGATGACGAGGAAGACGGCAGCGAAGACGGCAGCGAAGATGGCAGCGAAGGAGGAAGTTCGTCGGGTCGGGGTGAAGAGTAGAGTGCTTCCATTAGAGACCTTAGACGCTTCCTGCATACTATACTTTAGAGGTCGTGTGCTATAGCTGGCCAATTTCGGCTGTTTCTTCGGTATCAAGACTCTTGTGTCCAAGTATCTCCTCCTGTCTTTGTATCTTTGTGGATTGTGTCGAGTTCCTTTTACCATCGTCTCAGGTTCTTCTGTCCTCGTAATCGAGGGATGGTCCGCGCCAAACAAAGAAATAGAATTGATGTATCAAAACCAATGCAAATTTGGGGTATATCCACAACTCTCACGCCGTCGACTTCGCCATCCTCGCCTTCCTCTCCTCCTCCTCTTTCTTCCCATGCACACCCCGCAAGAAATCCATCTTGCCGATATAACCCTGTTTACTCCTGCCGTATTCATCCAATTCATCTTTCAGACCTTCTTCATCCACGTGTGCTGCCCAATCGATGGCGGACTTTTGCACGGTGTTGAGTTTGACCGCTTTACCTCCCTTCTTGGCTTCTTCTTCCAATCTGTTTTGTTGGGCCAACACGTCGGCTCGTGAAGGTGTGCGTAGGCGTTGGCGATCTGCGGGTAGTCCTTTGACTTCACCTGTGGGGTTGGGTTCGAATTTGGAAGCGCGGCGGAGGGGGCGTCGGAGGGTGGGTTGATCGGAGGTTGGAGATGGAGAGGACGGTTTCGCGGTGACTTGTTTTGAAGTGTCGTTGTTTGCGAGGTAGAGTTTTGCTTCTGCGGAATCTTTGTGTACGCGTTTTTCTTCTGTCACTTTTTGGCCGGCGAAATCGTAGGAGCGTTTTATGGTTATCATGCCATTGCTATCTTCGTCTGTTTGGGAGGGCTGAGTGTGTGGTTTCTCTGCTCCGCTGGACTGTTGTGTGTTGTCTTCGGTAGGCTTCAGTTGCTCGTGTAGTGGTCGTCCGATCGGTTTTGCTGTCATGGAGGCCCATAGGGCATCGACGTCGACAGTGACATTCTCGACATTGGCGCGTTGGTACTCCTGACGCTCTTGCTTTCTGTGATACAGATTAGCATAGTGTCGAGGTGATGCGACAGCTGTACGCACTCTGCCTTTCGTTGCGCCCTCGTCTTGATCAGACCTCCTTCACCACCACTATCCTCATCGTCATCTGTTTTGCGCTTCTTCGACTTCCGCAGTTCTGTTATTGTCGCTTCATCGCCAGAGTCCAGCTCTTCTTCTACATCTGCTTGTGCCTTCTTCCGCTTCTTTGGTGCTTTCTTGGTCTTTGGTTGTGGTGCTTCTTCGTCTTCTGAGGACGACAGGTCCTCGTCTTGTGCTGCTTCTAGCCCATCGGGGTTAAAGTCTTCATCTTCGCTCGACTTGTACTCCTCTTCTGGATCGATTGGTATTTGATTCTCGTCTGACATTTTGGAAAGATGTTTCTCAAAGTCAACATTCGAGGGCCGCAACATGAGACCGACATGTTTGCACTGTTTGGTTCATGACGCTCATGCTGTCTCCACATTCTGATTTCACATGCACACGCGAGCTGCTTCTCTGATGGAATTGATGGATGGAAATACGTTTCATGATGCCATTAAAATGATACTATTGTACAATGCCATGTTCGTGTCGGCATGTGATATATGCAACCATTTTACTTCTGGAAAGTGTTGTTCTCGCCCTGGCCAAGGTTCTGCTGGACAGTGCCACCGATGCTTCCCTCGGTGGTGAACTGCTTGCCGATGCTGCCTTGTGATGAGAAAGGTCCGCCGACTTTCTCACCGATCTGGCCAATTGCTCCGTCGGCTGTGGCACCCGTCAGCGCCTGTGTCTGACGATTGCTAGATCGATTGACTTGCCCTTGAATTGCTTGCCGATGCTGCCATCGGCACTGAATGCTGAGGTACCGGTGCCAGTGGTCTTCTCGCCTGCGGGCTCGCCTCTGGGGACTGAGTCCTCGTGGACTGCGTTGATGCCCATGTCGTCGTTTCTCAGGGCACTTGAGGAATTTAGCACACCGTGACTTGGCCGCAAAGGATTCTAGGCTTTACGTACGCAGAGGCTCCCTTGTCCATGGTCTTTGCTGATGCGTCACCGTCCATTTTGTATATTGTTTGAGTGGTAGAGATGTTGGAAAGATTCGAAGTGTGATATGTGCTTTTCAACAGTTCTATTATATACATCGACCATGTTGGAGCTGTCATAGTTGTCTAACTATCGAGTTCGTCATAACTCAGGAACCATTTCGTCATGACAACATGGACGCAGTAAAGCGTCAATTGATCTTCTCAGACGGAAGCTCTTCGAGAACCATGAAGATGTTCTTTGACATGGGATTTCAGCCTCATGCGGCTTTGATTGTGTTGATCCCGTCAAATGCTGTGGAGTTGTCTTCGTATTGGATTGTTGTGGTGATGCGTTTCTCCACGATTCGTGATCTCACATTCCAGATGGACCCTTTGTCGAGATTTGTCTCCCAAGCCGCTTGCAGTCGATGGCTTCAAAACGTCCTTTGTCCTTTGGAGTCGCATTCTATGCGAATCGCTTAGAGGCTTGTCCTGCTGATTCATGGTCTACTGAATCATGCTCTGCCCTATACAACGATTAATGCGACAAGCACAGCGGCCTTGAAACTGCTCGAATCGTTTCGGATTTATCGCGGACATTAGATCCATTGTCGGGACGCCTGGGAGGTTGCGACTGCCGACTGACGCTGCTCTTGTCATCGCATCCCAAGCGCTGCTTACTGTGACATGATCCAGCCACGATTTGAGCACGAGGTTTGGATTCAGCTGGTACAATTGTACACGATGGAGGCTCAACATTTCTCTCAGATCTCGGTTGCGATTACGCATTCAAGATGGGTTCGATTGCAACAGTGTCGAATCTGCCTCGGAAGGAACCCAAAATGGTAGGCCTTGCCGTCCTGTTGCCGGGCTCGATCTAGCGCCTAACCAAATGCGGTCTGTGGATAGGCGGGGCATGGCCGGCCTTGTAGGGATCTCTGACCAACTACCAAGCAGCGTCGACATCTGTATCGTCCACGGCCGCGAATAGGCTTCACTTGGATTATCTTTCAGCTGTCATGTCGCAGTCATGTTCGGACATGGATTCGCCTGATTTGCGCGTTTCAACAACAACAAAAGGCAGTTGGCTTCGAGTGGCGCTTGATAGCACATGGCTAGTTTTCAACGTTTTCTCCTCCCAATCCGTGCTGGTGCCCACACAACGGCGTTTGAGCCCATGAGCTGGCGAGTCCCATGTCTTTCCCGAGTCCTTTTCACTTGCCCTGTCCGACTTGTTCAGATGTTGCCGACTGCGAGAGTCATTCCCTCTTGTTAGCGGTCGATCCGACGTCTTTGTCCTGTCACTTCCACATTCCTTTTTATCTCTGACTGCTCCTTCGAAACGCCATTCTTTGTCACTAATACCTTGTATACACACTCTTTGTCACACACTCTTAGCACGAACTAGGCGGATCTGTAGTACACACGGATTCGGGAGGGTGCATTCAGCACCGCACAAGGTACCAGGATGCATTTGGAAAGACCTCTCTCGTTTAAACGCGCCTCAGCGCGGCAAACATTATATCCTTATCCGGACTCCCCCGCCCTAGGAGAACAAGACCGTCAGTCAATGTCCACAACCGGAGGAGCTTTGCCTCGAAGGGAGACTTATAGAAGCGGCGTCTTCTCTTTGCAACCTCAAAAGACCGGAGAACAACTCGGTAGAACGCGGGATGACGACGGATCCGGCGACGAAAGAGACCCAGCAGAGATCGAAGCCGCATACCTGAATCTCGTCGGTGGAGGAGGCAATCGCTCAAGGAATATCAGCTCTGAACTGTCATTCGGTATGGGTGACAAGGATGGAATAGATGGCCAGATATACTCGGTCGAAGATTCGAAGAGAAGGACGAATTTCTACGAAGAGCAATTTCAATACAAGGGGAACGGTCTCAGCAGTGTACGCGAGAGGATTGAGAAGGACTCGCCTGTCGTGGCCGAATTGCGCACCAATGTCATTGTATGTTGTTGTGTTGGTTGCACGTGGTGGAAGCAAGGGTTGAAGGCTAACGCTCGAGGCACAGGTCAAGGATGAATTCACCCTCGTCACCGACATGTCATACAATCTCAGTCAGCGCTATTCCCGTCCCGAGAGCAGTATCATGGTCAATGTTGAACATTCCGCCTGCCTGCTGCTTGCTGGCTCTTTCGAACCCGCATACATCCTCACCATCACCGCCCTTCCCTCCCAATTACAACCCGTCACCAACAAGCGCAATTCAGCCTTGATACAATCCTTCATGGCAGACATTCTTGCCGTCCCACCAGAAAGAGGCATTCTCCGATTCCAGCCCATCGCAGAAGAAAATCTGGCAACGAACGGCACCACCGTCTTTGGCGAGATCGAACGCATTGAGAAGAGCAGTAGCGACAACGACGTGACGGCCGCCAATGCCATCAAGCGCGCCTGGACCCGTGGCTCGCGACGATCCGTCCATGCGAAGAAACCGACCGTCCGAAACACCGACGACGTTCCCTCCGCACTCCCCCAAGTCGCAAACACACACCTACCCACAACGAGCCACTCCCGCCAACCTAGCCAGAACCTCTCCCAATCCGCCGTATCTCTCACCTCCCACCCAGGCCCAGCTTTCGTCGCTGGTGCAACATCTCCCGTTTTGGAAGAGAAGCCCGTAAAAGAGCAGACACCTACACCTGTTGCGACGCCGAATGGCGATGAGAAGAGAAAGAGCACGTTGAATGGCATACTGAAGAACGTCTCCAACTCTCCCAGGCCGGGCTCGGCTACACCTATAATGAAGCCTCCACCTATACCGCAGACTGCTTCGCCAGTCAGTCCGAAGGTGGCCAAGAGGAAGAGTTTCATTTCAATCTTCAAACGATAAAACTCTTTGGATCATGAAGAAGAGCTTGGAAGTTATTGGGTGAAAATATGGTCAAAGGTTGGTTGGCTATTCACATTTGCATATCACGGCGTTTCTTTCCCTTTCGTTTCTTGTCTATAGATCTTTTTTTTTTTCCTCTGTTGCTGGCATGTCATCTAGACATTGCCATTTTCGTTTGTCTCTTGCTTTATACCCTGTTTGGAAACCCCCCAATCTTTCTGCTTTCCAGTTTAGCATTTTCTGGCGTTCCCCTTTTTTTGTTCTTTCACAATACAAAAATTCAAAGTAATATTCTTCCATTCAATTCCTCTTCTTCTCATTTTCAATCAACGCTCTTGCAGTTGATACCTTGCTGTCGATTCCATCGATGAGTTTTGGTACCACATTGCAGTGATGTATCCCTGCTACGCTTTGGCGAAATTGCAAACGTCAAATGAGAGTTTGGAGATAGTTGGCTGACTCCATGAGATCGACTTGTACCTTCCACAATACCGTCAGAATGGACAAAACGCATCATGCCACAAACGAGCAAGAACCCTTCTCGGGAAAACAAGTAGCGAGTGTGCTTATGGGATCAAAAGAAGAAATCATACCCTCTTACTTCCAACAAGAAGTCGTCACCACGCAAGATAATCTTGACATCGCCAATTCTACCAACGAGAGCATGAACCCCCCACCCATACTAATGCATGCATCTTTACAATGGTGATGCTCGCAGCGTTTCATGTATTCCCAATATCAACTTCTTGACACTTGATATTGCATCTACTTTGTAAAAAGTCATTGATCTCCTACATCGTTTGTCTGTTCCAGAAGCAACTGTCATGATGCACGATAATCTTGAAATCAGCAGTGTTGACCACGGAGAGCGACTTGCCTTTCGAGCTCTCTTCGGACGTATACCCGGTTTCGAAAATGTTTGTGCCTCAAGTCATATATCTACCAGGCAGATGCAGCGGTGGAGAAGGATTCATACTTGAGCTCCCTCATTTGATCAACGCCTTACTTATGTAGCTTCCAACAGGCAAGGTGTTTTTGGAGTTCTTGTGGTTGCTCAGAGGGAGCTTGTCAAAATGCTGCTTTCAACGGACAAGCATCGGACTTTAGGGGACATTCTGCCTTTTGACAATTGGTTTGAGATGTGGCACAGCGGCTGAGAGCTCAAGATTATTACGATTTACAGAAACCTATGTGGCATGGTGGAGAGATTGGGATAATAAAGTAGCTTTTATGAGTTTTTGTGTTTTCAGATTCTTTTAGATTTATATACAATTTGGCAATATATAAGGAATGTAAGGCGTACCTCGCCGGCCTGTCTTGAGCTAAACAAGAAGAAAGGGGTGTAGGTGTAGATAAAAGGTAAATAGCCAGCCTCGAGGTCATTAAGTGGTTGTTTCATCATGATATCATGATCCCCGTCTAAGGGATGATCAAAAAGTGTGTGTTAAAGAAGAAGAAGAAAGGTGTTACAGAAGAAGTGAAGGAGAAAAGAAAACATCTAGAGCTGGGGAAAGCGTCTAGAAGAAGAAGACGGCGGCGACGGCAGCAATGGCAGCCATGAAGCTGGCGTTGGTCTTGCTGGCGGCACCAGTGTACTGGGCAGGGGTCGAGGTGGTGGCAGAGGCGACGGAGCCGCTGGTGCTGCTGGGAACGTTGACCTGGACGGAGCTGCTCAGGACAGAGGCAACCGAGGAGGCAACGGGGCCGCTGGTTGCGGGAACAGCAGGGGCAGATGAGGGGCCGGGGGCCTGGATCTGACCGTCGCTGATCTGGGTGACAACCTGACCCGAAGGCTTGGAAGCGGGAGAGCTGGCGGCAGGGGTGGTTGCAGGTGCGCTCTGGACAGGGGAGACGGGAGATGAGGCGGGGTGGCTCTCAACGGGGGCAGACTCGACGATCTTGGTCGACTGAACAGGAGAGACGGGAGATGA
>JGI24891J29808_1000088_pt1 | contig 119674 bp, 110 predicted proteins | sample FreactcultuFSWF8_FD_29808 | JGI IMG/M metagenome (IMG submission 29808) | reverse complement strand
CGCAACCGGCGCGCCCTTCTGTTCCTTGGGTTCCTTCAGCTCCTTGGCTGGCTTGGCAGGCTTGCTGCCATTGGCCGTTGAGGCGTCGGGACGATTGCCCTTGCCCGCAACGTGCTCGGGAGCGTCCGGCTGGATGGTGGCGATGCCGGCCAGTTTCAGCTGGGTGGTGCGGGCACGCGGCTTGCGGCCGGCAGACGGGGTCTTGGCCAGTGCCAGCTGCACCGCTTCCAGGGCCAGCTTGGCGGCGGCCTGTTCGCCGGCGCGGCGGCTACCGCCGGTGCCAAAGACCTGGATGTCCAGCTTGGGCACCAGGCATTCGATCTCGAATTCCTGGCTGTGGGCCGCACCATGGGTGGCGATGACGTTGTACTGCGGCAGCGGGATCTTCTTGCCCTGCAAAAACTCCTGCAGCAGGGTCTTGGCATCCTTGCCCAGGGTCTTGGGATCGACGTGTTCCAGTACCGGGACGTAGAGCGAGCGGATCACCGCACGCGCCGCCTCGAAACCGGAATCGAGGAAGATCGCGCCAAAGAGCGCCTCCAGCGTATCGGCCAGGATCGAGGGACGGCGGAAGCCGCCGGATTTCAGTTCGCCTTCACCCAGGCGCAGGAACTGTGAGAGCTCCAGCCGCTGGGCGATTTCATACAGGGATTGCTGCTTGACCAGGTTGGCGCGCAGGCGCGAGAGGTCGCCTTCGTCGATCTTGTCGTAGCGTTCGAAGAGCAGCGAGGCCACCACGCAGTTCAGCACCGAATCGCCGAGGAATTCCAGCCGCTCGTTATGCAAGGCGCTATGGCTACGGTGGGTCAAGGCCTGCTGCAGGAGCGAAGCATCCTTGAATGGGTGGCCTAGCCGTTGTTGCAAGAGTTGAGGATCCATTTTTTCATCCGTCATTCAGTCTGCCGCCCCGATACGCGCAGTGGCGCGTGGATCGGGGATTACCAGCCTGACCAGTCAGCGGGATCGGTTCAAAGCAAAGCTGAAAACTGCTCCGGGTCTGCCTCCACAATGCAAAGTTGCCAATTGGAAACCGCAGAAACTGCGCAAGCTGCTGGACCAGGATGCGGCACGCTCTCAGTGGAAGCTGCCGATCCGCTTGATATCGCCCAGGTTCATCCAGACAAAGAAGGCCTTGCCGACGATGTTCTGGTCCGGCACGAAGCCCCAGTAGCGACTGTCGAGGCTGTTGTCCCGGTTGTCGCCCATCATGAAATATTCACCCGGCGGCACCGTGCAGGCGAAACCTTCGGCGTTGTAGGTGCACAGCTCATGATGCGGGAAGGCATCGGGATTGGGCACGAAGTTGGGAGCACGCTCATCAGTGAGAATCTTGTGCTCCACGCCGGTCAGGTTTTCCTGCCATTGCTTATAGTACGTCAGATTTTCGTCATCCAGATAATCCGGCAGCGCTTTGTAAGAAATTTGTTCACCATTAACCGTTAAGCGCTTGTTTTTATAGACTATTTTATCACCAGGCACGCCCACCACGCGCTTGATGTAGTCCACCGACATGTCCTTCGGGTACTTGAAGACCATGACGTCGCCGCGCTGCGGCTGATTCACTTCGATGATCTTCTTGTTGATGATGGGCAGGCGGATACCGTAGGTGAATTTGTTCACCAGGATCAGGTCGCCCACCAGCAGCGTCGGCACCATCGAGCTGGACGGAATCTTGAACGGTTCATACAGGAAGGAGCGCAGGCAGAACACCAGCGCGATTACCGGGAAGAAGCTGCCGGAATATTCGATCCAGGCCGGCTGCTTCAGGTGGCGCGCCTGCAGGTCGGCACGGGCGGTGGCGACGGTACCGTCACGCTTGACGCCTTGCGCCTGGTCGCGCGCGACAGCGGCGTCGAACTCGGCCAGGGCGGCGTCGGCGCGGGCGCGGCGCTGCTTGGAGAGGAAGAAGGTGTCGGCGAACCAGATCACGCCGGTCACCAGCATCAGCACGAACAGAATGAGTGCGAAGTTGCCCAACAAAGCCTGCATGTTATTTATCGTCCACTTGTAAGATTGCCAGGAATGCTTCCTGCGGAATTTCGACCGAGCCCACCTGCTTCATGCGCTTCTTGCCGGCCTTCTGCTTTTCGAGCAGCTTGCGCTTGCGGGAGATGTCGCCGCCGTAGCACTTGGCCAGCACGTTCTTGCGCATGGCCTTGACGTTTTCACGCGAGATAATGGTGGCACCGATAGCCGCCTGGATCGCCACATCGAACATCTGGCGCGGGATCAGTTCGCGCATCTTGGCCGCCACCTGGCGACCGCGGATCTGCGCCGCGGCACGGTGCACGATGATGGCCAGCGCATCGACCTTTTCGCTGTTGATCAGCATGTCGACCTTGACCACGTCTGCCGCACGGTATTCCTTGAACTCGTAGTCCATGGAGGCATAGCCGCGCGAGGTGGACTTGAGGCGATCGAAGAAGTCCAGCACGATTTCGGCCATCGGCATTTCATAGGTCAGCTGCACCTGCTTGCCGTGATAGCTCATGTTCATCTGGATGCCGCGCTTCTGCGTGCACAGGGTGATGACCGAGCCTACGTACTCCTGCGGCATGTACAGGTTGACGGTGACGATGGGTTCGCGGATTTCCTCGATCTTGGAGACTTCCGGCATCTTGGACGGGTTGTCAACCATCAGCATGGTGCCGTCGCGCTGCTGCACTTCGTACACCACCGTCGGCGCGGTGGTGATGAGGTCCATGTCGAACTCGCGCTCCAGGCGTTCCTGCACGATTTCCATGTGCAGCAGGCCCAGGAAGCCGCAGCGGAAGCCGAAGCCCAGCGCCTGCGAAACTTCCGGCTCATACATCAGGGCGGCGTCATTGAGCTTCAATTTTTCCAGCGAGTCGCGCAGGGCGTCGTACTGGTTGGCTTCCACCGGGAACAGGCCCGCAAACACCTGCGGCTGCACTTCCTTGAAGCCGGGCAGCGGCGCCGGGGCCGGCTTGCCGGCCAGGGTGATGGTGTCGCCCACGCGCGCGGACTTCAGTTCCTTGATGCCGGCGATGACGAAACCGACCTGCCCTGCCGACAAGGATTCACGCGATTGCGACTTGGGCGTGAACACGCCGATGCTTTCGGTGAGGTACTGGGTCTCGGTGGCCATCAGCAGGATCTTGTCCTTGGGACGCAAGGTGCCATTGACGATGCGCACCAGCATGACCACACCGACGTAGTTGTCGAACCAGGAATCGATGATCAGCGCCTGCAGCGGTGCATCCGGGTCACCCTTGGGGGCCGGCACCTTGGCCACGATGGCTTCGAGTACGTCTTCCACGCCCAGGCCGGTCTTGGCCGAGCAGGGAGTGGCGTCGGAGGCGTCGATGCCGATCACGTCCTCGATCTCGCTCTTGGCGTTGTCGGGGTCGGCCGAGGGCAGGTCGATCTTGTTCAGGACCGGCACCACTTCCACGCCCAGGTCCAGGGCGGTGTAGCAGTTGGCCACGGTCTGCGCTTCCACGCCTTGGGAGGCGTCGACCACCAACAGCGCGCCTTCGCAGGCGGACAGCGAGCGCGAGACTTCATAGCTGAAGTCGACGTGACCAGGGGTGTCGATCAGGTTGAGGTTGTAGATCTGGCCATCCTTGGCCTTGTAGGCCAGGGCTGCGGTCTGGGCCTTGATGGTGATGCCGCGCTCGCGCTCGATATCCATCGAATCCAGCACCTGGGCTTCCATCTCGCGGTTGGACAAGCCCCCGCACAACTGGATGATGCGGTCGGCGAGCGTGGACTTGCCGTGATCGATGTGGGCGATGATCGAGAAATTACGGATATTGTTCATTAACAGACTGGAAACGATGAAAAAAGGCGCTCTGTAGCGGGCTTTGCCCAGCCGAGCGCCTTTGCAACAGCTTATTCGACCCGGCATTTTACCGGAATTCACCGGGACAAGCCCGACTTTCCGGTGCCAGGCCGTGCAGCCGGACTTGGCTGCGACAACACAACTTATTTCATTTCAGCAACAAATGCCTGCAGGCGCGCCTTGTCCAGATGGTAATGGCACAACTCCTGCCACTGACCATTACTGCCCTGCCCCATCAGCACCGGCACCAGCTCATCGTAACGCGCCACCAGCGCCTCATCGGCATCCACATCGACCATCTCGATCACGGCCGGGATCTCGCCCAGTGCCTGGCGCAAGGCGTCACGCAGGTCTTCGCACAGGTGGCAGTAGCTGCGCGAATAGATGATGAAGTGCAAGGCTTGCCCTGCGGCTGAGGGCGAAGAAGGGGTGGTCATAGGCTCATATGAAAGTTTCTTCCCTCAGCCCGACGCGAACCAAGGAAAAAGGCTGCGACCCCAGGGAGCCGCAGCCTTCATGCTGAAGTATCAGGCAATTTTACGGAAAAATGGCCCGGCCTCAGTTGCCGCCGTTCGGACGCAGCGGCACGAACTGCGAGGAGTCGCCACGGCGCACCAGCACCGCTGCCCGCTTCTTGGCATCGAGCTTGGCCACCAGCTGGCCGAACTGCTTGCTGTCATTGACATCGACCTCGTTGAGGCGCTGGATCACATCGCCCGGACGGATGCCGGCGGCGGCAGCGGCACCGCTGACGTTTTCCACCAGCACGCCGTTGTCGACCTTCAGCTCCTTCTTCTGCGCATCACTCAGGTCGCTCACCACCAGGCCCAGGGAGTTGGGGGTGTTGTCGGGCTTGGCCTTCTTTTCCTCGGCCTGCTTGGGCTTGTCGGCTTCCAGCTCGACCACGGTCACGCTGACGTCGCGGGCGCTGCCCTTGCGCCAGATATTGACGGTGGCCTTGGCTCCCGGCTTGGTGGCACCGACCATGCGCGGCAGGTCGCTCGGTCGCTCGATGGCTGCACCGTTGTATTTCAGGATGATGTCGCCCGCCTCCAGGCCCGCCTTGTCAGCCGGGCCACCGGCTTCCACGCGTTGCACCAGCGCGCCTTGCGCGCGGGCCAGGCCCAGCGATTCGGCCACATCCTTGGTCACTTCACCGATCTGTACGCCGATACGGCCGCGCGTGACGCGTCCGCTGGCCTTGAGCTGGTCGGCTACCCGCAGCGCCTCATCGATGGGTACTGCAAAGGAGATCCCCATGAAGCCGCCGGAACGGCTGTAGATCTGAGAGTTGATGCCGACCACTTCACCCTTGAGGTTGATCAGCGGACCACCCGAGTTGCCCGGGTTGACCGCCACGTCGGTCTGGATCAGCGGCAGATAGTCGCCCGTGTCACGCGCCTTGGCCGAAACGATGCCGGCAGTCACGGTGTTCTCCAGGCCGAAGGGCGAGCCGATGGCCAGCACCCACTCACCGACACGGATCTTGTCGGAGTCGCCCATGTTCAGGCGCGGCAGGTTGCTGCCATCGATCTTGAGCACGGCCACGTCGGTGCGGGTATCCGAACCCACGATCCTGGCCTTGAATTCACGTTTGTCGGTCAGGGTCACGTAGACCTCGCTGGCCCCATCCACCACGTGCGCATTGGTCATGATGAAACCATCGGCCGAGATGATGAAGCCCGAGCCCACGCCACGCGGCACTTCTTCCTGCTGGCCCTGGCCACCCTGCTTGCCATTGCCGCGCGGGGTACCCGGCTGCTGCTGGCGCGGGATGGGAATACCGAAGAAGCGGCGGAAGAATTCCTGCATTTCCGGATCATCCATGCCGCCACCCTGCCCTTGGGCATTCTGGCGCACGCGCTCGGTAGTACGAATATTCACCACCGCCGGACCGGTGCGCTCGACGATGTCAGCGAAGTCAGGCAGGGCCGCCACCGTGGGCGAAGCCACGGGAGGCGCGGCCTGCACGGCCGGTGCTGCAGCAAAGACGGAAGCGGCCAGCAAGGCGCCGGCAAGAGTGTTCTTCATGGGAGTCATTGCAACGGTCTCTTTTATTTGGATTTCAGTTCAATGGAATTGGCTACCTGACGGATTGCAGCGGCGGGCACTTCTCCAACGACGGTCAGCCAGTAATCGCCCTGGCGTCGGCCCAGGATGTTCATGGCACCCTGCTGTATCGTACCCTCTTCCCGGCCCTGACTGCCCGGCTCGATGAACACCGAGATGGCCGCCAGCCCGTCGGAGAACACGATCTGCAAGACTTCGCGTTCAGCCGGACGGTTCTGGGCCGGTGCCGCGCCCGCTTCGCCGCTATCGGAAATCACGCGACGCACCTGCTGGATCTTCCGGAAACCAGGCGGCGGCGTGATCTGCCAGGCCGACAGGTCAGCCGGCACCATGGCCGCCTTCTCGATGCGCCAACCGCGCGTGTCCTTGTAAGTGGGGCTGACCCGGGCGCGATCAATCCCCCCGATGTCGATCTGGGTAAACGCGATCTGCTCGATCACCTCGCCGCGGCCATCCAACGTCTGCCCGCGCAACAGCAGGCCGGTAGCCTGGTCGGCGCAGAAACGGTAGCCGTAGCGCAGCTTGTCGCGCGGTACCAGCACGATGACCTGGCAGTTGCGGCCCGCCACCCGCTCATCGCCATCGGACTGCAGCCGGTAGAAGCGCGCCAGGTCCTCCGGGCGCGCATCGACGATGGCCGGGAAGGTGTCTCGCGTGACCCGTTTTTCCCGGCGCACGATGCGCTGGTCAGGGTCATAGCTGGCCACATCCTCGTTGTCGCGCACGAACTCGCGCGGCTTGCCATCGAGCAGCTCCAGCTTTTCCAGTTCACTCTTGCCGGCCACCACATGGGTGACCCGCGAGCTGCGCATCTGCGCGGCCTGCTGGTAGACGAAACTGCCTGAGTAATTGAGATGCTGGGCGGCAGATTGCATTTTTTGCAATTGCGCCAGCAATGCGGAAGAAGTGGTGGCTTCGCTGGCCGCAGTTGTAGAAACGCCATCCGCCGCTTGAGCGGATGGCATCAAGGAGAATCCCAACAACGTGGCCAGCAAGCACAGTACGCCGTACAGACGCCCCGTCAGATGCATCTTACTTGTCTGCGTCCGAGGAGAAGGCTGCGGAACGGGTGTATTGCGCCGAACTGTAGGAAGGCGAGAAGCGCTGGTGAGCGAACAGGTAGTCGTCGATGCGCGGATCGCGCTTGACTTCACCCTGCTGGGCCAGCGAGCTCAGTTGATTCACGTTCTGCGGATTGCCGTTGGTGTCAGCAACGGTAGCAATGGCCGAAGGCACATTGACCGGAGCCGACGCCACCTGGGCCACCGGTGCAGCCATTTTGGCGTCCGCCGTCACCACCGCTTGCTGCGGCATGGCCACGAACACGGCGGCCACGGCAGCAGCAGCCGCTGCGGCGCTAGGCATCAGGAAACGCACCAGGCGGCCTGGACGGCTCGCGCGATGGTCGCCATTGGCAGCTGCCACAGCTTGCACCACCGGAGCAGCCGCGGCTGCCTTGACCGGCTCGGCCACTGCGGCCTGCGGGGCAACGATGGTCGGTTCGGCATCGAGCAGCGCGCTCATCTTGGCGGAGAAGCCAGCGCTCAGGGAGACATCCATCTCCTCCGAACGCAGCACCTCGCCGATGCGATGGTAACCCTCCCACGCGTCCTGGGCGTCCTTGGAAGAACGCAGGGCCGCGAAGGCAAGGGTCATTTCTTCAGTGCTCAGCTCACCATCGGCGAGGGCTGAGATCTGTTCTTTGGTCGTTACTTTGGTATCCATGTGCAGTCACCCGGCAAATATCTTAGTTCCATACCCGCTTTATTATTTTCTTTTTAACAACAGGCTTGTGGCCTCATTACCAGCGCTTGTCCGCTGCCGTATCCAGCAATGGACGCAGCTTCTCGGCAATAGCTTCCCGGGCGCGGAAAATGCGGCTGCGCACGGTGCCGATCGGACAATTCATCGCATCTGCAATCTCGTCGTAGCTCAACCCCTCGATCTCGCGCAACGTGATGGCAGTACGTAATTCTTCCGGCAATGCCTCCATCGCCACATTGACCGTCTGAGCAATCTGCTTGGTGGCCAACATCGACTCTGGAGTGTTGATGTCCCTCAGATGGTCTGCATCGTCAAAAGTTTCAGCTTCTTCTGCATCTGCTTCTGTCGAAGTTGGCGCCCTGCGCCCCATGGTGACCAAATAGTTCTTGGCAGTGTTGATGCCGATGCGGTAAAGCCAGGTATAGAAGGCCGAATCGCCGCGGAATTGCGGCAGCGCGCGATAAGCCTTGATGAAGGCTTCCTGCACCACGTCTTCGGCTTCGGCCTGGTCACGCACCAGGCGTGACACCAGGCGCATCAGCTTGCGTTGATACTTGACTACCAATAGCTCGAACGCCTTCTTGTCGCCACGCTGGACGCGCTCAACAAGCTGTTGGTCTATTTCGCGTTCTGTCGTCAAACCGGATTCCTTGTTTTTTATGGCCGTGTTGTTTTATCGTCATTGCCTTTGGCAGATGCTTCCAGCTCGGCAATTTTCAAGCCCGACGGCCTCATTTTTCCAGCAGTCTTGCCTTGGCCGTATTGTGACTGATCAGCCAGCGGCACGCCACGGAAAGTGCACGGAATGTATCTTCAGAGACGGAATCCGTGAGGATGGGGATGGTACGTGTCTTGCCGTTTTCCAGCCGCAGGCGCAGGAACAGCATGCCCGGCCAGATGGTGCTGCCGGCCAGCAGCTGGGCCAGTCCGGCCTTCATCACCTGCGGCTTGGCGCGCGCCGAGGGCAGCAAGTGTTCCACCACGCGGATCTGCCCGGTGCCGGAAATGTGCAACCAAATGACTTTGCGATCACGCAACACCAGCACCAGGGCCAGTGCGGCAGCGAGGATGCAGGCCATGGCCAGCGCGATGCGCGCCACCCAGGACAGCGAACCCGGCATCCCGAACGCCAGCACCACGCCAGTCAGGGCCACGCACAGGCAAGCGAAAGCCGTCACCAGCAGCAACAAGCGGGAAGGTTTGATATCTGCGGAAACGGCGATCGACATGAGATACCCGGAAGCAAGGCGCACCCGCAACAACGGGCAGCATAAAAACGACAAACCCGGCTTCGGTAAGGAAGCCGGGTCTTGCATTTTACATCTTGCCGATGACCAGGGTACCGTTGGTGCCGCCGAACCCGAAGGAGTTCTTGACGGCAATATCGATCTTCATGTCCCGCGCCTGGTTGGCGCAGTAATCCAGATCGCACTCCGGATCCTGGTTGAAGATGTTCATCGTCGGCGGCGACACCTGATTGTGCACTGCCAGCACGGTCAACACCGTTTCCAGGCCACCGGCACCACCCAGAAGGTGACCGGTCATGGATTTGGTCGAATTGACAACCATCTTGTAAGCATGGTCGCCGAATGCGGCCTTGATCGCGTCGGATTCGTTCTTGTCGCCCAGGGGGGTCGACGTACCGTGCGCGTTCAGGTACTGCACTTCATCCGGATTGACGCCGGCATCGCGCAGTGCATTGAGCACGCAGCGGCGCGGACCATCCAGGTTGGGCGCAGTCATGTGGTAGGCATCGCCGCTCATGCCGAAGCCGAGCAGTTCTGCATAGATCTTGGCGCCACGGGCCTTGGCGTGTTCGTACTCTTCGAGCACCATCACGCCGGCACCCTCGCCCAGCACGAAGCCGTCGCGATCCTTGTCCCAGGGGCGGGACGCAGTCGCGGGATCGTCGTTGCGGGTCGACAGTGCGCGCGCCGAAGCGAAGCCACCGATACCCAGCGGCGAAACGCTGGATTCAGCGCCGCCGGCCACCATCACATCCGCATCGCCGTACATGATCATGCGTGCGGCAGAGCCGATGCAATGCAGGCCGGTGGTGCAGGCGGTGACGATCGCCAGGTTGGGGCCCTTCAGACCGAACTTGATGGACAAGTTGCCCGAGATCATGTTGATGATCGAGGCCGGAATGAAGAAGGGGCTGATGCGGCGCGGACCACGGTTGGTCAGTTCGGCGTGGGTTTCTTCGATCAGCGGCAAGCCGCCGATGCCCGAACCGATCATGACGCCAATGCGCTCGGCATTCTCATCCGTAACCGTCAATCCACTGTCCTGGATGGCCTGGATACCGGCGGCCATGCCGAAGTGGATGAAGGTATCCATATGACGCGCTTCCTTGGCGGGGATGTAATCCTCGATATTGAAGCCCTTGACTTCACCGGCGAAGTGCGTGGTGAAGGGGGTTGCGTCGAACTTGGTGACGGTAGCGATGCCGGACTTGCCTTCCTTGATGGCACTCCACGTATCGGCGACGTTGTTGCCGACAGGCGAGATGCATCCCAGGCCGGTTATGACTACACGACGTTCACGAGTGCGGCTCAAGCAATTCTCCTGAAACTTTGACCAAAGCCCTTATCAGGCCTTGACTTGCGACTTTGCGTAGTCGATCGCCTGTTGCACGGTGGTGATCTTTTCAGCTTGTTCGTCGGGGATTTCCATTTCGAACTCATCTTCCAGTGCCATGACCAGCTCGACGGTGTCCAGCGAGTCGGCGCCCAGGTCGTCCACGAACGACGATTCGTTCTTGATGTCGGCTTCGGCGACGCCCAGTTGCTCAGCGACGATCTTCTTCACGCGTTGTTCGATATCGGACATAGTGTTCCTCCAGAGGGATGATAGGTTACAAAAGTGCGCGCATTTTAGCAGGTTTGCGCGCGGAAAATTTACTTTTAACTATTCCTGGCAAGATTGTGCCAAGTCCAGCTTAACTGCAAACAAAAGTCGTCAAAAGGACTTGAATCAAGCCCCCAAGACTTACTTAACCCATGTACATGCCGCCATTGACATTGAGCGTCGTACCGGTGATGTAGGCCGCTTGCGGCGAGGCCAGGAAGGCCACCGCATAGGCGATCTCCTCGGCCGCACCCAGGCGTCCCAGCGGGATCTGCTGCAGGATGGCAGCGGACTGCTGTTCGTTCAGCGCCTTGGTCATGTCGGTATCGATGAAGCCTGGCGCAACGCAATTGACGGTGATGTTGCGGCTGCCGATCTCACGCGCCAGCGCACGGCTCATGCCGGCCACGCCAGCCTTGGCGGCGGCATAGTTCATCTGGCCGGGATTGCCGGCCTCGCCCACCACGGAAGTGATGCTGATGATGCGGCCGCTACGGGCCTTCATCATGCCGCGCAGCACGGCGCGCGAAAGGCGGCCGACGGCGGTCAGGTTGGTGGCGATGACGCTGTCCCACTCCTCGTCCTTCATGCGCATGGCCAGTTGGTCCTGGGTGATGCCGGCATTGTTGACCAGGATGGAGAGCGCACCGAATTCCTTCTGCACCTGCTCCACCAGCGCCACGCTGGCTTCGGCATCATTGACATTGAGCACCGCACCACGGCCGGCTTCCGGACCCAGCGCCGCCAGGTATTCGGTGATGGCGGCAGCGCCCGACTCCGAGGTCGCCGTACCGACCACCTTGGCACCCTGGCGGGCCAGTTCGGTGGCGATGGCACGGCCGATGCCGCGCGAAGCGCCGGTCACCAGGGCGACCTGGCCTTGCAGATTCAATGCACTCATTTCAGCAACTCCAATACTTTGTTCAGGGATTCCTGGTCGACGATGGCTTCACCCACCAGGTCACCATTGATGCGCTTGGTCAGGCCGGTCAGCACCTTGCCCGGACCGCACTCGATCAGGTGCGTGACGCCGTCGGCGCCCATCTTCTGCACCGTCTCGACCCAGCGCACCGGCGCGGCCGCCTGGCGCACCAGGGCATCCTTGATGGCAGCCGGATCATTGACCACGGCCACATCGACGTTGTTGATCAGCGGGATCTGCGGCGCGGCGAAGGCGACGTTGGCCAGATAGGCTTGCAGGCGATCCGAAGCCGGCTTGAGCAGCGAGGAGTGGAACGGCGCCGACACCGGCAGCGGCAGCGCGCGCTTGGCACCCTTGGCCTTGGCGATGTCGCAGGCACGGCCGACAGCGGCCTTGTGGCCAGCGATCACGACTTGTGCGGGGGCATTGAAGTTGACGGCCTCGACCACTTCGCCTTGCGCCGCTTCGGCGCAGGCAGCACGCACGTCTTCATCAGACAGGCCGAGAATGGCGGCCATGCCACCCTGCCCGACCGGCACGGCTTCCTGCATGGCTTGCGCGCGGAAGCGCACCAGCGGTACCGCATCCTTGAAGGCGATCACGCCGGCGGCGACCAGTGCCGAATATTCGCCCAGGCTGTGGCCGGCGACCAGCGCCGGTGCCTTGCCGCCTGCAGCCAGCCAGGCGCGATAGAAGGCCACGGCAGCCGTCAGCATGACGGGCTGGGTGTTGGTGGTCAGGTCCAGGTCTTCCTTGGGACCTTCAGCGATGAGCTTGCCCAGGTCGAACTGCAGGGCATCGGAAGCTTCTGCGACGGTCTGGCGGACGACTTCATTGTCGGCGAAGCCATTGAGCATCCCGATGGCCTGCGAACCCTGGCCCGGGAAGACGAAAGCGAATGTTGTCATGCTTGGAGGTAGATAATTTGGATGAAAATGCAGGAAATCGAAGAGATCAGTGAACGAAAGGACTGCCGCAGCAGCCCCCTGCCCGCTTTACATGCGCGCCAGCACGGCGCCCCAGGTGAAGCCACCGCCGACGCCTTCCATCATGACGGTATGACCCGGCCGGATGCGGCCATCGCGCACCGCCTGGTCCAGCGCCAAGGGAATCGAAGCTGCGGAAGTATTTCCGTGCTCGGCCACCGTGACGACCATCTTTTCCAGCGGCAGACCCATCTTCTTGGCCGTGCCCTGCATGATGCGGATATTGGCCTGGTGCGGCACCAGCCAATCCACCTCGGTGGATTGCATCTTGGCCGCTTCCAGCGCTTCGCGCGCCACCTTGTCCAGCAAGGAAACGGCCAGTTTGAAGACGGCCGGGCCATCCATGTAAAGGTAGGCGCTGCCGGCGACGGCACCGTTGTCGATGCTGCCCGGGACGCACAGGATGTGACCGTGGCTGCCATCGGCATGCAGCTTGGTCGCCAGCACGCCCGGCTCCTGCGAGGCACTCATGATGACCGCGCCGGCACCATCGCCGAAGAGCACACAGGTGGTGCGATCCTTGAAATCCAGAATGCGCGAGAACACTTCGGCACCAATGACCAGAACGTTCTTGTGGGCACCGGATTTGATGAAGCTGTCCGCCACCGACATGGCGTAGACAAAGCCGCTGCAGACGGCCTGCACATCCATGGCCGGCGCACCATTGGTGATGCCCAGCTTGCGCTGGACCACACAGGCGGTGCTCGGAAAACCACCCAGGTGATCCGGGGTGGAGGTGGCCATGATGATCAGGTCGATGTCATTGGCCTGCATGCCAGCCGCTTCCAGGGCGCGCTGCGCCGCCTGCAGGGCGAGATCGCTGGAAAGCTGGCCCGGCTCGGCATAGTGGCGCGCGGAGATGCCGCTGCGCGTGACGATCCATTCGTCCGAGGTCTCGATGCCCTGCTCGGCCAGCTGCGCGGCCAGCTCATGGTTGGTGACGCGCTTGGCCGGCAGGTAGCTGCCGGTGCCGACGATTTTGCTGTAAGTGGTCATGCCGTCTTCTTGCTCTGTTAGTTCGGTTGATCCAGCGAGACCGGTGCCGGCTCGAAAGCCTTGGCAACGGCCTCGGCCGTGCGCCCCTGCTCCTGGGGCATCAGCTCCGCCATGCTGGCGGCAATACGGGCGAGCACATCATACTTGGCCGCATCATACGCGCGGCGGATGGCCCATTCGAACGCATACACATCGGCCCCGCCGTGGCTCTTGAAGACCAGGCCCTTCAGGCCCAGCAAGCTAGCGCCATTGTAGCGGGAAGGATTGAGGCGGCGCGACAGCGCCTTGATGGCACCATAGGCGATCAGGGCACCGAGCTTGTTGATGATGCCCTTCTTGAATTCGCTGGTGAGCACCTGCTTGACGAAGCGCCCCAGGCCTTCGGAGGCCTTCAGGGTCACGTTGCCCACGAAACCGTCGCACACCACCAGGTCGGTCGTGCCTTCGAAGATGTCGTTGCCTTCCACGTTGCCGTAGAAATTGAGGATACCCTTCTCATGGTCGCCCCGCAGCAGGGCGGCGGTCGCCTTGACCAGCTCGTTGCCCTTCATGTCCTCTTCACCCACGTTCAACAGGCCCACGGTCGGCTTGGCCTTGCCTTCCATGACCGCGACCAGGGCCGAGCCCATGAGTGCAAATTGATGTAAATGCTGTGGCTCGCAGTCGACGTTGGCGCCGAGGTCGAGCATGTAGGTGGGGCCATCCTTCTGGTTCGGGAGGATGGTGCAGATGGCCGGACGATCCACGCCCGGCAGGGTCTTCAGCACATAGCGCGAGACCGCCATGAGCGCGCCCGTATTGCCGGCCGAGACGGCGGCGTGGGCCTGCCCCTCCTTGACCAGGGTCACGGCCACGCGCAGGGAAGAATCCTTCTTGCGACGCAGGGCGACCTCGATCGGGTCGTCCATGGTCACCACTTCGGAGGCATTGTGGATGCGGATGCGGGCTTCGCCGGCCAGCTTGTATTTCTTCAGCAGCGGCTGCAGCACGGCTTCCTGGCCGACCAGGATCAGCTCTGCATCAGGTTGGCGCTTGAGGAAGGAGGCAGCGGCCGGGAGCGTGACTGACGGGCCATGATCGCCACCCATGCAGTCGATTGAAATTTTGATGGTCATCGATTTGATTCAAAGCCTTGCCAGCCCACATTATGAGGCAGATTGCAAAGCCTTCAAAATGGCACACTCGGACAGCGCACCAGATGAAGCTTCACGCAAGCAGGCAGGCAGGTCCGCTACGGATGTCGCGGACATAAAAAAGCGGCGCAAAATGAACCTCCTGAAACAGAAGCTCATTGCGCCGCTTTTCTCCAAAAACAGCAAGCTCAATGAATGAGATTACTCGTCGTTCTTGGTCTTCAGCACCTTGCGACCACGGTAGAAACCGTTGGGGCTGATGTGGTGACGCAGGTGGGTCTCACCAGTGGTCGGCTCCACAGCCAGCGGGGGTGCAGTCAGAAAGTCGTGTGCGCGATGCATACCGCGCTTGGACGGGGTCTTTTTGTTCTGTTGAACGGCCATGATTACTCCTAAACCTTACTTAAGATTGAAAATTTTAACACATCGGATCGGTGTTTCTCCAACCCCGCTGTGCCGCTGCCCGGCCTTTGCCAGACATTCCCCAACAATACTTGTTACTGCTTCAACTTCTTCAGTACCTCAAACGGGGAAGCCCGTTCAGCACCTTTGGCCTCGGCCGCCACGCTACCGTCAGGACAGACGTCATGCTTGGGTGCCACCGGCAGGGCCAGCAGCGCATCGTCCTCAATCAGGTAGTTCACGTCGAAGGCTGCCGAACCGACGATGACATCGATCTCGTCATCATCCAGCAGTTCTTCGATGGTGTCGGCTTGCGCCTCATCTTTTGCCAATACCAGCAGCGACTTCGAATCAATCTCGAAATTCAATGCCGTCAGGCAACGCTGACAGATCAGATTAACTGCACCCGACACTGCCAGACTGAGTTGAGCATGTCCCAGCTTGTCGATATCGCCGGACAGAGCCCAGTGAATCGTGCCGGAACGGTCAACCGTCTCTTGCGCCAGACGACCTAATTCAGCAACCGGAATCTCACCCTGTGCCTGCTGTTTCAGCCTGCAGAATTCGAACGCGTCGATAACAAATGCATTCATAGCCAAAGCAGAATCCGGAAAACCTGCGATCATAACAGAAAATTTCCTTACCAGTCAAAGCCTTAGCGCCTTGCTTGCGAAATTCTCGCGAAAAATGGCTTCATCTGAGGAAGCGCTCTCACTTTTGTGGCGAATTTCCGCCAAAATCCGGGTTTTATTGTTTCAGCACGGCGCGTGGCGCGCCTTCACCATGACACAACACCGCACCGATTCCACCCTGCCCCGCCTGATCCTGGGCTCCAGTTCCGTCTATCGCAAGGAATTGCTGGCCCGCCTCGGCCTGCCCTTCGAGACCATGGCCCCGGACATCGACGAAACCCCGCAACCCGGCGAAACCCCGGAAGCCACGGCCTTGCGACTGGCGCGCGAGAAGGCCGCCGCCATTGCCCTCCGGGTCGGTCCTGCCCTGGTGATCGGCTCGGACCAGGTCGCCACGCTGGACGGCCTGCAGATCGGCAAACCCGGCAATCACGCCAATGCCTTGAAGCAATTGCAGCTGATGCGCGGACGCGAAGTGATCTTCCATACGGCGCTGTGCCTGTGGGATGGCCGCCAAGCCGATGCCGCCGCCGCGCAGGTCTGCAATGTACAGACCGTGGTGCGCTTCCGCGACCTCGAAGATGCCGAACTCGATGCCTACCTGCGTATCGAGCAGCCCTACGACTGTGCTGGCAGCGCCAAGAACGAGGGCCTGGGCATCGCCATCCTGGAGAGCATTCGCAGCGACGATCCCACCGCCCTCACCGGCCTGCCGCTGATCGCCTTGACCGGCATGCTGCGCCGGGCCGGCGTTCCATTCTTCACCGCCGGCCGCGCGGCTCAGTAATTACGGCGCGGATAGCCTTCGGCCAGGATGCGCTGCCACACCACTTCGCGCTGATCCTTGTCCATGAAGACCCATTGCGCCACTTCATCGACGGTACGGCCGCAGCCGCGGCAGACATCGTCAAAGGTGGTGGAGCACACGGCCACGCAAGGCGTGTCGGGGCGCTCGGGTGCGGACGGAACGGCGGACTGCGAAGAAGAGCTGGAAGACATTGAGTGAATCTGAATGAGGAAAGTGAAGCATTGCGCAAGCGGCCCGCCCGGATCCCAACGGCATACGGACAAAAACCTTCACTTGGCCAACAACGCGATACTTCGCATCTTACCAAGAACCGACGGCAAGCTCTCCCTGCTGATCGAAGGGATATGAAGAGTTCATCACCCCCGAACCAAACCGACAGGCAAAAAAAAGCCCGCGACCAAGAGGTGCGGGCTTGAATCCAATTTCTTAAGGAGATTGGAGGAGACAGGTGCAACTATAGCGATGCACCCCGGCCGAGTCTGCTTTATTGTGGCAATAGCAGATATTCACATTCTTCATATCTGCCGTCAGAACCGCGCCACAACAAGCATCCGCCGCACCATCCGGCGCTCACCCCATCCGCAAATCACCCTGCACCGCCGACGTCATCGGCTTGGGCGGATTGCCGCCCTTGCGGTCACAGGCTTGCAATGACAATAACAGAGCAATCCCCAGCAAAATCAGCGCATTCGTTCTCATCACAGTCTCCCGGAATGAATTCCCTTGCAAAGAATGCCACCTTCCGCCCGCCCTGCCCGTCTGTCAAGCCGATCAGGCGGCGCTACGCAGGCTGCTCACCGCGCCGGTGGCGGCTACCGCACGGGCGGCCACCAGGTTCTTCTCATAGAGGGCCGCAATCATATCCGACTGCGTCAGCATGCCGACCAGCTTGCCATCGGCCTGCACCACCGGAATCTGGTGCAAGCCATCGGCCATGCGCGGCACCAGTTCCAGCACCGGCGTATCGACCTGGGCAGTGATGACCGGCCGGCTCATGATCTGGCCGACCACTTCCGGCTTGTCCGAATGCGTGAACGGCACCCGGTGCAGCAGGCGGCGCAGCTGCGCGGCCAGGCCCGTATGCACTTCCACGCCGGCATGCTCCAGAAAATCCGTACGGCTGACGATGCCGATGACATGCCGCCCGCGATCGAGCACCGGCAAGGCCCGCAATTGGTGCTCCTGCAACAGGCGCCAGGCCTCGTCCAGGCCGGTGGCGAATTCCACCGCGACCACATCACGCGACATTACGGCGGCGCACAGGGTCTGGCCGAAGCGGCGGTGATAGGCCCGCATTTCGGTTTGCAGGAAGATTTCTTCAAGATCGTCGCGGCCGATGTCGAGCACCTGGTTGAAATCCTTCAGGACTGCGTCCAGATCTTCATGCGAGAACCCCAGCCGCGTGATCGGCAATTCATCCCGGGTCTGGTGCGGATGGGGTGCGGCGCTGTGCTGGGCATGCGGGTAGCGGCGTCCGGTGGCGTTGTTGTAGAACAGCGCGGCCGCCAGCAGCAGCGCCGAGTTGAGCAGCACCGGCGAAAGCACGAAGGCATAGCCCATGTCATGCACCACCGGCCCGCCCAGCACCGCCGTCAAGGCCACCGCCCCGCTGGGCGGGTGAATGCAGCGCAGCAGGAACATGCCGCCAATGGCCAGCGCGATGGCCAGCGCCGCCGCCAGGGCCGGCTCCTGCACCAGCTTCGCGCAGCTCACCCCGATGAGCGCCGCGCAGAGGTTGCCGCCCAGGATGGACCAGGGCTGGGCCAGCGGACTGGACGGCACCGCAAACAGCAACACGGCGGACGCCCCCATCGGCGCGATCAGCCAGATGGTGCGCGCCTCATGCGGCAGCAGCGCATAGCTGGTCAGGCCGACCAGCAGGATGCCGAACAGACTGCCAGCGCAAGCGCGCATGCGCTCGAAGCGATCGACATTGGTCTTGGCAGGAATAAAACTTTTCAACCACAGCAAGATAGAATCGGGCATATCCCTTCCGTGACGACGGGTCTTCAACAAGGCACGCGGCGTGACAGCGCCCGCGCCAAAGCCACAATTACATCACAAGATGATATATATGTCCCGTTTGCCCCTCTCCCTTTTACTTCACAGCGAAGGTGCTTGCCGATGAATGCCGCACCCCGCCTGCAAAAAGACGATTTCGAAGCCCTGTCGGAATTTCGCTACCAGCTGCGCCGTTTCCTGCGCTTTTCGGAAGATGCCGCCCAGAGCGAAGGCCTGACGCCCCTGCAATACCTGCTCATGCTGCACATCAAGGGCTATCCCGGCCGCGAGTGGACCAGCATCAGCGAGCTGGCCGAGCGCCTGCAGGCCCAGCACCACGGCGTCGTGGCCCTGGTCACGCGCTGCGTGAAAGCCGGCCTGGTCACGCGCACCCCGGACGACCGCGACAAGCGCCTGGTCCAGGTGCGCCTGACCGAACTGGGCGAGCAATACCTGCATCGCCTGGCGCAATTGCATCGCAATGAGCTGCACTCGCTGTCTGGCGTATTCCAGGTATCGCACATCTCGGCCTTCAACGACCGCGACTGAACGCGGCCACCCATCTTGCAGCAACGGTCTTGTGGATGTCCGCAAGACCCGCCGGGGCCCGCTGCTGTTATGCTTGCGACAACTTCTCTCCAGCCTTTCCCATGACCCGCAAAGCCGATCCTGCCGCAGCACCCACCCGCGCCATCACCAAGGAAGACGTGGCGCGTGCTGCCGGGGTATCGCACATCACGGTCTCGCGGGTCATCAATACGCCCGAAAAGGTGTCCCCCGCCACGCGCGAACGGGTCGAATCCTTCATCAGCAGCATGGGCTATATCCCCAACATGCTGGCCGGCGGCCTGGCTTCACGGCGCACACGCATTGTGGCGGCCATCGTGCCGACCATCAGCCATTCGATCTTTGCCGAGACCGTGCGCGGACTGTCCGAGCAACTGAGCCTGCAGGGCTACCAGTTGCTGCTGGGGCAAACCAATTATTCGGAAGACGCGGAAACCGGCCTGGTGGAAGCCTTCATCGGCCGCCGGGTGGATGGCCTGGTGCTGACCGGCGTGCAGCATTCGGCGCGCACGCGCCAGCGCCTCAAGGCGGCCGGCATTCCGGTAGTGGAAACCTGGGACATGAGCCCGCAACCCATCGACATGCTGGTCGGCTTCGACAACCATGCCGCCGGGCGGGCCATGGGAGATTATCTGGTGCGCAAGGGCTATCGCCGCATGGCCTTTGTGGGCGGGGATGATCCGCGCGGCCTGGCGCGCTTTGCAGGGATGCGGGATGCGCTGGTGGCGCAGGGTGCGCCGGAACCCGTGCATCAGGTGGTCGCGATGGGCAGCTTCCTGCAGGCCGGACGCGAGACCATCTGCCGCCTGCTGGCGCTGCAGCCGGACATCGAGGCCGCCTTCTTCAGCAATGACGTCATGGCCGCCGGCGCCGCCCTGGAATGCGCACGGCGCGGCATCGCGGTGCCAAAGCGCATCGCCCTGGCCGGATTCGCCAATCTGGAGATCGCCACGGAAGTCCTGCCCGCCCTCACCACGGTGCAGATCAGCGCACACCAGATCGGCGTCACGGCAGCGGAGATGCTGCTCACCCGCTTCGACGGCCAGCCGGTCGCGCAAGCGGTGTGCGATCTGGGCTATTCCATCCTGGAACGCGACAGCGCCTGATCAGGGCTCTTCCAGCTCATCCCCGGCCAGCTCGACCCGATTGCGCCCCAGCCGCTTGGCGCGGTAAAGCGCGATGTCGGCGCGCTTGGTCAGCTTGTCCAGCGCCTCGCCTCCGGCCAGCGTCGCCACACCGAAACTGGCCGTCACGTTGATACGGCGATCCCCTTCGGTCTCGAACACGCGCTCTTCCAGCGCCGCCCGCAACTTGTCAGCCACGGCGGCGGCCTGCGCCAGATCGGATTCGGGCAGCAGGATGATGAATTCTTCGCCGCCATAGCGCGCCAGCACATCCACCTTGCGCAGCAGCTGCGCCACACACTGGCTCACGCCGATCAGGATGGCGTCGCCGGCCTGGTGACCGTAGCTGTCGTTGATGCGCTTGAAATGATCGATGTCGAACAGCACCACCGAGACCGCCCGCCGATAGCGTTGCGCCACACCCAGCTGCTGATCGGCATGGGTGTAGAAGGCGCGGCGGTTCAATACGCCGGTCAGGAAATCGGTATTGGATGAGGTCTGCAATTGCGTGATCAGCGCCTCGCGTTCCTTGGCCAGACTGTTGCGCTCGCGCATGCGCTGCTTGAGCACGCGCAGCGCACGCATCATCGCGCCGATCTCATCCTGATGGCGCGCCTCGGGGATTTCCTGCTCCAGCTTGCCGTCCACCAGACCCGACACCAGATCGGTGGCCTGCACCAGCGGACGCACCACACGCCGCCCGATCAGCACCACCAGCATCTGGAAGAACAGGCAAGCCACCAGCGTCAGGCTCACCACCAGAATCAACAGGTTGCGGGCCCGCGTATTGTGGCGCTCCGCCTGCTCCAGCAGATCATCAAGCAGCAGATCGCGCAGGTCCGTGATGGAGGCCATCGAGGGCACATAGAACTTGAAGAGATCGGTAGGCGTGACCCCGAAGTCACCGGATTTCAGCCCTATCTGCAGCAGGAAATCGAGGAACTGGAAGCCACTGTCGAAATATTCCTTCTCCACCCGCTCCAGGGCCGTGGCAAATTCCGGGGCGCGGCTGTAACTGCCCAACTGGCCGGCGATGAAGTTGCGCAGCAACTCGATGCGGCCATAGAGGCGTCCGATTTCGATGACTTCATCCTGGGTCAGCTGACGATGCGCAATCAGTGGGGCGACGAAACGCGACCCGACCTGCCCGGCGTACTCGCGCAGGCTGGCGACTGCGCGCACGGCCGAGAGGCCATCACGCAGCAAGGGGTCGGCGCGGTCAGCCTCATTGCTCAGATCACTCACCACGCGCACCATCAACGGGATCAGATCGACCATGCTGCTGACGGCCGAGACCACCAGCACGTCGCTGCGATCCTGCGGCGCCAGGCGCGCCACCCGATCAACATTGGCGCGCGCCGGGCCCAGGCCTTGCTGGACCAGCCGCACCTTGTCCATGGCCCACGACTGCCGCAGCCTGGCATCCGCCTCCAGCGCAGCGCGCAATTGGCTCAGGGCCGCATCGCTCTGGGCGCGGGCAGTGGCCAGCCTGGCCTGCAGCTCCGGCGGCAGCGAGGCGCCGGCCCCCATGACGGCGTTGGCCGGACCACGTTCGGCGGAAATCTTTTCCATCGCCAGCAGCGCCAGGCGCAGCTTGCGCAAGGCCGGCACGCTGTTGGCACCGCTGCGGTAGGTGTTCCACTCCGTCCAGACCAGGGCCACCGCAAACGCCAGGAACAGCGCCAGCAAGGCGACCGAGATCAGCCGGAACAGACGATTCAGGGACATGATGAGCCCGCCATGGAAAGCAAACGCAGATGCATGAGACGAATATATCAAGCCGCAGCCAAGGGTGGCGCGGCGACTTCGCGAGCGGGAAGAAATTTGTCCGGACTATCGCGGCGATGCCACGAAACCGGCAGGAACCCTCCCAGTACATGGGACGGCTCTGGCGCAACGCCGATGTTCTCCCCCTCGAAAAACATCCGGTGACCAGTCAATGATTTGCCGCCGACCGCACTCCCTCCAGCGCGGAACCGACAGACAAAAAAAATAAGGCCCTGACAAAATCAGAGCCTTATCTCTACAGCTTCACAACACTTGAGCCAACTGGCGGAGAGGGTGGGATTCGAACCCACGGTACGGGAAACCGTACGCCTGATTTCGAGTCAGGTACATTCGACCACTCTGCCACCTCTCCGGTCAACTTCGGTCGTTTCACTGCGTGGTGCAGCGAAGACAGCGACTATAGCAGAACTATTTTCAGAGTGGAACTATTTTTTGAAAAATATTCAAAAAACTTATCTCCTCGTCATTGCATCTCCCGCAGGACAGACTAGCAGAAGCAAAGTTCACACATAAAACCATCAAGCTGAATTGCTTATCATCATCTTGTCATAAATCACTTCTAGGATCCGTAAACTATTTTGCGATGCATTGCCGTTCTTTGACTCTCTCGAATCCGGATTCAGCCAGATGGCTCCCCTCTCCAATCCAATCTTTCCGCTCGGCGCCGAAGTCGTCGATCTGATCGCCCGCGCCTCCGGTGCGGCCCTGCGCGGCGCCGACGATCCGATGTTGTCATTGCTGCATGAGATCATTGCTCAACGCAAGCTGTCGGCGCTGTTCCAGCCCATCGTGCGCATGCGTAACGGCGAGATCCTGGGATATGAAGGTTTGATCCGCGGCCCCTCCAATACCCCGCTGCATTCGCCGCTGGCGCTGTTCAAGGTGGCGCGCGCGCACAACCTGTCGGTACAGATGGAATATCTGTGCCGCCACATCGTGATGACCCGCTTCGCGCAACTGGGCTTGCCGGGCAATCTGTTCCTGAACGTGTCGCCGGGGGCACTGATGCAGCCGGAGGCGATCCAGGGCGAGACCTTGCGCTATCTGGAAAAGCTGGGCGTCAATCCGCAGCGCATCATCATCGAACTGACCGAGAACGAGCCGACCTACGACTATGCCCTGCTGCGCAATGCGGCCATGCATTACCGCGACATGGGTTTCCAGATCGCCATCGACGATCTGGGTGAAGGTTTCTCCAGCCTGCGCCTGTGGTCGGAGCTGCAGCCGGAATACGTCAAGGTCGACATGCACTTCGTGCAAGGCATCAACCATGATCCGATGAAGCTGCAGTTCGTGCGCTCGATCCAGGAGATTGCCGAAAAGTCTGGCTCCATCGTCATCGCCGAAGGCATCGAATCCCAAGCCGAACTGCTGACTATCCGCGACCTCGGCATTGCCTGCGGCCAGGGTTATCACATCTCGCGCCCGCTACCGGAGCCGCCGGTCTCGATCTCGGACGATGTCACCAAAACCCTGCGGCGCGACAAGGTCCCGCTGGCCGCCAACAAGTATGGCCCCGGCAAGCGCAGCGCCACCGTCGCCAAGCTGCTGCGCGAGACCCAGTACGTCAGTCCGGAAGTGACCAATGATGCGGCCTACGACATGTTCGTCAACGATCCGCAGCTGCAGGCCCTGCCGGTGGTCAGCAATGGCTTGCCGATCGGGCTCATCAACCGCTACAGCATGGTGGAGCGCTTTGCCCGCCTGTACGGCCGCGAACTGTATGGCAAGAAGTCCTGCGCCTTCTTCATGGACCCCAATCCCATCCTGACCGAGCAGGACACCAGTCTGCAGGACCTCTCCAACCTGCTGGTGCATGCCGAGTCGCACCACCTCTCCAACGGCTTCATCATCACCGACCGCGGCCAGTACGTGGGACTGGGTACCGGCCACGATCTGCTGCGCGAGATCACGCAGATGCAGATCGACGCCGCCCGCCACGCCAATCCGCTGACGCAGTTGCCGGGCAACGTGCCCATCAACGATCACATCGAATACCTGCTGCAGAGCGGGGTGGAATTCTGCATCTGCTACTGCGACCTGGACAACTTCAAACCCTTCAACGACGTCTACGGGTACCGCAAGGGCGATGACATGATCCAGACCACCGGCCGCGTACTGCAGCAGGCCTGCGACCCCAACCTGGATTTCATCGGGCACATCGGCGGGGACGATTTCCTCATCCTGTTCCAGAGCGAGGATTGGGAAAAGCGCTGCCGCACCATCCTCGATACCTTCGAAGCCGAAACCCGCGCCTTCTACTACGACGAAGACGTGCAGCGCAAAGGCTATTACACCGAGGATCGCCAGGGCAACCGGGTGTTCCACCCGCTGGTCTCGCTGTCGCTGGGCTCGGTGAAGATCGAACCCTCGCAATACTCCTCACCGCACCAGATCGCCTCGGCCGCCACCCGCGCCAAGAAGGAAGCCAAGAAGATCCAGGGCAACAGCCTCTTCATCGAGCGCCGCATCCCGACCACCTTCTCCTGAGCGCTCAAGGACGCTTAGCCAGCCTGCTTACGAAAACGTTTTCTCGCCCGGTGCGACGTTAAAAAAACGGCTGCCTCTTGCAAGGCAGCCGTCTTCATTTGGCGCTCAGTAAAACTGAATCAGGCGCCCGGCACCAGCTTGGTCACGCCGCCCATGTAGGGCTGCAGCACCTCGGGGATTTCCACGCTGCCATCGGCCTGCTGGTAGTTTTCCAGCACGGCTACCAGGGTGCGTCCCACAGCCAGGCCGGAACCGTTCAGGGTATGCAGCAGTTCCGGCTTGCCCTGGGCATTGCGGAAACGGGCCTGCATGCGGCGCGCCTGGAAAGCTTCGCAGTTGGAGACCGAGGAGATCTCGCGATAGGTGTTCTGCGCCGGCAGCCAGACTTCGATGTCATAGGTCTTGGCCGCACCAAAGCCCATGTCGCCGGTGCACAGGGTGATGACGCGATACGGCAGGCCGAGCTTTTTGAGGATGGTCTCGGCGTGGCCCAGCATCTCGTCCAGGGCTTCGTAGGATTTTTCGGGATGGACGATCTGCACCATTTCCACCTTGTCGAACTGGTGCTGGCGGATCATGCCGCGCGTATCGCGGCCATAGGAACCGGCTTCCGAGCGGAAGCAAGGCGAGTGCGCCGTAAACTTCATCGGCAGCGCGTCGCCTGCGACGATTTCATCGCGCACGAAGTTGGTCAGCGGCACCTCGGCCGTGGGGATCAGGTACAGTGCGGCGTTCTCGGCTTCGCCTTCCTGGCCGCCCTTCTTGGCCGCGAACAGGTCCGCCTCAAACTTGGGCAGCTGGCCGGTGCCGCGCAGGCTGTCGGCGTTGACGATGTAGGGGGTGTAGCACTCGGTGTAGCCATGCTCCATGGTGTGGGTGTTGAGCATGAACTGCGCCAGCGCGCGATGCAGGCGGGCGATGCCGCCCTTGAGTACGGCGAAGCGCGAACCGGTCAGCTTGGTGGCGGTATCGAAGTCCAGGCCCAGGGGCGCGCCGACGTCGACGTGATCCTTGATCTCGAAGTCGAAGCTGCGGGGCGTGCCGACCTTGCGCAGCTCGACGTTGCCGCTTTCGTCATTGCCGGCCGGCACGGATTCGTGCGGCAGGTTGGGCACGGCCTGCAGGAACAGGGTCATCTGCTGCTGCACTTCTTCCAGACGGGTGGCGGACGCCTTCAACTCGTCGCCGATGCCGTTGACTTCGGCCATCACTGCGGAAGCGTCTTCACCTTTGCCCTTGAGCATGCCGATCTGCTTGGACAGCGAATTGCGCTTGCCCTGCAGTTCTTCGGTACGGGTCTGGATCTGCTTGCGCTCGGCTTCCAGCGCATTGAAGCCGGCCACGTCCAGGACGAACTTGCGGGCCGCCAGGCGGGCTGCGACGTTCTCGATGTCTTTACGGAGGAGTTGAATGTCGATCATGGGAAGAAATTACGATAGGGTTGATGCTCGAAACCGCGATTGTACCAAGTCACGCGCCCGCCACGGGCCTCCCGTGCGCCCTGCCCGCAATAAAATCCGGCCGCAGCGGTAGCCGCCACCGCCCATGCGGGTTACCATGCGGCCCATCGCATCCCTCATGAGACCCGTTTGCCCATGTCCGTCCAGCCCGAATCCCGCCCGCCGCGCGAAGTCCCCGTCCTGTTTTCCCTGCTGGGCCTGGTCGCCGCCCTGGCCGTGGGCTTGTGGGCCGGCATCCACTACATGTCCAACGAGGCCAGCCTGTTCTACGGACTGATCGCCGGGCTTTCCTTCGGCGCTACCTTCGCCTTCGGCCAGCAGATCAAGAACCGCCTGGTCCCGCCCAAGGTCCGCAAGACTGACTGGAAAGTGCAGGCACCGGGCGCTGCCGAGCTGTCGCCCACGCGGGTGGCGGCCCAGCAGGCACGCAAGATCAGCGTGGAATTCGACGATGAAGAAATCCGCACCATGGTGCGCGGGGCCAAGCGCGAAGGCATCGCCTGGAGTGCAGTCGATGACGTCACCATCCGCATCAGCGACGATGCCCTGCCGCAACCGCAATGGATCCTGGCCGGCAAGAGCGCCGAGGGCATCAAGGGCGTGCTGGTCCCGAATGACGCCGATGGCCTGGAAACCTTGATGGAAGCCATGAAGACGCGCCTGCCCGGCTACGACGATGACAAGAACTATGAAACCGTGATCGCCGCCATGTCCGCCATGGAAGGCAGCTTCCACATCTGGCACCGCCCTGCGGCCTGATCCCTTCAGCGGACCGGCTTGGCGCCCGGCGCCAGGGCCGGCTCCTGCGCCATTCGCTGCGCCAGAAACTGCACGAAGGCACTCAGACGCGGCGGCAGATGGCGCGTAGCCGGATACAGCGCCCACAGCTCGCCGCAATAGCGCGTTTTGAAACTCCACTGGGGCAGCACCTGCACCAGCCTCCCCTCCTCCAATGCCGGCCTGGCGATGAAATACGGCAGGCTGGCAATGCCCACATGCCGCAAGGTGGCATCGAGCCGCACGCCGGTATGGTTGGCCGCATACCTTCCCCGCACTTCGACATTGACGGTCTTGCCCTGCCGGCGAAAGCGCCAGCGTGCATCCGCCGGTGATTCACCGAGGTAGATGCAGCTGTGCTCCTTCAGGGCCTGCGGGTGCGCAGGCGCCCCGTGCTCCTGCAGGTAGTGCGGCGTGGCGCACAGCAGATGGTCGATGCGCATCAGGCGCCGGCCCATCAGGCCTGGGGGCGGCTGGTCGGTGATGCGGATGGCCAGGTCGACCTGGTCGTCGATGAGGTCCATGTAGCGGTCTTCCAGCCGCAACAGCACGTCCACCTTGGGATGGGCCACCAAAAAATCCGGCATATGCGGATGCACCAGCGCATGGCCGACCGCCTTGGGCACGCTCACCCTTACCTGCCCTTGCGGCTCGGCATCGAAGGCAGCGGAGACGGCCAGCACGGCCTGCGCGGCATTGAGCATATCGCGGCAGCGGGCGTGGATTTCCTCGCCACTTGCGCTCAGGCGCAGCTTGCGGGTGGTCCGCTGCAGCAATTGGGTGCCCAGCGCCTTTTCCAGGCGGGCGATGGCGCGGCTGGTGGCCGAGGGGGTGGCGCCCAGCTGGCGTGCGGCTTCGGAGAAACTGCCGGTCTCCACCACCTTGGCGAAGACGGCCATTTCGTTCAGGAGGGCGATGCTTTGATTTGTGCTCATGGTGCAAAGATCCTTTGCGTCGGTGCCGGATTATCGCAACTTCCTGCGGCCGCTACAATGCACGACACTCGCCGCAAGCCACATTGAAAGCCTCGCCATGACTGAACGCCTCTACCTGACCGACCGCGCCTTGCGCGCCGACATCCACGTGCAGGACTGCACCCCGCAGGACGATGGCCGCTACGCCGTGCGCCTGTCGGCCACGCCCTTTCATCCGCAGGGTGGCGGACAGCCCAGCGATACCGGCCGCATCGGCGACGTGGAAGTGCTGCGCGTGGTCAGCGAAAGTGAAGGCATCGTTCATTACACCGCAGCCCCTGTTGCGCCCGGCCCAGCCGTGGCAGCCGTCGACGCCGAGCCGCGCCAGTTGCATACGCGCCTGCATTCGGCAGGCCACGTGATCGGGCAAGTGATGGCAGAACTGGGATGGAAGCCGACCAAAGCCCATCACTGGCCGGGAGAAGCGCGCGTGGTAGGCGTGGCTGCTGCAGCTGATGGCACGGCACAGGAACTGGTGCCAGCAGAACTGGAGCGCCGCTGCAATGACTTGCTGGCGCACGATCTGCCCTGTGTGATGGCCATGGACAATGGCTTGCGTCAGATCGGCTTTGGCGAATTGCCCGCCTATCCTTGTGGCGGGACGCATGTGGCGACGCTGGGAGAGATCGGGCAGATTCGGATTGAATCGGTGCGGGTCAAGAAGGGGGAGGCGTTGGTCCGGTATGACGTCATCGGCTGCCAGCCGGGGAAGGCAAGACAAAGAGTGTGGATGATAACGAGCACTTCATGGTGGAGCGGAACGGCCCCACAAGCAATCTCATGCTGATGCCGTCCTACCTGAAGGACTACATAACTGAGTTCAACTACCTCTTCCACCAGATCTACAAGTGCAGGAACCAGGACGCTGCGAAAGACTCACATGAGCCGTTCTATGGCTTCGGAAACAACCTTCGCAAGTTCCTAGAAGCCTTCTTGTTCTTCAAGTTCCCGTACCACGACGACAAGAACGACGCCTTTGAACGAATTAAGAAGTTCTTTGGCGATGAAGAAGCGACGGCAATCGCACTGGTGAATCGGCTCAACAATGAATTTTCTCACCTTGAGTCAATCCCAGATCGCGGGTTTAAGCCTGTAGAGATTCCAGAGATCGCCAAGGTGGCTAACTTCGTCTTGGACAAAATCTATGCCTCAGACCATCATCAATACAATGCCCTGTTAAAGAGCATTGGAGAGCCAGCGAGGACTCAATAAAAAGGGCGCAAAGCCCGAAAGACCCCGCCATTGCCATCAAACCTGAGCAAGAGATCAAGCCCCCCATCTGAAATCCTTTTAATGATTTTTCCCGCAATGCTGCACGAATGGAAGGCCGCGGGGGTATTGAAAGGCATTAACTGAATGTAGAACGCCTGGTGCGGCGTCCAGATGCTAAAAGCTTCGTCCTCCCCCCCCAATTTAAAGTTCAAAAACTATAAATTCACATTCTCAGACCCCAAGATGCCGCTATAAAGCAGGAAGTCCCACTGGAGGTAGATGAACACGGTCCCGTTTGGAAGGGTCTTGATGCCAGACTTTATCTAGATGGCAGCTGTTCTTGAAGATGCATTTGCTGTCCATGTCTTGCGCAACGGGGAAAAGTGCCTCCGTATCGATCACGGCGTGGAAGGCAATTTCTGCAGCATCATCGCCGAGGTCCAAGCCAGGATTGTTTAATCGCCTATCGTTTAGGTTGACCAGCTTGTAGCCATAAAAAATGTTCAGAATGCCTTTGAAGAAATCATCTAGATACCGATCCAGATTAAAGAGCTGAAGACCAGCCGAGCTCTCGACCTATTGAGAAACCGTGGTCAGTTCATCGATGATCTGACCAATTAAATAGCCTCTTGTAATCATTTCCCCCCAGCTTCCTCATCCCATTTTTTTAACAGGGCGAGCTTTTCGCCTATCTTGATCTCCAAGCCCCTTGGCACTGGCTGATACCAGCTAGGTTCTGCAATGCCTTCAGGCAGGTAGGTTTCACCGGCAGCGTAAGCATTCGGTTCATCATGGGCATACCGATATTCATGCCCATACCCCAATTCCTTCATCAGCTTGGTCGGCGCATTGCGCAGATGCACCGGCACTTCGCGGCTCTTGTCCTGCTTCACGAAAGCGCGCGCGGCGTTGTAGGCGTTATAGCCGGCATTGCTCTTGGCCGCCACCGCCAGGTAGATCACCGCCTGCCCCAGCGCCAGTTCACCCTCGGGGCTGCCCAGCCGCTCATAGGTCAGCGCAGCATCGTTGGCGATCTGCATGGCGCGCGGGTCGGCCAGGCCGATGTCTTCCCACGCCATGCGCACGATGCGCCGCGACAGGTAGCGCGGATCGGCTCCGCCGTCGAGCATGCGCGTCAACCAGTACAACGCCGCATCCGGATGCGAACCGCGCACCGACTTGTGCAGCGCTGAAATCTGATCGTAGAAATTGTCGCCACCCTTGTCGAACCGGCGGCTGTTGAGCGTCAAGGCGTTCTGCAGGAATTCCGCCGTCACCACCTGGGTACCGGTAGTGTGCGCGGCAGTCTGGGTCTGCTCCAGCAGGTTCAGGAAACGCCGCGCATCGCCATCGGCGTAACCGATGATGGTTTCCGTGGCTTGGCCGTCGAACTGCAGGTCGCCCAGCGCCTTGTCCTGCGCACGCTTGAGCAATTGCTTCAGCTCCTCATCGGTGAGCGACTTCAGCACGTAGACCTGCGCCCGCGACAGCAGCGCCGAATTGACCTCGAAGGAAGGATTCTCGGTAGTGGCACCAATGAAGGTGACCAGCCCGCTCTCTGCATAGGGCAACAGCGCATCCTGCTGCGACTTGTTGAAGCGGTGGATTTCATCGACGAACAGGATGGTGTGCTTGCCCATCGCCAGATTCTGCTCGGCCTGTTCCATGGCCGCGCGGATATCCTTCACACCCGAGAACACCGCCGAGAGCGCAATGAATTCGCAGTCGAAGGCGGTGGCCGTGAGCCGCGCCAGCGTGGTCTTGCCCACGCCCGGCGGGCCCCAGAAGATCATCGAATGCGGCTTGCCGGACTGGAAGGCCAAGCGCAGCGGCTTGCCTTCTCCGAGCAGGTGCGACTGCCCGATCACCTCGTCCAGCGTCTTCGGCCGCAGGGCCTCCGCCAGCGGCGCGGTCGGTTCTTGCGCGAACAGGTCAGCCATGGGCAGCCTCCTGCAGGCAACGGGAATCAACAGGCAAAGAAGACGGCCACAGGGCGGCCAGGGAAATAAAGTTCATAGTCATCAGGATGCGGGCGCAGCGCCGGATTGCAAGGCGCGTTCACCAAAGGCCGTAGTCTAACGCAGCAGGCCGCCGCGAGGGCGATGGCGCGATCAAGGGCTGCGCCTGCAGCCATCGGGCGCAGCGGTTAAAATGCGGCCTGCGCGTTTTTCTTCACATCGCCCTTTTACCTGCCCTTTCCCCTGCTTTCCATGCCCTTCGTCGTCACCGATTCCTGTATCCAGTGCAAGTACACCGATTGCGTCAGCGTCTGCCCCATGGACTGCTTCGTGGAAGGCCCGAATTTCCTGGCCATCGATCCGGACGGCTGCATCGACTGCTCCATGTGCGTGCCGGAATGCCCGGTCGGCGCCATCTACAACGCCACCGACCTGCCCGCCGCCCTGTCGCACTTCGAGGACCTCAACGCCCGCCTGGCCAAGCTGCCCGGCTGGAAACCCATCACCAAGGCCCAGCCGCCCCTGCCCGATCACGCGCAGTGGAAGGACGTTACCGACAAGCTGCCCCTGCTGAAGATGCCCGAGTCCTGAGGCTCATGCACCTCACATGAAAACAGCCCCGCAAGCGCAAGCCTGCGGGGCTGTTTGACGTAAAGGGGAAGCCGATCAGTTCTCGAACACGTCCGCACCCTTCGGCACGGTGAAGTTGAAGCTGTTGCCCTTGAGCGGGGGATTCTTCTCGAAGCTGTCGAAGCTCAGCACCGACACTTGGCCAAAGGAATCATGCAGTTCCATGGCCACCGGCGTGCCGTTCTTCAGGCCAATGCCGATGTTGTCGAAGGTCGTGTCCTTGCTCTTAGGCACGGCTTGCAGCCATTCCAGGCCATCCTTGGTGCCGGCTTCCTTCAGGGTGAAGTTTTTTTCCAGATCATTGCTGCCGAAGAGGATGGCAGCCGGCGAAGAGCCCAGCGCATTGCCCAGTTTCTTGGTCGTGACCTGGTTGAGGTCCTTGTCGTAGATGAAGAGTTTTTCTCCATCGGCCTGGATTACCTGCTCATAGGGCTTCTGGTAGGTCCAGATGAATTTGCCCGGACGCGAAAACACGAAGCTGCCGCTGGACGTATTGACCACCTTGGAGCTGCCGTTCTCGACCCGTACCATGCGCTGGGTAAAAGCCCCCTTGGCCGATTGCGTGCTACTGACGAACTGCTTGAACTGGTCCAGCGCGGCGGCCGAAGCGCGGCCCGGGGTCAGCGCGGTGATGGCGATGGCACCGGCCACCGCCAGTGCCGAAAGACCGGCCGCCATGACCAGGCGGCGCAGGTTGAAGGTGCGGGCTTGCGCAGTGCGCGAGCGGAAAGCGTTTCTGGAATTGTCCATGTTATTCGATTCCTTCTTGACGGATGCCACCTGCAAGGTGGCGGCCGGCGCGACATTGGCCGGCCTTCTGGGCGTGCTGTTGATGACGGGATGCAATCTGGCGCGCAACTGGATCGGAACCCGGCTCATTCAGCCGCATCGCCGGCACCTGCCGGCACCAGGATTTCACGGTTGCCATTGGATTGCATGGTGGAGACCAGGCCGCTTTGCTCCATCTGCTCCAGCAAGCGCGCCGCGCGGTTGTAGCCGATGCGCAGGTGACGCTGCACCAGCGAGATCGAGGCCCGGCGATGTTTCAGGACCACGGCCACGGCCTGGTCGTACATCTCGTCGCCTTCGCCGCCACCGGCACCGGCCGCAGCACCGCTGCCACCGCCACCGTCCGCGTCCTCCAGCACGCCTCCCTCTAGGATGCCCTCGATGTAATTCGGTTCCCCCTGGGCTTTCAGGTGCTCCACCACGCGATGCACTTCATCATCCGAGACGAAGGCACCGTGCACCCGCACCGGCAAGGCAGTGCCCGGAGCGTTGTAGAGCATGTCACCCATGCCCAGCAGGGCTTCGGCGCCCATCTGGTCAAGGATGGTACGGGAGTCGATCTTGGACGACACCTGGAAGGCAATGCGCGTAGGCACGTTGGCCTTGATCAGGCCAGTAATAACGTCCACCGACGGCCGCTGCGTAGCCAGGATCAGGTGGATGCCGGCCGCGCGCGCCTTCTGGGCGATGCGGGCGATCAATTCTTCCACCTTCTTGCCCACCACCATCATCAGGTCGGCCAGTTCGTCGATGATGATGACGATGGTTTCCAGCTGCTCCAGCGGTTCCGGCGCATCCGGGGTGAGGCTGAAGGGATTGGGGATCTTCTCGCCGCGCTTCTCGGCATCGATGATCTTCTGGTTGTAACCGGCCAGGTTGCGCACGCCCAGCTTGGACATCTTCTTGTAGCGGCGCTCCATCTCTTCCACTGCCCAGTTCAGGGCGTGGCCGGCCTGGCGCATGTCGGTCACCACCGGCGCCAGCAGGTGCGGAATGCCTTCATAGATCGACAATTCCAGCATCTTGGGATCGATCAGGATCAGGCGCACCTGGCGCGGCGAGGATTTGTACAGCAGCGAAAGAATGGTGGCATTGATCCCCACCGACTTGCCCGAACCGGTGGTACCGGCCACCAGCAAGTGCGGCATCTTGGCCAGGTCGGCCACCACCGGATTGCCGGCGATGTCCTTGCCCAGCGCCACGGTCAGGCTGGAATGGCTGTCGTTGTAGACCTTGGAGCCGAGGATCTCGGTCAGGCGCACGATCTGGCGCTTGGGATTGGGCAGCTCCAGGCCCATGAAATTCTTGCCCTGGATGACTTCCACCACGCGGATCGACGTCAGCGACAGCGAACGCGCCAGGTCGCGCGCCAGGTTGACGATCTGGCTGCCCTTCACGCCTGTGGCCGGTTCGATTTCATAGCGGGTGATCACGGGACCGGGATAGGCCGCCACCACCTTGACCTCGACACCGAAGTCGGCCAGTTTCTTTTCGATCAGGCGGCTGGTGAATTCCAGGGTTTCCACCGAGACCGTCTGCTGCGCCGGCGGAGCTTCATCCAGCAGCGACAACGGCGGCAATTCGCTGTTGAGGTCATCGAAGAGGCTGGTCTGCTTCTCCTTCTGGACGCGGTCGGATTTCTGCACTTCCACGATTTGCGGCTCGATGCGGATCGGCGGCGCTTCGACGATCTTGGCGCGTTCCTGCACCACGGTTTCCTCGCGCTTGACGGCGGCTTCCTGGCCGGCGCGGCGATCGGCACGGGCGGCGAAGAAGTCGCGCACCCAGAACAGGCCATCCTCGATCATGCCGCCGATGCGTTCCACCGCCGCCAGCCAGGAGACCTGGAACAGCAGCGAGAAGCCCAGCCCGAACAGCAACAACAGCAACAAGGTGGAGCCCGTGAAGCCGAAGGTCGGCTGCATGGCCGAACCGATCATCTCGCCCAGCACGCCACCGGAAGAATGCGGCAGCTTGGGCGCAAAGCGCTGCATGCGGGTGAATTCGATGCCCATGCTGCCGGTCAGCATGAAGACGAAGCCGACTGCACGGATCAGCGGCTCCTGATGGTGTTCCGGTTCCACCGGCTGGGCCACCAGGAAGCGGTTCGACAGGCGCCGGTAGCCGGTCCACACCGAGCGCCCCAGCAAGACGCACCACCACCAGGCCGAGAGCCCGAAGATGTAGAGCAGCAAGTCGGCCATCCAGGCACCGACGCGGCCGCCCCAGTTGCCCACGCGCGGCACCGAGCTGGCCACCGACCAGCCGGGGTCGGTCTTGGCATAGCTCAGCAGGATCAGCGCCAGATAGGCCAGCAAGGCCGCCAGCGCCAGCCAGCGCGCCTCCGATAACAGCCGTACCAGACGGTTGGGCATGGGAGGTGCCGGCGTCTTGTTGGTGCGGATGTGGGCTTGACTCGTCTTGGACATAACTTCCGTACAAAAAAAACTAGCCGTCATTGTAACGGCATTGACTTGGCGCTTCGCGGTTTTGCGCTGGGCGGCGGGAAACCCGCTGCACTGACCTTGATTGACCGCTATCGTTCTGGGGGTGCTGTCATTTTGTTCATATTTTCGACAGCGTTGCTGCTACTGTCTGCCACGCCGGCGGCTATCACCGGCATAGCGTAATTCCATGAGCCCCGTTGAGGGCATGGACTATAATCTTACCCGTTTTGCAGCGCGGCAAACCGCAAACTTGTGCGCTGGCAACCGCCCCGCTTGTGCCGGCCGGTCTGGCTGAACTGCCAGACCGGCCGGGAATTGAAATCCCCGGGAGTCGCCTCATTTGCAGAAGCGATCCCACAACATTTGATGAGTAGCTTATGAGCACGCCCAAACATGCCAAGGTCCTGATTCTCGGCTCCGGCCCCGCCGGCTATAGCGCCGCCGTCTATGCCGCGCGCGCCAACCTGAACCCGGTGCTGATCACCGGCGTGGAGCAAGGCGGCCAGCTGATGACCACCACCGACGTCGAGAACTGGCCCGGCGACCCGCTGGGCGTGCAAGGCCCGGAACTGATGCAGCGCCTGCTGCAGCACGCCGAGCGCTTCAATACCGAGATCATCTTCGATCACATCCACACCACCAAGCTCTCCGAGCGCCCGTTCCGCCTGATCGGCGACAGCGGCGAATACACGGCCGATGCCCTGATCATCGCCACCGGTGCCTCGGCCCAATACCTGGGCTTGCCCTCGGAACAGGCCTTCATGGGCCGTGGCGTGTCGGCCTGCGCCACCTGTGACGGTTTCTTCTATCGCGGCAAGGAAGTGGCCGTGGTCGGCGGCGGCAACACCGCCGTGGAAGAAGCGCTGTACCTCTCCAACATCGCCAGCAAGGTCACCATCGTGCACCGCCGCGACAAGTTCCGCGCCGAGCCCATCCTGATCGACCGCCTGCTGCACAAGGTCACCGAAGGCAAGATCGCCATCCAGTGGCATTCCACCCTGGATGAAGTGGTCGGCGACGACAGCGGCGTGACCGGCATCAAGATCAAGTCGACCCAGGACGGCGCCATCACCGAGATCCCGGTGCACGGCCTGTTCATCGCCATCGGCCACAAGCCCAACACCAGCATCTTCGACGGCCAGCTGGAGATGCAGAACGGCTACCTGAAGACCCGCACCGGCACCGAAGGCTTTGCCACCGCCACCAGCATCGACGGCGTCTTCGCCGCCGGCGACGTGCAGGATCATATCTACCGCCAGGCCATTACCAGCGCCGGTACGGGTTGCATGGCAGCACTGGATGCACAGCGCTATCTGGAAGGCCTCGAATAAGCAGGTAAAGAGATGTAAAATGCTGCGCTGCGAGAACTCGCAACGCAACGGGCACTCCAAAAGCCGGTGACGAGTTGTCGTCCCGGCTTTTTTGTTTCACTCGAGCAATCTCATATCAGAATCATCAAGACCGAGGAAAGCATCGTGCCCTATTATTCATCCCCCTCCCGCGACGCTCGCCGCTCGCCGGTGCTCAAGGCCGTGCTGGCCACCATGAGCCTGGGTGCCGTGCTGGTCGCCTGCAGCGCTTCCCGCGAAACCCCGGTGGCCGACGCCACGGCCGGCCAATGCGATGCCTCGCGTGCGGATCACCTGATCGGCGAAAACTACAGCGGCTACGTGGAGCGCCAGGCACTGGCCGAATCCGGTGCCACCGAGATCCGCGTTCTCAAGCCGGACGACGCCGCCACCATGGACTTCAACCCGCGCCGCCTCAATCTGCACGTCGATCCGGGCTTGGTGATCATCAAGGTCGCCTGCGGCTGAAGAGCTCGCCCGCTTCTGCTAAAGTAGTCACTCAGGGAACAATACGCTACAGGGTTGGGTGGCTGTCATGGCGACAATGAAGGATTTCTCGGCGCTCCAGGGATTGCGCCGCGATCTGCAGGAACAGGAAAAAGCGCGCGCACTGGCCTTGGCCGAGCGCCAGCGCCAGGAAGCGGCAGCCCGCGAGGAAGCCAACATCTTCCGCAACAGCATCGGACAGGTGGCGCCCTTGCGTCCCGAAGTGGTCGACAAGGCCCATTACCTGCCGGAACCTCCCCTCCCCATTCCCCGCCAGCACCTGGCCGATGAACAGGCCGCACTGCTGGAGTCGCTGTCCGACGAATTCACCGTCGACACGCTCATGGACAGCGACGAAAACCTCAGTTTCGCCCGCCCCGGCGTGGGCATGGATGTCTTGAGCAAGCTGCGGCGCGGCAACTGGGTGATCCAGGCCCAGCTGGACCTGCACGGCTATCGCCGCGACCAGGCCCGTGAAGCATTAGGTGAATTCTTGCGCCAGTCACGCCGCCGCGGCCTGCGCTGCGTGCGAGTGATCCACGGCAAGGGACTCGGTTCGGTGAACAAGGAGCCCGTGCTCAAGCACAAGGTCCGCAACTGGCTGGCGCAGAAGGATGAAGTGATGGCCTTCTGCCAGGCGCGCGCAGCCGATGGCGGCGCGGGCGCGCTGGTGGTGCTGCTGCGTTCGAGCGAACGGGCCTGAACGCCGCCTCAGTCCGCAGTCAGATTGTCCAGCATGGCCACGATGGCCTCGAAATGCGGCCGTGCGGCAGCATCGGCGCTCAGGCAAGCCTGGCGCACCCCGGCCAGGGCCGCACGCTGCTTCTTGCCGGATTCATCTTCCGGCTGGGCATGCGCCAGCAACTCTTCCAGCAGACAGCCATAGGCCCGCACTTCCATGGCCTGCACGCCCCAGGCATGCGGCTGTCCGGCATCGTAGAACCAGGCCGCACCGAAATCGCCGAGCAGGGCTTCGCCGTCCCGATGCAGGATGTTGTGACCATAAAGGTCGCCGTGCACGATGCCCTGCGCATGCAGGTGGGCGGCTGCCGAGGCGATATCGCGTGCGATGGCGATCACTTGACTCCAGGCGAGCGTGAAGCCTTGCGCATACACATCGCGCGTACAGGATTGCAGGCTGGGCGGGCCGGCCAACACCTTGAAATCGGGATCGATCAGCGGCATCACCAATCCCTGCACCGCTTGCGGATGACCTTGCAAGCGCCCCAGCACGGGAATGAGCCCACGATGGCTGCCGGCCATGATGCAGGCCGCCATCTCACGTTCGGGCAGGCCATCGCTGGTGACAGCGCCCTTGAAGAGCTTCACTGCCACTGGCTGCGACCCCTCCTCCACGGTCCAGCTGGCAGCGTGGATCACTCCTGAGGCGCCTTCCCCCAGCTTCTCGCCCAAGACCAGATCATCCCAATCGATGGCCGCGACTTGCGCGTTGCGGTCCGCCGTTTCCTCCACTGCTTCACACCAGGGATTGCCCGCCATGGCCAGCCAGCTCAGGCGTGGCAGGGTCAGCAACCAATGCGGAAAGGCCTCCAGCATATTGGCCGACAGGCGCAGCAGTTCCAGGTTGCGGCAGGCCGCCAGTTCCGGCGGCAGTGCGCGCAGGCGGTTGCCCGCCAGCATCAGCTTCTGCAGGCGGGGGCATTGCCCGATGCTCGATGGCAGCTGCTCAATGCGGTTGTCGGTCAGCACCAGCCAGCGCAGCGTGGGTGGCAGCGATTCGGCAGGTACATGCTCGATCCGGTTGGCCTTGAAACCGATCATCTCCAGCGACGGGCAGCGTCCCAGTACGGCGGGCAATTCGGTGAAGGGATTGTCGGAACAGAAGACGATGCGCAGCCGGTGCAAACGCGGCAGGTCGTCGGGCAAGGCAGTCAGTTCGTTGCCGCTGAGGTCCAGAATCTCAAGGGTTTCAGCCAGGGTGAAGATTTCTGGCGGGAATTCGCGCAGGCCGCACGAGAGAGACAGGCGGGTAATGCCTTCCAGCGCGCCGCTGCGCAGTTGTTCCAGAGTGTGCATGCAGAGAAGTGAAGAAACGGACTAAAACGCGGATCTTACCAGCCGCCGGCCGGCTGCCTCAGAACAAATCCAGCTGGGCATCGCCCGCCGAGCGCCCCTGCCCCGCCGGCACCACCACTGGCCGCTTGAAACGGCTGGCATCCAACGTAGCAAAAGCCCGATTGCGATGATCGATTCCCAGGCGCCGGCTGGCCTTCTCGAAGCGCTGGTGCAGCAAATCGGCCCAGACGCCGGTGCCGCGCATGCGGGTGGCGAAATCGGCGTCGTAATCCTTGCCGCCGCGCATGTCCTGGATGCGGTTCATCACCCGCGCCGCACGGTCGGGGAAATGTGCCTGCAGCCACTGCCGAAACAGCGGGCTGACTTCCCAAGGCAGGCGCAGCACGATGTAGCCCGCCTGGCGCGCCCCGGCCTCCACGGCCGCTTCCATGACGCGTTCCAGGTCCGGTTCGGTGACGAAGGGGATCACCGGCGCAATCGACACGCTCACCGGAATGCCCGCCTCGGCCAGCGTGCGGATCACCCGCAATCGACGCGCCGGGCTGGCCGCGCGCGGCTCCAGCGTGCGCGCGATGGCCGCATCCAGCGTGGTGATCGTCACTGCAACGATGGCCTGCCCCTTGGCCGCCATGGGGGCCAGCAAGTCGATATCGCGCTCAATCAGCGAGGACTTGGTGATGAGCGCCACCGGGTTCTCGCAATCGTGCAGGATCTGCAGGATGCGCCGGGTCAGCTGGCGTTCGCGCTCAATGGGCTGGTAGGCGTCGGTATTGATGCCCACCGTGATGGTGTCGGGTTCATAGGACGGCTTGGCCAGTTCGCGCAGCAGCACCTCGGGGGCATTGCGCTTGGCCACCAGCCGGCTTTCAAAATCCAGCCCCGGGGACAGGCCCAGGTAGCTGTGCGAGGGCCGGGCGAAGCAATAGATGCAGCCGTGCTCACAGCCCCGGTAGGGATTGAGCGAAAGCGAAAACGGCAGATCCGGCGAGCTGTTGCGGGTGATGATAGAGCGGGCGTCTTCCTCGGTGACGATGGTCTTCAGGCGGGGCGGCTCATCCTCCTCGGTACTCTCAGCCGCCTGCGGCCCGGACTCGGCAAAACGGACGGACTGCCAGCCATCGTCGAATTCTTCCCGCGCCACCGATTCATAGCGGCCGCGCAGGTTGGTGACCGCGCCCCGGCCCTTCTGGGCGGTCTGATCGCGATGGATGAAGGTTTCTGGCGTCAGGGTGGCGTCGTCCTCGCCCGATGCGGCCGACCGGGTCGGCTGCTCTGGAAAAGGCCGGGCAATGCCCTGCGGAAATTTGGGGAAGGAAGCCACGGAAAGCTCATCAATACTGTATTTATATACAGTATTTTGCCTTCACTTCGGACGCGCTGCAAATGCTGTTTCAATTTGTCCTCCTGCCGCATTAATCGGTTATGCTTGTTCACCCTCAGCTTCCCATCAGAGAAGAAAGCCGACACAAGGGGGAACAAGGACCGCCAGAGGTCCCAAGGAGACAAGGATGCAATACCAGGCAAACCGGCCCGGTGCCGGTGCATTGCTGGGCGCTTCGCCCCTGGTGCAGGCCAGCGCCGATGGCGTGCCGGATCTGCAGGCCATCGAACGCTCGCACCAGCGCAGCTCGTCCTACGGCATCACGCGCGGCCAGCGGCCCGACCTGGATTCACTCTCGCGCGCCGACCTGGCCCAGACGCTGGAAGCCAACCAGGCCCTCTCCGGCCATGCCCGCCCGGTCATGGAAACTCTCTACGACCAGATCCGCAATACCCACAGCATGGTGCTCCTCTCGGACGCCGAAGGCACCATCCTGCATACGCTGGGCGACAGCGATTTCCTGGCCAAGGCCGACCGCGTCGCTCTCGGGCCCGGCGGACGCTGGTCCGAACAATTGCGCGGTACCAATGCCATCGGCACGGCCCTTTACGAGCAGAAGCCCACCACCGTGCACGCCCAGCAGCACTACCTCGATGCCAACCGCTTCCTGACCTGTTCGGCCGCCCCCATCTTCGACCATCGCGGCCAGGTGCTGGGGGTGCTGGACGTCTCGGGCGAATGCGGCAGCTTCCACAAGCACACCATGGCCCTGGTGCGGATGTCGGCGCAGATGATTGAAAACCACCTGCTGGCCGGCAGCTTCCCCGATTGCATCACCCTGCACTTCCACAGCCGCGCCGAATTCGTCGGCACGCTGGTCGAAGGCATCGTCAGCTTCACACCGGGCGGGCGTTTCCTGGCGGCCAATCGCAGCGCGCAGTTCCAGCTGGGGCTGACACTCTCGGCGCTGCAGTCGCATACCTTTGCGTCGCTCTTCGGGGTACCGCTGTCGCTGCTGTTCGAACACCATCGCAAGGCCGCCTCGGGCTTGCTGGAGCTGTGCCTGCACAACGGCATCCGCATCCATGGCCGCGCCGAACTGCGGCTGCGCGACCAGCATTTCCAGAATGCGCGCGAAGCCGTGATCGAGGCCCCGGAAGTACTGCCCGCCAGTCCGGCCGCACGCCACGCACCGCCTGCCCGCCCCCATCCGGGCCAGCCGCGGGGCGGCCTGCAAGCCCTCGATACCGGCGACGCCCGCATGAGCGCCGTCATCGCCAAGTTGCGCAAGGTGATCGACCGCGACATCCCGGTCCTCATCACCGGCGAAACCGGCACCGGCAAGGAGTGGCTGGCCCAGGCCATCCACCGCGAAAGCGCGCGCTTCCACGCCACGCAAACCCGGGGCGGCGCCGCACCTTTCGTGGCCGTGAATTGCTCGGCCATTCCCGAGAACCTGATCGAGGCCGAACTCTTCGGTTATGAAGACGGCGCCTTCACCGGTGCCCGCCGCAAGGGCGCGCTGGGCAAGATCGCGCAAGCCCAGGGCGGCACCCTCTTCCTCGATGAAATCGGCGACATGCCGCTGGCCCTCCAGGGCCGCCTGCTGCGCGTGCTGCAGGAACGTGCGGTGACGCCGCTGGGCAGCCAGCGTGTGATTCCGGTGGACTTCGCTCTGGTGTGCGCCACCAATCAACCCTTGCGCGAGATGGCCGCGCGCCATGCCTTCCGTGAAGACCTGTACTACCGCATCAACGGTTTGCAGGTAAAGCTGCCTGCCTTGCGCGAGCGCAGCGACCTGGGCGCCCTGATCGACCGCATCCTGGAACAGGAAGGTGGCCGCCACGCGCCGCGCTTTGATGCCCAGGCCCTCGCGTTGCTGCAATCCAGCCGCTGGCCGGGCAACCTGCGGCAACTGTCCAACCTGATCCGCACCGCCTTGGCCATGGCCGATGGCGAGGCCTGGATAGGGGTGGAACACCTGCCAGATGACTTTCTGGACGAGGCAGCGCCGCTGCAGGCGGGTTGCGGGATGCCTGCCCCGGCAGCGCATGAAGAAACGGACGAAAAGCCGCTGTCCATGCACGACAGCGAATGGGCCGCCATTGAACGCGCACTGCGCACCCATGACGGCAACGTCAGCGCTGCCGCCAAGGCGCTGGGGGTGTCGCGCAATACGCTCTATCGCCGCTTCAAGTCACGCGGGCACTGAGCGGGGCAAGCGCGTCGTATTCCTCGTCGGAAAACAGCCGCGAGCGCGTCAGGAAGCGCTTGCCGCTGCCGTTCTCCAGCGAGAACATGCCGCCGTTGCCGCTGACCACGTCGATGATCAGTTGCGTGTGTTTCCAATATTCGAACTGATCGGCGCCGATGTAGAACGGCACGCCATCGATCTCCCCGAGATGCACGTCGGTATCGCCCAGCGTAAAGTCACCGGACGGATAGCACATCGGCGCACTGCCATCGCAGCAGCCACCGGATTGAAAAAAGATCAGCTCGCCATGCCGCGCCTTCAACTGGCGCAGCAATTCCACCGTGGCCTCGGTGGCCGTCACCCTGGGCAATGCATTCATTCGCCGCTCTCCTGTTGAGTCTGGATCTGCCAATAAAAGCGGCACCGGCCGCGGGAGTTGCGGACCGGTGCCGAAGCTGCCTTGCTGCAAGGAGTCAAACGAAATTACGTGATCAGAAGAAGCCCAGCGCCTTGGGGCTGTAGCTGACCAGCAGGTTCTTGGTCTGCTGGTAGTGGTCCAGCATCATCTTGTGGTTCTCGCGGCCGATGCCGGACTGCTTGTAGCCACCGAAGGCCGCATGCGCCGGATACAGGTGATAGCAGTTGGTCCACACGCGGCCGGCCTGGATCTCGCGGCCCATGCGGAAGGCACGCGTGCCATCACGGGTCCACAGGCCCGCGCCCAGGCCGTACAGGGTGTCGTTGGCGATAGACAGGGCTTCTTCCTCATCCTTGAAGGTGGTCACCGAGACCACGGGGCCAAAGATTTCTTCCTGGAAGATGCGCATCTTGTTGTTGCCCTGGAAGACGGTCGGCTTGACGTAGTAGCCCGAGGCCAGATCACCGCCCAGTTCTTCACGTCCGCCGCCGGCCAGCACCTTGGCCCCTTCCTGCTTACCGATGTCGATGTAGGAGAGGATTTTTTCCAGCTGCTCCTGCGAGGCCTGCGCGCCGATCATGGTGCTCTTGTCCAGCGGGTTGCCCTGTTTGATGGCGGCCACGCGCTTCAAGGCACGTTCGATGAAACGGTCATAGATCGATTCCTGCACCAGCACGCGCGAGGGGCAGGTGCAGACCTCGCCCTGGTTCAGCGCAAACATGGCGAAGCCTTCCAGGGCCTTGTCGAAGAATTCGTCATCCTTGTCCAGCACGTCGGCGAAGAAGATGTTGGGGGACTTGCCGCCCAGCTCCAGGGTCACCGGGATCAGGTTCTGCGAGGCGTACTGCATGATCAGGCGGCCGGTGGTGGTCTCGCCGGTGAAGGCGATCTTGGCGATGCGCTTGTTGGAGGCCAGCGGTTTGCCGGCTTCCACGCCGAAGCCCTGCACGATGTTGACCACGCCCGGCGGGATCAGGTCGGCGATCAGTTCGATCAGGACCATGATGGAAGCCGGCGTCTGCTCGGCTGGTTTCAACACCACGCAGTTGCCGGCGGCCAGCGCCGGGGCCAGCTTCCACACCGCCATCAGGATGGGGAAGTTCCACGGGATGATCTGGCCGACCACGCCCAGCGGCTCATGGAAGTGATAGGCGTAGGTGTCGCTGTCGATGGTGCAGATGCTGCCTTCCTGGGTACGCACGGCGGCGGCGAAATAGCGGAAGTGGTCGATGGCCAGCGGGATGTCGGCGGCCATGGTTTCGCGGATGGGCTTGCCGTTGTCCAGGGTCTCGGCGGTGGCCAGCAATTCGAGGTTGGCTTCCATGCGGTCGGCGATCTTGAGCAGCATGTTGGCACGCTCGGCGGGGGAAGTCTTGCCCCAGCTCTTCTTGGCGGCGTGGGCGGCGTCCAGCGCCAGTTCCACGTCTTCGGCGCTGGAGCGCGCCACTTCACAGAAGGCGCGGCCGATCACCGGGCTGATGTTCTCGAAGTATTCGCCCTTGACCGGCGGCACGAATTTGCCACCGATGAAGTTGTCGTAACGTTGCTTGAAGGGATCGCGTACGCCGAGTTTGCTGATGTCTGCCAGGTTCATGTCGTCTCCGTTCGGGTTATGGTTGAAATCCCGCCACGATCATGGCCGCAGCGGACGTTCACCCTTCAAGATGGCAAATCGCATGCCAGCCTGCAAACCCGCTCTGCAAGCGGCTCTTGCGCCAGCGCCATTGTCACGCTGTGTCAATCTGGCGCAGCCTGGGACAGCGTGCAGCAACAGCCTGCCACACCCTGGGCGCTTTTCTCAGGACGTAAAAAAACCGGCCAGTGGCCGGTCTTTCGCGCTGCGTGGAGATCAGTGGATCAGACGGCATCCGGGCCGGTTTCGCCGGTACGGATACGGATCACCTGCTCCACTTCCTGCACGAAGATCTTGCCGTCGCCGATCTTGCCGGTGCGAGCGGCCTTGATGATGGCGTCCACGGCCTGCTCGACCACCTTGTCGTCCACCACGACCTCGATTTTCACCTTGGGCAGGAAGTCGACCACGTATTCGGCACCGCGATAGAGTTCGGTGTGGCCCTTCTGGCGTCCGAAGCCCTTCACTTCGGTGACCGTCAGGCCCGTGACGCCGACTTCGGCGAGGGATTCACGCACCTCGTCCAGCTTGAACGGTTTGATGATGGCGGTCACTTGTTTCATGGCAATTCCTCTCTTGGTATGTCGTAAAGAAACGATCTCAACGATCTATTGAATAGCGAATACAACCTTTGTTCTTATTTTACTGGCAAGACCGTGGCGCCCTGCCCACTTGCACATTGTCAATCAGGCGTGCCCGGCTTTCAACCTTCTTGAACCCGCCGGGCCATAAAAAGCCGATTTTCAGGCCTCCAGATCGGGAATGCGCTCCAGATCCTGCAGCCAGACCGTGGCCTCGCCATCGCTGGGCGCGCGCCAGTCGCCACGCGGTGAGAGCGAGCCGCCCGAGCCGACCTTGGGGGCATTGGGCACGCAGGAGCGCTTGAACTGGCTGGTCTTGAAGAAGCGATAGACGAAGATGCCCAGGTTTTTCTTGATCTGCGGCAAGGTGTACTGGTTGCGCGCCCCGTGCAGGCCATCCGGCCAGTGGCCGATGCTGCGGTCCTGCCAGGCGCTGTGCGCCAGGAAGGCCACCTTCGCCGGCGTGAAGCCGTAGCGCAGGATGTAGTAGAGATTGAAATCCTGCAGCTCGTAAGGGCCGATGAAATCCTGCGTGCGCTGGCCCGGCTCGCCGTCGGAGGCGCCCGGCACCAGTTCCGGACTGATTTCGGTTTCGAGGATGTGGATCAGCACTTCCGGCTGCTTCAGTTCCAGCGAACCGGATTCCGCCACCCAGCGCACCAGGTGCGTGATGAGGGTCTTGGGCACGCTGGCGTTGACGTTGTAATGCGACATGTGGTCGCCCACGCCGTAGGTGCACCAGCCCAGCGCCAGTTCCGACAGGTCGCCGGTCCCGATGACGATGGCACCGTGATGATTGGCCAGGCGGAACAGGTGATTGGTGCGCTCGCCGGCCTGCACGTTTTCGAAGGTGATGTCATAGACCGGCTCGCCGCGTGAATACGGGTGATCCAGGTCCTTCAGCATCTGTTCGCAGCTGGGACGGATATCGATCTCCTGCGCCGAACAGCCCACCTGCGCCATCAGCTGATGCGCCTGCACCAGCGTGCGGCTGCTGGTGGCAAAGCCCGGCATGGTATAGGCCAGGATGTTGGCGCGTGGCAGGCCCAGCTTGTCCATGGCCTTGGCGCAGACCAGCAGGGCGTGCGTCGAATCGAGGCCACCGGAAACACCGATGACAACCTTCTTGATATTCGAGGAAGACAAGCGCTGCACCAGGGCCTGCACCTGGATGTTGTAGACCTCGCGGCAGCGCAGTTCGCGCTGTTCGGCATTGGCCGGCACATAGGGGAAGCGCGCGACCCGGCGCTGCAGTGGCAGGTCCTGGTCTTGCGGCACCTGCACGTCGAAGCGCACCACTTCAAAGCGGCGCACTTCCTCCGCATGGCGGCGCACCGACTGGCCAAACGTGGTCTGGTGGAAGCGTTCGCGCGAGAGGCGTTCCAGGTCGATGTCGGCATAGATCACGTGACCGCCTTCGGCGAAGCGCTCGGACTCGGCCAGCAGTTCGCCGTTCTCGCAGATCAGGGCTTGGCCATCCCAGGCCAGGTCGGTGGTGGACTCGCCATTGCCTGCCGACGAATACAGATAGGCCGCCAGGCAGCGCGCCGATTGCTGCGACACCAGCTGATGGCGGTAACCCGACTTGCCGACCACGATGTTGGAGGCCGACAGGTTCACCAGCACGGTGGCGCCGGCCAGCGCGGCGAAGGAGGACGGCGGGATCGGTACCCAGACGTCTTCGCAGATCTCGATATGGAAACGGAAGTCGGGGATATTGCCGATCTCGAACAGCAGATGGCTGCCGAAGTCCACGTCCTGGCCCAGCAGGCGGGTGCTGCGGGTGACGGCGCAATCGGCGCTGCTGAACTGGCGCGCCTCGTAGAATTCGCTGTAGTTGGGCAGGTAGCTCTTGGGCACCACGCCCAGGATGCGGCCGGCATGCACGACCACTGCGCAGTTGTAGAGCTGGTGATCGACCTTCAGCGGCAGGCCGACGATGAGGGCCGGGGCGATGCGCAGGGAAGCTTGCAGCACCGATTGCAGGGCCTGCAGGGAAGCCTCCAGCAAGGCGCGCTGCTGGAACAGGTCTTCGCAGCTGTAGGCCGACAGGCCCAGTTCAGGGAAGGACACCAGAGCCGCGCCACGGGCGGCGGCCTGTTCGGCCAGGGCGATGGTGCGCTCGGCGTTGAAGCCGGGATCGGCCACCTTGCAGTCCGGCACTGCCACGGCGACGCGGGCGAAACCGTGGTTGTAGAGATTGAAGAAGGGGCTAGGCATAGCGTGTGTTGGACTCCGTGCTCTTCGCCATGGCGGCGACGCGTTCTGTTCATTTTGCGTAGAATGCCTGTTCCAGCGGGGCCGAGGGCCGCGCCAACTTTCGCAGGTCACTCGCAGTCCATGGATTATCGCACGCGAATCGTTTCTTCTCTGGCCGAGATCGGCCCGGCCCGCTGGGATGCGCTGGTGGCCGCCCAGGCCGAGGGCAATCCCTTCCTTTCGTACGCCTTCCTGCACGCGCTCCATGAGAGCGGCAGCGCCAGTCCCGAGTCCGGCTGGGAGCCGCATTACCTGACGCTGTGGCAGGGCGAGGGCCAGCAAGAGCAACTGGTGGCCGCCCTGCCCCTGTACCGCAAGTTTCACTCGTATGGCGAATACGTCTTCGACTGGGCCTGGGCCGAGGCTTACCAGCGGCATGGCGTGGAGTACTACCCCAAGCTGCTCTCGGCCATTCCTTTCACGCCGGTGCGCGGTGCACGTTTGATGGCTGTCGACGAGACCTCACGCGGCGCAATGGTGGCCGCACTACGGGCGCTGCAGGAGCGAAATGAAGTTTCCTCCACGCACATCCTCTATCCCCCGCCGGAACAGGCGCAGCAGCTGGCTGACGCGGGATACCTGCTGCGCAGCGGCGTGCAGTTCCATTGGCACAATGAAGGGTATGGCAATTTTTCGGAATTCGTCGATACGCTGGACCGCAAGAAGCGCAAGAACATCCTGGCCGAACGGCGCAAGGTAGCCGAGCAAGGGGTGCGTTTCGTCTGGCTGCGCGGGGCCGAGATCACGGAGGCGCACTGGCGTTTCTTCAACCGCTGCTATCGGCATACCTATGCGGCGCACTATTCCACGCCTTACCTGAATCTGGATTTCTTCCGCCGCATCGGTGAAACCATGCCGCAGCACCTGCTGCTGACGGTGGCGCTGCGGGGGGATGAGCCGATCGCATCATCCCTGACGGTGTATGACGCCGACACGCTCTACGGCCGCTACTGGGGCGCGCTGGAACACGTCCCCTGCCTGCATTTCGAGACGGCGTATTACCAGCCGCTGGAATTTTGCATCGCCGAGAAGATCACCTGGTTCGAAGGCGGCGCCCAGGGCGAGCACAAGATGGCGCGCGGTTTCCTGCCGCAGAAGACCTGGTCGGCGCACTGGCTGGCGCATCCGGGGTTCTATGATGCGGTGGAACATTTCCTGTCGCGCGAGAGCAATGGCATCGACGGCTATATCTCGGAGTTGAACGAACACAATCCCTTCCGGGATGCGCCGCGCTGATTAAACCGTCCTCTCGCAGACATAAAAAAACCGGTCCGCGCATCACACGGACCGGCCCCATCAAAAAATATAAACGATTTAAATCGTTTGAATCCTTTTAATTATTTATAGCCAACACGATCCAGCATCTGCAACACCTTCTGCTGGTTGGCACCGACCGCACCCACGTTGATGACTTCGGCCTTGAACGGGCCCATCTTCACCAGTGCCGGATTCTCGGTCTTCACGTTCTTGACGGCGGGCCACTCGTTATTGCCTTCAGCGAAGTAACGCTGCGCCGAATCGCTGGCCAGGTATTCCAGGAACTGCACGGCTTCAGCCTTGTGCGGCGCGTTCTTGGCCACACCGCCACCGGCGATGTTGACGTGCGCACCGTAGCTCTTCTGGTTGGGCCAGACAATGCCAACCTTTTCCATCAGCGCCACGTCTTCCGGCTTGGTGGAACGCAGCAGGCGCGCCACGTAATAAGAATTGGAAATGGCCACGCCGCACTCACCCGAACCGACTGCCTTGATCTGGTCGGTATCGCCACCGACCGGCTGGCGCGCCTGGTTGGCGACCATGCCCTTCAGAATGGCTTCGGTCTTGGCCGCGCCGTCATGTTCCAGCAATGCGCCGAACAGCGACACGTTGTAGGGATGCGAACCGCTGCGGGTACACAGCTTGCCCTTGTTCTTCGGGTCGCCCAGGGCTTCATAGGTATCCACATCTTCCGGCTTGACACTGGCCTTGTTGTAGACGATCACGCGGGCGCGGGTGGAGAAACCGAACCACTGCGTACCGTCGCTGCCTTCCTTGCTGTGCAGGTTGGCGGGGATGCGCTCATCGAGCAGCTTGGACTTGACCGGCTGGAACAGCCCTTCGCTCTGCGCCTTCCACAGACGAGCCGCATCCACCAGCAGGATCACGTCGGCCGGGCTGGAAGCGCCTTCGCTCTTCAAGCGCGCGAGAATGCCTGCATCGTCACCGTCGACACGGTTGATCTTGATGCCGGTGGCCTTGGTGAAATCGGCGTAGAGCGCTTCGTCAGTCTGGTAGTGGCGCGCCGAATAGAGATTGATGACCTTCTCCTGCGCGAAGCTGGAAGCAGCAATGGCAGCCAGCACGGCGCCGACGGCGAGTTGACGGTGGAACATGGACCATCCTTTTCAAAAAGAGTAAACGACCGCCGTCGAGAGAACGGCGTTTTCTTTTGGCGCGGAAGGCGGTCCTGGAATATGGGACTTGGCTGTCGCAGTGGGCGATCTCGGGATCACCTCGTTGTGGGCGCATGGCGCTAACGCCATGGCAGTGCGGTTCATAGACCGCTGGCGACTATATCACAAACAAGAAGCATTATCATCTGCGCGCATGCACATCGCGCAGGCCGCAATGAAAAACGCCCTTGCCGGCAGCCGCTGGGCAAGGGCGTCTCAGGGACGAAATGAAGAAATCAGATGAGCTTGACCGCAAAGTCCACACCGATGCCGGCCCACCATTCCTGCTCCTTCTGGAACCAGAAGGAAATGCTCGGATGTTCCTTGATGTAATCGCGGCGGATCTCCAGGTCGATGCGGCTCTTGAGCTTGACCCGGACCTTCTCCAGGTCCAGCGTGATGTGCGCATGGCGGAACATCACCGCCAGCCGCAAGGCCAGCACCGCCTTGGCGAAATCGACGTCGGCCAGCATCTCGCTGATCTTCTTGAGGTTGCCCTTCTGCCCGAGGATGAGCGTGCTCATCAGCCGCTGCTCGCGCGTGGTGAAACCGGGCAAGTCGGCATTGGCGATCATGTAGGCCGAATGCTTGTGATATCCGGTCGGCGAGACCACCAGGCCGGTCTCGTGCAGCAGTGCGCTCCAGTAGAGATAGCGCACATACGAATCGGTGGCCGGTTTCAAACTCTCGAAAAAGCCCAGCGCCGTATCGGCCACGCCATGAGCGCGTGCTGCATCGACATGGAAGCGGCGGGCGAATTCTTCCACCGAACGGTCACGGCGGTCAGCCTTGGTGGCGCGCAACTGCAGGTCCCACATCACGCCCATGCGCAGACCGGCTTCCACCGGCGTGATGACCTCGATGCCGAATTCCTGCATGAAGCCGATCAGCACCGCGAGCCCGCCCATGATGACGCCGGCGCGGTCCGGCTTCATGCCGTCCAGCGAAATCTGGCTGACGTGGCCGAAATCGATCAGGCGCTGCATCAGGTCGGCCAGGCTGGGCAGCGTGATGCGACCATCACCCATGTTGTTGCGGCGGATGGTATCGGCGATGGCACGCATGGTGCCGGACGATCCGTAGACATTGACGCTGGCCGCATCGAAGCTGAACAGATGCACCGCATCTTCCACATGCGAACGCGCAGAAATGATGGCGCGCTCAAAGGCCGCTGCCGTGATCGCCCCATCGGGGAAGAAGGCCAGGCTCTGGTTGACGGTACCGATGCCGAAGGATTCGACGTGGCGGATATGCTCACCCAGGCCGCGGATGACTTCGGTGGAACCGCCGCCGATGTCGATGACCATGCGTTCTTCACCGGCATCGGCGAGCACGCCGGCCACGCCCATGTAGATCAGGCGCCCTTCTTCCTCGCCGGAAATGATTTCGACCGGATAACCGATGGCGCGCTCCAGTTCCGGCAACAACTCGGCGGCATTCCTGGCCACGCGCAAGGTATTGGTGGCCACCACCCGCACGGCGGTCAGCGGATAGTCACGCAGGACCGCGCGAAAACGAGTCAGCGAATCGATGGCGCTCTGACAGGCCTGCGGCGTGAGGTTGCCGCTCTTGTCGATGCCTGCGGCCAGGCGGATGGGGTCACGCGCACTCTTGATGACGCGTATGCTGTCGTCCTCATACTTGCCGATGTGCAAGCGAAAACTGTTGGAACCGAGATCTACCGCAGCAAACATGCATTTCCTTTCGCGACGGCTCCGGGCGAATCCGCCCGAAACAATTGCTAAATAATTTAAACCGCATCCTGTCTCCATGACGACAAGATAATGGGCGCGCATTACACTTTGATGACAGCCTGCACCCTGTAGAATGGCGGCTCAGCGACGTCGTGCTGCGTTGCACATATTATTTTATACAATTTATCCCATTTTCCCTTCCATGCCCGGCATTCTTTACCTGGTTCCCAACACGCTGGGAACGACCGAGCTTCCCGCCGACACTGACGCATTGCATCCGCTGGAGTCCATCATCCCGCGCCAGGTGCAGGCCATCGCGGCGCGCCTGGATTATTTCGTGGCCGAGAACGCCAAGACCACACGCGCCTTCCTCAAGCTCCTGGGCAGCAGCACCGCACTGGCCAGGCCCATCCAGGAAATCCAGATCAGCGAACTGAACGTCAACACGCCTGCCGCCGCCCTGCCCGCCTTGCTGGCACCGCTGCTGGAAGGCCGCGACGGTGGACTGATCTCGGAAGCCGGTGTGCCGGCCGTGGCCGACCCCGGTGCCAACCTGGTGCGCCTGGCGCATCAGCATGGCATCCAGGTGCGGCCGCTGGTCGGGCCCTCGTCCCTGCTGCTGGCGGTGATGGCCAGCGGACTGAACGGCCAGAGCTTCGCCTTCAACGGCTACCTGCCCACCGACGCCGAGGCGCGCAGCAAGCGCATCCGCCAGCTGGAGGATCGTTCCCGCAAGGAGAAGCAGACCCAGCTGCTGATCGAAACGCCCTATCGCAACGGTGCCATGCTGGAGGCGCTGGCGCAGTCCTGCCAGCCCGGTACGCTGATCTGCGTGGCGACCGATCTTTCGCTGCCCACCGAGACGGTACGCACGCAGACCGCCGCACAATGGAAGGCGGCGCTGGCGGCCAACAAGGCGCCGGACTTCCACAAGAAGCCGACGGTGTTCCTGCTGCTGGCGGAATAAGCATCGCAAAAAAACAAAGGCCGGTTGCATCAGCAACCGGCCTTTTGCTTGGATGCTGCGGAGTCGCTCAGCGCAACTGCGACAACGGCGCTGACATCAAGGTCTTGGCAAAGCCCGCACCGAAGGCCACACCGAATTTCTTGAGCACGCGTTCGGAGAGATTCTCGGTCTGGGTGTAGTCCACCACATCCTCGGCCTTGATCACATCACGCGCCACGCTGTCGACCGTGCCATAGCCATCGGCCAGACCCAGTTCGACGGCCTTGGAGCCGGTCCACACCAGGCCCGAGAAGGTATCCGGGGTTTCCTTCAGGCGCGTGCCACGGCCCTGGCGCACCACTTCGATGAACTGCTGATGGATCTCCTGCAGCATCGATTGCGCGTATTCACGCTGCTTGGGGCTCTGCGGGCTGAAGGGATCGAGGAAGCTCTTGTTCTCGCCCGCCGTCAGCAGGCGGCGCTCCACGCCCAGCTTGTCCATCAGGCCGGTGAAGCCGAAGCCATCCATCAGCACGCCCACCGAACCGATCAGGCTGGCCTTGTTGACGTAGATCTTGTCGGCCGCCACGGCGATGTAATAGCCGCCGGAAGCGCACATCTCTTCCACCACCACGTAGATCGGCTTCTTGGGATAGGCCTTGCGCAGGCGGGTGATCTCGTCGTTGATCATGCCGGCCTGCACGGGGCTGCCGCCGGGGCTGTTGATCTTCAGGATCACGCCCACCGAGTCGCTGGCCGCAAAGGCTTTGTCGAGCGCCGGAATGACCACGCCGGCCGAGCCCTGCCCTTCGGATTCGATGGTGCCGCGAATCTCGACCAGGGCGGTATGGGTGCCCAGCGGTTCGCTCTCGATCTTGTTGTAGGTGAAGGCCATCCAGCCGCCCAGCACGATCACCACCAGGATGGCGATGCGGAAGAAGATGCCCCAGCGGCGGCGGGCGCGCTGTTCCTTGACGGCGAACAGGGCCAGCTTTTCCAGGACGTCGCGCTCCCAGCCGCTCTTCTTGTCCTCGCGCACGCTGGCGGGGATGGAAGAAGACGGTGCAGCAGGCGGCGGGGAGGCCGGGGAAGACGAGGAAGACTGAGGGGGGCGGTCTTGCGGGTTGTCAGATTCGTTGTTGCTCATAGGCTCACTCTGGGCAGCGCCATCGCGCTGCACTGGTTTTTTCCGCGAAGCTCATGCCTCGACGGGCTGGACGATGTCATCCGGACGCCAGAACACCTGGCCGTCGCGTTCCACCGCCATGATCTTACGCAAATGCGCACCGGTACAAGGTCCGCCTGCGCATTTTCCGGTATCGGGCGCATAAACCGCGCCATGTGTTGCGCACATGAGATACAGGCCGCTGGATTCAAAGAATTCGCCCTCGGCCCAATCCAGTTCAATGGGCACGTGGGCGCAGCGATTCAGATAGCCATAGACCATACCGCCATAGCGCACCACGAAGCCGGTGGTCTCATCCCCATGCACCTGCACCGGGAAGCGCTTGCCCAGACCGCCCTCCTGGAGGGCGGCTGAGGGGCAAATGAAGATTTCTTCAGGCGTCGTCATGGCAAGCCGCTTCAGGCGTGGTCATTGAGCCATTGATGCAGCTCGCGGATGGAGCGGGCTGAATAAAGAGGCGCCAAGGTCTGCAACTGCTGTGGCGGATGCGCGCCGAACTCCACCGCCACCCCCTTGGCTCCGGCGTTGATGGCCATCTGCAGGTCGTGGGTGGTGTCGCCGATCATGACGGTACGGTGCATGTCCTGGCCCAGTTCGCGGGTCAGTTCCTGCAGCATGGCCGGATGCGGCTTGGAGAAGGTTTCATCGGCGCAGCGCGTGGCATCGAACTTGGAGAGCAGGCCGGTACTGTTCATGGCCCGGTTCAGCCCCACCCGGCTCTTGCCGGTGGCCACGGCCAGGAAATAACCCTGCTGCGACAGGTCGGCCAGCATCTCGGGCACGCCCTCGAAGAGCGTGAGGTCCTTGTCCTGCCCGAGATAGTGATGGCGGTAGCGCTCCACGATGCGCGGATAGTACTTCGGGTCCACATCCGGAATGGCCGCCTGCATCGCATCCTGCAAGCCAAGGCCGATCACGTAGGAGGCCGCGCTCTTGTCAGGAATGGGCAGCCCCAGGTCGCGCGCGGCCGCCTGGATGCAGCGCACGATGGTCGAGGTGCTGTCCATCAGGGTGCCGTCCCAGTCGAAGACGATCAGGTCAAATTGCTTTCTTGCCATGTGCTGAGCTCTTTCCGCTGGCATGCTTCCGGATCGGTTGCCATTGTGGCAATTGCCAGATGAGCATGCGTTTCTGTTAATGCCGGGCAGAAAGTATCACATCCCGGCCGTCTGCGTGTATCCCTTCACTCTTCGGTTCCGGCCAGCATGTTGTGAGGCAGCAGGTCGCCCTCGGCACCGCCTTCGAGGCTGCGCAGGAAGCGCGCGCACTCCTCGGGCAGGCCGGCCTTGAGGGTGACGGTCTCGCCGCTTTCCGGATGGCGGAAACTGATGCGCCAGGCATGCAGGAACATGCGCTTGAAGGCCACCCGATTGCCATCGGCCTTCTGCAGCGACTTGTTGAGGGTGAAATCGCCGTACTTGTCATCGCCCACGATGGGGAAACCGCTGGACGACAGGTGCACCCGGATCTGATGGGTGCGGCCGGTCTTGAGTTCAGCTTCCAGCAGGGCAAATTCGCCGAACCGGCGCAAGAGCGAAAAGATGGTGTGCGAAGCCTGGCCATCGGCCTGCACCCGCACCCGGCGCTCGCCGTCCGGGGTGCTGTACTTGAAGAGCGGCAACTTCACGTGCTGGCGGGCATTCTTCCAGTCGCCCTGCACCAGCGTGAAATACCGCTTGTCGGTGGTGCCTTCGCGCATCTGGTCGTGCAGGTTGGTCAGGGCCGAACGCTTCTTGGCGATCAGCAGCACGCCCGAGGTGTCGCGGTCCAGGCGGTGCACCAGTTCCAGGAACTTGGCCTGCGGCCGCGCCGCACGCAGCTGTTCGATCACGCCATAGCTCACGCCCGAGCCGCCGTGCACGGCGACGCCGGCCGGCTTGTCGATGACCAGCATGTGGCTGTCTTCCAGCAGGATGCGGAATTCCGCGCCGGGGACCACCTGCTCTTGTTTCTCGGCAACTCGTATTGGCGGCACGCGCACCACGTCGCCTTCGGCCAGGCGATAGGTCTGGTCGATGCGGCCCTTGTTGACACGTACCTCGCCCGAACGCAGGACACGGTAGATATGGCTCTTGGGAACACCCTTGCAGATACGCAGCAGGAAATTGTCAATCCGCTGCCCGGCTTCTTCGTCGGAAATGGTCAGCAACTGCACCTGGGGAAGGTTCTGCGAGGCGGCTTCGCTCCGGGAGGCGGGCGCGGCTGCGGCGCTTTCAGAAGCCCCCCTAGAAAATCTCGCTAAGTCCTTCATTTTGAATATATAATCGTTCGACGCTGAACAAAAAATCAGCGTCAGTAGAATAAAAAGGAACATTCTACACAAGAGGAGACTTCGTCAGCCTCGCTCATTTGCAAAATAGACGGAGGGGGCCCCGAAAACCACGACGCGCGGCATCGCAGACGCAATAAAAGCGCTGCAACGGTTGACAATACAGCCGATCATGCCGCTTGCCTGGTCCACGTAAAGGCCTCGAAACGAGTACGCACCTTCCCTGCGCGATTCCAGTTTGCACCGCAGTTGCAATCGGACAGCGCGCCTGGAAGTGGAACAGAATTGTTTGGATCATCAGGATAAAAGTCTGGCAAGACTCGCATCCGGTGTTCCGGTTCAGGTCCGCAGCGCACAGCCCCCCGGCAAAGCAGTATCTTGCAGCGCAACCGGCGGCAGGCTCATCCGCCCGCCCCTCTTGCAGCGCATTGCCCGGGCCATGCCGCAGTCCTGGCCGAAGCATCGCGAAGCTTGCCGGTTGATGCAACAGAACCCGATCGCCGTCGCCAACCCATCACCATGTTACGTTTGGCTCCACAGACCAGCTTACCGTCCGCAGTTGCCTGCGCGACCGCCTATGGCGGAGCGCGCGGCGCGGATACGGTGCTGCCCGGCGTTCCCGTCTGCCGCATCCGCGCCCCCTTGTGCTGGAGCGCCCGCTAAGGCGCACTCACACAATCAAGGCAATTCCCTCCCCAATCACTTCGTTCTCGCGTACATCCCCTGTACTTTTGGCCCGCTACCACATACGGACGGGCCATTTGAAGGATCTTCGGATCCCGGAGTGAAAACATGAAACGTATGTTGTTCAACGCCACGCAGCAGGAAGAACTGCGCGTAGCGATCGTTGACGGTCAGAAACTGATCGACATCGACATCGAAACCACCGGACGCGAGCAGCGCAAGTCCAACATCTACAAGGGCGTCATCACCCGCATCGAGCCCTCGCTGGAAGCCTGCTTCGTCAACTACGGCGAAGAACGCCACGGCTTCCTGCCCTTCAAGGAAGTGGCCCGCACCTATTTCAAGGAAGGCATTGACGTCCGCAACGCCAGCATCAAGGAAGCGCTGCGCGAAGGCCAGGAAATCATCGTCCAGGTCGAGAAGGAAGAACGCGGCAACAAGGGCGCCGCCCTGACCTCGTTCATCTCCCTGGCCGGCCGCTACCTGGTGCTCATGCCCAACAACCCGCGCGGTGGCGGCGTGTCGCGCCGTGTCGAAGGCGAAGACCGCCAGGAACTGCGCGAAACCATGGACAAGCTGGACCTGCCCAATGGCATGTCCGTCATCGCCCGCACCGCCGGCATCGGCCGCAACGTCGATGAACTGCAGTGGGACCTGAACTACCTGATGCAACTCTGGCGCGCCATCGAAGGCGCCGGCCAGACCGGCTCGGGCGCCTTCCTGATCTACCAGGAATCGTCACTGGTCATCCGCGCCATCCGCGACTACTTCCAGCCCGACATCGGCGAAATCCTGATCGATACCGACGACATCCACGACCAGGCCCAGCAGTTCATGGCCCACGTGATGCCGGACATGGTCCATCGCGTCAAGCGCTACCGCGACGACGTGCCGCTGTTCTCGCGCTTCCAGATCGAACACCAGATCGAGACCGCCTACTCGCGTACGGTCCCGCTGCCTTCCGGCGGCGCCATCGTCATCGACCACACCGAAGCCCTGGTGTCGGTGGACGTGAACTCGGCGCGCGCCACCCGTGGCAGCGACATCGAGACCACCGCCTTCAACACCAACCTCGAAGCCGCCGATGAAGTGGCCCGCCAGTTGCGCCTGCGCGACCTGGGCGGCCTGATCGTGATCGACTTCATCGACATGGAGAACTCCAAGAACCAGCGCGAAGTGGAAGGCCGTCTGAAGGACGCCCTGCACCACGACCGCGCCCGCGTTCAGATGGGCAAGATCTCCCGTTTCGGCCTGATGGAACTGTCGCGCCAGCGCCTGCGTCCGTCGCTGTCCGAAGGCAGCCACGTGACCTGCCCGCGTTGCAACGGCACCGGCCACATCCGCGATACCGAATCCTCCGCCCTGCAGGTGCTGCGCATCATCCAGGAAGAGGCGATGAAGGAAAATTCAGCCGCCATCCACGTGCAAGCGCCGGTGGACGTAGCCGCCTTCCTGCTCAATGAAAAACGGGGCGAAATCCTGAAGATCGAGACGCGCCATCGCGTCACCGTCATCATGATCCCCAACAAGCACCTGGAAACCCCGCACTACAAGATGGAACGGATCAAGCACGACGATCCGCGCCTGGACGAGGGCCAAGCCAGCTACACCATGGCCGAGCAAGCCGATACCGACATCGGCTACAGCAAGCGCCAGAAGGAAGAAGAACGTCCGCGCCAGGAAGCCGTGGTCAAGGGCATCACCCCCGACCAGCCGGCCCCGATCGTCGAACGCAAGGCGCCGGAACCGGTGGCTGCCCCCGTGCCGCCGCCGACCCTGGCCCCGGAATCGGGTCTGCTGGGCAAGATCTTCGCCTTCTTCCGCAAGAAGCCGGTTGCTCCGGTGGAAGTGCCGGCCCCGGTCGAAGCCAAGGCTCCGGCCAAGCGCGAAGGCGATCGCAATGGCCGTGGCGGCGACCGCAATGGCCGCAACCGCAACCGTGGTGAACGCGGCGAGCGTGGCGATCGCGCCGAACGTGGTGAGCGCAATGCAGAGCAGCGCGCCGCTCGTGGTCCGGCCGCCGTCGAACTGAAGACCGGCGACGCTGCTGAAGCCAAGCAAGCACGTGCACCGCGTGGTCCGCGCGAACCGAAGGAAGGCCGCGAACCGCGTGAAGGCCGTGAGGTGCGCGAGGGCCGTGAGCCGCGCGAAGCCCGCGAAGGTCAGGAACCGAAGGAAGCCCGCCGCAACGAGCCGCGTGAAGCCCGTGAGCCCCGCGAACCGCGCGAAGGCCGTGAGCCGCGCGAGGGTCGTGAAGGCCGTGAACCGCGCCAGCCGCGTGAACCGCGCGCCCCGCGTGGCGAACGCAAGGACCCCAAGGCCGAGGAAGGTCTGCCGCTGGAAGCCGCTCTGGCTGCCGGTGCAGCCACCGCAGGCGTAGCGGTTGCTGCTGGTGCCGTGGCCCTGTCCAATGACGAGCAAGCCGCCCAGGTGGAAGCTGCACAAGTCGAAGGTTCCGAAGGCGCAGATGGCGTCGAAGGTGCGGAAGCTGCCGAAGGCGGCACCGAACCGCGTCGTCGCCGCCGCCGTGGTGGCCGCAACCGTCATCGTCGCGAACGTGATGAAAACGGCAACGTGATCGACAACGGCGAAGGTGAAGGATCGGAGCAATCCGAAGCCGCCGAAGGCGTCGACACCGTTGTCGTGGCCAGCGCCGCTGCTGCCAGCGTGAACGTCGAGACCGTCGCTGCCGACACTTCGGCGGCACCGGTGGAAGTGGCCCAAGCCGCTGTGGCGCAAGCTTCGTTCGCCGCCTCGCCGGTCCCGGAACAAGCCCCGGCTGAAGCTGCCGTGCACGTGGAAAGCGGTGTGAACTCGGTCGAAGCCGTCGCGGCTGCCGCTGCTGAAGCGACCCAGGCCGTGTTCTCGAACCAGCCGGCCATCGAACCGGCGGCCCCGTCGATCGATGCCAGCTTCGCCCCGACCCCGGCCTTCGAGCCGGTGCAGGCCCCCGTTGCTGCCCCGGCCGCATCGGAAGCCCCGGTCGAGGTGGTGCACGCTGCTGCTGCAGCCCCGGCCGTGCCGCAACAGATCAGCCTGTTGGACGCCGTCGAAGCCAGCCCGGCACCGGTGGCTGTCGAACCGGCTCCGGTGGTGGCTGAAGCCGCACCGGCGCCCGCTGCTGCCCCTGCCCCCGCAGTCGCGGCCAGCACCGGCAACGCTGCCCGTTCGGAGTCGCTGGAGCAGATGCTGTCGCAAGCCGGCCTGACCCTGGCCACCACGGACCCGGTCAAGCTGCGCGCTGCCCAGGAAGCCGCTGCTGCCTTCGTCCCGGCACCGCACGTGCCGCGCGAGCGCAAGCCGCTGCCGCCGCAGTCGACCGAACCGCTGGTGCAGGTCGAAACCCGCCGTTAAGAAGGATTCCGGCCACCCTGCCGCAGGGTGGCCCGGAGGCAGTCAATATCGGCAATGAACAAGGGAGCTTCGGCTCCCTTTTTCATGTCTATCGGTTTCCAAATGAAGCCTTTGCCTTCACCGCCCATCGGCAAACGACCTCCTATTTGGTGACAGTTGCCCGCTCGCCGTCACGATACAGTCACGGCAGGATACGATGGCGCTGCAAGCCAGATGCCAGCAGGCCCGCGCGGCGGGCGGCGGCAGGCGCGAGATGCAGTTGCACGCATACACTATATGCATGATTGTGCATCTGCGCGGCGGCCTCAGGCGTGCTATCGTTACACACCTTTTATCGTCAGATCGTATGAACAAGCGCGTCATCCCCATCGTCGATGTCCGGCAAGCCCCGATCGCCAGCGCGGCCGGCTTGTTGACGCCGGTTGCGGTCGAGCCGACCGGCTGGCTGGGCGACAGCCTGGGACGTCCGCTGCACGACCTGCGCATTTCGGTGACTGACCGCTGCAATTTCCGCTGTGTCTATTGCATGCCCAAGGATGTCTTCGACAAGCAATACCAGTTCCTCCCGCACTCTGACCTGCTGACCTTCGAAGAGCTGACCCGCGTGGCGGCCCAGTTCGTGGCGCATGGCGTGCGCAAGATCCGGCTGACCGGCGGCGAGCCGCTGCTGCGCAAGAACATCGAGACCCTGATCGCCATGCTGGCCGCCCTGCGCACCCCGGACGGCGAAGAAATCGACCTGACCCTCACCACCAACGGCACGCTGCTGAAGCAAAAGGCCCAGGCGCTCAAGGCGGCCGGGCTCAGGCGCGTGACGGTATCGCTGGATTCACTGGATGACGAGAGCTTCCGTCGCATGAACGACGTCGATTTCCCGGTGGCGCGCGTGCTGGAAGGCATCGAAGCGGCGCACGCCGCCGGTCTCGGCCCGATCAAGATCAACATGGTGGTCAAGAAGGGCGTCAACGACGACCAGATCCTGCCGATGGCGCGCTACTTCAAGGGCAGCCCGGCCATCCTGCGCTTCATCGAATACATGGACGTGGGCTCTTCCAACGGCTGGCGCATGGACGAAGTGCTGCCCTCGCGCGAAGTGGTCCGCCGCATCGCCGCCGAGATGCCATTGGAAGTGGCCGACCCCAACTACACCGGCGAGACCGCCGAGCGCTGGCGCTATGTGGATGGCAGCGGCGAGATCGGCGTGATCTCCAGCGTGACCCAGGCCTTCTGCCAGGACTGTTCACGCGCGCGCCTCTCTACCGAAGGCAAGGTCTACACCTGCCTCTTCGCCAGCGAAGGCCACGACCTGCGCAGCCTGGTGCGCAATGGCAGCAGCGATGCCGAGATTGCCGGTGCCATCGCCGCCCTCTGGGGCCAGCGCGGCGACCGTTATTCCGAGCTGCGCAGCGCCATGCAGGCGGCTCCGGCGCGCAAGGTCGAGATGTCCTACATCGGCGGCTGATCCGGTACGCCTGCCCTGCTCCGTCCTCTTCCGCATCATGTCTTCCCCCTCCACCGCCGCCAGCCACATCACCGGCCTGGTCCTCTCCGGTGGCCGTGGCACGCGCATGGGCGGCGTCGACAAGGGCCTGCAAGTCCTGCACGGCAAGCCGCTGGTGCAGCACGTGCTGGAACGCCTGGCACCGCAGGTCGGCACCTTGGCGATCAACGCCAACCGTTCCCAGCTGGAGTACGCCCGTTTCGGCTATCCGGTCTGGCATGACCTGCAGGGGGATTTCCCCGGCCCGCTGGCGGGTCTGCAATGCGGCCTGGCCCATTGCCACACGCCGCTGCTGGCCACTGCCCCGTGCGACTCGCCGCTGATCCCCTATGACCTGGTAGCGCACCTGTACGACGCCCTCACCGCCAGCGGCGCACAGGCCGCCATCGCGGTAACCGAGGGCGTACACGGGCGCCAGCGGCATCCTGTATGCTCGCTGCTTCAGACCAGTACGCGCGCTTCGCTGGACGCCTTCCTGGCCGCCGGCCAACGCAAGATGGACCGCTGGTTTGCCAGCCTTGATTGCGTCGAAGTGGATTTCCCCGACGAGCGCGCCTTCAGCAACATCAATACCGGGCTGGATTTGCAACAGCTCGAAGCAGAACAATGACCGAGACCCACACCGCCACACTCCACGACATCGTCAGCTGCATCAGCGGCTATGACCCCAACGCCATGACGGTGGCACGCGCGCAAGCCGTGATCCAGGAATTCATCACGCCCGTCGAGGCCGTGAAAAAGCTGGCCATCCGCAGCGCCCTTTCGCGCGTGCTGGCGCGCGACATCATCTCCCGCATCGACGTCCCGGCGCACGACAACTCGGCCATGGATGGCTATGCCCTGCGCGGCGAGGACGTGGCCGAGGGCCAGCAAGTGCGCCTGCAGATCATCGGCGCGGTACACGCGGGTGAACAATTCGCCGGCAGCGTCGGCCCCGGCCAGTGCGTGCGCATCATGACCGGCGCACCGATGCCCGACGGTTGCGACACCGTGATCCCGCAGGAACTGACCACCGACGTTGACGCGCAAGGCGTGACCCTGCCTGCCGGCCGCGTGCGTCCCGGCGACAATCGCCGCCTGCGTGGCGAAGACCTGGCCCTGGGCAGCGTGGCCCTGCCGCGCGGCCGCGTGCTGCGGCCCTCCGACATCGGCCTGCTGGCCTCGCTGGGCATTGCCGAAGTGCCGGTGCAGCGCCGTCTGCGCGTGGCCTTCTTCTCCACTGGCGACGAGTTGCGTTCGGTCGGCGAGCCGCTCGATGCTGGCTGCGTCTATGACTCCAATCGCTACACCCTGCACGGCATGCTCACGCGCCTCGGCTGCGAGATGCTGGACATGGGCGTGGTGCCGGACGATCCGGCCGCCCTCGAAGCGGCTTTCCGCAGCGCCTGCGAAGAGGCCGATGCCGTCATCACCTCGGGCGGCGTCTCCGTCGGTGCCGCCGATTACACCAAGCAGATCATGGCCAGCCTGGGCGAGATGACGTTCTGGAAGATCGCCATGCGCCCCGGCCGCCCGCTGGCCTTTGGCCGCATCCGCTCGCGCGGACGGGAGGCTTATCTGTTCGGTTTGCCGGGCAATCCGGTGGCGGTGCAGGTGAGTTTTTCCTTCTTCGTGCGCGATGCGCTGCTGCGCCTGGCCGGTGCCGAAGCCAATCCGCTGCCGCGCCTGCGGGTGAAGACGGCCACGGCCATTCGCAAGAAGGCCGGCCGCACCGAATACCAGCGCGGCATCCTGGCCCCGGACGAGAACGGTCACTGGCAAGTACGGCTGACCGGCATGCAGGGTTCGGGCATCCTGCGCTCGATGTCGGATGCCAACTGCATCATCGAACTGGAACACGAACGCGGTGAGGTGGCTGCCGGCGAAGAAGTGGCGGTTGTGCTGTTCGACGGCCTGGTGTGATGGTGGCTTTCAGGCGCAAATGAAGAAAAAGGGACGGCAAGCCGTCCCTTCTGTTTTCCAGCCGCTTGAGCCACCTCTGCAGGTGAAGGAAGAGGCAAATCAGACGCCCTCGGCATCCTCGCCCAAATCCAGCTCTCCGGTCCCCAGCAGCTTCTGCGCATTCTCCACCGGCAGTGCCTCCACCGACTTGAGCTTGCGCGTCATCTGGCGCGTGCGGGTCTCGGCCTGGTCGATGTTCTTGGCCGCGCGCTCCAGCGCCGTCTTGGTGGCGGCCAGCACTTCGCCGAACTTGCCGAACTCGGTCTTGACCGCGCCCAGCACCTGCCACACCTCCGACGAACGCTTTTCCAGTGCCAGCGTACGGAAACCCATCTGCAGGCTGTTGAGCAGCGCCGACAAGGTCGACGGACCCGCAATGGTGACCCGGCAGGTGCGCTGCAATTCATCCGACAAGCCGGGCCGGCGCATCACTTCCGCATACAGCCCTTCGGTCGGCAGGAAGAGGATGGCGAAGTCGGTCGTCAGCGGTGGCGACAGGTATTTCTCGGCAATGGTCTTGGCCTCGCCACGTACTGCCCGTTCCAGTTCGCGCCCGGCGGTGGCGACGCCGTCGGCATCGGCGCGCTCGGCGGCATCGACCAGGCGCTCGTACTGTTCCTTGGGGAATTTGGCATCGATGGGCATCCAGACCTGGCCAGCATCTTCCTTGGCACCCGGCAGCCGGATGGCGAATTCCACCCGCTCGCCGCTGGCCGGGACGGTCTCCACGTTCTTGGCGTACTGGTCGGGGGTGAGCATCTGCTCCAGCAGGATCTCCAGCTGCACTTCGCCCCAGGTGCCGCGCGTCTTGACGTTGGTCAGCACGCGCTTCAAGTCGCCCACGCCGGTGGCCAGCTGCTGCATTTCGCCCAGGCCCTGGTGTACCTTGTCCAGCCGGTCCGAGACCAGCTTGAAGGATTCACCCAGTCTCTGTTCCAGCGTGGCATGCAGTTTTTCGTCCACGGTCTTGCGCATCTCTTCCAGTTTTTGCGCGTTGTCGTTCTGCAGGTCCTTGATCTTGGCTTCCAGCGTGGCGCGCACCTCGGCCATGCGTTGGGCGTTGGATTCGGTCAGCGCCGACAATTGCTGATTCAGCGTATCGCCGAAACGCTTGAGCGAGACCGCCTGTTCTTCGCGGTTCACCTGGGCCTGCAGCGTGATGGACTGGCGCATGCTTTCCAGTTGCTGGGTATTGCTTTCGTTGAGCTTGACCAGTTGCTGCGCAAAACCGTCGATCTGCTGGTTCTGCAAACCGGCCACGCTCGTCAGTTGCGTAGCCAGCGTCTGCTGCAGATGGGCAAAGTTCGCGCCCAGTTCCTGGCGCGTGTTCTGGGCACTGGCCTGCACCTGGCTGCGCAGCTCGCGCTCGATGCGCTCGCCGGTTTCCTGCTGGTGGCGTTGCAGGTCCTGCTTGACCTGCAGCAGCGCGTCTTCGATCACCAGCGCGGTGTCGTCCTCCTGCCGCTGGCTACCGCGCAGCAGGATCAGCACTTGCAGCACGACGCCGACCACGACCAGGCCGGTGAGGATCATTTCAAAAAGGGACATGGGACCTATCCAGTGCGAATTACTCGGGCTTGTTGCGCATCCAGTCGGCGGTCTGGTAGAGCGCAGCCAGCAGGCGCTTCATCAGGTCTTCCGGCAGGCCGACGTCCTGCATGGCCCAGGTCATGCAGCGCAGCCACTGGTCGCGCTCGGAGATGCCGATGGGGAAAGGCAGGTGACGCGCCCGCAGGCGCGGATGGCCGAATTTTTCCATGTACAGGCTGGGACCGCCGGTCCAGCCGGAGAGAAACATGTAGGTTTTTTCGCGCGAACCGTCCAGCGAAGGCGGATGCAGCGCACGGATGCCGGCGAACTCCGGCTCCAGGTCCATCAGGTCATAGAAACGGTCGACCATCTCGCGCAGTTTCTCTGCGCCGCCAATGAGTTCGAACGTGGTCGGTTGGTTGGGATCTTCGATTTGCATAAGACCGCCATGATACCGCAGCCGGCCGCCCGCGTCGGGCCGGTCCGGCTGCCAATGCCAGCCTTGCTTGATCTGTATCGGATCAGGCCTCGCGCAAGGTCTGCAGCGGCGGACGGCGCAGCACGTGGCGCAATCCGGCCCAGCCGCCCAGGGCCGAGCAAGCCGCGCCCAGCCCCATGCCCGCCACCCACACCAGCGGGCTGAAACTCCAGTCGAAATTGAAGACGTAATGCGCCAGCGCCCAGCCGATGCCGGCCGCCCCGCTGGCCGCCAGCAACCCGGCCAGCGAACCCACCAGCAGCACCTCGATGCGCTGGGCGCGGGAGAGCTCTTGGCGAGTCGCACCAAGGGCTCGCAACAGGCCAGCTTCCCGTACACGTTCATCCTGGGACCCTGCCAGTGCAGCGTACAGTACCAGTACACCTGAACACAAAGTGAACAGGAACAGGAACTCTACAGCTGCAATCACTTGACCGACCACTTCCTGAATCTGTGCCAGTACACTTCCTATATCCACAACGGTCAGATTGGGGAAGTCACGCGCCAGCGTGTTGCCCAAGGCCTCCTGCTGCGGCGTCAGGTGTACCGCCGTGATCCAGCTTTGCGGCGTATCGCGCATGAGCGTCGGGTTGATGATGACGAAGAAATTCACCCGCAGCGATCCCCACTCCAGCTTGCGCAGGCTGGTCACGGGGGCTTCCACCAGTTGACCGGCGATGTCGAATTGCAGCTTGTCGCCCAGCTTGATGCCCAAGGTCTGCGCCAGCCCGCGTTCCACCGAGGCTTCCGGGCGGCTGTCGTCGTACCAGCGGCCGCCCACGATGCCGTTGCCGGGCGGGATGTCGCGCATGGTCGAGAGATTGAATTCGCGGTCCACCAGGCGCTTGGCGCGGTCTTCCTGATAGTCCGACGGATTGACGGCGCGCCCGTTGATCTGCACCAGGCGTCCGCGAATCATCGGATACAGCGCCGCATCCTGCACCCCGCCCTGGCGCAGCGCCAGTTGTACGGCCTCACGCTGGTCCGGCTGGATGTTGATGATGAAGCGGTTGGGCGCATCGGCCGGCGTGGCTTGCCGCCACGCTCCGACCAGATCGCCACGGATCACGGTCAGCAGCAGCAGCGCCATCAGGCCCAGGCCCAAGGCCACCACCTGCATCACGGCCGCCGCCGGACGGCGTTGCAGGCCATCGATGGCGAAGCGCCAGCTCTGGCGATCCACCAGCCCGCGCAGCGAACGCAGCGCACGCAGGCACAGCCAGGCCACCAGCGCGAAGAGACCGAAGCCGCCGAGGAAACCGGCGATGGTCAGCAGCCCCAGCTTGAGATCGCCCGCCTGCCACAGCAGCAATCCGGAAAACACCAGCGTGCCCAGCACATAGGTCCCGACCGTCAGCGCCTGCGGTGCGCCCTGGTCGCGCCGGATCACGCGGTTATGCGGCACGTTGCGCAATTGCAGGATGGGCGGCAAGGCAAACCCGACCAGCAGCAGCAGACCGGTGGCCACGCCTTGCAGCGCCGGTGCCCAGCCCGGTGGCGGCAAGGCGGTCGGCAGGAAGTTGCCCAGCCATTGCAGCAGCGCAAAGTGGGCGGCAAAGCCGACCAGCATGCCGATGAAGCTGGCGGCGAGCCCGATGAGAATGAATTCGGTGAGATAGAGCGAGGTCACCTGCGCCTGCGTCATGCCGAAACAGCGCAGCATGGCGCAGGCATCCAGATGGCGCAGCATGAAGCGGCGCGCCGCCATGGCCACGGCGAGCGCGGCCAGCATGGCCGACAGCAGCCCGACCAGCGACAGGAATTGTTCGGCGCGGTCCAGCGTGGCGCGCATTTCCGGGCGGCCGTTTTCCAGCGACTCCAGACGCACGCCGCGCAGCTTGTCGGCGTCGATCTGGCGTTCGATCTGCTGCTGATAGCGCTGCACGGCCTCGGGCGGGCCGGCGATCAACAGGCGGTAGGTCACGCGCGAACCGACCTGCACCAGATGCGTGGCGGCCAGGTCGGCCTCATTGAGCATCACGCGCGGCGCGAAGTTGACGAAGGCGCTGCCGCGATCCGGTTCGATCGCGATGACGGCGGCGATCTTCAGCGCCAGATCACCCAGCCTGAGGGTATCGCCGACCTTCACGTCGAGCTGAGACAGGATCTGCGGATCCACCCAGATGGTCCCCGGCTGCGGAATGCCGTTGGCAGGCCGGTCGCGGCCATCGCTGCCCTGCAGCCGCAACTGGCCGCGCAAGGGATAGCCCGCCGTGACGGCCTTGATGGACGAGAGTACCGAGCGGGCCGCATCCCCCTCCCCGGCTTGCGCCATGCTGGGGAAGACCTGGGTCTGCGCCTGCTGCAAGTTTTGCGTCGCGGCCTGCTGCAGCCATTGCGGCGACAGCGGCTGGTCGGCCGCCACCAGGAGATCGGCCCCCAGCAACTGGTGCGCATCGCGCGTCATGCCGGCGCGCATGCGGTCGACGAAGAAACCGACCGAGGACAGTGCCGCCACCGCCACGATCAAGGCGATCAGCAGGAAACGGAGTTCACCGGTGCGCCAGTCGCGCAGGGTCATGCGCAATGCTTGTTGGAACATGCAGGGCCAGTCGTAAAGGAGTCAGGGATCAGGGATCAGAAAAAACGGCAAGCCAGGTTCAGCGCAGCCACACCGCCACCACGCCCACCGCCAGCAGCACGCTGAAGGCACCCAGCATGCGCAGGCGGCGGCGCATGGCATCCATGGTGGCGACCAGTTGCGCATTCTGCTCGGCCAGAGTGTTGATCAACTGGCTGGCTTCGAGCTGCTCGGCTTCCAGCTGGACGATACGCTGGGCCAGCTGGCCGACGTCGCCGGTGACCGGCGCGGGCGGCGCGGCATCGACTGCGGTCTTGGCCTTGCGGGTGCGCGACCACAGGTCGCGCGCGCCCTTGACGATGCCGGGGGTGGCCTGGACCACGTCGCCCCAGGGAATCAGTTTGATGGCGGACAGCCAGCTCAATCCCATCTGCGCTACTCCTGAAAAAGATTTCGATAAGGAAAATCAGATACGGCTTGTTGCAATTTCGTTGCAGAAACGGGCGAACCGGCCTGCTCTGTCTTCTTCTAAGACAGGCAAAATGTCATTTTATCCCGACAAGTTGCAAGCCTTCCGCAGGTCGCCAGAATGACCTTGCCAACCGGAAGCATTGCAGCCTCGTCCCCTGAGAAACCGGAGTCCAGTCCCATGAAAGCCCCCCTGTCCCTGCTGGCAGCCGCCCTGCTGCTGTGTGCCGGCAGTGCCTTCGCTGCCGATTGCACCAAGGCCGCCACCCAGGCCGAGATGAATGCCTGCGCCTCACAGACCCTGACCCAGAACGATGCCGATCTCAACGCCACCTACATGGCCTATCGCGACAAGCTCAACAAGGCGAAACAGAACCAGTTGCGCGAAGTGCAGCTGGCCTGGCTGAAGTATCGCGACCTGTCCTGCCGCTTTGAGAGCTCGGCCAGCGCCGGCGGGTCTGCAGCTTCACTTGCGCTGCAAACCTGCCTGGCCGACAAGACCCGCCAGCGTGCGGACGAACTGAAGAATCTTGCAGGCTGCCAGGAAGGCGATCTCAACTGCGTGCGCTAGTCAGAACATTATCTTTCATGCTGTAATGCTCGCGTCTGAAGAATCAGACGCGATCAGACCCACGAATCCACTTTGCCCCAGGGAGTCTCTCATGAAAAAAATGCTCTTCGCCATGACCTCGTTCGCACTGGCCGCCCCGCTGCTGCTGGGTTCCCCCGCCATGGCGCAGAATGCGCAGCAGGACAAGATGAAGCAATGCAACGCCGACGCCGCCGGCAAGAAAGGCGATGAACGCAAAGCCTTCATGTCCTCCTGCCTGAAGAAGGAACAGCCCAAGCCGGCCACCCAGCAGGACAAGATGAAGCAATGTAACGCCGACGCTGCCGGCAAGAAGGGCGACGAGCGCAAAGCCTTCATGTCATCCTGCCTGAAGAAGGACAAGTAATTTTCCTTCACGTCCCCGCCAACCCGGCCGGGACGCCCAACAAAAAACCCGCAAGCTGCCTTGCGGGTTTTTTGTTGTCTGCGCGCGGGCCAGAGCCTGTTCAGTGCTGCGTGCGCTTGAAGAAGAACAGCCCGGCCCCCACCAGCATCAGCACGCCACCGAAGAAACGGTTCTGCGCCTTGATCGCCTTCTGGCTGCGGAAGAAGCGTTGCAGGCGGCTGGCCGCAAAGGCGTAGCCGTGCATCACCACAAGGTCCACCGCCACCATGGTCACGGCCAGCACCAGCAGCTGCAGCCACAGCGGCCGTTCGTGATCGATGAATTGCGGCAGCACCGCCACCATGAAGACGATGCCCTTGGGGTTGGTGGCATTGGTGAGGAAGCCCGTCATGCAACGCTGCCACCAGTGCTGGCCACGCTGGGCGCGTGCCACGGCGTTGGCGTTGTCGAGGGCTTCGCCTTCCTGCTCCGAAGGCACGCGGGCGCGCCATTGCGAGAAGCCCAGGTAGATCAGGTACAGGGCACCGGCGATCTTGACCACGTTGAAGGCGGTTTCGGAGGCCACCAGCAGCGAACCCACACCGGCTCCGGCGATGATGAGGACCACCACCAGCGCGATTTCCAGGCCCAGGATGGTAGCCGTGGTACGGCGCAGGCCGTAATTGAGGCCGTGGCTCATGGAGAGCACCGCGCCCGATCCGGGCGAGATGGCGATGACACAGGCGGCGAGGAAAAATGCAAACCAGGTTTGATAGGCCATGAGAAAACTCGATGAGGCAACAGGAAAGAAGAAACGGCAAGACCACCGGCAAGGCACGCAGTGCAGCGGAGAAGCCGGGAAACAGCGCTGCAACAAGGCTGCACCAACGTGTTGACCATTATAAGCAAAGCAGCAACGAATGCTTACAAATACACGATGAATTGAAACACTTTCGCGTCGTCTTTCACGTCGGCGGCTCGTTATAGGAAGCAAGGCGACACGACATGATGAAGCGATTACGCAAAATCAAGCGCCGAGCGTAACAACCACTTTCTAAAGGAAATTGCCATGAAAACCAAATCCGTCATCGTCGCTTCCCTGCTGACCGCACTGGCCCTGCCGGTGTTCGCACAGACCGGCAGCGCTGCGCCGGCCGCGCCAGCAGCAGCCACGGCCAAGGCGGAAGCCGGCAAGACCGACACCGCGCCCAAGGCCAAGACCACCCATCACGCCAAGCACAAGAAGTCCGAAAAGGCGGAAAAGGCGGAAAAGGCAGAGAAGAAGGCTGACGCCAAGAGCGAAGCCAAGGCCGACACCAAGGCCGCTACCGATACAGCGACCAAGACCAAGTAAGACCGTACCGGGCCAGTCCCGGTACAGATAGCAGATACATGGCAGTAACGTAGCAGACACGCAGCACACACCGTACGCACCGTACTACTGACGCAATCAGACACTTGTCTCTGAAAGGACATCACCATGAATACCAAGACCATCATCGTTGCTTCCCTGCTGTCGGCCCTGACCCTGCCGGTGTTCGCCCAGACCGGCGCAGCCGCCGCTCCTGCCGCCCCGGCTGCCACCACCGCCGCCCCGGCCAAGGCGGAAGCCGCCAAGACCGAGACCGCACCGAAGGCCAAGGCCACGCATCACGCCAAGCACAAGAAGTCCGAAAAATCGGAGAAGAAGGCCGATACCAAGACTGAAGCCAAGGCTGAAAAGAAGGATGCCGGCACTGCGGACACCAAGACGGCCGCCACCGACACCGCTGCCAAGACCAAGTAATCCAGGCAAGACCGTACCGGGCCAGCGCCCGGTACACGTAGCAAACACGTAGCAAACACATAGCAGACACACAGCACACACCGTGCACACAGTACTACTGACACTGACCAGACACTAGTCGTTGAAAGGACATCACCATGAAGACCAAGACCATCATCGTTGCTTCCCTGCTGTCGGCCCTGACCCTGCCGGTGTTCGCCCAGACCGGCGCCGCTGCCGCCCCGGCTGCTCCGGCCAAGGCTGAAGCCGCCAAGACCGAGACCGCGCCGAAGGCCAAGGCGGAACATCACGCCAAGCACAAGAAGTCGGAAAAGAAGGCGGAAGGCAAGACCGAGAAGAAGGCCGCTGCCGGCACTGAAGCCAAGCCGGCCGCTGACGCCGCCGCCAAGTAAGGCGTCCGCAAGGAGCAGCACCCCGGGCATCGGATCCGTCTGAGGCCCGGACATGTCAGGGATGACAGGGATATCGCCCCCGCACCGTCAGGTCCGGGGGCGATATTTTTTATATCATTTAAATGGTTTGCTTCGCTTCGGCTGTCCACTCACGCCGACACGCCCGATGCAGATCAATCCTGCTGCCACCGCAGGGCAATGCGTTCCCCCGCCGCCGCAAAATGCGCGCAGTCCATGCCTACGCCCGCCGCGAACAGCAGATCCTCACCCGTCCACACCAGCGGCAGATAAGGCCGCTCCCACGCAGGGACATCAGCGCTCTGGTACTGCTGCTTGAGGCTGCGCGCCGGACGATTCTGCGCCAGCTTGATGCGTTCTCCCCCGCTGCGTCCACACACCAGCAGCGATTGCGCACGCAGCCAAGCGGCATCGAAACCAGGCCGCGCATCGCCAGCGGGAATGGGCTCGAACTGCAGGGTGCCGTGGAAGACCGGCACGTGGATCTGCGCCTGCCCGTTCCAGCGCAGCGACAGTGACGCGTCCTCATCGGGCAGGCGGCGGCGCGGCGCCAGGAAGACGCGCTCGCGGTAGCGATGGACTTCGCCGTCAGGATGGGAGACGCACAGCTGCGCTTCCACATCGGCCTCCAGCAGTTGGGTGCGCATCTCCTGCATCCACGCCGATGACGGCATGCGCATGCCGCGCAGTCCGAACCAGTGACGCATCAGGTTCAGGAAGCGCTGCTCGCTCAGGGCACGCAGCGCGGGCATGCGCAGATGATCGTCTTCACGGCATTGCGCCAGATCCTGTTCGGCCACTTCGCGCAGCAGTTCCTGCGCGCCCTGTGCGTGTCCGGCCGCGCGCGCCAGGCGCTGCTGGTAGCCGGGGAAGACCTGGCCCAATGCCGGCATCACCTGATGACGCAAGGCGTTGCGGGTGTAGCGCGGATCGCTGTTGGATTCATCCTCGATCCAGGCGAGCGACCAGGCGCGTGCGCCCTCTTCCAGCTGGGCGCGCGGGATGGCCAGGAAAGGCCGTGCGATCAACGTGTCCGCATCGCCAAGCAAACCGGGCGCGGCATTGCATTGATCCATGCCGGACAGGCCCGCCAGCCCGCTGCCGCGCAGCAGTTGCAGCAGCACCGTTTCGGCCTGGTCGTCGAGATGATGGGCCGTCAGCAGCAGGCGCGCACCATGGGCGCGGCACAGCCGCCCCAGTGCGGCATAACGCGCCAGCCGTGCTGCTTCTTCCACACCGCTGTCGGCCACCCGTTCCAGTTGCACGCGCTCGTGCGCGCAGGTGATGCCGCGCTGCGCACATGCCTGCTCGGCATGCGCCAGCCAGGCATCCGCATTGGGCGAGAGTCCATGATGCACATGCAGGGCCACCACGCGCCCGCCGGTTTCACGCTGCCACTGCGCGGCCGCTTCCAGCAGCACCGTGGAATCGAGCCCACCGCTGAAGGCCAGGGCCAGCGTGTCCTGCGCGGGTTCGAAACCGGTCGCGGCCAGCGTTGCATGCAATGCCTGCAACAGCTTGCCGGTGATCTTGCCGGAGGAAGGAGAAGAAGATGAATGATCGGACATGAGAAACCGGCACCTGAAAAGACAAACGCCAGCGAAGCAATCGCTGGCGTCCGGGAAGAAGAAAATGCGAACCGAAAGTTATTCGGCCGAATTCAATTCCTTGAACTTGCCATAAGCCATCAGCTTTTCGTGACGCGCAGCCAGCAGGTCCTTGGTCTTCATGCCCTGGAACTGGCGCAGCGAATCCGACAGTGCGCGCTTGAGCAAACCGGCCATCTGCTTGGGATCGCGATGGGCGCCACCCAGCGGTTCGTTGACGATCTTGTCGATCAGGCCGATGGCCTTGAGGCGATGAGCGGTCAGGCCCAGCGCTTCAGCCGCATCCGCGGCGCGGTCGGCGGTCTTCCACAGGATGGAAGCGCAGCCTTCCGGCGAGATCACCGAGTAGGTCGCATATTGCAGCATCAGCACCGAATCACCCACGGCGATGGCCAGCGCGCCGCCAGAACCGCCTTCACCGATGATGGTGGCGATCAGCGGCACCTTCAGTTCGGCCATCACGTACAGGTTGTGGCCGATGGCTTCGGACTGGCCGCGCTCTTCGGCATCGATGCCGGGGAATGCGCCCGGGGTATCGACAAAGGTAAAAATCGGTAAACCAAACTTCTCGGCCACCTTCATCAGGCGCATCGCCTTGCGATAGCCTTCCGGCTTGGGCATGCCGAAGTTGCGCATGGCGCGTTCCTTGGTGTCGCGCCCCTTCTGGTGGCCGATCACCATGCACGCCTGGCCGTTGAAACGGGCCAGGCCGCCGACGATGGACTGGTCGTCCGCAAAGGTGCGGTCGCCGTGCAGTTCGTGGAAATCAGTGAAGATCTCGCGCACATAGTCCATGGTGTAGGGACGCTGCGGATGGCGCGCAATCTGCGAGACCTGCCAGGGCGTGAGCTTGGCGTAGATGTCCTTGGTCAGCTGCTGGCTCTTCTTGACCAGGCGCTCGATCTCTTCGGAGATGTCGACGGCCGAGTCATCCTGTACAAAACGCAACTCTTCAATCTTGGCATCCAGCTCGGCGATGGCCTGCTCGAAGCCCAGAAAAGTCGTTGTCGATTTACTCATTGTGTTCCTTTTTCAACAAGTCCGATGATGTGGCGAGAATCGCTGACAATGCCGGCCCGGTGCGGGTTGCGGCGCGATGATCCCCGGTTGCATCGGTTTGCCTTCAAATCTTGGGAGGTGCGGAGTATACACCAGCACGGCCCCGGCGCAGCAGCGCCGGACGCACCCTCTTCCTCTTGGATCAATAATCGGACGGCAGCGGATCCAGGCTGCGCCACAGGTACCAGGTCGCCACGGTGCGCCACGGTTCCCAGTTCGCGGCGACTTCCCGCGCATCGCTGCGCGAGACGGGCTCGCCCGAGAAATAGCTGATGCTGATGCCCTTGAGCAATCCCAGGTCGTCCAGCGGCAGCACGTTCGGGCGCAGCAGATTAAATATCAAAAACATCTCGGCTGTCCAGCGGCCAATCCCGCGGATCTGGATCATCTCGGCAATGACGGCTTCGTCTTCCATCTCCGCCCATTTGTCGGGATGTACCGTCTTGGCCTTGAAGTGGGCCGCCAGATCGAGGATGTATTCGGCCTTGCGCTTGGACAGGCCGCACGCCGCCAGCCCTTCCGGACCGGTGCGCATCACCTGGCCCGGCGTGCAACGCGGACAGGCTTCCAGGAAGCGCTGCCAGACCGCATTGGCGGCCTTGGTCGAGATTTGCTGGCCGATCACCGAACGCGCCAGCGTAGTGAAGGCGTCGCCGCGCACCGTCAGTTGCAGATCCCCGAACTGCGGGATGATCTTGCGCATGATGCGGTCACGCTTCATCAGCTCGGCCTTGGCCTCTTCCCAGTAGGCCGGCACGATCAGGCTGGGATCGGCCTCGCTGGCTTTTCGGTTGGTATTCAAATCAAGCTCTCCGCCACTCGGTCAGGCCGCCCGGTTTGTCTTCCAGAATGATGCCGGCTGCAGTCAGCTCGGCACGCAGGCGGTCGGCTTCAGCGAAGTTCTTGCCCGCCTTGGCCGCCTTGCGCGCTTCGATCAAGGCTTCGATCTCGGCTTCGCCCAGACCGTCTGCCGCTGCCACGCCGCCCTTGAGGTACTCGGCCGGCTCGCGCTGCAGCAGGCCGAGGATACCGGCCAGCGCCTTCAACTGGCGCGCCTGCGCCGGCGAACGGTCACGGTTGACCTCATTGGCCAGTTCGAACAGCACCGAGATCGCGACCGGCGTGTTGAAGTCATCGTTCAGGGCCTCTGTGAACCTTTGTGCATGCACTTCATCGGCCACCAGGGTCCCGGCTTCCGGCGGCACATCCTTCAAGGCCGTGTACAGGCGGGTGAGCGCCTGGCGGGCATCGTCCAGATGCGCGTCCGAGTAGTTCAGCGGGCTGCGGTAGTGGGCGCGCAAGATGAAGAAACGCAACACTTCCGGGTCGTACTTCTTGAGCACGTCGCGAATCGTAAAGAAGTTGCCCAGGGACTTGGACATCTTCTCGTTGTCGATGCGCACGAAGCCGTTGTGCATCCAGTAATTCACGAAGGTGTGCTGGTGCGCGCCTTCGGACTGGGCGAGTTCATTTTCATGGTGCGGGAACTGAAGATCCTGGCCACCGCCGTGGATATCGAAATGGTCGCCCAGCAGGTCGCTGGACATGGCCGAGCACTCGATGTGCCAGCCCGGACGGCCGCAGCCCCAGGGCGAATCCCACTTGGCTTCGTCCGGCTCGCTGGGCTTGGCCGCCTTCCAGAGCACGAAGTCCAGCGGATCGCGCTTGCCGGTGTTCACATCCACCCGCTCGCCGGCGCGCAGGTCGTCCAGCGACTTGCCGGAGAGCTTGCCGTAGCCGGGGAAATCGCGCACGGAGTAATTGACGTCGCCATCGCTGGCCTTGTAGGCCAGGCCGTTCTTTTCCAGCTTGCCGATCAGGTCCAGCATCTTGGGCACGTACCTGGTCGCACGCGGTTCATGATCGGGACGCTGCACGCCCAGGGCGGCGGCATCCTCGTTCATGGCATCGATGAAGCGATTGGTCAGTTGGGCGATGGTCTCGCCGTTCTCGGCGGCACGATGGATGATCTTGTCGTCGATGTCGGTGATGTTGCGCACATAGGTCACGGCGTAGCCGGAGGCGCGCAGCCAGCGCTGCACCATGTCGAACACCACCAGCACGCGTGCATGGCCGATATGGCAATAGTCATACACGGTCATGCCGCACACGTACAAGCGCACCTTGCCGGGTTCGATCGGGGTAAAGGTCTGCTTATCACGCGCCAGCGTGTTGTAAATCTTGAGCTCGCTCATGGGATGGGAATTCTGGGGTTGGCGTAGCCGCTGTGGGCGACGGGTTCATGCACTACCTGGGGCCGGCACCGTGATGAAGCATGGCGCTGGCAGGCCCCTGCCTGGGTTTCATTGTTCTAGCAGCAGTTGCAACATGAACGGGTCACGGTAGCCAAACCTCTTTTTGTCTTACTTGTTTGATATAAAATGCCAGCTTTCTTCGAATTTCTTCGAGTATAGCATCGATAAAACCATGGCCCCAGAATCACAAGAACAGACATCCATTCATGGTTTGCGCGGTTTGATCAGCAAGACTGCCCACAAGACGGCAGTGTTGTCCAGCCTGGTGGCTGCCCTGTTCGGGGTACCCGCCACGCTTGCGCATGCCAGCGAAATGTCTGACATCAACAAGCTGATGCGGGCCGGACAGTATGCCGATGCACTGACCAAGACCGATGCCGTGCTGGCGAAACACCCGCGCGATGCGCAACTGCGTTTCACGAAAGGGCTGATCTTAGCAGAACAAAACCGTTCTGCCGAGGCCATCGCGGTGTTCAGCAAGCTGACCGAAGACTTCCCCGACCTGCCCGAGCCGTACAACAACCTGGCCGTGCTGTATGCGGCCGACGGCCAGTACGACAAGGCGCGCGCGGCGCTGGACATGGCCATGCGCACCAATCCGACCTATGCCACGGCACTGGAAAACCTGGGCGACGTCTATGCCAAGCTGGCCAGCCAGGCTTATGACAAGGCGTTGCAGATCGATCCGGGTGCCAACGTGCCGCAGCCCAAGCTGACCTTGCTACGCTCGCTCAACGGCAACACCACCGGTGGCACGGTGCCGCGCCTGGCGTCGGCCGCAGCGGCCCAGCGCGACGCCAAGGCCAAGGCCGAAGCCGCCGCCGCCGAACAGCAGGAACGCAATCGCGCCCTGGCGGCCGAGAAACTGGCGCAGCAGGCAGCCGCCGACAAGGCCGAAGCGGAGAAGACAGCCATCTCCAAGGCCACCAGCGAGAAGGAAAAGGCTGCAGCCGACAAGGCGGCCGCCGAGAAAGCCGCTGCCGACAAGGCCGCCGCAGACAAGGCCACCGCCGAGAAGGCCGCAGCAGACCGGGCCGCCGCCGACCGCGCCAAGGCCGAGAAGGCCCGTGCCGATCAGCTGGCCGCCGAACAGGCGCGCGCCCAGAAGGCCGCCGCCGACAAGGCTGCCGCCGAGCTGAAGCAGAAGGAACTGCAGGCGCAGAAGGACAAGGAGCAAGCCGACAAGCTGGCCCGCGAACAAGCCGCCCGCGCCGAGAAGGACAAGGCCGCCCAGGCTGCCGCCGAGAAGGCACAAGCCGACAAGCTGGCTGCGGCCGAGAAGGCCAAGGCGGAGAAACTGGCTGCGGCCGAGAAGGCCAAGGCGGAGAAACTGGCTGCGGCCGAGAAGGCCAAGGCGGAGAAACTGGCCGCGGCCGAAAAGGCCAAGGCCGAGAAACTGGCCGCTGCCGAAAAGGCCAAGGCCGACAAGGCCCGTGCCGACAAGGAAAAGGCCAAGGCCGAGGCCAGCGCCGAACAGGACAAGGCGGTCGTGCTGGCAGCATTGAATGGCTGGGCCAAGGCCTGGAGCGACAAGGACGTGCGCAGCTACCTGGGCCATTACGCCAGCGACTTCGAGACGCCCCGTGGCGCGTCCCGCAAGGAATGGGCCGAAGAGCGCCGCGCCCGCATCGAGGACAAGGGCCGCATCAGTGTCAAGGTCAGCAATGCCACGGTGAGCATCAATGGCAACATCGCGACCGTGCGCTATCGCCAGATATATAATTCGGATCGGCTGACGGTGGACAGCCGCAAGACCCTGATCTTCGTCAAACAGGGCAATCGATGGCTGATCAAACAGGAACGATCGGGAGGGTAATTGGTGGCTAGCGCTTTGCAAGGGCGTCCCGCGCGCATGCTGGGACGCCTGCTGATGTTGTGCCTGGCGGGTCTGCCTGCGATGGGCAGCGAGGCATCCTCTTCTTCCATTCCGCCGCAAGGCAATACGGCCGGCGCACCCGCTGCCAAGCCGGATCCGGAAGCCCTGCTCATTGATATCTACAAGGACCTCGGTGCCAACCGCCTGCGCGAAGCCCAGGCCAAGGCCGACGCCCTGGTGGCGGCCTATCCGACCTTCCGCCTGGGCCACCTGGTGCGCGGCGACCTGCTGCTGATGCATGCCCGGCCGGTGCGCAACTTCGGCGCGATGGCCGATGGTCCCGGCGACAAGCTCAAGGAATTGCGCGACGAAGCCATGGTGCGCATCCGTTCCCTGCAGGAAAAACCGGACCCCAAGCTGATCCCCAAGGCCGTGCTGCAAGTCGGCGAGGACCAGAAGAACGTGCTGGTGGTCGACACCACGCGCTCGCGCCTGTACGTCTACGAGAACCAGGGCGGCGAGCTGAAATACATGACCGACTACTACGTCTCGCAAGGCCGCTTCGGTGCCAACAAGACCAAGTCGGGCGACCAGCGCACGCCCATCGGCGTGTATTACGTCAACAACCGCATCCCTGGCCCCAAGCTGCCCGATTTCTATGGCACCGGCGCGCTGCCGCTGTCCTATCCCAATGAGTGGGACAAGCGCAATGGCCGCAGCGGCTACGGTATCTGGCTGCACGGCACGCCCTCGGACAACTTCAGCCGCCCACCCCTGTCCTCGGACGGCTGCGTGGTGCTGGCCAATCCGGACCTGCAGAGCCTGTATTCCACCGCCGAAGTCGGCAAGACCGTGGTGGTGATCAGCCAGCACGTGCAGTTCGTCGACAAGAGCGAATGGGCCAAACAGCGCGACGCCGCCTCGGCCATGCTGGAGCAATGGGGCCAGTCACTGGAGAATGCGGATGCCGACAAGGTGCTGTCGTATTACTCGCCGGAATTCCGCTCGGCCCAGGGCGAGAACCTGGCCACCTGGTTCGGCCGCCAGCAGAAGAGCCTGAACGGCGCGCGCTATACCAGTGTCAAACTGCGCGATGTCAGCCTGTTCCGCTATCCCGGCACACCGGAAGACATGATCGTCAGCACTTTCACCCAGGAAAGTGCGGTCGGCAAGAGCAAGAACGCGATCCGCAAGCGCCAGTACTGGGTGCGTGAAGGATCGCAATGGAAAATCATTTACGAAGGCAACGCATGATCCTCTCCCGTCGTCATCTGCTGCGCATGGCTGCAGCACTCTCTCTGTCGGCCACGCTGGCCGCCCCTGCCCTGGCGGCCGACGCCCCGCGCGTACTGCTCAAGACCAGCATGGGTAACATCACCCTGGAACTGAATCCTGAAAAGGCTCCGGTCTCGGTCGACAATTTCCTGAAATACGTCAAGAAGGGCCAGTACAACGGCACCGTCTTCCACCGCGTCATCAACGGCTTCATGATCCAGGGCGGCGGCTACGACCAGAACATGCGCGAGAAGGCCACCGAGGCGCCCATCAAGAACGAGGCCAATAACGGTTTGAAGAACGAGGTTTATACTGTGGCGATGGCGCGCACGTCGGCACCGCATTCGGCAACGGCCCAGTTCTTCATCAACGTGGCGGACAACCGCTTCCTGAACTACCCCGGCCAGGACGGCTGGGGCTATGCCGTCTTCGGCAAGGTCATCGCCGGTGCTGACGTGGTCGACAAGATCAAGCAAGTGCGCACCGGTGCCGGCGACGTGCCGGCCACGCCGGTGGTGATCGAATCGGCCACCCTGGTCAAGTAAGTCCGGCCTGCCGTCACGCACCCAAGGCGGGCCCAAGTCGCCCGCCGGTTTTTTTCATTCCCCCACAAGCAAAGGATTCATCATGGCAGTTCTGCTCACCACCAACCACGGCACCATCAAGATCGAACTGGATGCCGAGAAGGCCCCCAAGACCGTTGAGAACTTCCTGGCCTACGTCAACGCCGGCCACTACAACGGCACCATCTTCCATCGCGTCATCGACGGTTTCATGATCCAGGGCGGCGGCTTCGAACCCGGCATGAAGCAGAAGGAAACCCGCGAGCCGATCGAGAACGAAGCCAAGAACGGCCTCAAGAACGAGCCCTACACCCTGGCCATGGCCCGCACCGCCGCTCCGCACTCGGCCTCGGCGCAGTTCTTCATCAACGTCAAGAACAACAGCTTCCTGGACTACCCGGGCCAGGACGGCTGGGGCTACTGCGTCTTCGGCAAGGTCGTCGAAGGCACTGAAGTGGTCGACAAGATCAAGGGCGTCAAGACCACCCGCGCCGGCATGTTCGCCGACGTGCCCGCAGAAGATGTGGTGATCGAGAAGGCAGAAGTGGTCTGAGCCTGATCCGGACCGCTGACTTCATCGACCATGACTGATTTCCAGTTCATGCAGAAAGCGCAACCGACGGTTGCGCTTTTTGTTTCCGACCTCCATTTGCAAGCCGCCCTGCCCCGTACCACCGAGGCTTTTCTGTCCTTCCTGCAGCGCCATGCAGTACAGACGCAGCAACTGTACTTGCTGGGTGACGTGTTCGAGTACTGGGCCGGTGACGACGACCGTACTGCTCCCTACAACCAACTGATTGCTGACGCATTGCGAACTGTACAGGCGCAAGGCGTGCAACTGTACTGGATGGCTGGCAACCGCGATTTCCTGGTCGGACAGGCATTTGCCGATGCCGCCGGACTGACCCTGCTGGAGGATCCGCACGTCATCACCGCCGCCGGCCGCACGCTGGCGCTGGCCCATGGCGATGCGCAATGCACCGATGACCAGGCCTACATGGCGTTCCGCGCCCAGGTGCGGCAGCCGGCTTACCAGCAGCAGTTCCTGGCCATGCCGCTGGCGCAGCGCAAGGCCATCATCGAAGGCATCCGCAAGAACAGCCAGGACGCCAACCAGAGCAAGGACATGGCGATCATGGACGTCAATGCCGGTGCCATCGATGCGCTCTTTGCGCAGACCGGTACCGATGTCCTGATCCACGGCCATACGCACCGCCCTGCCCTGCATCGCCTGGACGGCGGCAAGCTGCGCTATGTACTGCCAGATTGGGAATACGACGTGGAAACGCCGCGTGGTGGCTGGATCAGCCTGACGGCTGACGGTGCGCTGCACCGGCATGATGTGAACGGCGACGAGATCGCCTGATCCCGTACAGTTCACCGCCTCATCGCTTCATCGCTGCGGCAGATGCCGTGGCGAGCTACGCAGCCGGTCTGAACCCGGCTGCGCCCCTGCTCCTCAATCGACCAGCCGATTCAGTTGCGCGGCGTCGAATTGTCCGGCCTCTTCAAGGCGTCGACAGCCTATCCCCGCACCCTGCAAGGCGGCCAGCACGGCTTCCAGTTGCTGCTCCTGCGCGGCCACCTGGTTGATGAGTCCGTGCAGCGCCTTGGACAGCGGATCATCGCCATTGGGCATCACGCCATAGGCCGCAAACAGGCGCGCTGCCGCCTGATCACGCGCGGCTGGCGCGACATTGCGCTCGACGATGCGCGCCGGGTTGCCCACGGCGGTGGCGCCGGGCGGCACTTCCTTGGTGACCACCGCATTGGAACCGACCTTGGCCCCGTCCCCGACCGTAAAACCGCCCAGCACCTTGGCCCCGGCACCGATGATGACGCCGCGCCCCAGTGTCGGATGGCGCTTGGCGCCCTTGGCCAGCGACGTACCGCCCAGGGTCACGCCCTGGTAGATGGTGGAATCGTCACCGACGATGGCGGTCTCGCCAATCACCACCCCCATGCCGTGATCGATGAAGACACGGCGGCCGATGGTGGCCCCGGGATGGATCTCGATGCCGGTGAGGGTACGGCCAAGCTGCGAGATGAAGCGTCCCAGCCACTTCATCTCGGCCTTCCAGCAAGCCTGGGCCCAGCGATGCAGGATCACCGCATGTAGGCCCGGATAACAGGTCAGCACCTCCCAGCTGTTGCGCGCGGCAGGGTCGCGCTCACGGATGCTGGCGATGTCTTCTCTGAGTCGGCTGAACATGGTGTGTTTCCTGAAACGTTGAGTGAAAACGGCGATTGAAGTGAAACTTGAAGTGTTCCAAAAATGGAACGGCCAAAAAAAATCGCCGGACACGAAGTCCGGCGATGGTGTCATGCGGGATGACCGGACTTACTTGGGCAAGCGCTGGCGTCGCGCCTCGTACAGACAGACGCCGGAAGCCACGGAGACGTTGAGGCTCTCGACCGAACCGAACATGGGGATGTTGACCAGCACGTCGCAGGTCTCGCGGGTGAGACGGCGCATGCCTTCGCCTTCGGAGCCCATCACCAGTGCGGTGGGACCGGTAAAGTCGCCTTCGTAGAGGCCCTTCTCGGCATCATCGGTGGTGCCGATGATCCATACGCCGCGTTCCTTCAGGTCGCGCATGGTGCGGGCCAGGTTGGTGACGGTGATGTAGGGCACGGTGTCGGATGCACCGCTGGAGACCTTCATGGCCGTGGCATTCAAGCCCACGGCGCGGTCCTTGGGGGCGATCACGGCATGCGCGCCGGCACCGTCGGCCACGCGCAGGCAGGCGCCCAGGTTGTGCGGATCGGTGATGCCGTCGAGGATCAGCAGCAGCGGCGGACCGACCACGGCGTCCAGCAGTTCATCGAGGGTGCGCGCCAGCGACAGCGCGGCGGCCTTGGCCACCACACCCTGGTGACGGCGCGTGCCGACCATGGCCGCGAGGCGCTGGTCGTCGGCCTGGATGATGCGCACATTGGCTTCCTTGGCGGCATGCAGCAAATCCAGCATGCGGCGGTCGCGGCGCTCGGCATCCACGTAAATCTCTTCCACCGAGGAAGCCTCGTGGCGGATGCGGGAGGTCACGGCATGGAAGCCGAAAATCATTTTGCTCTTCATAGATCCTGCTTGTGTCTTTCGTCTTGCTCGGGGCAACTGCCCCACGTTCCATCAAACCCGGACTGCGCATTGCGCAGGTCCGGGGACTTGCTCATCGCTTCTTCTTGCCCTTGGTGTAGCCCTTGGATGCCGCGCGCTTGCGGTCAGCTTCGCCGGGGCGCGCCGTGGCGGTGCGCGCGGCACCGGCCTTGGCCTTGGCGCCACCCTTGGGCTTGCTGCCCGCTGCAGCGGCAGCTGGCTTGGCGGCCGCGCCCCTCTTGCCGCGGGCTGCCGGCTGAGCTTCATCGGCACTCTGCCTGCCGCCAGCAGACTTGCCGCGCGCAGCGTTTTCAGCGCGCTTGGCTTCGTTCTTGATGAGGGTACGGATGCCCGGCTCGTTGACCAGCGCCAGGTCGATCTTGCGGGCGTCCAGGTCCACGCGGCTGACCTGCACGGTGACGCGGTCGGTCAGCTGGTAGCGGATGCCGGTGCGTTCGCCGCGCAGTTCGTGGCGCGCTTCGTCGTACTGGAAGTAATCCGCACCCAGTTCGGTGACGTGCACCAGGCCTTCGATGTAGAGCGCATCCAGTTGGACGAAGATACCGAACGTGGCCACGCCGGCGATGGTGCCGGTGAATTCCTCGCCCAGCTTGTCGCGGATGAAGTAGCACTTGAGCCAGGCTTCGACATCGCGCGAGGCCTCATCGGCACGGCGCTCATTGGCCGAACAGTGCAGGCCCAGGGCTTCCCAGATTGCCAGTGCGCTCTCGCCGCGCGGCTTCTTGCCAGCCGCCTTGTCGGTGGCACGCTGCAGCGCCTGCGCCTTGCGGGCAGCGGGCGAGATCGAGGTATTGAGCGCAGTGCTGTCGATACCCTTGGGCTCGTAGCGCTTGCCTTGCAGCACGGCCTTGATGGCACGGTGCGTCAGCAGGTCGGGATAGCGGCGGATCGGGCTGGTGAAGTGCGCATAGGATTCATACGACAGGCCGAAGTGACCGATGTTGTCCGGGCTGTAGACCGCCTGCTGCATCGAGCGCAGCAGCATGGTCTGGATCAGCACCGCATCGGGACGTGCCTTGACCTTGGGCATGAGCTCGGCGTAATCGGAAGCGCTGGGGGTGTCGCCACCGCCCAGAGTCAGGCCGATCTGCTTGAGGAAGGTGCGCAGCTGCGTCAGCTTTTCCTTGGTCGGACCGGCGTGGATGCGGTAGAGCGCCGGGTGATCGTGGCGCTTCAGCAGGTCGGCCGCGCAGACGTTGGCGGCCAGCATGCATTCCTCGATCAGGCGGTGCGCATCGTTGCGGGTGCGCGGCAGGATCTTCTCGATCTTGCCGGCGGCGTTGCAGACGATGTAGGTCTCGGTGGTCTCGAAGTCGATGGCACCGCGTGCCTGGCGGGCCGTCAGCAGCGCCTGGAAGACTTCGTAGAGGTGCGTCAGGTGCGGCACCAGGCCGATGCGGCGCGCTGCTTCCGGGCCCTTGGTATTGGCCAGGATCGAAGCCACTTCGGTATAGGTCAGGCGGGCCGCGGAGTGGATCACGGCCGGATAGAACTGGTAGGCCTTGATCTCGCCCTTGGCGGTGATAACGGCATCGCACACCAGGGTGAGGCGGTCCACGTCCGGGTTCAGCGAGCACAGGCCGTTGGAGAGCTTTTCCGGCAGCATCGGGATCACCCGGCGCGGGAAATACACCGAGGTGCTGCGTTCCAGTGCATCCACGTCCAGCGCATCGTTGGGCTTGACGTAGTGGCTCACGTCGGCAATCGCGACGATCAGGCGATAGCCCTTGGTACGGCCGATCTTGACCGGTTCGCAGTAGACCGCGTCATCGAAGTCGCGCGCGTCCTCACCATCGATGGTGACCATCGGCACGTCACGCAGGTCGACGCGATCCTTGAGGTCGGCCGCCTTGACTTCGCTGGGCAGCTTGGCAGCCAGTTTCTTGGCGGCTTCCGAGAATTCGTGCGGCACGCCGTACTTGCGCACGGCGATTTCGATTTCCATGCCGGGGTCGTCGATGTCACCCAGGATCTCGACGATCTTGCCCACGGGTTGCGTGTAGCGGGAAGGATGTTCGGTCAGTTCCACGCTGACCACCTGCCCGGCCTTGGCCTTGCCCGGGGGGCCGGCCAGCAGCACGTCGTGGCCGATGCGCTTGTCTTCGGGGGCGACCACCCAGACGCCGTTCTCATTGAGCAGACGGCCGATCACGTGGGTGTTGGCGCGTTCCACCACTTCGACGATGGTGCCTTCCGGACGGCCACGGCGGTCGGTGCCGGTGATGCGGGCCTGCACGCGGTCGCCGTGCATGACCTTTTGCATTTCCTTCTCGGGCAGGAACAGGTCATCAGCCCCTTCATCGGGCAGCAGGAAACCGAAGCCATCGCGATGGGCGGAGACGCGGCCCAGGATGAAGTCGGGCGAGTGGGTCAGCTTGTAGTTGCCGGCGCGATCCGGCTTGATCTGGCCGTCGCGTTCCATGGCGTTGAGGCGGCGCGTCAGGCCGTCCATTTCTTCCGGCTTGACGCCGAGCGCGGCGGCCAGGGCGGCAGCGTTTTGCGCGCCCGAGGAAGTACGCAGGATGCCGAGGATCTCTTCCCGGCTGGGAATGGAATAGGGGAATTGGCTCAAAAGTTTCGTTTCGCGCAATTGTTATAAATGCCAAGGCGAAGCTCGCCCAGGCGGACGGATGTGCCTAGTGTAACGGAGTTGCGGCCATTTACCTAACCGCAATACGGGGGTAAAACAGGGGTGAGGCATCGTATTGCAACGAAAATGATGCCATGGAAGCGAAAAAGTTGTTGACAGTGCTTTCAGACCGTCTATAATCACGGTCTTCGCTTTACAGCGCAGCCCACGTGGCGGAATTGGTAGACGCGCATGGTTCAGGTCCATGTGCCGCGAGGTGTGGGGGTTCGAGTCCCTCCGTGGGCACCAAAATAGAAAAGGTCGATTGACGAAAGTCAGTCGGCCTTTTGTATTTTGGGGTCCACGAGCAAAGCGCCTGCGCGCTTTGCGGGAGGGACGAGAAAGTCCGGCCTTGCAAGGCCGGACGGGGTCGCGGGACGTGACCGAGGTCCTCCGTGCGCAGCAAACAAAAAAGGTCGAATGATGAAAATCATTCGGCCTTTTGCGTTTTGGGGCTCAAATAAAAAATTCGCTCTCCTCCCTACCCTCATTGCGAATTCACACAGTCCGCGTCAAAGCCGGTTCACGGCCATCGCATTCGAATTGGCGCGTGCGAAATCTTTTATCATTCGCACGGTCTGCCTATGGCAGCGGCACGCTCCGGCGTCCGCGCATCCTGCGAAACACCGCCAACTCTCACCACGACGCAATGCCCCAATTCGACAAGTCCCTGGTCTGGTTCCGCCGTGACCTGCGCCACACCGATCATGCCGCCCTTTACTACGCACTCTCGCAGAGCCAGTCCGTGTGGTGCGTGTTCGTCTTCGATACCGACATTCTTGATGCATTGAAGGCCGACGGCGTGGAGCAGGATCGCCGCGTTGATTTCCTGCTGGCCAGCGTGGCCGAACTGGACGAGGCGCTGCGCAAGGCGGGCGGCGGGCTGATCGTGCTACACGGAGCGGCCGCCAGGTGCATTCCGGAACTGGCTGCCGAACTGGCGGTGCAGGCGGTCTTCGTCAACACCGACTACGAGCCCGCCGCAGTGGAACGCGATGCCGCAGTCGACCAGGCCCTGAGAAAACATGGCGCGCAATTGCTGAGCTACAAGGACCAGGTGATCTTTGAAAAGGACGAGGTGCTGACCCAGTCCGCCAAGCCCTTCTCCGTTTTCACGCCTTACAAGAATGCGTGGATGGCCAAGCTGGCCGCCGCCGGTGGCGACTTCTATCTCAAACCCTATCCGGTCGAGAACTACTTAAAGGCCCTGGCCAAGCCACCGGGCAAGGCGCACCACGGACTGCCTTCACACAAGGCACTGGGCTTCCACCCCAGCAATTTGCAGGAACTGAAGATTCCTACCGGCATGTCCGGTGCCCAGGCCCTGCTGGAGGACTTCCTGGGCCGCATCGGTGCCTACGGCACGGCGCGTGATTTTCCGGCAGTGAAGGGTCCGTCCTATCTGTCGATCCACCTGCGCTTCGGCACGGTCTCCATCCGCACGCTCGCGCGGGCTGCGATGCAGGCCATGCATGCGGGCCAAGGCGCGGCCGGTGCGGCGGTATGGCTGTCGGAACTGACCTGGCGCGATTTCTATTTCATGATCCTGCACCACCATCCGCGCGTGACCGCCAAGGCCTTCAAGCCCGAGTACGATGCGATCAAGTGGGAGCAGGGCAAGCATGCCGAAGAACTGTTTGCCGCCTGGTGCGAGGGACGCACCGGCTATCCGCTGGTGGATGCGGCCATGGCCCAGATCAACCAGACCGGCTACATGCACAACCGCCTGCGCATGGTGGTGGCCAGTTTCCTCACCAAGGACCTGGGCATCGACTGGCGCTGGGGTGAGAAATATTTCGCGATCCATCTCAACGACTTCGACCTCTCGGCCAACAATGGCGGCTGGCAGTGGGCATCGTCTTCAGGCTGTGATGCGCAGCCCTACTTCCGCATCTTCAACCCGGTCACGCAATCGGAGAAGTTTGATCCGGACGGCAAGTTCATCCGCCGCTATCTGCCGCAACTGGCCAAGCTTTCCGACAAGCGCATCCATGCGCCGTGGACGGCCACACCCGATGAGCGCATGTCGGCCGGCGTGACGCTGGGGACGAACTATCCGCGCCCCATCGTCGACCATGCGCAGGCGCGTGAACGCACGCTGGAACGCTATGCGGTGGTGAAGAAGACGGAGAAGACCGAATAAGCGCACGCTCCGCATCAAGAAAAAACGGACCCACAGGTCCGTTTTTGCATGCGGCCAGCCGCTTATTCCGACATCACCGGCTCCACCTTCTTGTCCTGGTCAAAGCGGATGGGCGGCACGCGCCTTACCATCCACAACCCCACCAGCGCGGCCACGATGGCAATGGCGATACCCATGTGAATGGCCCCGACCAGCGCCTCGCGCGCCGCTTCCAGCAAGGCCGAACCGTCATGCCCGGCCTGCATCAGCTGGGCCAGCAGCACCGACTGGATGTCATGATTGACCAGTACTTCAGGATCGCTGAAATCCTTGAGCCACTGCGCTGCGTGGTCTCCTTCCAAGGCCTTCTGCACGCCTGCGCCATACATCTGGCTCACCAGCGTGCCGGTGATGGCCGTGCCCAGCATGCCGCCGATCATGCGCAAGGACTGCAGCAAGGCGGTAGCGATACCCAGGTGCTCGCGTGCAGCGGCCTGCTGCGCAAATACGGTGAGATTGGGCAAGACCAGTCCCAGCCCGAAACCACCGGCCAGCATCACTGTCAGCAAAAAACCATTGCCGGTGGTGCGATCACACAGCACCACGCCGAGACAGGAAGCAGCAATCAGCGCAAAGCCCAGGTTCATCATCAGGTTGGGATTGGGAATGCGCGTGATGATGCGGCCATTGACGATGCTGGCCACGGTAATACAGGCCACCAGCGGCGTGATGAGCAGCCCCGCTTCACGCGGGCTCAACCCGAATCCGCCCTGGAACAGGAGCGGCGCATACATCAGCAGCGAGAACATGGCAAAGCCCGCCAGTACCGACAAGACGAACAGGCTGGCCAGCGCCTTGTCGCGCATCATCTCGAAGGGCAGGATGGGCTGCGCGGCGCGCTGCTCCCACTTCCACAAGGCGTAGAAGGCCGCCACCGACACGGCCAGCAAGACCATCATGCCGCTCGTGATGCCGCGCTTGGGCAGCAGTTCCACCAGCAATTGCAGGCTGCCCAGCGACAGTGAAATCAGCAGCGCGCCGGGCCAGTCCAGCCGCATCTTGCCCGCATGCTGCATGTGGCGGATGTGCGGAACGAAGCGCCAGACGAAATACAGCGACAGCACGCCGATGGGCAGATTGCAGTAGAACACCCAGCGCCAGCCCAGCCCTTGCGTGAGAAAGCCGCCCAGCGAAGGACCGACTGCGGTGGCAATGCCGAAGGAGGCCGACAGGATAATCTGCCAGCGCAAGCGCACGCGCGGATCGGGAAACAGGTCAGCGATGGAAGCGAAACAGGTACCCACCAGCATGCCGCCACCGATGCCCTGCAGCCCGCGCGCAAGCACCAGGAACAGCATGCTGTTGGCCATGCCGCACAAGGCGGAAGCACCGACGAAAACGACGATGGACGCAATCACGAACGGCTTGCGTCCGAAGTAATCGCCGAGCCGTCCGAAGATGGGCACGGTAATGACCGAGGTCAGCAGATAGGCTGTGGCGACCCAGGCATAGAGATCGAAACCTTTCAGTTCAGCCACGATGGTCGGCAGGGCGGTGCCGACGATGGTCTGGTCCAGGGCCACCAGCATGATGACGAAGCAGATGCCCAGCGTGGCCAGCAGGGATTCGCGGAACGGCAGGACTTGGCCGCTGGAGTGGGCGGCGTCGGTGTGTAGGGCCATGTGCGGAGGATGAATGTCCGAAGTTGCGCGTGTGCGCCAATCCGCCATTCTAGCGCCGCATGGCATGGCTTGCCCTGCGCGCTACAGCAGCAGTTCGTAACGCTGCTCGTTGAGCTTGACGCCCCAATGCGAGCCGATGCGTTCCTCGGCCAGCACGAATCCGTGGCGCTGGTACAGGTTGTGCGCAGCGTGCAAACCTTCGAAGGTCCAGAGGTAGATCGAGGGAAAATCACACTCCGCGCAGAAACGGATGGCCTCGGTCAGCAGGGCATCGCCCACGCCCCGCCCACGCAATTTTTCGGAAGAGATGAACCAGCGCAGCCACGCGCCCTGCTGCTGCGCATGCTGGCCGTCGATGGTCAGCGAACCTTCGACGCGACCATGCACGGTGGCAGTCCAGAAGCCGTCGCGGCTGTCGTCATAGCGGCTCATGAAGGCCGCCAGTTCGGTGGCGATGCGGGCTTCGAAATACACGCCGAAGCTCCAGTTTTCGGTGTAATACGCGGCGTGCAGCTCGGCTACACGGCCGATGGCGCCTGGCAGATAGCCGCGCCGGATGTGGATGTCGTCCATGGCTTGCCTCCCCAAAAAATGGGCGGCGCTGGCCGTGGCACCACCCGGCTCGCCAGCGGCGGCCGGGTGGCGTGCTGCACGATCAGTCGCCAGCGATGGTCATGTTTTCCAGCAGGATGGAACCCGTTTCCTTGGTGCCGCGAATGAGCGTGTCGTTACCCACGGCCACGATCTGGCGCAGCATATCCTTCATGTTGCCGGCGATGGTGATTTCTTCCACCGGATACTGGATCACGCCATTCTCGACCCAATAACCCGAGGCACCACGTGAATAGTCACCCGTCACGTAGTTCACGCCCTGCCCCATCAGCTCGGTCACCAGGAGGCCGGTGCCCATCTTCTTCAGCATGCCCTTGAAGGTATCGGCCTTGCTGGTCAGGTCCGAGCGCAGCGTCAGGTTGTGCGAGCCGCCGGAGTTGCCGGTGGTCTGCATGCCCAGCTTGCGGGCAGAATACGTCGACAGGAAGTAGCCCTGCACCACGCCATCCTTGATCACCTCGCGCTTGACGGTACGCACGCCTTCTTCATCGAAGGGCGCGGAACCCACACCGCCGACCACGTGCGGATCTTCCAGGATCTGGATGTGCTCGGGGAAGACCTGCTGGCCCAGAGAATCGAGCAGGAAGGTCGACTTGCGATACAGCGCACCGCCCGACACCGCTTGCACAAAGGCACCCAGCAGCCCAGCTGCCAGCGGGGCTTCGAACAGCACCGGGCATTTGCGGGTGGTGAGCTTGCGCGCGTTCAGGCGGGCCAGCGCACGTTCGGCAGCGTAGCGGCCGATGGCTTCGGGCTTGGCAAGCTTCTTGGGATCGCGTTTGGACGAATACCAGTCATCGCGCTGCATGCCCGCGCCCTTGCCGGCGATGGGCGCCACCGAGATGGTGTGGCGCGAGAACGGATAGCCGCCCATGAAACCACGGCTGTTGGCCGCGATGAAATGCGAGTGTTGCACGTAGACGCCAGCGCCTTCGCTGTTGGTAATGCGCGGGTCGGTCTCGAGGGCTGCGGTCTCGCAGCGTTGGGCCAGCGCCACAGCTTCTTCGGCGGAAATATTCCACGGCGAAAACAATTTCAGGTCGCGCGGGGCCATTTCCAGCATCTCGGCGTCGGGCAGGCCGGCGCAGTCATCGATGGCGGTGAAGCGGGCGATGTTGTAGGCGGCCTCGACCGTTTCCTTCAGTGCCTGCTGCGAGAAATCCGAGGTGCTGGCGTTGCCGCGCCGCACCTGGCGGCCTTCTCCGAGGAATACGGTGACGCCGATGCCCTTGTCCTTGTTCTGCTCGATGGTCTCGATCTTGCCCTTGCGCACCGCTACCGACAGGCCGCTGCCCTCGCTGATGTCGACGGCGGCGTCCGAGGCGCCCTTGTCCCGGGCATAACGCAGGACATCCTGCGCCAACTGCTTCAACTGGTCCTGACTGTGCGTAAATGGGGTATCGCTCATGAGCCTGTTTTCTCTGAAATGCGGGTAAAACGGTTATCATAGCAGTCGTTAAGCTTTATTTCTCGAAGTCACGATATGCCCAATGCCAACCGCGGTGCTGTCGGATTCCAATCCAGCGAATTCGAACAGGAATACGACCGCCCCTCCAAGTCCCAACTCAAGCGCGAGATGGATGCCCTGCAAAAGCTGGGCGAATCGCTCGTCGCCGAGCCGCGCGACCGCGTCAAGCGCGTTCCCATGCCCGAAGACGTGCGCGACGCCATCCTCGAATGCCAGCAGATCAAGGACCATGAAGGCCGCCGTCGCCAGATGCAGTACGTGGGCAAAAAGATGCGGACGCTGGAACCCGACGAACTGGCCATCATCCAGAAGACCATCGACAGCTGGCACGGTGCCTCCAAGGCTGAAACCGCCGCCATGCACGCCCTGGAACGCCGCCGCGAAAAGCTGCTGGCCGATGACCAGGCGCTGACCGAACTGCTGAACCGCCATCCCGACGTCGACGTGCAGCACATGCGCACGCTGATCCGCAATGCCCGCAAGGAGCAGGCGGAAAACAAGCCGCCCAAGGCTTACCGCGAAATCTTCCAGATCCTCAAGCAATTGCAGGCGCAGGCTGCACGCGCCAAGAGCGAAGCCGCCGAGGATGAGGCAGACGAGCAGGATGACGATGAGCGTTGAGGCTGTAACGCCCATCGCCCGTGAGATGCTGCGGGTCGGACTGGTCTCCATCTCCGACCGCGCCTCCGGTGGCGTCTACCAGGACCAGGGCATCCCGGCCCTGCAGGAATGGCTCAGCAAAGCGCTCACCAGCGCCTTTGAAGTCGAGACGCGACTGATCCCCGATGAACGCGCACAGATCGAACAGACCCTGGTGGAACTGGTCGATGTAGCCCGTTGCGACCTGGTGCTGACCACGGGCGGCACCGGCCCGTCGCGCCGCGATGTCACGCCCGAAGCCACGCTGGCTGTCGGGACCAAGGAAATGCCCGGCTTTGGCGAACAGATGCGCCAGATCAGCCTGCAGTTCGTGCCGACCGCGATTCTCTCGCGCCAGGTCGCCGTCATCCGCGAGACCGAAGGCCATGCCGCGCTGGTACTGAATCTGCCCGGCCAGCCCAAGTCCATCCGCGAAACACTGGAAGGATTGAAGGACGAGGACGGCAAGGTCAAGGTGCCCGGCATCTTTGCCGCCATCCCCTACTGCATCGACCTCATCGGCGGTCCTTACATCGACACCGATGAGAGCGTCTGCAAGGCCTTCCGTCCCAAGTCGGCCATCCGGCCCGCCAGCAAGTAACAGTACCTCAGCGGCCCGCACCACGATGCGGGCCTGCCCTCCCCTCAGTTCGGACACTTCCCCTCATCCGGCCCGCCGCACAGCGCGGCCGCATTCAGCAAATCCAGGTACTGTTGCAACGCTGCCGGCGAGATCCGGTAGGGATACTGCTTGAAGGCGTTTTCGGTCGGCGGACGCCAGCTGAACTGCACCACGAACAGTTGCTGCTTGCCCTGATACACCGCCAGTACAGTTCCCTCGCCATAGGGCGCAACTGGCCCGGTACGGTCGCAGAAGCCGCCGCTGACAGAGACCGGAATATTGTTGGTGCTGCCATCCTTCTGCGCCATCGCCACGAAGCGGCCCGGGCAATTGCGCTGGGCTCCCTGCATCACTTCAGTCAAGGCCACCTGTGCCACGGTCAGGTTGCGCGCCTGGATGTTGGCGACCAGTCCGGCATCGGGATAGCCGCGGCGCTGCACGCCCATGTAGCCCTCGCGCCAGGAGTCATGCGCTTCGTTGGGCGGCAGGAAATCGACCACGTAATTGCCCTCAGGATCGCCGTCCATATAGGCCAGACGCCAGCCCGGCGGGGGTGAGATCATCAGGTTTTCGCCGAGCGGCCGGAACAGCCGGCCCTCGGCTTCGGTATGGCCGGCCAGGGGAAGCATGGCCAGTACGGAGGCCATCAGCGGGGCCAGCAGGCGATGCGATGGGATGCACTTCATGGGTTTTCCTTTTGCAGCGCCGCCATCGCGGCGGCGTTCATCGTATGATGTGAGCCCATTGCAGCACAGACGCTGCGCATGACCACGGGCAAGGCCGTATTGTGCTCCCGCGCCGGGACAGACACAAATGCCGCGCCCCGCCCTTTCATCCACCGACCGCAACAGGAACCGCACGCTTATGTCCGCTCCCCTCGAAACGATACAGATCGATACCGCTCCCAACCCCACTGCCTCCGTCATCTGGCTGCACGGCCTGGGTGCCGATGGTTCGGACTTCGTGCCCATCGTGCGCGAGCTGGACCTGTCGGGCTGCCCGCCCATCCGTTTCATCTTCCCGACCGCGCCGACCATGCCGGTGACCATCAACGGCGGCTACGTGATGCGCGCCTGGTACGACATCTTCGCGCCCGACCTGGTCCGCCGTGAAGACGAACCCGGCCTGCGCGCCTCGCAGGCCGCCATTGAAGCGCTGATCGCGCAGGAGCGCGCACGCGGCATCCCCGCCGAGCGCATCGTGCTGGCCGGTTTCTCGCAAGGCTGCGCCATGACCTTGCAGACCGGCCTGCGTCATCCGGAACGCCTGGCCGGCCTGATGTGCCTGTCCGGCTATCTGCCGCTGGCCGCCACCATCGAGGCCGAACGCCACGGTGCCAACCACGACACCCCCATCTTCATGGCCCACGGCACCATGGATCCGGTGGTGGTGCTGGAGCGCGCCGTCAAGTCGCGCGAATTGCTGACTCAGTTGGGCCACAAGGTCGAGTGGCATGACTATCCGATGCAGCATTCGGTGTGCGGCGAGGAAGTCGAGGATATCGGGGCGTGGCTGACCAAGGTCCTGGCCTGAGTCCGACCGCGCAGCGCCCGCACCCGAACCTGCAATCGCAATGACAACGCCCCCGCACGATGCACTCGTGCGGGGGCGTTGCCGTTTTCCCTGCGCATTGTTACGCGCAGGGCAGCCTTGCAATTACTTCAGGCGGAACTTCAGTTCCTCGCCCGCCTGGCGCATCGCGGTCTGCACGGCAGGCACCTTGGCCAGTACGTTCAGCAGGCCGAAGTCGTGGATCATGCCGTTGTAGCGCACGCTGGTCACGGCCACGCCGGCGGCTTGCAGCTTGCGGCCATATTCCTCACCTTCATCACGCAGCACGTCCTTTTCGGCGGTCTGGATCAGGGTCGGCGGCAGGCCGGCCAGTTGCGCCGGGGTCGCATTCAAGGGCGAGGCGGTGATTTCCTTGCGCTTGGCGGCGTCGGTGGTGTAGCTGTCCCAGAACCACTTCATCATGTTCTTGGTGAGGAAGTAGCCATTGGCGAACTGGTTGTAGGAAGCCGTTTCGAAGTTGGCATCGGTCACCGGCCACAGCAGCACTTCCGAACGCAGGGCGGGGCCGCCCTTGTCCTTGGCCATCAGGGCCACGACCGCAGCCATGTTGCCACCGACGCTGTTGCCGGCCACGGCCAGGCGCTTGCCATCGACCTTGATTTCCTTGCCGTGCTCGGCCACCCACTTGGTGGCGGCATACGCCTGGTTGATGGCCACGCCGTAGCCGGCTTCCGGCGACGGCGTGTAGTTCACGAACACGGCCACCGCACCCGAGTTGGCCACCAGGTCACGCACCAGGCGTTCGTGGGTCGGGAAGTCGCCCAGCACCCAGCCGCCACCGTGGAAGAACATGAAGGCCGGCAAGGTCTTGGTCACGCCCGCCGGACGCACGATGGTCAGCTTGATCTGCTGGCCGTCGGCGGTGATGGTCTTTTCCGACACGTCCGCCTTGGGCAGCTCCAGCTTCACGCTGGCTTGCGCACCGACCAGCACGGCGCGCGCATCCTGCGGCGAGAGCTGTTCCAGGGGCTTGCCACCGCCGGCTTCCAGCGCCTGCAAGAAGGATTGGGTGGTCGGTTCCACACCGGCATCACCGGCGGCATAGGCGTTGCCAAAAACCAGGCCGATGGCGGAGACGGCGGCGAGTTGCTTGAACGAGGTCATGATCTTCTTCCTTTTCTCTAATCTCAGATGAGCGAATCGGTGGATTCACCGGGTAAGTGCTGCGAGGGAACTGCGTACTTGTTGCTGTGCTGCCGGGTACTGCGGTACTGCACCGGCCGTTCGCGGCCAGGAAAACTGTCGATACCGCGATAAAACTAAAATACTATTAAATAGCAAACTACTTAGTTGACGCTATTGGCTCTGCGTATAACGGCCGCTCGGAGGGCGGGACAATGCCGCCATTCCGTTCCGTCTGCTGATGCCGGTTACCTGGCATTCTTGCGAGCAACTCACTAAACATATAAAGCACTATTTAGTAGTGCACTATATATTTAACTTTCAAAAAGGGACTTGGCCTGGTCGCCGCATCCCTTCAACCTGCCCTGCTCACTCGCCCGTATTCTTGTGCAAGCGGGCACGCAAGGCCATCAATTCTTCCTTCATCGCCGTCAGTTCGGCCGCTGTCGATTCGGTTGCCCGCAACACTTCACGGGGCAGTTCCACCGCCTGTTCGCGCAGCTTGTCACCTTCTGCGGTGAGCGAGATGACCACCTGCCGTTCATCGCTGGCCGCGCGTTCCCGGGTCACCAGGCCCTGCGCTTCCATACGCTTGAGCAGCGGGGTCAGCGTAGCTGAATCCAGCACCAGGCGTTCACCGATATCGGACACCGTCAGCTGGTCCTGCTCCCACAACACCATCAGCACCAGATACTGCGAATAGGTGATGCCCATGTTGCGCAACAGCTTGCGATAGAGCTTGCTCATCGACAGCGAAGTCGAGTACAGGGCAAAACACAACTGGGCATCCAGCAGCGGGGCCGACTTGCGTTTGTCTGTTTTCGAATTCATGCAGCGCAGTTTAGCGAGGCCAAAATTAAATAGCAAGCGATTTAATCAAAATATTTACGCTTGGCCGTCGCCACTTCGCCACGCCCCTTCCTCGGGCGGACTGGGCCCCGATTGCGCACCATCGCGAAGCAGGCCTGCACTGGCACGATGGACTGGTGCGCAACCTTGCACGCCATTTCCCTCGTCGCAGCCATCCGGCGGGAGGCCCGCCCCGCCTGCATTCCCGGCTACTGATACAAGCTTGCCGACTGACGCGAAGCTGACACCATGGCACGCTTCCTGCATGTCTTCTTCGTTGTATACATTGACGTATCCGTGCTTGCCTTCACCCTGTCCATCGCCTAAGCTGGCCCGATGGCCGTGGCAGGCGGGCTTGCCGCCCAGGCCGGTTGCGCTCGATCCGTGATGACTTCTGAAAGGAAAAACGAATGAACCAGCGTGTCTCCCGTTTCCTGCTGTCCGCGATGTCCTCGGCCGTGCTGGCCGCCTGTACCCTGCCCGCCTGGGCGGTGACACTGAACATCTCGCTGGACGCCGACCCCGGCAAGCTCGACCCCACGCAGTCCTCCATGCTCAACGAGCGCATCGTCTACCAGAGCATCTTCGACAAGCTGGTGGACCTGGATGGCGAGGGCAAGATCATCCCCATGCTGGCCGAGCGCTGGACCGTGTCCGAGGATCAGAAAACCTACACGCTGTATCTGCGCAAGGGCGTCAAATTCCAGGACGGCACGCCCTTCGATGCCAAGGCGGTGGAATTCAACCTGCTGCGCGGCCAGGAGAAGACCTCCCTGCGCCGCAATGAACTGAAATACGTCAGCAAGATCACGGTGGTGGATGAGCACACCATCAAGCTGGACCTGTCGACGCCCTTCGCGCCCTTCCTCTCCATCCTCACTGATCGCGCCGGCATGATGTCGTCACCGGCCGCCGTGAAGAAATACGGCGAAGACTACGTCAACCATCCGGTCGGTACCGGCCCCTTCGTCTACGAAGGCCGCCTGAAGGGTGCCACCATCACGCTCAAGAAGAACCCCGAGTACTGGCGCGCCGGCCTGCCCAAGGTGGATGAAGTGGTCTACAAGATCATGCCGGACGTCAATGTAGCCTTCAACAACCTGCGCAGCGGCCAGGTCGACATCAGCAACCGCTTCCCCTACAAGGAAATCACCAACGTCCCGGCCAACGCCAGCTACACGGTGCTCAACAAGCCGTCGCTGGGCTTCCGCGGCTTCTACATGAACACCGGCAAGCCGCCCTTCGACAAGAAGGAAGTGCGCGAAGCCGTGGACATCCTGGTCGACCGCAACGCCATCGCCAAGGTGGTCTACAACAATGCGGTGGCCGCCGGCCATTCGCCCTTCTCCAAGGCGCAGTTTGCCAATGGCCCCAGCGACGTGCCGCCCAAGGTCGACGTGGCCCGCGCCAAGGCCCTGCTCAAGGCCGCCGGCAAGGAAGGCGGCTTCAGCTTCAAGTTGACCCTGCCGACCACGCCCGATGAATTGCAGGTCGGCCAGATGATCCAGGGCATGCTGCGCCCGGCCGGCATCACCGTCACGCTGGAGAAGACCGAACTGGCCACCCAGATCGAGGCCGGCAAGACAGGCAACTTCGAAGGCCTGTTCGTGGGCTGGAGCGGCCGCCCCGATCCGGACCAGAACATCTATGACTTCGTCACCACCAACGGCTCCCTGAACTATTCACACTTCGGTGCCAAGGAAGTGGACGACCTGCTGCAGCAGGCCCGCGTGGAAGGCGACCAGGCCAAGCGCAAGGCGCTCTATGACCAGGCCATGGCGATCCTGGTCAAGGAAGTGCCCTACGTCTACACCGTGCATGACAACGTGCTGTTCGGTATCGCCAAGTCGGTCAAGGGCTTCCAGTACGTGCCCGATGGCGTGATCCGCACTGCGACCGTGTCCAAGTAAGTCCCATGGCCACGACGATCAAGCTGCCCAAGCTGGCCCGGCGCCTGCTGCTGTCGGTCCCTACCCTGCTGCTGGTGAGCATGGTGGTGTTTTCCCTGCTGGCGGTGCTGCCGGGTGATCCGGTGGCCGCCATCCTCGGCATGGAAGCCACGCCGGAAGCGGCCGCCGCCCTGCGCCTGAAACTGGGGCTGGATGATCCGCTGCTGGTGCAGTACGGGCGCTGGCTGTGGGCCGTGCTGCATGGCGACCTGGGCCGCTCCTTCATCGACAACACCCCGGTGGCCGATGCCTTGTGGCAGCGCCTGCCGGTGACCATCGAACTGGCCATCGGCAGCTTCCTGGTGGCTGTCGTGATTGCGGTGCCGGCCGGCATCCTGTCGGCGGCCCGCCCGCGCGGCTGGGCCAATGCCGTCGGCACCTTGATTGCCTTGTTCGGCATGTCAGTACCGCACTTCTGGCTGGGCATGCTGTTCATCATCCTGTTTGCAGTGAAGCTGGGCTGGCTGCCGGCCTCAGGCTTCGTGCCGCTGTCGGTGGACTGGCACGCCAACCTGATCGCCATGATCATGCCCATGGTCGTGACCGGCCTGCGTGAATCGGCCATTCTCATGCGCATGGTACGCAGCAGTTTGCTGGAAGTGCTCAACGAGGATTACATCCGCACCGCCTTCTCCAAGGGCCTGCGCGACTGGCAGGTGGTGCTGGGCCATGCGCTGCGCAATGCCATGATCCCGGTGGTCACGGCCAGCGGCCTGATGGTCTCCGGCATGCTGGGCGGACTGGTCATCACCGAAAGCATCTTCGGCATTCCCGGCATGGGCAAGATGATCGTCGACGCCATCTTCCAGCGCGACTACGTGACTGTACAGGCCGGTGTACTGGCCGCCACCGTCATGGTGGTCATCGTCAACCTGTGCGTGGACCTGCTCTACAGCGTGATCGACCCGCGCATCGCCCGCTGAAGCCTGCCCAACGCCTCCAACCATGACGTCTCCCGACATGAACCCTCCCTCCCCTGCGCAGGCCCTGCCGGCGCTGCCCCGCTGGCGTACCCTGCGCCGCTTCAGCCGCAACCGTCTGGCGGTGATCGGTGCGGTGATCATCACTGTACTGGTACTGTTGGCCATCACTGCACCGGTACTGGCCCGGTACGATCCCATCTTTGACCAGGACTACGGGAACCTGCTGTCTGGTCCCAGCGCCGAGCACTGGCTCGGTACGGATGACCTGGGCCGCGACATCTACACCCGCATGCTGTACGGTTCGCGCATCTCGCTGCAGGCGGCGCTGATCTCGGTCGGACTGGCCTTTTCATTGGGCGTGCCCATCGGCATCGTCAGCGGCTACTATCGCGGCGCGGTCGATGCCATCGTCATGCGCGTGGTCGATGCGCTGCAGGCTTTTCCTTCACTGATCCTGGCGCTGGCCCTGGCGGCCGCGCTGGGGGGCGGNTTCTACAATGCCATGGTGGCGGTCGGCATCGGCTTCACCTCGTCCTTCGTGCGGCTGGCACGCGGGCAGGCCATGACCATCCGCAACCTCGACTACGTCATGGCCGCGCGCTCCATCGGCGCCGGGCACCTGCGCATCATGTGGCGCTACATCCTCCCCAATTCGCTGGCGCCCCTGGTGATCCAGGCCACCTTCGCCATGGGCACGGCCATCATCGCCGAAGCCGGGCTGTCCTATCTCGGCCTGGGGGCCAAGCCGGAAGATCCGAGCTGGGGGTCCATGCTGCACATCGCCCAAGGCTACCTGAACACCACGCCGATGCTGGCCATGTGGCCGGGCCTGGCGATCTTCCTGGTGGTGCTGGGCTTCAACCTGCTGGGCGATGGCATCCGTGAAGTGTTCGATCCCAAACTGAGCCGCTGAGGAACCGCCATGCTCACCATCGACAATCTCAAGATCGAATTCCTCAGCCACGGCCGCCGCGTTGCGCCCGTCGATGGCGTTTCCTTCTCACTGGGCCAGGACGAAACCGTGGGCCTGCTGGGTGAATCCGGCTGCGGCAAGAGCGTCACCGCCCTGTCCATCCTGCGCCTGTTCCCCATGGCCAGCCAGGCCAGGCTGTCGGGTGCGATCCGCTTTGGCGAGCGCGACCTGCTGCAGGCCGATGACGCCACCCTGCGCAGCATCCGCGGCAAGGAGATCGCCATGATCTTCCAGGAGCCGATGACCTCGCTCAACCCGCTGCATCGCATCGGCGAGCAATTGGGCGAGATGCTGCGCATCCACACCGCCCTGCCGCGCCAGGAGATCGACGCCAAGGTGGTCGCCATGCTGGAACGCGTGGGCCTCTCGCGCGCGGCGCAACTGGTGGACGAATATCCGCACAGCCTCTCCGGCGGCATGCGCCAGCGCGTCATGATCGCCATGGCCCTGCTGTGCCAGCCGCGCCTGCTGGTCTGCGATGAGCCGACGACCGCGCTGGACGTGACCATCCAGGCGCAGATCCTCGACCTGATGCGCGACCTCAAGCGCGAGCAGAAGACCTCCATCCTCATGATCACCCACGACTTGGGCGTAGTGGCCGAGATGTGCCAGCGCGTGGTGGTGATGTATGCCGGCCAGGTGGTCGAGCAGAGCAGCGTGGAAGATCTTTTCGACCGCCCCGCCCATCCTTATACGCATGCGCTGATGCGCGCACGCCCGGCGCTGGATGCTACGCCCGGTGCGCCCCTGACCGCCATCCCCGGCAGCGTGCCGCCGCCAGGTACCGTCACGCAAGGCTGCCGCTTCGCCGCTCGTTGCGCGCGCGCCCAGGACATCTGCCGCCAGGAGATGCCGGCATTGGAAAACCTGGGTGATGGCCACAGCGTGCGCTGCTGGTATCCGCATTGAAGGTATAGAAGGCCCGATCATGACGACACTTCCACCCCTGCTCGAAGTCCACGGACTGAAAAAATATTTCGCTTCCGGCAGCAGCACCGTCAAGGCCGTTGACGATGTCTCCTTCAGCCTGGCTGAAGGCCAGACCCTGGGCCTGGTCGGTGAATCCGGCTGCGGCAAGTCCACCACCGGGCGCAGCGTGCTGCGCCTGATCGAACCCAGCGAAGGCAGCGTGCGCTTCATGGGCCAGGAACTGACCCTGCTGCCCGAGGGCCAGCTGCGAACCATGCGCCGTCACATGCAGATGGTGTTCCAGGATCCGTATGCCTCGCTGAACCCGCGCATGACCATCGGCGAAGTGCTGGAAGAACCATTGATCGTGCACCAGCTGCACGACCGCGCCACCCGCAAGCGCAAGGTGGCCGAGGCACTGGACATGGTCGGGCTCAACCCGGCCTACGCGGCGCGCCATCCGCATGAATTCTCCGGTGGCCAGCGCCAGCGCGTGGGCATCGCACGCGCCATCATCACACGGCCCAAGCTGGTGGTGGCCGATGAAGCCGTCTCGGCCCTCGATGTATCGATCCAGGCGCAGATCCTGAATCTTCTGCGTGAGCTGCAGCAGGAGCTGGGGCTGACCTATCTGTTCGTCTCGCACGACCTGGCCGTAATCCGGCATGTGAGCGACACCATCGGCGTGATGTACCTCGGACGCATGGTGGAAACGGGCACATGTGAAGAGGTCTACACCCGGCCGCGCCATCCCTACACGCAGGCACTGCTATCGGCTATTCCACGTGAACATCCGCGCCAACAGCGCGAGCGCATCATCCTGCAGGGCAGCATCCCCAACCCGGCCGCCCCGCCCTCGGGCTGTCATTTCCACCCGCGCTGCCCGTCCTGCATGGAATTGTGCAAGACCGAAGCACCGCCTGCGATCAAGGTCAGTGCCACCCATACCGTAGCCTGCCACCTGAGCCGGCCCGAGCTGACGCTGCGCCCCACGTAATACGCAAGCTACCCGATAAAATACGCCCCTGAACCAAGAACGAGAGACCGCCATGCCCGCCTTCCCCGACTTCAGCAGCAACCACTATCCCTACTTCTCACGTCGCAGCGCAGTCTATGCCCGGCGCGGCATGGTGGCGACCTCGCAGCCGCTGGCCGCGCAGGCCGGGCTGGAAGTCCTGCAGCGCGGCGGCAATGCCATCGATGCAGCCATCGCAGCGGCGGCCGCCTTGACGGTGGTGGAACCGACCGCCAACGGCATCGGTGGCGATGCCTTCGCGCTGGTCTGGCATGGCGGCAAGCTGCATGGCCTGAATGCCAGCGGCCCGGCGCCGCAATCGATTTCCGCCGACAAGCTCACCAGCGCCGGCCTGAAGGACGTGCCCAAGTACGGTGCCCTGCCCGTGACCGTGCCCGGCACGCCCAGTGCCTGGGCCGCGATGGCCAAGCGCTTCGGCAAGCTGGCGCTGACCGAGTCCATGGCCGGTGCCATCACCCTGGCGCGCGAGGGCTTCCCGGTCTCGCCGATGGTGGCGCATGCCTGGCAGGTGGCGCAGCAGAACTTCAGGCGCGAGTTCAAGGAGCCGCATTTCCAATCGTGGTTCGATACCTTCTGCATCGATGGCCAGGCACCGCAAGCCGGCCAGCTGTGGCGCTCGGCGGGCCATGCCGCCACCCTGCAGGCGATTGCCGAGGATAATGCCGAGGGCTTTTATCGCGGCGCCCTGGCCGAAAAGATAGCGGCCTTCCTGCAGCAGGCCGGCGGCTACATGCAGGCCTCCGACCTGGCCGCATTCCAGCCGGAATGGGTGGACCCCATCGGCGTGAATTACCGCGGTTATGACGTCTGGGAAATCCCGCCCAATGGCCACGGCATGGTGGCCCTGATGGCGCTGAACCTGCTGAAGGCCTACGACTTCTCCGAGCGCGACACGCTGGCGACCTACCACCGCCAGATCGAAGCCATCAAGCTGGCCTACGCCGATGGCCTCGCCCATATCGCCGATCCCGCGCACATGAAGGTGACGGTGGAGCAATTGCTCTCGGACGCCTATGCCGATGAGCGCCGCAAGCTGATCGGTCCGCGCGCCACGCTGCCGGTAGCCGGCGACCCTTCGCGCGGCGGCACCGTGTACCTGTGCACGGCCGATGCCGAGGGCAACATGGTGTCCTTCATCCAGAGCAACTACATGGGCTTCGGCTCGGGCCTGGTGGTACCGGGCACCGGCATTGCGCTCCACAATCGCGGCAACAATTTCACGCTGGAAGCCGGGCATCCCAATGTGCTGGCACCGGGCAAGCGTCCGTATCACACCATCATCCCCGGCTTCATGACGCGCAATGGCCAGGCGGTCGGCCCCTTCGGCGTGATGGGCGGTTTCATGCAGCCGCAGGGCCACGTGCAGATGGTGATGAACACGGTCGACTTCGGCCTCAACCCGCAAGCCGCGCTGGATGCGCCGCGCTGGGAATGGGAGAAAGGAAACAAGGTCAGCATCGAACACAGCACGGCCGAACATCTCTTCCGTGGACTGGGCGGGCTGGGCCATGAAGTGGCGTGGTCGGGCAACCAGCTCGGCTTCGGCCGTGGCCAGATCATCTGGCGCAATGACGAAGGCGTACTGTGCGGCGGAACCGAACCGCGTACCGATGGCAGCGTGGCCGCCTGGTAAAGAAAGCCCATCGTGAAAAGCCTGGCTGCTCCCGCCCCCGCCGCTGACGCCGGCGCGCTCGCCCCTGATCTCGAGGGCGAAGACGCGCTGGTGCGCAATGGCTCCCTGCCCGAATATGTCTACGCGCAATTGCGGCAGGACATTTTCGACATGCGCCTCTTGCCCGGCGACCAGATCACCGAAACCGAAATCGCGGCGTATTTCAAGGTCTCGCGCACGCCGGTGCGACAGGCGCTGCAACGCCTGCAGAACGATGGCCTGATGCAGGGCTATGTACGCGGTGGCTGGGAGGTGGTGCCGATCGACTTCAAGCGTTTTTCCGATCTCTATGAAATGCGCAAGCTCATCGAGACGCACGCCGTGCGCCGCCTGTGTGCGCAAGCCGGAGACCAGTCGGTGCTGGCCGGTCTGCGCGCCACCTGGTGCGTGGCCGCCGAGGCACGCGAACCGGATGGACCCAAGGCGGCCCTGCTCGATGAAGTCTTCCACCAGACGCTGGTGCGCGCGGCCGGCAACCAGGAGATGGCAGAGTCGTTCGACCGTCTCACCGACCGCATCCGCATCGTGCGGCGGCTGGATTTCCTGTACGGTGATTGCCTGCACTCGACCTACGAGGAACATGCCGCCATCCTCGACAGCATCGCCGCCGGCGACGCCGAGGGCGCGATGCGGCTGATGGGCGAGCACATCGATGGCAGCCATGCGGAGGTCAACCAGATCACCCTGCATCGGCTGCACAGTGCGCGGGCCACGGCGACCACCAAGCCGCCGGCTTATGTGTCGGTGCGGGTGCGGCGGTCATTCTGACCGATGCTGACCAGGCACTGAAAGCCTGGCGCTGCTGTGTTAGGCTTCCCGCCTGACTTCAATTTGCCAAGCGGGGAGACACACATGAAAGTTGCCGTGATGGGCGCGGGTGCCGTGGGATGTTATTTCGCCGGGATGCTGGCGCGGGCAGGACACGATGTGGTCCTGGTGGGCCGGCCGCAGCACGTGGAGGCATTCAATACCAAGGGCCTGCGGCTGGAAGCCAAAACCTTCGATGAGACCATCCCCGTCAAGGCCAGCACCGATCCGGCCATCGCGGCGGGTGCCGACCTGGTGCTCTTCTGCGTCAAATCCCCCGATACCGAAACCGCTGGCGCGCAACTGCGTCCGTACCTCGCCCCCGATACGCTGGTGCTGACCCTGCAGAACGGCACCGACAATGCCGAGCGCCTGCGCACGGTGATCCCGCAGCCGGTCTCGGCGGCGGTAGTCTACGTGGCCACCGAGATGGCCGGACCTGGCCACGTCAAGCACCACGGCCGTGGCGAGCTGGTGATCGAACCGGCCGCACGCAGCCAGCAGGCGGCCGAAGCCCTGATTGCGGCAGGCGTGCCGACCGAGATTTCCGACAACGTGCGCGGTGCGCTGTGGTTGAAACTCATCATCAACTGCGCCTACAACGCGCTTTCCGCCATCACCCAGCTGCCCTACGGCAAGCTGGTCGAAGGCGTGGGCGCGCTGGAAGTGATGGGCCATCTGGTCAGCGAATGCAAGGCCGTGGCCGCCGCCGAGGGCGTGACCCTGGCCGGGGATGTGGATGTGGCCATCCGCAAGATCATCGAGACCATGCCCACGCAATTCTCTTCCACCGCCCAGGACGTGGCGCGCGGCAAGCCCAGCGAAATCGATCACCTCAACGGCTACATCGTGCGGCGTGGACAGGCGCATGGCATTGCCACGCCGGTCAACCTGACCGTGCATGCGCTGGTCAAGCTGATCGAGAGCAAGGCGCGCTGACGTAAAACGATTCAACCGAAGAGCCGGGCGTCGAAACGGAACAGCTTCTTTTCCAGCACCTTGACGCTGGCCATCTGCGCATGCAGCGGATTGAGCAAGAGATTGAAATCGGTCGGGCTCACCACCGATGGCACTTTCATCACCAGTTGCTTGCCCTGTTCGATCCAGTGCTGGCCGATGGCGGCGGTGCTGGCCGGATCGCGCGCGATGTCGGACCAGTCCGGCGGCAGCCCGGGTACATAGGCCTTGCGCACGTCGGCGTCAGGTATCTCCAGCACGATGAGGAAGTAGTTGGCGCGCGGCATCAGCCCGGCCATGTGCACGAGCGACTCCAGCAAGGCCGTCGAAGCGCTGCAGCAGGTGTAGAGCACGCGCAAGCCGCGCGGATTCCAGCGGCCGCCGCTGAGTGCTGCGCCATTGCCGGACAAGTCATCGGCCGCATAATGCCCCGGCTTGTCCTTGGCCAGGCGATATACCTTCAAGCGGCCACCCCGAAGGCGATGCGCGCCAGGATGTCGCGCACCCGGTCATAACCTGGCTGGGTATCGAGCACTTCCAGCGGGGTCAATCCCCCCAGCGCCGCATTGCCGCGGCGCATCCACTGCGCCGCCAGATCCTCATCCTCGAACACATCGGCCGCCTGCTCGCGGATATAGAGCACACGGGCGATGCGGTCGGACTCGGAACCGGAGAGCCGTTCCTTGCGGGAAATCTTGCGCAGGATGGTGGAACTGGGCAGGCCCAATCCGGACAGCAAGGTCTGCAAGGGAATCTGCAACAGTTCCTTGGCGACGCGCTCGGCAATGATGGCATCCATGCCGTCGCGGATGGTGCGGCCCTGGCTGATCGGGTCCATGCGGGCAAACCGTTCGAAGTCGCGCGGTTTGGCACCCAATCCGGGGGAACGCTTGCTGGCGGTGGCGTCGACCGTGGCACGTGTTGCCATGTTGAACCTCTCATTTGGTCAGATGCAGACTCTCATCTTAGAAGCTTCCCAAATGAGCGTCAATCTCCCATCAAATGAGAGTTTCCTGCGATCAGCGCAACATGGCCGACATCGCCGACAAACTGTTGAGCACCCGCACCGCATATTCCGCCGTGGGCGCATCGAATTCGACGGTGACGTTGTCGGTACGTTCAAGAATCGGCAACTGGCTGAAGAGGTCAGTCAGTGCCACCGTCTGCGCCTGCAGGCGGCAACGCAGCGGGCCGCGCAGGGGCAGTAGCGGCATGGCTGCCGGGTTGGCCACCAGCGCGGTGACCGCCTGGCGGGCGCGTTCTTCGAGCAGCACGCAGGACTGCTGGGGCGTGAGCGAATCGCCGCTGTTGGCACCATAGGCCTTCTTGGTCTCGGCAAAGATCGCATGCGGGAACAACGGCTGATTCTCTTCGATGAAGGCATCGTCGCCGCTGCCGAAGATCACCGGCACGCCATGTTCGGCCGCCAGTGCGCCGTACAGCCCGGCCTCGCCCAGCTCCTGCCCGCCCAGCCACACGCGGGCGAAGGCAAAGCTGTTGGTGGTGTGCGCCAGGATGCCGCGTCCTTGAGCGCGCGAGTGGTAACCCACCAGCATGACCGCATCGATATCATGATCCACGCCGCCCATCATGCCCAGCACGCGCGGCTTGCCCAGCACCATGCGCGCCTGCGGGTGCAGCAGGTCCGGCAGCAGGTTGCGGAAGCCGCCATGCGAATCGTTGACCTTGATGGCCGTTGCACCAGCCGCCAATGCGCCACGGATGACGGCATTGGCCTCCTCGGTCATCCAGCGCCGGGCGCGTTCATATTCGCCGTTGCCGGCGCGGGTCTGCTCGGTATGGAAGACCCCGGCCACGCCTTCGATGTCGACAGAAACCAGGATGTTGGCACGCTTGTTCATGAGGCGGTCTTTCAGGGGAAGCAATTCAGGAAGCCAGGCGCTCGCGCAGGCTCATACGTACATGGCCATCACGTCCGCGCACGGTCTCGGCCGCAAACAGCGCATGCACGATGGCTTGTTCGACGCAATCAGCGGCCGCATGGAACAGCGGGTCCAGCAGATGATCGGCCAGCAGCGCCAGGTGCAGGCAATCGGCCTCGGCCTCGATGGTCTGGGCCGTGGAGAAGGCCAGCGCAATATCGCCGCTGCCATGGCCGTAGGCCGATCCGGTGCGCGCCAGTCCGGCCCCGGCACGAGTGGCCAGGCGCTTCAGCTGCCGCGCATCCAGCGGCGCGTCGGTGGCCAAGATCATGATGATGGAGCCCTTCTCGGGCGCCGTATCGGGTGTCTCGCTGGCAGCCAGTCGCGCGCCCAGCGGATCGCCCGCCAGGATCAGTTCGGGCAGTCGCCCGAAGTTGGAGAGCACCAGCGCACCGACGGTATAGGACTGTCCCGATGACTCCAAGGTGGCCACGCGCGAAGCGGTACCGATACCGCCTTTCAAACCAAAGCTGGACATGCCCCGTCCTGCCCCGACCGCGCCTTGCAGAACCTCGACCGACAAGGCCGCCATCGCTGCTTCAAAATGCTCGGGCTGCACGGCCATGGCCTGCAAGTCGTTGAGATAGCCGTCATTGCATTCCAGCACCAGCCCGTTGACCGTGGGCAGGCTGCGCCCGCATTCCGGATTGCCGCGCACCGTGTGAGCGATCTGCGCATTGAGCAGCGCCCCGACGGCAAAGGTGTTGGAGAGCGCGATGGGCGTTTCCAGCAAACCCAGTTCTTCCAGTTGCACCAGCCCCGCACTCTTGCCAAAGCCATTGATGACGGCCGCCGCCGCCGGCAGCTTGTGGGTGAAGAGATTGCCGCCATGCGGCGCAATTACGGTCACCCCGGTTTGCACCGCACCGGCATCGAGGGTGCAATGACCGACGCGCACACCCTCGACATCGGTGATGCTGTTGCGCGCACCGGCGGGCAAGCGGCCGATATGTGGCACATGCAGCGGCACCTGCAGGTTCATCATCAGCGCTGGTCGATCTTGGGATCGAGCGCGTCGCGCAAGCCGTCGCCCAGCAGGTTGAAGGCCAGCACGGTCAGGAAGATCGCGATGCTGGGCACCAGCGCCACGTGCGGCGAGGTGACCATGTCGGCGCGGGCTTCGTTCAGCATCAGGCCCCACTCGGGTGTGGGCGATTGCGCGCCCAGGCCGAGGAAGGACAGGCCGGCCGCCGTGATGATGGAGGTGCCGATACGCATGGTGAAATACACCACGATGGCCGAGATGGTGCCGGGGAAGATGTGCTTCCACATGATGGTGGTGTCGGACGCACCAATGCTGCGGGTGGCCTCGATGTAGGTCAGGTTCTTGAGCTGCAGCGTATTGCCGCGCACCAGGCGCGCAAAGGCCGGGATACTGAACACCGACACCGAAATGATGACGTTGATCATGCCGCCGCCCAGGATGGCCACGATGCCGATGGCCAGCAGGATGCCGGGGAAGGCGAACAGCACGTCGCAGATGCGCATGACGATGCGGTCCCACCAGCCTTCATAGTAGCCGGCCAGCAAGCCGAAGACGGTACCGATCACCGCGCCGATGGCCACCGAGAAGAAGCCCGAGGCCAACGAGATGCGTGCCCCCATCAGGATGCGGCTGAAGATGTCGCGGCCCAGCGAATCGACCCCGAACCAGTGGGTCCAGGTCGGCGGCGAATTGAGGGCGTCGTAGTCGAAGAAGTTTTCGGCATCGAAGGGCACGATCCAGGGCGCCACGATGGCGATGGCGATCAGCAGCAGGATGAACACGCCCGCATAGACGGCCAGGCGCTGCTTCTTGAACTTGCGCCAGAACTCGCGCCACGGGGTGCGGATCTTCTGGCCGGAGGCGGCGACGGCGGCCGGATCGGGCGGCGGCAAGGGCGCGCCGGTTTCGGAGGTAGTGGCCAGAGGCGAATTGGAGAGCGACATGATTCCCCTCACTTGAAACGAATGCTGGGGTTGATCACGGCATAAAGCACGTCCACCACCAGGTTGATGAAAATGAATTCCAGCGAGAACAGCAGGATCTCGGCCTGGATGATGGGGTAGTCACGCATCTCGACGGCATCGACCAGCAGGCGTCCCATGCCCGGCCAGTTGAACACCACCTCGACCAGGATAGAGCCACCCAGCAGGAAGCCGAACTGCAGGCCCATCATCGTCACCACCGGAATGAGCGCATTGCGCAGGCAGTGCTTGATGACCACCACGGTCTCGGTCAGGCCCTTGGCGCGGGCGGTCCGCACGAAGTCCTCTTGCAGGATTTCGATGAAGGAAGAACGGGTGAAGCGCGCCATCACGGCGGCCACCGCCGCGCCCAGCGTCAGCGAAGGCAGGATGTAGTGGCGCCAGGTCTCGTCACCGACCGTGGGCAGCCAGCCCAGTTCGACCGAGAACACCTGCATGAGCAGGATGCCCAGCGAAAACGCCGGGAAGGAAATGCCGGAGACCGCCAGCGTCATGCCCAGGCGATCCGGCCACTTGTTGCGCCACACGGCCGAGGAAATGCCGATGATGAGACCGAACAGCACCGCCCAGATCATGGCCACGATGGTCAGCCACAAGGTCGGCCAGAAACGCGCGGCGATCTCTTCGGAGACCGGGCGCTTGCTGCGGATGGATTTGCCGAAATCGCCCTTGGCCGCATTGATGAAGAAATTGACGAATTGCTCGGGCAGCGGTTTGTCCAGGCCGAGGTCGGCACGCACCAGGGCGACCGTCTTGTCGTCGGCTTCAGGACCGGCGGCCAGCCGGGCCGGGTCGCCGGGCAACAGGTGCACGAACAGGAAAACCAGCACCGCCACCAGCAACAGCGTGGGAATGAGGCCTAACAGGCGTTTGATGACAAAGGAAAACATGATGCTCTCTGAAGAAGGCCGCTCAACCAGATGATCGAACCCTTGCTTGTTGCCGCGACGGGCAATGGCCCGTCACAAGAATGCTGCCGGCGGCGCGCAATGCGAAACAAGGCATCGCAACGCCGCCAGCGGGGTACTGCAGTCTTACTTGGTCAGCTCGATGTTCTCGAACTCGATGGCCTGGTCAGGCATCACGTAGACACCCTTGAGGTTCTTGTTGCGCGCATAGAGCAGCTTTTCGGTGACCAGGAAGGCCCACGGCGCATCCTTCCAGATTTCCTGCTGGGCGTCCTTGTACAGCGCTTCCTTATCCTTGCGATCGGTCAGGGTCAGGGCCTTGGCGATATCGGCATCGACCTTGTCGTTCTTGTAGTAGGCGGTGTTGTACAGGCGCGGCGGCATGGCTTCCGAGGCCAGCAGCGGACGCAGCGCCCAGTCGGCTTCACCGGTGGACGACGACCAGCCGATGTAGAGCAGGCGGACCGGCGCGGTGGCCGGGTCTTGCCAGCTTTCCACGCGTTCCACACGCTGGCCGGCTTCCAGGGCCTGGATCTTGGCCTTGATGCCGACCTGCGCCAGTTGCTGCTGCAGGAACTGGATGATCTTCAGGGCGGTGCTATGGGTATAGGCGGACCACAGTTCGGTCTCGAAACCGTTGGGGTAGCCGGCTTCGGCCAGCAGTGCCTTGGCCTTCTTCGGATCATAAGGCCACGGACCGGTCTTGAAGGCGTAATCCACGCCCTGCGGCACCACGCCATCCATCGGGGTGGCGTAACCATTGAAGGCGACCTTCACCAGCGCCTGCTTGTTGATGGCGTAGTTGATGGCTTCCCGCACCTTCGGATTGTCGAAGGGCTTCTGCTTGGTGTTCATCGACATGTAGCGCTGGATGATCGAGGGCGCGGAGATCACATCCAGATTCGACTTGCTCTTCAACAGGTCAGCCTGTTCATAGGGCAGCGGATAGGTGAACTGCGCCTCGCCGGTCTGCATCATGGCCGAACGCGCGTTGTTGTCGACCACCGGCTTCCAGATGATCTCGTCGACCTTGGGGTAGCCCTGCTTCCAGTAACCGTCGAACTTCTCGACCTTCACATAATCGGTCTGCTTCCATTCCACGAACTTGAAGGGACCGGTACCGACCGGGTGGAAGGCGATGTCCTTGTTGCCATATTGCTTCAGCGCGGCCGGCGAAATCATCACGGCCGAGGGGTGCGCCAGCACGTTGATGAAGGCCGAGAACGGTTCCTTGAGCACGATCTTGACGGTGTAGTCGTTCAGGATCTCGGTCTTGGCGATGCGGTTGAAGAGGTTGTAGCGCTTCAACTTGTTGTCCGGGTTGGTCACACGGTCAAAGACGGCCTTGACGGCATCGGCCTTGAACGCGGTGCCATCCTGGAACTTCACGCCTTGCTTGAGGCGGATGGTGTACTCCAGGCCATCCTTGCTGACCAGGTAGCCTTCGGCCAGCACCGGGACCAGCTTCATATCCTTGTCGAAACCGAACAGGCCTTGATAGAAGGACTTGGCCATGGACAGCGAGAGCGTGTCGTTGGCGTCATACGGATCGAGGGTGGTGAAGGTCGAATACACTGCCAGCGTCACGGTCTTGGCCGCGAATGCGTGGGCTGCGGCGAACTGCAGCGTGGTCCCCAGAGCGGCGACGGCCAGCCACTTGGCAGCCGATGCGCCCTTTTGAGTTGCTGTTGTAGACATGTGGTCTCTCCTGATCAGTAAAGCGAGGTTGGTACGACGTAGTTGGGTTTTACTGCGCTGACTGCATTTTGGTACTACAGGAAAACAGACCGCCGCTCAAAAAGCGCCGGCAATACGGTGCTGGGCCACGAAGTGCCCCGGAGCCACTTCCCGCAGCGGCTCCACCTTGGGCTCATCGCCCACCAGCCGGATCGGGCTGGGAATTTCATCGGTCATCAGTTTCTTGCCCGGCTGGCGCAGGGTCGGATCGGCCACCGGCACGGCCGCCATCAGCTTGCGCGTGTACGGGTGCTGCGGATTCTCGAAAATGGCGCGGCGCGGTCCGATCTCCACGATCTGGCCCAGGTACATCACCGCCACCCGATGGCTGATGCGCTCCACCACCGCCATGTCGTGCGAGATGAAGATGAAGGAGATGCCCAGCTCGGCCTGCAAATCCAGCATCAGGTTGACGATCTGGGCCTGGATCGACACGTCCAGCGCCGACACCGATTCATCGGCAATGACGATCTTGGGGTTCAATGCCAGGGCGCGCGCGATGCAGATGCGCTGGCGCTGGCCACCGGAGAATTCATGCGGATAGCGCTGGCCGTGCTCGGGCGTCAGGCCCACGCGGGTCAGCAGCGCATCCACGCGCTCCTGCGCGCCCTCCTTCAGGCCGTGGACCAACATCGGCTCCATGATGGAGTAGCCGACGGTCATGCGCGGATCGAGCGACGCGAAGGGATCCTGGAAGATGAACTGGATATCGCGGCGCAGCTCGCGCAATTCCGAACGCGGCAGTTGCGCCAGGTCGCGGCCGCCGAACTCGACCTTGCCGCCGGCGATGTCGACCAGGCGCAGCAGCGAGCGCCCGGTGGTGGACTTGCCGCAACCGGATTCGCCGACGATGGCCAGAGTCTCGCCGGAATAGAGATCGAAGCTCACCTTCTCGACCGCATGCACGCGCTGCTTGACGCGGCCGAAGATGCCGCTCTTCACGTCGAAGCGTGTCGTCAGGTCGCGCACCTTGAGGATGGGCTGGCGCTGCGCGGCAATCTCCGCCTGGGCCTGCAGTTCGCTGGCGATCAGGTCGGGGCGCACCTCGGCCTGCGGCGCGATGCCGAAGCGCAGCGGCTTGTCGGTGCCGCGCATGGAACCCAGGCGCGGCACGGCCGCCAGCAGCGATTGCGTGTAGGGGTGGGCCGGTGCGGCAAACAGCGTCTTGACTTCGTTCTCTTCGACCTTCTCGCCACGGCACATCACCACCACGCGGTCGGCCACTTCGGCCACCACGCCCATGTCGTGGGTGATGAAGATCACGCCCATCTGCATCTCCTGCTGCAGCGAGCGGATCAGTTGCAGGATCTGGGCCTGGATGGTCACATCGAGCGCTGTGGTCGGTTCATCGGCAATGAGCAGCGAAGGCTTGCAGGACAAGGCCATGGCGATCATCACGCGCTGGCGCATGCCGCCGGAGAGCTGGTGCGGATGGCGGCCCAGTACGCGCTTCGCTTCAGGAATGCGCACCATCTCCAGCATGCGCAGCGCCTCGGCCTGGGCGGCGGCGCGGCTCATGCCCTGGTGCAGGCGGATCGATTCGGCGATCTGCTCGCCCACGGTGAAGACCGGATTGAGCGAGGTCATCGGTTCCTGGAAGATCATGGCGATCTCCGCGCCCCGGATGCTGCGCATGGTGGCGTTGTCAGCCTGCGCCAGGTCCAGCGACTGGCCGCTGCGGCGCAGGAACTGCATGCTGCCGCTGGCGATCTTGCCGCCGCCGTGTTCGATCAGGCGCATGATGGCCAGCGAGGACACCGACTTGCCCGAGCCCGATTCACCGACGATGGCCAGGGTCTCGCCCTGGTTGACGTGGAAGGACAGGTCGCGCACCGCATCGACCGTCCGTTCGGAGGTGGCAAAGCGGACATTGAGCTGACGGACATCCAGCACGCGTTGGGACTGTTGCATCGTGATTCTCTCCTGCTCGGCCGCTTCAGGCCGGTGCTGCGTAAATGGCGGTGACCGGGGCCAGTTCGCCACAGCCCCAGGCGCGATACATGCCTTCGGTATTGAAGGGCAAGGCCAGGTTGCCGTGGCGGTCAATGGCGATGACGCCACCGCGTCCGCCCACCTTGGGCAGGGTCTCGAAGACCACGGCGCGGCTGGCTTCTTCCAGCGACTGGCCGGCATAGGCCATGCGTGCGCCGATGTCGTAGCAGGCGGCGGTGCGCATGAAGGCTTCGCCGGTGCCGGTGGCCGATACGGCCACGGTGGCGTTGTTGGCATAGCAGCCGGCCCCGATGATGGGCGAATCGCCTACCCGGCCGGGTTGCTTGTTGGTGATGCCGCCGGTCGAGGTGGCCGCAGCGAGGTTGCCGAACTGGTCCAGTGCGACGGCACCGACGGTGCCGAACTTGTTGTCCGGATCGATGGGTTCCTTGGGCTCGGCAGCTTTTTCTGCGAAGGCGAAGGAAGAGGCATCGTGGTCCAGCATGGCGCGCGACTGGCCGCGCACGCGCTGCCATTGTTCGTGGCGGGCGTCGGTATGGAAGTAAGCGGGCTCGACCGTGACTGCACCATGGCGCGCGGCGAAGGCTTCGGCGGCAGGCCCGACCAGCAGCACGTGTTCGCTATTTTCCATCACCGTGCGCGCAGCAAGGATGGGGTTGCGCAGACTGGTCACACAGGCCACCGCACCGGAGGCGAGATCGGCCCCGTTCATGACACAGGCGTCCAGCTCATGCTTGCCTTCGCTGGTGTAGACGGCACCATGGCCGGCATTGAAGAGCGGGCAGTCTTCCAGCAGGCGCACGGCTTCGGTGACGGCTTCCAGTGCCGAGCCGCCGGCATTGAGCACGGCCTGGCCAGCTGCAACGATGTCGGACAGGGCCTGGTGATAGCGGGCCTCGTCCTCGGCCGAAAGCGAAGCGCGCGTGATGGTGCCTGCGCCGCCGTGGATGGCAATTACCGGAGTGGTCATGCGTTGGTCTTTCCTTTGGTTGGGGCGCGCTTGGCGGCCGCCCGCACGGGCTTGCCGACCGGCGTGGTGCCGGCGCGCTGTTGCTGCTGGGCCAGGTACAGCCAGGGCAGCACGAATTCAGCCATTTGCGTGGCGGCCTGCACCGAGCGGCGGGCGCGATGTGCCACGGCATCGCACAGGGCCTGGATCAGGATCAGTGCGGCCGCATCGGAAGTGGGCGCGAGACGGCCATCGGTCTGGGCATACAAGGCGACATCGGCCAGCGGCACCAGCGGCGATCCCGGGGTATCGGTGAGTGCAATCACGCGTGCGCCCTTCTCCACTGCACGCTGGGTGAGCCAGACGGTGTCAGCCGCATAGCGCGGGAAAACCATGGCAATCACCAGGTCATCGCTGTCGAGCTTGAAGAACTGGCGTGCCGCTTGCGAGGGTCCGCCTGCCATGGCCACCGAACTGACGGTGCGCACATAGGGTTCCAGCGTATGGGCCATCAGGCCGGAGAGATAGGCCGAGGCACCGAAGCCGGTGATGAAGATGCGCTGTGCCGAGAGGATCATGTCGACCGCCTGCTCGCAGTGTTCCGGCGTGAGCATGCGGCGCGTGGCCTCGATGTTGGCGATGTCGCTGTCGAAGGCGGCGGCCATGATCTCGGCGCTGGTGGCGGTGCGCTGCACCTGCTCGCGCAGTTTTTCCACGGGCGCCAGGGTGGTCGCGAAATCCGAGACCAGCGCGGCGCGGAAGGAGGCATAGCCGTCGAAGCCCAGCGCATGGGCGAAGCGGTTGGCGGTGGCCACCGAGATGCCGGCGGCTTCCGACAGCTCGTCGATGGTCATGGTGGCGGCGCGGAAGGGATTGCCCAGCACATAGTCCGCCGTCTTGCGGTGCGACTTGGACAATTGCGGATACAGCTTGCCCACGGCCTGCGCTACCGCACCCGCTCCCTGCAAACTGATGTTCTTCGGCTGTTGTGTCACCGCCCGCTACCCCGTCGTCATTGAATTCACCGCCCTCGGCCAACAAAACGCAAAAGAAATAAATCGTTTAAATCATTTATTTCATTTGCAGAGAGCCCTGCCACCACTGTTCTTGCAATGTTCTTGTGCTGTTGCGCCCGCTGATGCGGACGTCTTTATCATCGTGCAGGACTTGTCATTTGCATCAGTCCCGCCGAAAAAATGTAAATATATTTTCATTTTCCCTTCTAGTAAAGAAAAAATACTTTCAAAAAACGAATATCCTTATAATGCACCAGAAGCACGCGATTGCCAGCACGAAATGCACCAGATGTGCGCCAGATGAACGAAGATTCATTGCGCAGTGCACCAAAAATGACAGCCTGGATCACGACCTGAAGGCGATAAAATACGCCCCTTCACTCCGCCCTGCCCGCTCATGAATATCCGCTTCCTAGAAACCTTCGTCTGGCTGGCCCGCTTGCGCAATTTCCGGCTCACGGCCGAGCGGCTGCACACCACGCAGGCGGCTGTCTCCAGCCGCATCGCTTCACTCGAACAGGATTTTGGCGTGCGCCTGTTCGACCGCAGCGCGCGCGAAGTGGCGCTGACTGCCGATGGCAGCAAGGCGCTGGTGTATGCCGAGCGCATGGTCAAGCTCATGCGCGAGATGAAGGACGACATGTCCGACCGCGAAGTGTTTGCCGGCGTCATTCGCATCGGGGTGATCGAATCCATCGTGCACAGCTGGTTTCCGGATTTCCTCGGACGCCTTCACAAGGCCTTTCCGCGCCTGCAGATCGAGATCGTCAGCGACACCACCATCCACCTGCACGAGCAGTTCAGCAAGAGCAACCTGGACCTGGTGCTGCAGGCCGAACCGGTGATCGGGCCGCAGGTCAGCAATATCGCGCTGTGCGAATTCCCCATGCGCTGGGTCGGCAGCCCCAAGCTCGACATCGGCAGCGAGACGCTGTCGCTGGCGGACCTGGCGGCCTTCCCCATCATCAGCTTCGCCCGCAATTCGGGGCCGCATGCAGTCATCGAGCGCTTGTTCTCGGGCAGCGAGCGGGGTGAGCGTACATTGCACATCAACTGCATCGCCTCGGTGGCCACCATGATCCGGCTGGCCACGGATGGCTTCGGCATCACGGCGGTGCCACCGGCCATCATCCAGCGCGAACTCAACGAAGAGAGCCTGCACCTGCTGCGCGTGGATACCGAGTTCCCGGCACTGGCGCTGATCGCCTGCTTCCGCTCGGACCATGAGAATCCGCTGACCGAAACCGTGGCCCGCATCGCGCAGGAAACGGCGTCCGACTTCGCACTCAATTGGGGCCAGGAGATCGCGCGGCTGCCCGCCCCGCTCGGCTGAGATCGCCCGCCCTCCCGCCTGCACGCTGCCCGGCGCGCCGATGCGCGGGCACGCATGAACAGCACCATCCTGAAGCAAACAGCGCCCTGCTTTTGCTCATAAGATTTTTCAATCAAGGCCGTTCAGATTTTCTTGTTGGACAGCGCCCGCCCTGCATCCCCATACTGAATTCAGACCGGCGCCTTCGGGCTGGCACCGGAACATGCCCGGCCCTGCAGTGCTTGCCGCCGCTCCCATCCCATCCATGCAGAACACAACACGGCGCCGTCACACGGACGCCGGCCACACTTGAGGAGGTTTTCCATGTCGTATTCCCCATCCGCTGCGGCCACCGCGGCGCCCCCGGCCAGCAGCAGTGCCAGCCTCGAGGCGACCTATGGCAAGATCGCCTGGCGCCTGATTCCTTTCCTGGTCTTCCTGTTCGTGCTGGCCTGGATCGATCGCGTCAACGTCGGCTTCGCCAAGCTGCAGATGCTGCAGGACCTGCAGTTCTCGGAGGCGGTGTATGGCCTGGGCGCCGGGATCTTCTTCATCGGCTATTTCCTTTTTGAAGTGCCGAGCAACCTGCTGCTGGAAAAGATCGGCGCCCGCAAGACGCTGGCGCGCATCACCATCCTCTGGGGTCTGGCCTCGATGGCCATGGCCTACGTCACCACGCCGACCAGTTTCTATGTGCTGCGCTTCCTGCTGGGCATCTTCGAAGCAGGCTTCTTCCCGGGCGTCGTGCTGTATCTGACTTACTGGTTCCCGGCCAAGCGCCGTGCCCGCGTCAATGGCCTCTTCATGACCTCGTTTGCCATCGCCGGTGCAGTCGGCGGCCCAATTGCCGGACTCATCATGAGCAGCATGGAAGGCGTGGGCCATCTGGCCAACTGGCAATGGCTCTTCATCATCGAGGGCATTCCGTCGATCCTGGCGGGCTTCGCGGTGCTGGCCTGGCTGCCGGAAAAACCAGCCAATGCCAAGTGGCTGAGCGACGCTGAAAAAACCGCCGTCACGCAAGTGCTGGCCGCCGAGAACAGCGCACCGGGCAAGCATTTCTCTTTCAAGGATGCCTGTACCAACTACCGCGTCTGGGTCTGTGCTGCCGTGTATTTCTGCGTGGTCAGCGGCAATGCCACCATCGCCTTCTGGGCACCGTCCATCATCAAGGAAATCGGGATCAAGGGTAATCTGCAGATCGGCCTGATCTCGGCCATCCCCTTCGTGGCCGGCACGCTGGCCATGGTTTGGAACGGCTTCCACTCCGACAAGACCGGCGAGCGCCGCCTGCACAGCGCCATCGCCACGCTCATCGCCTGCATCGGCTTGATCGCCACCGGCATGACGCTGGGCAATGCCACGCTGGCCCTGTGTTCGCTGACGCTGGCGGCCATCGGCATCCTGGCGGCCTTCCCGGTGTTCTGGTCGATTCCCGGCGCCTTCCTGGCCGGCACGGCAGCCGCTGGCGGCATCGCCCTCATCAACTCCATCGGCAACCTGGCTGGCTTCGTGGCCCCTTACATGATCGGCGCGTTGAAGACCAGCACCGGGTCGCTCTCCTCCGGCCTGTATTTCGTGGCCGCGCTCGAATTCCTCGCCAGCTTCCTGGTGGTGGTGTTCGTCAAGAAGCACTGATGATGCACTGATCTCCCCCTCTGGCTGGCCGTCTCCCCGGCCAGCCTCTCCTGAATCACCCTGTAGGAACAGAAACTCATGAAGCTGACCTTTACCCTCCCCGACCAATCCCCCCTCCACGCCGACATCGATACCCTGGTCATCGCCGGCTGGGCCGGCCGCGACATGGCGGCCATCGAGCATCACATCGAAGAACTGGAAGCGCTGGGCATCTCGCGTCCCAGCGCGGTACCGCTGTTCTATCGCGTCTCGGCCAACCAGCTCTCGCAGGCCGCGCAGGTGCAGGTGCTGGGCGAGGCGTCGTCCGGTGAAGTGGAGACCTTCGTCTTCAACAGCGGTGGCGAGCTGTATGTCTCGATTGCCTCCGACCACACCGACCGCAAGCTGGAAGCGCACAGCGTGGCCTTCTCCAAGCAAGCGTGCGTGAAGCCCGTGGGCAGCAGCGCGTGGAAGCTGTCGGACGTGGCCGAGTACTGGGATGAACTGGTGATCCGCTCCTGGATCGAGGAAGACGGTGCCACCAAGCTCTACCAGGAAGGCACGCTGGCCTCGCTGCGCACGCCGGGCGACCTGATCGCGCGCTTCACGCAAGGTGGCGCCACCCTGCCCGAGGGTTGCGGCATGACCTGCGGCACCGTGGGTGCCATCGGCGGCATCCGTCCTGCGGCATCCTTCACGATGGAACTGTTCGACCCGCGCCGCCAACGCGCCCTGCGCCACCATTACGTGGCCGAGTCGCTGGCCGAGGTGGCCTGATTCCACGGGGCGGCCCAAGGGCCGCCCATGCGCCTTTGTTGGATGCGCCAGGCAATGCGATACTTGCGCATCTGCGAATTTGTCCTCCGATCACACCGACTCCCTCATCATGCCGAGCACACTCTCCCAACTGGCCGCCGACCTCGATGCCGGCCGCATCACTTCCCTGCAACTGACCGAACAGGCCCTGGCCCGCATCGCCGATCCGGCGGGCGAAGGCGCGCGCGTCTTCACCAGCGTCTACGCCGACCAGGCGCGCG